>ENA-UOWE01003469-UOWE01003469.1-activated-sludge-metagenome-genome-assembly--contig:-NODE-3469-length-16125-cov-30.882078_pt1 | contig 16125 bp, 5 predicted proteins | sample MGYA00249841_ERZ761562 | MGnify/ENA primary metagenome ERZ761562 (study PRJEB28883, sample SAMN05720200) | activated sludge metagenome | isolation source: Anaerobic digester | place: Japan... | reverse complement strand
GATGCTTGAGATTCGCCAGCATTTGCGCCTCTTGCTGGAAGGCCTGAATCGCCCAATTGCGATCCGGCGCAGGGAGTTGGTCGGGTGACATCTCCTTGATCGCGCACCGCCGTCCGGGCAAGCGGCTGTCTTCTGCCAGGTAGACAACGCCCATCCCCCCGCCGCCGAGTCGTTGAAGGATGTGGTAACGGTTTTGAAGGAACATGCCGGGTTGTAGCATCTTATACTCCTATCAATATTTTATCGTATTCTAATGTAAGGTGATGGGCAATTGACCTGTCGGGATAAATTCCCCCTTCAACGCCGCAACAATCGCCATGACTTGTGAGCGGCTATTGCCATAAGCGGTGATCAATGTTGTATCCGGAGGGCATTTCAACAGCGCCGCCGGGTTATGCCAGGCTACCACGATCAAGGGTTTTTCCAGGCTGCTCAAATAGGCGATTAACTTTTCCTGCCATCTGTCGCCCAAGTTTACTTGCCGTTTGATGAGTTCCCATTCGCCAAAGATGATGCCATCATACGTGTGTGTCCTGACGGCGGTGTAAACAGCGTTACGACTATCCTGTGAGTTCAAATTCAAAACCTGTTCGATGACGACGTATCCCCGTTGTTGCAATTGTTCACCAAACAAAGTCCCATATCCTGACGTCGCGGGTGGCAACTGGTCAGGGCTGATCACAAGCAAGCGCATAGAAGGAGTGATAGGTACATTGCCCGCAGGATCCTGCACAAGGGTGACGGCTTGCCGTGCGATGGCCTCGGCTATGGCTTGATGCTCAGGGGTATTGATCTGCGTAAGGTCGCCTATCACCGGCGATTCAAACAAACCGTAAGTATACTTCACGCGCAGGATACGAAGAACAGATTGATCAATCCGTTCAACCGAGAGTTCCCCGCGTTGCACAGCAGCAACAAGACTCTGAATAATGCCTATATGCGCCTCCATTGGCGTCGTTGATAGGAGTATATCAACCCCGGCTTTAACAGCTTCGACTGCGGCCTGGGCTTGACCGCGTCCAGCAGAGGCCCCGGCCATGCCCAGCGAGTCAGTCATCAGTAGCCCATCGTAAGCCATTTGCTGCCGCAATAGGCCGGTCAGAATTGGCGCAGATAATGTGGCCGGCAGCCCACTACTATCCAACGCCGGGACTGCGATATGCGCGGTCATAATCCCTGCTACACCGGCTTGCACTGCGTCAGAAAAGGGTTTTAACTCACGTTGCTGTAACACATCAAGAGAATCAGTGAGCACAGGCAACCCGCCATGGGAATCCACTGCAACGCTACCATGTCCAGGGAAGTGCTTCGCAATGGCAATCACGCCATGCTCTTGAAAGCCATGGATCGCCAACTGCCCATATTCGGCGACTAATGCGGGATCCGCGCCAAAAGAGCGGGTACCGATCACGGGGTTCCATGGATTATCGTTCACATCCAAAACGGGCGCCAGGTTCATATTCACACCCATCGCGCGCAATTCTTGTGCTGCTAGCGCCGCAGCAGTGTAAACATTTTCAGGACGACGGGCTGCCGCGAGCGCCATGTTCCCCGGAAATTCTGTAACGCCTTCTGTAATTCGTATTACGATGCCGCCCTCATGGTTGATTGCGATGAAGAGCGGAATTTTAGCACCAGACGAGAGCGCTACGTTCTGAACTTCTTCGGTCAATGCCCTGAGTTGTTGCGGGTCACGGGCGTTCGCCTCCAGGAGGACGAGCCCCCCTACATGATAAGTTCCAACCATCGTTTGCAATTCACCCGACCCGGCTAAGGACTGACCATTAAAGCCTACCATAACCATCTGCGCGATTTTGTCTTGCAGGGACATAAGATTGATCTGCGCTTGCAGATCAGCATCAGAGGGAATTGCAGACGCGCGCCACATCGGCGTCGGAGACAATTTAACTAAAGGCTCATTTTCCAAGACAATCGTTGGCTTGCTTTCTGGGATAAATGCCGATGGTGTAGAAGGAGATGCCGACGGCATAGCCACCGTAGTTGCCGTTGGTGACAGTGTGGGCGTTTGTATATGCTGTGTTGGTGGTAAGGTCGGTTGCGATATTGAGGTTGAAATCATAGTTGGCGATACCAATTCAGCACCCCCTTGGAAATCGTGAAGTGAATTCAGAATCAGCAAAGCGAGTCCTGTTATCACCAATAAAGTGAGCGCAGTTAAAACACCCAACACAAACCATTGCCCATAGGTAAAATTGGGCAAGCGGCGAATAAGATTGTGAGAAGGCGGCTGCTTCATAATTTCCTCAAGGTTGTGTGTCATACGCGCAGCGGAAACCCACATCAAAGTAGACTTGATCAGGTTCTCTACCTGTGCGGCCAGTCGCACGCAAGGTGAAACTTCCCGTGTTCCAAGAACCGCCACGAATTTCTCGGCGTGTTGGGCCGTACCAATCCGATACCCATTCCATTACATTGCCGGCCATATCCATAACGCCGTATGGACTGCGGTCTTTAGGATAGGACCCAATTGGTCTTAAGTTACCGCCGCGTATTGTTGTATCCTTTTCATCAGCAGGAATTTGTTCTGGAGGACGATAATTTGCATAGTTAGTTGGCACGGTAGTTTCCATAGTCCCCCATGGCCACCAATCGCCTTCCGTACCGCGCGCTGCCTTTTCCCATTCATCAGCTGTCGGCAGACGCCCCCTGATCCATTTGCAGTATGTTTCAGCATTATACCAAGTGACGTAAACTACGGGATAATCAGCATACCGCGTATCTGCGAAATAGGTGTGCCTGGGATTGGTCCCTGTACGCTCCGGTGGATCACAGACATTGGCCTGCACACAACGTGCATAAGCTGCATTGGTCACTTCATAGCGGTCAATGAAAAATTCGCCAGTGTTTCCCTGGCGGCTAGAAGGATAATACGTATTTGCATCCGCTCTAGCCACCTGTGTGCGTAATAGCTCGTCCTCGAAAGAACTTTGCCGGCACCATGTGTCAGTATAGGCCGGACATATTTGTTTGACCACGGCGTCAATATCACTAGGGCTTGATCCCTTTATAAAGGTTCCGGCTGGCACTCTTACTGTATCCGGCGAAAAAGGCGTCGCACCGCTGTTCTCCGGCGTTGGAGTATGAGTGGCTATAGAGGTATGAGTGGGGAGTGGTGTATGCGTAGGCATTAACGTATATGTGGGTGCGCGAGTCAGCATTGCTGTGGCTACAGGAGTGTGCGTTGGTATGGGGGTATACGTAGGTGTTTCAACAGTCGCTACAGCCAATGTGGTCGGATATGAGAGGGGATCTGACGTTGACTTCGAGGGCAACACAACTGTTGTCAGGTAAAAAATACCGAAGACTATCAGGATCACTAATCCGCCGCCAATAAACCATAGCCATTTTTTCGAAACGCTGGAGGGGGGCGGAACCAGGCTATATACCGGCCGCGGCTGCGGCGGTAAGGTATACGTCGGCGGGAAAAGTGCCTGCTGCATTTCGCGTATGCTTCCATACCGCAAATCCGGCGTCGCCTGCGTCGCCTGGGTGATGACCGCCGCAATGTGCGGGGGAATATTCCGCATCACGGAACGTGGATCCGGCAGCGGAAATGGCGTCAGCGTGGGATCGTAACCGGAGATCATCTGTAGCAGCAGAGCCCCCAGGCTATACACGTCTGCCCGCGGCCCACTCTGTAAGCCCATCTTGCCATACTGTTCCGGCGCGGCATAGCCCGGCGTCCCCAGGTTCACCGTATCCCGCGTCTGCCCGGGTTTGAAGAACCGCGCGATTCCGAAGTCAATCAGCTTGACTTCTCCCTGGAGCGTCAGCATCACATTGCTTGGCTTGAGGTCGCGGAAGATAACCGGCGGATTCTGGTTGTGCAAATAGGTGAGTACCTCACACAACTGGTGGGTGATCCGCAGCGCCTCATCCACGGGCAAACGCCCGCCTGGCGCGTTGGCAAGGCGCGCCTCCAGGTTTTCGCCTTCAATGAATTCCATCACCAGGTACCAGTTGCCGTGCTCCGGGAAGTAATCAGCGACCAATGTAAGGCCGGGGTGTTTGAGGTGGGCGAGCATTTGCGCTTCTTGCCGGAAGGCCTGAATCGCCCAGTTGCGATCCTGGACAGGTAGTTGGTCCGGCGACATTTCTTTGATCGCCCAATACCGTCCGGGCAGGCGGCCATCTTCTGCTAAGTATACTGCCCCCATCCCACCGCCGCCAAGTTGACGAAGGATACGATAACGGTTTTGAAGTAGTGTTCCGACCTGTACCATCTCGACAATCCTTACCACGCAATCTCTTGCGCCATCTCATTGAAGAGCGCGTCACATGCCATAGCCGTCGCCTGTCGCACGACAGCGCCCAAAGGGAAATCCAAAGTCCAGGTTCCCGCCTGCCACGTCCCTGCGTGCAACTGCAACGCGCGGACGCGGCTTTCACCGGCATACGTGTATGCGATGCGCACCCAGGCGACGCCGGCTGGATCATTGACCGTGATGTGCAAGGTTTTGTCCTCGATAGTCCACTGCCACGCCGCAACTTCCGGCGGATCGAAATCGTTGGCTTCCAGGTATCCCTGCCAGGAATAGACGTTCAGTTCCGGCGTGAGCGCCTGGCGGTACAGCGCATGGACCGGCTGCCCGCTCGAAGTCTGCACCTTGATCCTGGCCGGCTCTGCCATCCCCAAAGGCAATTCCGCGCGCGCGGCGGCTTTGACGACCGACTTCAAAGCGCGCGGGTCGAAGCCCATACACCGCGCTGTCACCGCGTCTACCGAAATCGGATCGGTTCCCACGATGACGGTATTCAGTGGATAAGGGCGGGGACCGTACTGGCTCGCTTCGGCGGCCACAATTGCATCCACGATTGCCAGATAGCGCCGTTGTGGCGTCGCCTGGAGGATACCCTGTCCATCGGCGTACAGCAGAATGCGGTTCAGGTCCGCCATGGTGCGCCAGATCGTATCATTGTCGAGGTACATTCCGCGCCGGCCGGCCGCCTGATCCACGTCGCTGGTATGGGCGCAATCTTTCAACACGCCATCGCCATACGGTCCATCCCACGCAGGAATAATGCCGATCATGTTTTTCATGGCGACTGTGATGCCGCCTGAACAATGCACTTTGGCCTTGGGAATACAAACAATTACGTCAGCTTGCAACACTGCCGGCGCGATACGATAGCGCCCGATGCCCGGTTCGCCTTCCTCCAATAGCGGCTTCCCATGCGCGTCGTACCAGATACGTTGTTCTGCACGCAGTTCCGATAAAGCGCCAACGTCCACCAATGGCGTAAGCTCGTGCGGCGCTTTGTTGAAATCCTCCAACACAACTGGGACGCCGTACTGCTGCGCCAGGTGTTCCACCATCGCCTGGATGCCGGTGTCTCTGACCAATTTATCGAACACGTCAACAGACCAGGGCGCATCGCCGAGCATAATATATCCACTCGAGCCACACGCTTTGTAGACGTAATCAATGATCGGGCGCAGAAAAGCCGGATGTGTCATCTGCCCGTTGCGCCACGCCGAAGCATCAACGAGATTGGGCTTGAGCAAAACCCGGTCGCCGGGATGAATAAACTGACCCAGGGGATTCCATTCTGCGGTACCATACCCCTCTGGATGCAACAAGCGCAGCGCCTCTCGAACGAGCCGGTAAGCGCCGTTTTCAGCCCCGATGCCACCCGTTGGGTAGGGATACTCTGGATAGAGGCTATCGGGGTCAAATGGCGGCGCGGCAGGATACCCATTGAGCGTGGGATCGTGCGCTATCCACACTTTGGTCAGCGCTTCTTCGCTAAAAAGCGGCTCATCAGGGATCGGCGTCGGCGTGGGCGACGGGACGGCGCTCGGCGTCAACGTGGGAGCGAGCGAGGGCGTGGGTAATTCCGTGGCCGCAGCGGACGACGTGACCGCAGCAGATTGCGGGAGCACGATTGTACTCCCTGAACCCGTTTCCTTTGGCGGCGACGCGGGAGGCGTGACCCTGGTGCAGCCGGTTAACCAGCGAGTGACGGCCGCAGCGGCAGCCCATACCAGGCCCTGCAGGAACGTCCGGCGTGATGTTGTCTTATCTCCAAGACGAGAACTTTTCACCGTTATCTCCAATCCACCAAAACCAGGGTGCCCCACGTGGTCGGATCGCCCCATTTGCGCCCTGGCGCCGTCGAGAACATCACTTCCTGCGCCTTTGCCTGGAGATCATCTATGTCGCTCAAGTTCAGGCAAAAGCCAACGGGCGTTTCTACGTCGGGTCGTCCTCCCAGATAGGACCATGGAATTGCTGCCTCAAGCGTGTAACCGACGTCCGTTTGCCGGGCAGCAACGTCAATACGCGCGTCGGCGATTTCTTTCGGCAACCAGATATATACCTCTGGTCTGCGGCTTCCAAAATTGCCGGGCGATAATCCAATTTGGTAATCGTCACTGCTATGTTTGGTTGCGTTGTAATCGGCGCGCAATTCGGCGTCGAACTGGATCTCGATCTCATCCCCGTTGTAAATCAACCGTCCGGTCTCGTTCTGAACGTGAACGTCGTCCTTCACCGCTACGCCGATGTAAAGGGCAATTTGATCCCAGGCGATGTAAAAACGGCCTGACAGATCGTCTTCGCCATCCCACTTATCGTCAGGGTTGTGAACTTCGTATAGCGCTTCATAGAAAGCGCCTGTCCATTCCGTCAAGCGTCCATCAATCGTCGGCGGCGCGGCAATTTTGTGAGCGAAGATGACCGGGCCATTGCCTCGACGATAATTCGCGGAGGCGCTCCACGCCTGTTCCAAACGGGCGAATGACGGCGTCTCTGTTGGACGCGGCGTCTCTGTCGCGCGCTGTGTGACGGTCGCTTTCGGTGTAGATGTTGATGTTGGACGTGGCGTTGCAGTCGCGCGCGGCGTCGCGGTTGGCGACAAAACTTCCACAACTTCAGAGCGCATTGCGGCTGCTATTGTCGGCGTTATAGCAGAAGCGGCGCCCTGCCACCACCCCTGAGTCCAGATCACGATGGCGCATACTGCCAATCCCACTACGGTTGCCAGGCTGCTTCCGCCAAGCACGAGCCACTGCTTCGATTTTGAGGATGACGCGGGCTGTGCTGTGACCTGCATCCGGCGGGACGGCTGCGGTGGGAGTGTATAGGTTGGCGGGAACAACACCTGCCGCATCTCCTGCACATTCGCATAGCGCAAATCCGGCTGCACCTGCGTCGCCTGCGCGATCACCATATCAATGTGCGGGGGAATGTTTGGCATCACCGCGCGCGGCGACGGCAGCGGAAAGGGTGTCGGCGCTGCCGTGGGATCGTAACCGGAGATCATCTGTAGCAGCAGAGCACCCAGGCTGTACACGTCCGCGCGCGGCCCGCTCTGCAAACCCATCCTGCCATATTGCTCCGGCGCGGCGTAGCCCGGCGTCCCCAGGTTCACCGTATCCCGCGTCTGCCCGGGTTTGAAGAACCGCGCGATTCCGAAGTCAATCAGCTTGACTTCTCCCTGGAGCGTCAGCATCACATTGCTTGGCTTGAGGTCGCGGAAGATAACCGGCGGATTCTGATTGTGCAAATAGGTAAGTACCTCGCACAACTGCCGGGTGATCCGCAGCGCCTCTTCCACAGGCAGACGCCCGCCAGGCGCTTTAGCGAGGCGCGCTTCCAGCGTTTCGCCTTCGATGAAATCCATCACCAGGTACCAGTTACTGTGCTCCGGGAAGTAATCTGTGACCAGTGTGAGGCCCGGATGCTTGAGATTCGCCAGCATTTGCGCCTCTTGCTGGAAGGCCTGAATCGCCCAATTGCGATCCGGCGCAGGGAGTTGGTCGGGTGACATCTCCTTGATCGCGCACCGCCGTCCGGGCAAGCGGCTGTCTTCTGCCAGGTAGACAACGCCCATCCCCCCGCCGCCGAGTCGTTGAAGGATGTGGTAACGGTTTTGAAGGAACATGCCGGGTTGTAGCATCTTATACTCCTATCAATATTTTATCGTATTCTAATGTAAGGTGATGGGCAATTGACCTGTCGGGATAAATTCCCCCTTCAACGCCGCAACAATCGCCATGACTTGTGAGCGGCTATTGCCATAAGCGGTGATCAATGTTGTATCCGGAGGGCATTTCAACAGCGCCGCCGGGTTATGCCAGGCTACCACGATCAAGGGTTTTTCCAGGCTGCTCAAATAGGCGATTAACTTTTCCTGCCATCTGTCGCCCAAGTTTACTTGCCGTTTGATGAGTTCCCATTCGCCAAAGATGATGCCATCATACGTGTGTGTCCTGACGGCGGTGTAAACAGCGTTACGACTATCCTGTGAGTTCAAATTCAAAACCTGTTCGATGACGACGTATCCCCGTTGTTGCAATTGTTCACCAAACAAAGTCCCATATCCTGACGTCGCGGGTGGCAACTGGTCAGGGCTGATCACAAGCAAGCGCATAGAAGGAGTGATAGGTACATTGCCCGCAGGATCCTGCACAAGGGTGACGGCTTGCCGTGCGATGGCCTCGGCTATGGCTTGATGCTCAGGGGTATTGATCTGCGTAAGGTCGCCTATCACCGGCGATTCAAACAAACCGTAAGTATACTTCACGCGCAGGATACGAAGAACAGATTGATCAATCCGTTCAACCGAGAGTTCCCCGCGTTGCACAGCAGCAACAAGACTCTGAATAATGCCTATATGCGCCTCCATTGGCGTCGTTGATAGGAGTATATCAACCCCGGCTTTAACAGCTTCGACTGCGGCCTGGGCTTGACCGCGTCCAGCAGAGGCCCCGGCCATGCCCAGCGAGTCAGTCATCAGTAGCCCATCGTAAGCCATTTGCTGCCGCAATAGGCCGGTCAGAATTGGCGCAGATAATGTGGCCGGCAGCCCACTACTATCCAACGCCGGGACTGCGATATGCGCGGTCATAATCCCTGCTACACCGGCTTGCACTGCGTCAGAAAAGGGTTTTAACTCACGTTGCTGTAACACATCAAGAGAATCAGTGAGCACAGGCAACCCGCCATGGGAATCCACTGCAACGCTACCATGTCCAGGGAAGTGCTTCGCAATGGCAATCACGCCATGCTCTTGAAAGCCATGGATCGCCAACTGCCCATATTCGGCGACTAATGCGGGATCCGCGCCAAAAGAGCGGGTACCGATCACGGGGTTCCATGGATTATCGTTCACATCCAAAACGGGCGCCAGGTTCATATTCACACCCATCGCGCGCAATTCTTGTGCTGCTAGCGCCGCAGCAGTGTAAACATTTTCAGGACGACGGGCTGCCGCGAGCGCCATGTTCCCCGGAAATTCTGTAACGCCTTCTGTAATTCGTATTACGATGCCGCCCTCATGGTTGATTGCGATGAAGAGCGGAATTTTAGCACCAGACGAGAGCGCTACGTTCTGAACTTCTTCGGTCAATGCCCTGAGTTGTTGCGGGTCACGGGCGTTCGCCTCCAGGAGGACGAGCCCCCCTACATGATAAGTTCCAACCATCGTTTGCAATTCACCCGACCCGGCTAAGGACTGACCATTAAAGCCTACCATAACCATCTGCGCGATTTTGTCTTGCAGGGACATAAGATTGATCTGCGCTTGCAGATCAGCATCAGAGGGAATTGCAGACGCGCGCCACATCGGCGTCGGAGACAATTTAACTAAAGGCTCATTTTCCAAGACAATCGTTGGCTTGCTTTCTGGGATAAATGCCGATGGTGTAGAAGGAGATGCCGACGGCATAGCCACCGTAGTTGCCGTTGGTGACAGTGTGGGCGTTTGTATATGCTGTGTTGGTGGTAAGGTCGGTTGCGATATTGAGGTTGAAATCATAGTTGGCGATACCAATTCAGCACCCCCTTGGAAATCGTGAAGTGAATTCAGAATCAGCAAAGCGAGTCCTGTTATCACCAATAAAGTGAGCGCAGTTAAAACACCCAACACAAACCATTGCCCATAGGTAAAATTGGGCAAGCGGCGAATAAGATTGTGAGAAGGCGGCTGCTTCATAATTTCCTCAAGGTTGTGTGTCATACGCGCAGCGGAAACCCACATCAAAGTAGACTTGATCAGGTTCTCTACCTGTGCGGCCAGTCGCACGCAAGGTGAAACTTCCCGTGTTCCAAGAACCGCCACGAATTTCTCGGCGTGTTGGGCCGTACCAATCCGATACCCATTCCATTACATTGCCGGCCATATCCATAACGCCGTATGGACTGCGGTCTTTAGGATAGGACCCAATTGGTCTTAAGTTACCGCCGCGTATTGTTGTATCCTTTTCATCAGCAGGAATTTGTTCTGGAGGACGATAATTTGCATAGTTAGTTGGCACGGTAGTTTCCATAGTCCCCCATGGCCACCAATCGCCTTCCGTACCGCGCGCTGCCTTTTCCCATTCATCAGCTGTCGGCAGACGCCCCCTGATCCATTTGCAGTATGTTTCAGCATTATACCAAGTGACGTAAACTACGGGATAATCAGCATACCGCGTATCTGCGAAATAGGTGTGCCTGGGATTGGTCCCTGTACGCTCCGGTGGATCACAGACATTGGCCTGCACACAACGTGCATAAGCTGCATTGGTCACTTCATAGCGGTCAATGAAAAATTCGCCAGTGTTTCCCTGGCGGCTAGAAGGATAATACGTATTTGCATCCGCTCTAGCCACCTGTGTGCGTAATAGCTCGTCCTCGAAAGAACTTTGCCGGCACCATGTGTCAGTATAGGCCGGACATATTTGTTTGACCACGGCGTCAATATCACTAGGGCTTGATCCCTTTATAAAGGTTCCGGCTGGCACTCTTACTGTATCCGGCGAAAAAGGCGTCGCACCGCTGTTCTCCGGCGTTGGAGTATGAGTGGCTATAGAGGTATGAGTGGGGAGTGGTGTATGCGTAGGCATTAACGTATATGTGGGTGCGCGAGTCAGCATTGCTGTGGCTACAGGAGTGTGCGTTGGTATGGGGGTATACGTAGGTGTTTCAACAGTCGCTACAGCCAATGTGGTCGGATATGAGAGGGGATCTGACGTTGACTTCGAGGGCAACACAACTGTTGTCAGGTAAAAAATACCGAAGACTATCAGGATCACTAATCCGCCGCCAATAAACCATAGCCATTTTTTCGAAACGCTGGAGGGGGGCGGAACCAGGCTATATACCGGCCGCGGCTGCGGCGGTAAGGTATACGTCGGCGGGAAAAGTGCCTGCTGCATTTCGCGTATGCTTCCATACCGCAAATCCGGCGTCGCCTGCGTCGCCTGGGTGATGACCGCCGCAATGTGCGGGGGAATATTCCGCATCACGGAACGTGGATCCGGCAGCGGAAATGGCGTCAGCGTGGGATCGTAACCGGAGATCATCTGTAGCAGCAGAGCCCCCAGGCTATACACGTCTGCCCGCGGCCCACTCTGTAAGCCCATCTTGCCATACTGTTCCGGCGCGGCATAGCCCGGCGTCCCCAGGTTCACCGTATCCCGCGTCTGCCCGGGTTTGAAGAACCGCGCGATTCCGAAGTCAATCAGCTTGACTTCTCCCTGGAGCGTCAGCATCACATTGCTTGGCTTGAGGTCGCGGAAGATAACCGGCGGATTCTGGTTGTGCAAATAGGTGAGTACCTCACACAACTGGTGGGTGATCCGCAGCGCCTCATCCACGGGCAAACGCCCGCCTGGCGCGTTGGCAAGGCGCGCCTCCAGGTTTTCGCCTTCAATGAATTCCATCACCAGGTACCAGTTGCCGTGCTCCGGGAAGTAATCAGCGACCAATGTAAGGCCGGGGTGTTTGAGGTGGGCGAGCATTTGCGCTTCTTGCCGGAAGGCCTGAATCGCCCAGTTGCGATCCTGGACAGGTAGTTGGTCCGGCGACATTTCTTTGATCGCCCAATACCGTCCGGGCAGGCGGCCATCTTCTGCTAAGTATACTGCCCCCATCCCACCGCCGCCAAGTTGACGAAGGATACGATAACGGTTTTGAAGTAGTGTTCCGACCTGTACCATCTCGACAATCCTTACCACGCAATCTCTTGCGCCATCTCATTGAAGAGCGCGTCACATGCCATAGCCGTCGCCTGTCGCACGACAGCGCCCAAAGGGAAATCCAAAGTCCAGGTTCCCGCCTGCCACGTCCCTGCGTGCAACTGCAACGCGCGGACGCGGCTTTCACCGGCATACGTGTATGCGATGCGCACCCAGGCGACGCCGGCTGGATCATTGACCGTGATGTGCAAGGTTTTGTCCTCGATAGTCCACTGCCACGCCGCAACTTCCGGCGGATCGAAATCGTTGGCTTCCAGGTATCCCTGCCAGGAATAGACGTTCAGTTCCGGCGTGAGCGCCTGGCGGTACAGCGCATGGACCGGCTGCCCGCTCGAAGTCTGCACCTTGATCCTGGCCGGCTCTGCCATCCCCAAAGGCAATTCCGCGCGCGCGGCGGCTTTGACGACCGACTTCAAAGCGCGCGGGTCGAAGCCCATACACCGCGCTGTCACCGCGTCTACCGAAATCGGATCGGTTCCCACGATGACGGTATTCAGTGGATAAGGGCGGGGACCGTACTGGCTCGCTTCGGCGGCCACAATTGCATCCACGATTGCCAGATAGCGCCGTTGTGGCGTCGCCTGGAGGATACCCTGTCCATCGGCGTACAGCAGAATGCGGTTCAGGTCCGCCATGGTGCGCCAGATCGTATCATTGTCGAGGTACATTCCGCGCCGGCCGGCCGCCTGATCCACGTCGCTGGTATGGGCGCAATCTTTCAACACGCCATCGCCATACGGTCCATCCCACGCAGGAATAATGCCGATCATGTTTTTCATGGCGACTGTGATGCCGCCTGAACAATGCACTTTGGCCTTGGGAATACAAACAATTACGTCAGCTTGCAACACTGCCGGCGCGATACGATAGCGCCCGATGCCCGGTTCGCCTTCCTCCAATAGCGGCTTCCCATGCGCGTCGTACCAGATACGTTGTTCTGCACGCAGTTCCGATAAAGCGCCAACGTCCACCAATGGCGTAAGCTCGTGCGGCGCTTTGTTGAAATCCTCCAACACAACTGGGACGCCGTACTGCTGCGCCAGGTGTTCCACCATCGCCTGGATGCCGGTGTCTCTGACCAATTTATCGAACACGTCAACAGACCAGGGCGCATCGCCGAGCATAATATATCCACTCGAGCCACACGCTTTGTAGACGTAATCAATGATCGGGCGCAGAAAAGCCGGATGTGTCATCTGCCCGTTGCGCCACGCCGAAGCATCAACGAGATTGGGCTTGAGCAAAACCCGGTCGCCGGGATGAATAAACTGACCCAGGGGATTCCATTCTGCGGTACCATACCCCTCTGGATGCAACAAGCGCAGCGCCTCTCGAACGAGCCGGTAAGCGCCGTTTTCAGCCCCGATGCCACCCGTTGGGTAGGGATACTCTGGATAGAGGCTATCGGGGTCAAATGGCGGCGCGGCAGGATACCCATTGAGCGTGGGATCGTGCGCTATCCACACTTTGGTCAGCGCTTCTTCGCTAAAAAGCGGCTCATCAGGGATCGGCGTCGGCGTGGGCGACGGGACGGCGCTCGGCGTCAACGTGGGAGCGAGCGAGGGCGTGGGTAATTCCGTGGCCGCAGCGGACGACGTGACCGCAGCAGATTGCGGGAGCACGATTGTACTCCCTGAACCCGTTTCCTTTGGCGGCGACGCGGGAGGCGTGACCCTGGTGCAGCCGGTTAACCAGCGAGTGACGGCCGCAGCGGCAGCCCATACCAGGCCCTGCAGGAACGTCCGGCGTGATGTTGTCTTATCTCCAAGACGAGAACTTTTCACCGTTATCTCCAATCCACCAAAACCAGGGTGCCCCACGTGGTCGGATCGCCCCATTTGCGCCCTGGCGCCGTCGAGAACATCACTTCCTGCGCCTTTGCCTGGAGATCATCTATGTCGCTCAAGTTCAGGCAAAAGCCAACGGGCGTTTCTACGTCGGGTCGTCCTCCCAGATAGGACCATGGAATTGCTGCCTCAAGCGTGTAACCGACGTCCGTTTGCCGGGCAGCAACGTCAATACGCGCGTCGGCGATTTCTTTCGGCAACCAGATATATACCTCTGGTCTGCGGCTTCCAAAATTGCCGGGCGATAATCCAATTTGGTAATCGTCACTGCTATGTTTGGTTGCGTTGTAATCGGCGCGCAATTCGGCGTCGAACTGGATCTCGATCTCATCCCCGTTGTAAATCAACCGTCCGGTCTCGTTCTGAACGTGAACGTCGTCCTTCACCGCTACGCCGATGTAAAGGGCAATTTGATCCCAGGCGATGTAAAAACGGCCTGACAGATCGTCTTCGCCATCCCACTTATCGTCAGGGTTGTGAACTTCGTATAGCGCTTCATAGAAAGCGCCTGTCCATTCCGTCAAGCGTCCATCAATCGTCGGCGGCGCGGCAATTTTGTGAGCGAAGATGACCGGGCCATTGCCTCGACGATAATTCGCGGAGGCGCTCCACGCCTGTTCCAAACGGGCGAATGACGGCGTCTCTGTTGGACGCGGCGTCTCTGTCGCGCGCTGTGTGACGGTCGCTTTCGGTGTAGATGTTGATGTTGGACGTGGCGTTGCAGTCGCGCGCGGCGTCGCGGTTGGCGACAAAACTTCCACAACTTCAGAGCGCATTGCGGCTGCTATTGTCGGCGTTATAGCAGAAGCGGCGCCCTGCCACCACCCCTGAGTCCAGATCACGATGGCGCATACTGCCAATCCCACTACGGTTGCCAGGCTGCTTCCGCCAAGCACGAGCCACTGCTTCGATTTTGAGGATGACGCGGGCTGTGCTGTGACCTGCATCCGGCGGGACGGCTGCGGTGGGAGTGTATAGGTTGGCGGGAACAACACCTGCCGCATCTCCTGCACATTCGCATAGCGCAAATCCGGCTGCACCTGCGTCGCCTGCGCGATCACCATATCAATGTGCGGGGGAATGTTTGGCATCACCGCGCGCGGCGACGGCAGCGGAAAGGGTGTCGGCGCTGCCGTGGGATCGTAACCGGAGATCATCTGTAGCAGCAGAGCACCCAGGCTGTACACGTCCGCGCGCGGCCCGCTCTGCAAACCCATCCTGCCATATTGCTCCGGCGCGGCGTAGCCCGGCGTCCCCAGGTTCACCGTATCCCGCGTCTGCCCGGGTTTGAAGAACCGCGCGATTCCGAAGTCAATCAGCTTGACTTCTCCCTGGAGCGTCAGCATCACATTGCTTGGCTTGAGGTCGCGGAAGATAACCGGCGGATTCTGATTGTGCAAATAGGTAAGTACCTCGCACAACTGCCGGGTGATCCGCAGCGCCTCTTCCACAGGCAGACGCCCGCCAGGCGCTTTAGCGAGGCGCGCTTCCAGCGTTTCGCCTTCGATGAAATCCATCACCAGGTACCAGTTACTGTGCTCCGGGAAGTAATCTGTGACCAGTGTGAGGCCCGGATGCTTGAGATTCGCCAGCATTTGCGCCTCTTGCTGGAAGGCCTGAATCGCCCAGTTGCGATCCGGCGCAGGGAGTTGGTCGGGGGACATCTCCTTGATCGCGCAACGTCGTCCGGGCAAGCGGCTGTCTTCTGCCAGGTAGACAACGCCCATCCCTCCGCCGCCGAGTTGACGGAGGATGCGGTAGCGATTTTGCAAGAGAGTTGGTAGAGATAGAGATGCCATATCAACAATTTTCCCTTGACTCTAGCCCTGATAGCGCTAACGTTATAGATAGAATTGCTGTTATCTATCTGCTCTTTGAATGCAATCAGGGTTGATTAATGAAGTCAAATCTAACCCACGCGAAGTAGGAAAGGCACCCATTTCTTTTATGATTTCAGTTAGATTAGATGTTATAGTTTTGGCAACAGTTGGTGTTAATGGAAAGCACTTTGCTGTAACTTCTTCGTAAAATCTCGCGGCGCTAACACACTGTTGAGATTTTGCTTCACTCAAAAGCCAATCAACGACATCATAAACGCCCATCTTGGCCCGGTCATAGTCATATGGTGTCATACTTTTAAAGACAGAGTTACCGTTTTTATCCATGAAAATGCGGTTCCAATCTAAGAAAGATTGGATGCGTGCGAGACTTCGAATCTCTTCAAACCGTTCCTTAGGTACCTAAATTTCGCCCAAAGTAACGGCGATATGCTTATGAGTAAGCAAGGCTGAC
>ENA-UOWE01003459-UOWE01003459.1-activated-sludge-metagenome-genome-assembly--contig:-NODE-3459-length-16154-cov-4.181005_pt1 | contig 16154 bp, 14 predicted proteins | sample MGYA00249841_ERZ761562 | MGnify/ENA primary metagenome ERZ761562 (study PRJEB28883, sample SAMN05720200) | activated sludge metagenome | isolation source: Anaerobic digester | place: Japan... | reverse complement strand
CCTCCGGGAGGCGCACTCGCGAGTAGAATGGCCGGGTCTCCGCCGACAGGATCTCGACCTCGAGGCCGGGGGCCCCGCTCAAGCCCGAGGCGACGTTCACCCCGGCTATTCCGTTGCCAACGACGATCACGCGCATCAGTACCTTCCTCCCCAGCGATGCCCTTCCCTCACGAGAGGAGGGCATCGAGCCCATCGTTGAATTCGGCGCCCGATACCGAGCCCGTGAGCAAAGCCTTGATTAGGGAACGGACCTCGTTCGGGAATTTCTTCCAATAAGCGCCGGTCCAGTCCCCGATCTCGTCGCGAAGCGCGGCCTCGTCCGAGACCCTCATCGAGCCAAGGCTGTACGATACGAACTGCGAGACCATCTCGCGCATCGCGTCGACGGGGACCCCGTTAACAAGACCCTTGCGCGCGAGACCGGCGTAGCGGGCGTTCGCCTCCGGCGCCGCGCGCGCGTCGGACGAGCCGGGGGCGGCCTCGGGTATCCAAGACTCGACGAGCCGGTCGGCGTCCTCGGGCGAAAGCTCCGGAGCCTCGCGGGCGAGGAGGTCGCGGGCGAACTCGCGAAAGGTATTCTTGACCCCTTCCATGCTCCGCCCGATCGACTCGTTGACGACGCCCGTCATCGCTTTCGCGGCCCGCGCGGGGTCGAGCGATATGATCCCGTTCCCGGCCGAAAGGTCGCGCCTTCGGCGCTCGACGGCGGACTCGACCGCGTCGATCTCGCGGATGGTGCATCTGTTGAGGATGTAGTCTAGGGCGGCCATCAACTCGCTCGCTCGGTTATCGCTTGCCATGAGTCTACCATACTCCGCCCAGGCCCGTTTCGCAAGCGCCTTTATCGAATGCGGTCATTGCCTACCGCGCGGTCCATGCTCTATACTCAACGGCGATGGAACTCGAGATACTTGGGTCGGGGACAAGCCACGGGATACCGGTCATCGGCTGCGACTGTCCCGTATGCCGCTCAGGCGACTCACGCGACAACCGAACGAGGGCGAGCGCCCTTTTCCGCGGCGACTCAGGCGAATCGGTCCTCGTCGACGCGGGACCCGAGTTCCGCGTGCAGGCGATCCGCGCCGGGCTTACCCGCCTCGACGCCGTTCTCGTCACCCACACCCACGCCGACCACGTCCACGGCTTCGACGACCTTCGCATCTTCTCGTACGAGCGGCGCTTGCCGGTCTACGCGAGCGCGGCGGATATCGCCGAGATACGGGAACGGTTTTCCTACGCGTTCCGTCCCACCCAGGAGGGAGGGGGAAAGCCCCGCCTCGACCTCATCGCGGTCGACGGGCCCGTCCGCGTCGGCGACCTCGAATTCATCCCGATCCCGCTTCTCCATGGGGAACTGCCCGTCCTCGGCTGGCGGTGCGGTGACATCGCGTACCTAACCGACGCGAGCGCGATCCCGGAATCCTCGTTCGCCCTTCTCGAAGGGACCAAGCGCCTGGTGATCGACGCGCTCAGGCTCCGATCCCACCCAACCCATTTCAATTTCCGGGACGCACTCGCCGCCATCGAGCGGATCGCCCCGGACGAGGCGTGGTTTACCCACCTTTGCCACGATTTCTCGCACGAGGGCATCATGGATTGGCTCCGGACCAACGCCCCGGGCAAAAAAATAGAGCCCGTCTACGACGGGCTCCGCATCTCCGCCGACGGGCGGGATTAGACCTTCTTCGTCACGTAGCCGCTCTTAAGGCAGCGGGTGCACATCTTGATGGTCATCGTGGTTCCGCCGAGCACGGTCTTAACCTCGACGATATTCGGCTTCCACAGGCGGCGGGTGTGATTATAGGACTTACTGATCTTATTTCCGCTCATCGAGCCCTTGCCGCAAATTTCGCATCTCCGGGACATATAAACCTACCTTTACGTAAAGGGCGGGACGGCGCGAGCCAGAACCACCCATGATTCGCCGATATGGGAGCCTTATACTACCAAAAACCCCGGTTGGTGTAAAGGCCCCGGCGTCCTAAATCGTCCCCTCGTAGACGATTTTCTCCCGCCCGTCCACCGTTATCGTCAGCCCCGGCTCGAGGATGCGCATCGCGCCCGGGACCTGGGAAACCCACACGAGGCTGGGGTTTATCATCGACAGGATCTCCTCGCTAAGCTCGGTAGGGTTCTCGATGACGAGCCCGCTGACCACCCGGATAATCGGGACGAAGGACATATCGAGGTTTCGCGTTACCAGGATCTCGCCCCCCTTCTTTCGAAGGGCGACGAAAGCGTCTTCCAAGGTCTCGGCGCGGACCACGCGACCCGTCGCCCGGAACCCATCCCCCCCGCCGGCGACGCAATACGAGCCCTCGCCAACGCCGACGCGATTGGAGCAGCCGCCCCCGTTAAGGCCGCGCGCGAGTACGTTCCCGACGAAGACGACGCGGACGGTATTGACCATCATCGGGCTGACGATCGGCACCCCGGCGACCATGACCACCTTGTCGGCGAGCTTCAGGGCGCCGGTATCGAGGGCGGCGCGCATCGCGTTCTGGGTCATCTCCTCCGAGTCCTCGGCGACCTTGACGAGCAAGGGGACGACGCCCCAGTTGAGCAGGAGCTGGCGCCGCACCATCTCGCTCGGCGTCGCCGCGATAATCGGCTGCTCGGGGCGGAAGGTGCTCAGGAGCCGGGCCGTGTTGCCGCTCAGGGTCGGGGTCAGGATCGCGGCGGCCTCGATCTCGGTCGCCGTCTGGTACGCGGCGTGGGCCACGATCTCGGCAACCCCGCCCCGCTCGATGTCGAAACGGTGGAACTGCCGCATCTTGCCGCGGTATTCCTCCGAGGCCTCGACGGTCGTCGCGATCTTCGCCATCGTCTTGACGGCCTCGACCGGGTACGCCCCGTTCGCCGTCTCGCCCGAGAGCATGACGGCGTCCGAGCCGTCGAAGATCGCGTTCGCGACGTCGGTGAGCTCGGCCCGCGTCGGCCGCGGGTTCGATATCATCGAGTCGAGCATCTGGGTCGCCGTGATCACCGGCTTCCCGGCGCGGTTGCACGCCTGGATGATCCTCTTCTGCGCGAGCGGGATGCGCTCGGTGGCGAGCTGGACGCCGAGGTCGCCGCGCGCCACCATCACCCCGGCCGAGACCGCGATGATGTCCTCGATGTTGTCGAGGCCTTCCTCGTTCTCGATCTTGGCGATGACCCTGACGCCGGAGCCCATCGGCTCGATGAATCGGAGGATGGAGACGACGTCGGCGGGCGACGAGACGAAGCTCGCCGCGATGTAGTCGACCCCCATAGACACGCCGAACTCGATGTCCGCTCGGTCCTGGTCCCCGAGGATCGGGAGGTCGGGGTGTATGCCGATGACGTTGACGTTTTTCTTGCTCCCGATCGCGCCCGAGTTGAGCGCGCGGCAGGAGATGGTCTCTTTATGGTCGGTGCCGACGACGAGGAACTCGAGGAGGCCGTCGGCCACCAGGATGCGGCAATCTTTCTTGATCTCCTGGGGCAAGCGGGTCCAGCTCAAGGATATCCGGCCCGGCACACCGTCGGACGCGGCGACGCTCGGCGAGCCGTCTACGGTGAAGGTGAACTCGTCGCCCGCGCGCACCTCAACCTTCCCGTCGCCCGCGACCGGCCCGGTGCGAATCTCCGGGCCCTTCGTGTCGAGGAGGAGGGCGCAGGGAATGCCGGTGATCCTCGACGCCTCGCGGACGCGCTCCATGTTCGCGCGGTGGTACTCGTGCGTGCTGTGCGAGAAGTTAAAGCGGGCGACGTTCATCCCGGCACGCAGGAGCTCGCACAGGACGTCAAGGCTCTCCGTCGTCGGCCCCATCGAGCATACGATCTTGGTCTTTCGCGACAGCATCGCTACCTCCCCGGCGCTTGCGCGCCCCTTCCGTTACTGGTACTATGGCGTCCTAATATGAAAACGTTGAACGCGCCGGGCGACCTTAACATCGCGCGGGTACTCCGCCTCGTCTGGCAGGTCCGCGGGATCAGCCGGGTCGGGATAGCCCGGGAGCTCGGGATCGACAAGTCGACCGTGACCAAGATCGTCTCCTACCTTGAGCGCGTCGGGCTCGTCCGCGAGGCCGACCAGGGCTCGGCCGGACCGCAAGGCGGCAGGAAGCCGATCAGCCTCGAGGTCGTCGGGAGCTTCGGCGCGGCGGTCGGCATCGAGATCAACCCGGAGGGATTCCTCGCGGCGATCGTCGACCTCGACGGTTCGATCGTCGCCTCGGCGAGCGGCGGTTTCCCGCCGGGCCAGCGTTTCTCCCTCTTCGACGCCTTCGACGCGGCCATCGAGAAAATAGCGCATATTCTGGAAACACTCAACACCCCGGTCATCGGGATCGGCGTCGCCCTGCCCGCCATCGTGAACGCCGACGCGGGCACCGTGGTCCGCTCAATCCCGCTGATGATCCGGGAGGAGGTCGACTTTTGCGCCTGGGCGCGGAAGAAGTACGCCCTTCCCGTCCACGTCGAGAACGACGCGCGGTGCGGCTGCATCGGCGAGATCACCGCGCGGCGCGGGCTCGGCCTCGAGAACGCGGCCTTCCTCCTCGCCGAGCTTCGCAGGATCGAGGCGGACGAACGGAGCCCGAAAAACCTTTCCGTCGGTTTCGGCTTCGTGCTGAACGGCCAGCCGCACTACGGCACGGACTGCACCGCGGGGGAATTTAGGAGCGTGCTTTGGGAAGACGGCGACGCGGGCCAATTCCGCGAGTCGGCCGCGAGCCTGTCGGACAAGTCGGGCGGCGACGCCATCCTCGGCGAGCTCGCCCGCCACGTCGCGCTTATCGTCAATCTCCTGAACCTCGACAGCGTATTCATCGGCGGACTCGGGCCAGAGCTCACCGAGCGGCTCGTCGCGGCGACGACGCGCGAGATCGGGCGGAAGTGGCCCTACACCACGGCCGTCCGCTGCGCGGTCACCGCGGCCACGCTCGGCGAGCGCGCGGTCGCCTACGGGGCGGCCGGCCACTGCCTCGAGCGCTTTTACTCGCTACCCAACCTCAGCAAGCCCTCGGGGACGGGACCATCGCTCAAGGAAGCGCTTTCGGCCATCGCCGAGAACTAACCCCGTCTTTGCCGCCTGCGTATTACGCGAGCGAGGATCGCATCACGAGCCGCGCCTCGAGCACGACAGACTCAGGCGATCCCCCCGCGATGAGGGCGGCGAGCGCGGACGCCGCGCGCGCGCCCTTGTCGAAGCCGCTCTGCCTGACCGTCGTCAGCGCGGGCGAGAGGAATTGCGCGAAGGGGATGTCGTCGAAGCCAACGACGGAGATGTCCGCCGGGATCGAGATCCCGCGGGCGGCGCATTCCTCGTACACGCCGAGGGCCTGGACGTCCGAGAGGCACAGGACGGCGCTCGGCCGGAATCCGGAGGAGAGAAGGTCAGAGAAAGCGGCGCGCGCGGCCTCGGCCGTCGCGTCCGCGGCGACGAGCCGGGTCTCGCCGGCTCCTGGGGGCGGCAAGGCACGGCGCGCGAGCGCGTCCGTGAGGCCGGCGACCCTGCCGTCCGCGAAATCCCCGGCCGACAGTATCGCGATCGCCCGATGCCCGCGAGCGAGGGCCGCCTCCATCATCTCCGCTCCGGCGCGACGCCCGTCGATGCCGACGTTTACCGTACCCTCGCGCGCGTCCCCGTCAACCGTTACCAGCGGCAGGTCCCGCCGCCCGATTATGTCCGCGCCGCCCGACACCCCCGAAGCCCCCGCCACTCCGATGGCGACGATCCCGTCGACGGCGGCGTTCCGTATCGCGTCGTCCATCCCGCCGCGGGCGGATTCCAGTATCTCGAGGGTGAGACCCTCGCGCCGGCAAACGGAGCCGATGCCGCGAAGGATCTCGACGGCGTGCGGGTCGCGGAGGCAGTCTTCTATGGGACGTGAAAGGAGGAGGCCCACGGCGCCAGTCCTCCGGCGCGCCAGGATGCGGGCGACCGGATCGGGCATGTACCCAAGCTCGTTCGCGACCCGCATCACCCGCTCGTAGGTGTCGCGGGATATGCGATCGGGGCAATTAAACGCGAACGAAACCGTCGTCTTCGAGACCCCGGCCTTCGCGGCGATGTCCATGATGGTGGCGCGCATCGGCTGGATTATAAACCGTCGGCGCGCGGAAAGATAGGCGGGTACGGACTATTCGGCGCGCCACCGCCCCGCGTCGAGGACGAGGCCGTATTCCTCCCTCAGCAAGCGGGCGAGACCCTCGCGAAGGGACGCGGAAACCAAATCGAGCCCGCCTGAGGCAGTGGGCCCCGCCGGCGCGCTCGTCAGGATCAGCTCGAGGAGCATCTTCGCCGCGACGAAGCGCCGCTCCTTGGGAACCGCGAAGAAAAGCGGGTCGTCGAGCAAGCCGATGATCTCCCAGGTTATTTGCTCGGCCTGGGCGTAAAGCCCGGCGTCCTTGTCTTGGTCGGTCACGCGAAGGGGAAGCTCGAAGGGAAGTCGGGGAAGCCGCTCGATCAACCGCTCAAGGTCGAAGAGTCCCACGCCGCAGTTGAAGAGGATCGGTTTCCCGCCGTCCTCGAAGCGCCGCACCGCGTCGGGACTCAGCGCGGGACCGATGTCGGCGCAGGTGATCCGCCCGGAGGGCTCGGTAACCAGGATACCGCCCTTCACGTCCATCGGCGTCTTCACCGAGGCCTCGAAGGCCGCCTCCTTCCCCGAGAGCGCGAAGATCGCGAGCGAGACGGGGTCGACGGTGTAGCCCATGTTGTCGATGTTGCCAAGCCACACGAAACGCACGCCGAGGCGATGAAGCTTTCGGTACAGGGGCGCGAGTATCTCGAAATTCTGCCCGTGCCCTCCCGGCATCGCGAGCCCGGTATGCTCTTGGCCCCACGCGCGGTCGAAGATCCTGCGTGGCTTCCCTTCAGAGGAATGGGTGATCGCCGCCATCATCGTCTGGGTCTCGGAGAATATCTCGATGGACGCGCACCCGATCCGGTCGGCGAGCACCTTGAGCTCCGGTCGAAGGATGTAGGCGCGAAACGCCTCCTGGATCGCGGCGTCGGTATGCACGCTCGTCATCTGGAAAGCGGGAAGGATCAGCTCGGGAAGGCTGCCGACAAGGTCACGGTACTCCTTCTTTTTCACGAGCAGCATGCGCAATTTCAAGAGAAGGAAACTGAGTCCGGGGGTCCCGTCTGGGTTGATGTAGGCGGGGGTATTGCCCTTCGGCAGGCCTTGGCAATGGGCGGCGAGCTCGTCGAATCGTTCCCGGTTCGCCTCGAAAGCGTCCAGGTTCAACCCTTGGTTTTTCTTCAGGTCGACGTAGCTTGAGGCTGCCCCCCCGTTCAAGACCCCATACGCGGTCTTCGGGTACAGGAGAACGCCAATCCGGCGCAGGGCGGCCTCGTCAAAACGAAGGGAGCCGGACGAGGCGATCCCAAGCGACTCGGGCTTTATCGGAAGATCGAGGGCGTCGAATCGTTCGGCCGCGAGGGTTGCCGGCAAGGTGAGCGCGGCGGAACCCCGGCGATCAACGACTGAAGGATGGTCAAGGTCGGGAACCGATTCGGCGACAACGGTAGGGGCCTCGGGATAGGAACCCGCGTTAAGGTCATCAAGGAACCGGAGCATGCGGGGGAGGTCGACCCCCTCGGCAAGAAGCTGGGCGGCAAGGTGAGGATCAAGGTCGGACGGTTTCAACGATACAATACCTCGGTTCGGTGATCGGCGAGGGCCATCATGGCCCACGGGAAAACCCGTGCCGCGTAAAATTCTACCGTTTTTCGGGATTAAGTCAAGGCGCGAGAAGATCATACCACGGGAGCCATCGCGCGAGAAGTCGCCGATGGGATAGGCGAAATATGGAAATATACTGTTTTTCACCCTTTGGGTACGCCGGGGAACTCATTAAGGTCGAGGCCGACCTCCGGCGCGGCATCCCGTCGATCGACATCGTCGGCCTGCCGGACGGGGCGGTCCGCGAGTCGCGCGAGCGGATGCGCGCCGCGATCCGGAACGCCGGGCTCGAGTTCCCGCTCGAGAGGATATTGATCAATCTCAGCCCTGCCGGGCTCCGAAAGGAAGGCAGCGGGTTCGACCTCCCGATCGCCCTTGCCGTCCTCGTCGCCTCGAACGGCCTTGGCACGGGTCCCGACGAGGGGGCGGCCCTCGTCGTCGGCGAGCTTGAGCTCTCGGGACGCGTGCGCGGCGCGCGCGGTATCCTCGCCGCCGTAACCCTTGCCCGCAAGAACGGTATTACCCTCTGCCTTGTCCCGCGCGAGAACGAGGAAGAAGCCCGCCTCGCCGGCTCAGGCTCGATCGCCGGGGTGTCGAGCCTCTCCGAGGCCTTTCACTGCTTGCTGGCCGGGAGCGCGAAGCTTGCCTACGCGCCCGACGCGGGTGAGCCAGACCGGGCCATGGCGCCCAACTCGCGATCGGCCGCGGAAGGCGCCATCCGCTGGCCGAGCGAACCGGGCGCCGACCTCGCGACGGTGCGTGGCCAACCGACCCTGCTCCGCGCCCTCGAGATCGCGGCGGCGGGCGGCCATCATCTGCTTGCCTACGGCGCGCCAGGCTCGGGAAAAACCCTTGCCCTCTCCCGTTTTTCCGCCCTCCTTCCCCTCCTGGACGAGGAAACGGCCCTCGTCGTGACGCGGATACACAGCATCGCCGGGCTTACCGGGCCGGATCGGCATCCCGACGCGCTCGTCTCCAACGCGCCCTTTCGGTCGCCGCATCAGGGAGCGAGCCTCGAGGGAATGGCGGGCGGCGGACGAGCCTGCGTCCCCGGCGAGATGTCCCTCGCGCACGGCGGGGTGCTTTTCCTCGACGAGGCGCATCTCTTCCGCGGGCCCGTGATCCAATCCCTCCGCGGTCCCCTCGAGACCGGACGCGTCGCCGTCTCGCGCGCGGGCCGTTCTTCCGTGTTCCCCGCGCGGTTCCAACTCCTACTCGCCCTTAATCCCTGCCCTTGCGGGAATTTCGGGATACCGGACCGAACCTGCGTCTGCCTTCCGGAAGCGATAGAACGGCACTGGAGGCGGTTCACCGCGCCCCTGCTCGATCGGATAGACCTCCGGATCGAGGTGCGCCCGCCCGACCCCGAGCGGCTCATCGAGGAAGCCGAGATTCCCCTCGCCGACGCGCGCGCGAGGATAGCCCGCGCCCTCGCGGCGCAGCGCGAGCGCCAAATGGACGAGGTTCCCCCTGCCGAGCGCGACGTCGGGGGCTGTCCATGGAAAAACGGATTTCTTCCTCCCGAAGGGATCGCCCGACATTGCGTCCTTCGCGGCCGCGCAAAGGAAGTTTTCGTGCGCGGTTCGCGCGCCCAATGCCTTTCCGGGCGAGGGGCGCACGGTGTGCTGCGGGTCGCGAGGACCATCGCCGACCTAGCGGGGCGGGCGGAAATCTCGGTCGATGACGTGGAGGAAGCCTTGGGCCTCCGTCGGTGGGCGGGCGCCCTCGCGGATTTTCTTTAGGAAGCGGGAAACGCGACGCGAGCGGCGAGCGGTTCGGGAAGATAGCGGTCGTCGATCGCGAGGCGACCGGCGGTTCGGCCGATCTTACGGTCGGGGCGCGCCTCCCCATGAAAGTCACTGCCGGCGGTAACGAGAAGGCCAAGCTCCCCGGCAAGGGCCTCAAGGCGTTTCCCGTCGACCACGCGAACGGCCGGATGCCAGGCCTCGATCCCGACGACTCCCCGATCCCGAAAATCCGTCAAGATCGACGGGATGTGGCCCCACGAGACATACAGCGACAGAGGATGGGCGAGTATCGGGAGCCCGCCCGCCGCCCGTATCGCGGCGACGGCCGCGTCGAGCGAGACCCCTTTGCGGGGAACGTAATACGGACGGTCCTTGGCGAGATACCGATCGAAGGCTTGCTGACGATTCCGGACTATCCCCCGATCGGCGAGGTAGCGCGCGAAATGGGGCCTGCCGACCACCCCGTTTGGGGAAAGGGCCTGCACCCCCGCGTACTCAACGTCGAGCCCGTCGGCGCGCATGCGGTCGGCGATTTCCCGATTCCGCTCCTCGCGGTCCGAACGAAGCGCGGTTGCCAACGCCTCAAGGTCGACCAGCCCGGCGGGCGCGCCTATGTCGAGCCCGAGCCCCAGAAGATGGCACTCGCCCGGCTCCCATTCGACGTCGAGCTCTATCCCGGCCAGAAAGCCAATGCCAAGCCGACTCGCCTCGGCCGCGGCCTCCGAGTTCCCGGCGAGGGTGTCGTGGTCGGTTAGGGCGAACGTCCGTATCCCGGCGTCGGCGGCGTGCGCCGCGAGGTTCGCAGGGGTAAATGACCCATCGGAGGCCGTCGAATGGGTGTGCAAGTCGATCATCCTTCATATAGTAGCATAAAAAATGGACTAAACTCCACCATCTGTGCTATACTGGCTTGTATAACCGGTTTTGAGGTGGACGAATGCCAAAAGCAGTACAGTACAAGCCCAACTCGATCATCTACTTTGCCGGGGACGTCGACGATCGCGTGTTTTTGCTGCAAAAAGGGCGCGTCGCCCTCACCTCAACCGACATCGAGACCGGCAAGCAGGTTACCGAGTACATCCGCGAGGGCGAATTCTTCGGCGTCAAGTCCGCCTTGGGCCACTTCCCGCGCGAGGAAAGCGTGATGGTCCTCACCGATTCATACGTCCTCTCGTTCTCGACCGCCGAGTTCGAGGCCTTCGTCCAATCAAATACCCGCATCATCATGAAGATGCTCAAGGTATTCTCGAATCAGCTGAGGCATATCCACCGCCAGATCGAGTCGCTCCTCCACAGCGAGGAGCAAACCAATCCCGAGGACGGGCTCCACTCCGTCGCGACCGTCTTCTTCAATTCCCAGCAATACCGGGCCGCCGCGGAGGTCGCCGTCCGCTACCTCCGCCTCTATCCTTCCGGGAAATACCTGCAGGAGATGAAGCAGATCGCGCAAAACGCCAAGACGAGCGGCCGGTCCCTCGGGGAGTATTCCCCCGGCGACGAGCCCCGAAAGGCGGGCGGGCCCGTCGGGAACGATCCCAACCTGGCGATGACCCTCGCCGAGGGACTCGCCTCGCAGAAGAAGTGGGACGAGGCGTACAAGCAGTATCACTCGGTCATCGAGGTCGGGGACTCGCCGGTCATCGGCAAGGCATACCTCGGCGCCGGCCGCTGCCTCTATGAGCAGGACGAGTTCGTCCGCTGCGTCCAGCTTCTCACCGGCTTCATCAGCCACGACCCCAAGTCGCCGCAGATGGGCGAGGTCCTGATGTACATGGGCCTGTGCTACCAGAAAATGGGCGACGTCGACAAGGCCCGCGCCTTCTACTCGAAGGCGCAATCGATGGCGGGGCCCCAGCTCGCCCCCCGGGTCAAGGAACTAATCGCCTCGTGCGGAGGATGAGATGAGTGACGTGTTTGCCGCCTTTTCACGGTTCGCGAAGACATTCCCCAAGGGCTCGGTAATCTTCTCCGAGTTCGAGCCGGGGGACTGCTTTTACCTCATCCAATCAGGCCGCGTCCAGCTCATCAAGATCGTCAACGGCTTCGAGAAGAACCTCGACATCCTTCAGCCCTCCGAGATCTTCGGCGAGATGGCCATCCTCGAGAACTCGCCGCGCTCCGCCACCGCCATCGCCTACGACGACGTGAAGGCACTCGAGTTCAACAAGGCCAACTTCGAGGTATTGATGATGGGCAACCCCGCCATCGCGATGAAGCTCCTCAAGACCTTCGTCAAGCGCATCTACGCCCAAAAGCGCCGCTTCATGATCCTCACCGTCCCCGATCGCATGGCCCGCGTCGGCGACGTCTTCCTGATGCTCGACGAGACCCAGCCCAACATCGACAAGACCACCGACATCCGCACCTTCTCGACCACCATCGACGAGGTCGCGCGCTGGGCCGGCCTCGCCGTCGAGGAAGTCGAGGACGAGCTCAACCGCTTCATCGACCAGGGCAAGATGGAGATCTACGACGACCGCATCGTCGTCAAGAACCTCACCGAGCTGTACCGCTACGTCAACGCGCGGCGGAACAAGGATAGCTAGGCCCGGCCAGCCGTTGCCAAACGGGTGGCGTCTTGACTCCCCTCTACTGCATTGGTATACTTTCAACTCATGCGCCAAGATAGCTCAGTCGGCAGAGCAGCACCCTCGTAACGTGCAGGTCTTGGGTTCGATTCCCAATCTTGGCTAAAAAACAACCGGCTCCCTCGGGGCCGGTTGTTTTTTTATTGGCCAAGATTGAGAATCGAAACGAAAGGGCCGCCGAGCGAATGCGAGGATTAGCCGACAGGATGTCGGCGTCAGGCCCTGGAGGCGGCTCGAAGGGAGGACACACGACGTGTCCGACCGGAGAGGATTCCCAATCTTGGCTAAGAAAAACAACCGGTCCGCAGGGCCGGTTGTTTTTTTATAGGACAAGATTGGGAATCGAACCGGAGCGACGTCCCGACCGAAAGGGAGGGCCTGGCGCATGGACGCGCCAGGAGTCGCGTAGGCGGCCTGGAAGGAGCGCGCACGACGCGCGCGACTGGAAGGCGATTCCCAATCTTGGCTTATTCCAACTCCTTGCGTTGCAAGGAGTTGGGTCACTACCACCACAACGGACGTGACGCTGAATCCACTTGTGTGCAACGAATGTGCAATGAACGCATTCGAGCACTCTTGCCGGAGAAGCTCATGCTCGACTTTATCCTATCGACCCGCGCAAAATCCCCGAACCTATATGTTTCCTTCAAGAACCCTCTCACAGGAAAATATGGTACCAAACGTAGTACTGGCACGTCCGACCCAAAACAAGCGGAAAAGATCGCGTATAAATGGTTGGTAACCGGGGAATTCGACAAGAAGGATAACTGTACCCAACGGTCCCTGCTCGATGCCATACGCGTTGCAACGCTCACTCAGAGCGATGCCCGCGAGATAATTGAAATCCTAAAATCCAAAAAACTCATATCATCCGCTGTTCTCAAAACGGATAAGGCAAACATCTCATTTATATCGTTCCTTGAAAACTTCTGGGACTACGATAATTCTCCCTACGTAAAAGAAAAACTCCGGAAGAAGCACGGGATTCACAAGCGCTACGTCGCTCGTGAGAGCGGTGCTGTCAAGAACTATTGGAAACCATTCTTCAAGGATACGCTACTTGGCTCAGTCACCTTCGAACAAGTAAACGGTTTCATTGACTGGATTGGATCACTTGAAAAGCCAGGAAGCGCTAAAGGTAAAAACAGTGTCATCAAAGCGGGTACACTCCCCCTGAAATGGGCATTCCGAAATGAGATGCTAGAAAGAGACATTACCATTGGCCTTGTTCTTTTCAGCGGAGAGGAGAAAAAACGCGAGATACTCACGCCTGAATTAGCAACGGCTATTTTTTCCCGAAACTGGAAAGACTCGCGCGCTAAGCTCGCAAACCTTTTGGCCATGTGCACAGGACTCCGGGCCGGTGAAATTCAAGGACTTCGTAAATGTGATTTAGGCCAATCGTGTGTCTACGTAAGGCATTCTTGGAATCTCGCAGACGGTCTTAAAACTACAAAGAACACAGAACAACGAACTGCAGAGATTGTTTTCCCCGAACTCATGGGCGCGCTTATTGAACAGGCAAATAACAATCCATACGATGATGGTCTCGATGGGTATGTATTCTGGGCGTCTGTTCGAGACAAGCCAATAGAATCGAAAGGATGGCTTAAATCCCTCCGTGAGGCATGTAAGGAAGTCGGGATCAAAGATCCTTCGTGGGTGACATTCCATGCCTGGAGACACTTCTTTACCACCTATATGGGAGGGAAGGTTGATGACAAGATTCTCCAGATAGCGACAGGTCATAAAACCCATGCAATGTTGGAGCTCTATAAGGATCATATCAGGGTAGGAGACATAGACACTCTGAAAATTGCCCAAAAGGAGGTATTTGAACCGATTTTGAAAGAGGTGAAACGTATAAACTCACATTCTGATTGCTAAGGATAAATTCTTAGCCAAGAATTCAAATGGGTGCTATACTATGATTAAGGAATATTGTTGTTAGCAAGAACTGAATAATACATTATATAAAGGAGTTAATATGAAAGAGGTTGTAGTAAGCACTGAAGCTCAGTCAGAGCGTTATTTAGCAAGAAAAGTCTTGGTTAACTCCTTTGTGTTCTTAGTTTGCATGATTTCATTCTTTTTTATGAAGAATGCCTTTTTCGTATTACTCTATTTTGGATTGTATTTAGTATATGTTCTATATGAGTATATTTCTTTTAAGTATTTTACCTATAATAAGTTATTATTTACTGATCAATACCTGGAAGTATCCCGTAAGAAGATCAAAAGAAAAGTTGTGTATAACAATATTAAGTTCATAAAAGAGATAAAAGATGGGATAGAGATTATTCTTAAGAACAGGAAGAAGTATAAAGTGTTAGGTGATGTGATTAATCCAAATGTAGCAAATGATGATTATCTTCAGAAGAATATTGTTGTAGCTGAAGTGGAGAAAAGAGCTGGTATAGTAATAGAGTATAAGAAGAGGAATAAAGACCTCTAACAACTGGTTCGAGCCGATTCGGCGCCCGGAAATAGAACAGTAGGTAATGTTATACAGTGGGCGCCTCACGGCTCAACCAAATTGACGTACAATACTATTTCGTAAACCCACATGCATCATAAGAGAGGACCCCATAAAGCATTATATGCAAATGTCATTTCTAATTGAATGGAACCCAATCGCCTAAATAAATGGTGAACTAGTTTAGAGCCATTCCCCAATCGCGAATCGGTATCGCCCACCTAACAGCCGCATTCATTATTGCCAAATACATTATCTTGAGTATAGCATCGTCATTCGGAAATAACGATCTGCTTTATGTTACTTTCCTTAGGTGGAATTTGAACGACTCAATCGCGTCTGTCATGTAGATGGCCTTCCCGATTACAGGTGGATAGTTAAAAGAAACCATTGAGGTTTTCCTATCGAGTTGACTAGGAACGATAAATCATCAGGTATCGATCGTTCCACCTTGTCCCGAAATCTTCGAGGGCTTCATGTCTAGCCTGCCAGGAAAGTGCGGATAAAATAGATTTCAAATCTGCGCAGATGCCTTAAGGACCCTTGTATTATATATAGTTATACTCATAATCAGCAACAATCTCTTGCGTGTAGTTTTTTGGTCTTCGCCTACTAAAGTATATCATTTTTTCTGAGAACGATATTTCAAACCAATATCCACTAAAAGACAACAAGCCTAATACGCCATCAATTTTTTCACATGCTAATACTTGTTCTTCTAGTACATCTGAGTTTCTAGTTATATAACTATCATTTTTTACTATCTGTACATTTATAAAAGACTCAGAAAGCAAGCATATTCTTTACCTTTCAATAACCCCAAGATTAATTATGTTACCCATAGATACAACAGGAAAACCAGCAAGAGATACATTTATACTTGACACATCTACCCCTGTATCCAGCATATAACGTCCTTCAATACCATTTATTGTCGCAGTTATTACTATTCTGTTATTAATCGTTTCAAATGGGAAAAAAATTTTACGGTGATCGCATAAGAAACAAATTATGGATCTAAGAATAATAACTAACGAGATTTTTTTACGTACAAAAGAATACAAAAATATATTTGTCTTTCCACATTCGAATTAGCACGAACAATCTTTATCGATCATCTCACTGGTATGCTGCCCGCTTTTCTAAGACTCTTGAGTAATATTACAAAAGAAAGCGTTAGAAAAGCAATACCCAGAAAAAATGACAACATTTTAACTGGATAACACTCATTTACTTTCTTTGCATGAGATACGAAAAAAACTATGACATTGTAAACACTATGTGTAACTATCGGAATCATTATTGAATCTGTTGCAATAAATAGCAAACTACAATATAAGCCTAACACAATAAGAACAATCCCAGTACTCCCATTTAAATAATGCCCAATGTAAAAGAAAAAAACACTTAGTGAAATGCTTACTTTTCTTGACAAGTGATAATCATTAACAAGATGGGAAATGAGTATCTTTCTAAACAACATCTCCTCGACAATCGGACCCACAATAAATAGAAGAGAATATGTAACAATAATAGCCAGAAGGCTATTAAAAACAACAGGCATAGGTTGCATCATAACTGAAACAAGGTATGAATATAGACTCACAAAAAGAAAGAAACAGATAATTGAAAGGGAAAATTGAGGTTTCAGTCCTTTTTTCATTACAGTATTTTCTTTTTCAAT
>ENA-UOWE01003457-UOWE01003457.1-activated-sludge-metagenome-genome-assembly--contig:-NODE-3457-length-16161-cov-4.709115_pt1 | contig 16161 bp, 15 predicted proteins | sample MGYA00249841_ERZ761562 | MGnify/ENA primary metagenome ERZ761562 (study PRJEB28883, sample SAMN05720200) | activated sludge metagenome | isolation source: Anaerobic digester | place: Japan... | reverse complement strand
AGTGTAATTTACTTTACAATATTGTAGGTAAAAGAGTATATGCTGTTGGTACAGTTGGAACACCTGATGTTTATGAACTATCAAGAAACTCTATCGACTTCTCTATCTCTAAAAAAGTTGGAAAGTATGTTGAGATAAAAGCAGGAGCTCAAGACATTTTAAATGAAGCATTCCGGTTAAAACAAGACTCAAATGAAGACGGAACAATAAACAGTTCTGACGAAACAATTATGAGTTACAAACGAGGAAGTTTATTCTCGCTAGGTTTCTCAGTCAAATATTAATGAGTCAATAAATTAAAGTAAAGGCGGATGATCATCATTCGCCTTTTTTCATTCTTAACAATTCGTTTAAGTATCATTAACAATCCTATGATGTTGTAGCATTAATCTTGCATTATCAGAAACAACAAAAAACTAATTCATGAAATCATTTAATTTCAGAAAATCAATTACTGCATTATCTATCGCAGTTATTGCTACTTCAACTGTATTCACAGGATGTAAAAAAGACAGTGAAGAAACTACTACTCCTACTCCAACCGGACAAGAGATCACAGTTCAAGACAGTATTACTGCAAACACAACTTGGACAGCAAACAACAAATACATTTTAAATGGATTTGTTTACGTAACAAACGGAGCAACGCTTACAATTGAGGCAGGAACAATTATCAAAGGCGATAAAACTTCAAAAGGGACCTTAATTATTAAGCGTGGCGCAAAAATCATGGCAACAGGAACTTCGTCAAACCCAATTGTATTTACTTCAGCACAAGCTAAAGGTTCACGGGCTCCCGGAGATTGGGGTGGTGTTATCGTTTGCGGAAAAGCCCCGGTTAACTTAGCAGGTGGAGAAGGACTAATAGAAGGCGGGCCGGATGCATATTATGGCGGAACAGATGCTGCCGACAACTCTGGAAAAATTCAGTATGTACGTATTGAATTCGCAGGAGTGGCACTTCAACCAAATCAAGAAATCAACGGTTTAACACTTGGTGGTGTAGGTAACGGAACAACAATCGATCACGTTCAAGTTTCTTATGGCGGAGATGATGCATTCGAAATGTTCGGTGGAACTGTAAACATGAATCACTTAGTTACATTTAAAACAACTGATGATGATTTAGATACTGACAACGGATTTAGCGGTAAAGTTCAATTTGCTGTTATCTTACGTGACCCAAACATTGCTGACGTATCAGGATCAAATGCTTTCGAATCAGATAACGACGCTTCAGGAACAACAGCAACTCCATACACAAATCCGGTATTTTGTAATATCAGCGTATTCGGACCAAAATCAGATACAGCTAATACAGTTAATGGGAACTTCAAACGTGGTGCACATATCCGTAGAAGCTCAAAAGCATGTATTTACAACTCACTAATCAGTGGATTCCCTGTAGGATTATTAGTTGATGGAACAAACTCTGAAACTAATGCCACAAACGATGCATTACAAATCAGAAACACTATTATATCAGGTTGCAACACTCCATTAGCTGTTGCCTCAGGAAGCACTTTCGATATCGCAACTTGGTTCAACAATGCAGCTTATGGCAATTCAATCCAGTATGCAAACTCGAATTTAGCGAACGATCCTTATAACCTAACAAACCCAGATTTTCTTCCAAAAACGGGTTCTCCACTTCTTACGGGAGCTGATTTTAGCGCGTCAAACCTATCGGGATTAACAAATACAACATATAGAGGGGCATTTAACACAACAAACTGGACCTCCGGATGGGCTAATTTTGATCCACAAAACACTGATTATTAATTATTTCTGCTTTTATTCCAAAATTGGCTTCCCCCTTGGGGAGGCCTTTTTTATGCACTTAACATTAAGTTAACATGCCGGTAAAATACCGGTAACAATTTCTTAATCATTTTGCAGTGGAAAAAAGCAGAAAAAATGTCAAGTTCAGTAAAGAAAACGGCATGCATATTAACAATATGCTTGTCTTGTATGCTCTCATTCAATTTGCAAGCGCAAGTTGAGGATAGTACAAAAACAGAGGTTTCTTCAGAAGACACAACTATTCAAACAACATTTGAATTGGAACCGGAAGATTCAACACAGCAAACAATTGCGAAAATGTATAACGACCTTGACAATATGAAAAGGTTAACGATTAGCGGTTATGTGCAAGCTCAATGGCAAATTGCAGATTCATCAGGTGTGGGAACATACGCCGGAGGAAACTTCAATACAGGAGTTGACAAAAGGTATTCGGTAAGAAGAGGTCGCTTAAAATTTGTCTACGACAAAGGATATTCCAAAGCAGTATTTCAATCTGACTTTACAGAAAGGGGCGTTCGAGTAGTGGATGCATATGCAAGATTTACAGAACAGAAATTTTATTGGTTTAGCCTTCAGGCAGGGATATTTGATCGCCCTTTTGGTTATGAAATTGAATACAGCTCAAATACACGTGAAGCGCCGGAACGAGGAAGAATGTCTCAAATTTTATTCCCAAATGAGCGTGATATGGGTGCAAAAATTGTTATACAAGGACCAAAATTTGGTATTTGGAACTGGCTCAAACTTGATGTTGCTTTAATGACAGGAAATGGTTCGCCGGATGCCGGAGTTGGGGTTTCCGATTTCGATAAACGTAAAGACCTAATCATGCACTTAAATGCTACCCGAAGTAACTTGACAGAAACCATTAAATATGGAATCGGAGTTTCATATTATAATGGTGGAGTTGTTTATAATGCAGACTCTCTTTCAAAAGTAGTAGCATTCAAAATGAATACCGACAAAGATGGTGTACAAACATTTAAAGCGGATACTGTAGCACCGGATGCATTTGCACCTCGAAATTATATTGGAGCAGATGCTCAATTCCAAACAATTACACCAATTGGTATTTTCTCACTAAAAGCAGAATATATTCAAGGGGAACAAGCCGGAACTAATAGCTCAACAAAAAGTTTGTCTACGAAACCATCTGTATCTAACCCCATTTACTCTCGGAAATTCAATGGTGCGTACTTCACATTGGTACAAAATATCTCAATACTAAAATCCCAATTAATCTTAAAATACGATTGGTACGACCCTAATACGGATATAAAAGGTGATGAAGTAGGAAGGAAATCTGCTGAAGGAAATAAATCTACAAACGCAACTGATTTACGTTATGATACTTTTGGTGCCGGCATTGCTTATTTAATCGACAATAACACGAAAATTGTTGCTTATTATGACATGGTTAAAAACGAAACATCATCGAACCTTAGTGGTTATACAAAAGATTTAAAAGACAACGTATTTACTTTACGTCTTCAATATAAATTCTAATAAAAAAAATTCAAATAAAATGAAAACTAAGTTCATTAATGCACTTTTAGCTGTTACAATATTAATCAGCAGTGCAGCTTCGGCACAAAGAATTATGATTAAAGGTAGCGATACTGTTTTACCTTTAAGTCAGAAAGAGGCAGAGCTTTACATGAAAACTAATAAAGGCGCCAACATTAGTGTAGTTGGCGGTGGATCAGGGGTCGGAATAGCAGCATTAATCGATGGCACAACATCAATTGCAATGTCAAGTCGCCCAATTAAAATGGACGAAAAACTAAAACTTCAAGAAGCAGGTCGCTCATATAAAGAAGTCACAATCGCTTTTGACGCATTAAGTATTATCGTTAACCCTTCAAATAAAGTTTCTCAACTTACAAGAGAGCAAATCGAAGGAATCTATACCGGAAAAATTAAAAACTGGAAAGAAGTTGGTGGCGATGACATGAAAATTGTTGCTTACGCTAGAGAGACATCTTCGGGAACTTACGAATTCTTTAAAGAGCACTTATTAAACAGAAAAAATTATGCCTCTACATGTCTTAACATGCCTGCATCAGGAGCTGTAATCCAATCTGTGAGCCAAACAAAAGGAGCAATCGGTTATGTTGGCTTAGCATATATTGACAAATCTGTAAAAACACTTGGAGTTTCGGTAGACAAAGGAAAAAACTTTATCAAGCCTTCTAAAGAAACAGCTAAAAACAAATCATATCCGGTTGTTAGACCATTATTCTTCTACTATCCTGTAAAAGCCGAGGCAACTGTTAAACCATTTATTGATTATATACTATCAGCTGTTGGCCAAAAAACAGTTGACCAAATAGGGTACATCACTTTAGACAATAAATAGTCAGATTTGCAATTTAATTGAAATTTGAATTGTACTTTTAGGAACTCTAAGTAAAGTTAATTGTATTGATATTTAATCAGTGATTAAGAAACTCATAAATAAACTTACAGAAGGCATTTTAATGCTAAGCAGTATCGTTACAACATTAACGGTACTGCTCATTATTGTCTTTTTATTTAGTGAAGGACTTTCTGTTTTTAAAGAGTCGCCATTAGAAGGAGATAATATCATTGTTTTAAACCATCATAATACAGTCAGTCATATTACTTCTTCTGACATTAAAGATATTTTCGATCAGAATATTACTAATTGGAAATCTTTGGGAGGTTCTAACGACAGTATTATACTATTTACATTTAATGATATCGGCAATTATTTTTCAGAGGAAGAACTCGGTCCGGAGTTCGAATTCTTACCTGCAAAAATGGACTCCTTATTGGAATCTGAAAACGGAATGATTGCAGTGTTTTCAAGTAAGTACTTAATTAAAAACCATAAATCAAAAGTTATTCAAGCAGATAACATTACACCGTATTCTTTTCTTACAGGAAAAGAATGGTTTCCTACTGCAAATCCTGCTGTACAACTTGGCGTTTTACCTCTGATTCTCGGAACATTATATGTTTCTTTTGTTGCTATAATATTTGCATTGCCGGTAGGCTTAGCAACCGCAATTTATATGGCGGAAGTTGCTGATGAAAAAACCCGAAGAGTTTTTAAACCGGTAATTGAACTTTTGGCAGGAATTCCTTCTGTAGTGTATGGATTTTTCGGATTAATTGTTATTGTTCCTTTAATTCAAAGTACTTTCCATTTACCAGTTGGCGAAACAGGTCTTGCCGGAAGTATTATACTTGGAATAATGGCATTACCAACAATCATTACCGTTTCTGAAGATGCACTTAGAAATACTCCGCGTTCAATGAAGGAGGCAAGCTTAGCTTTAGGTGCTACAAGATGGCAAACTATTGTGAGAATAGTAATACCTTATTCTTATTCAGGGATATCTGCAGCAGCAATTCTTGGTATCGGTAGAGCTATCGGTGAAACTATGGCTGTACTAATGGTTACCGGTAATGCAGCAGTTATACCTCACACATTACTTGAACCGGTAAGAACTATTCCTGCAACTATTGCAGCTGAATTAGGAGAAGCTCCGGCTAATGGAATTCATTACAAAGCATTATTTGCATTGGGATGTATTCTATTTTTAATAACATTAACAATTAATCTTTGGGTTGAATTCAGTTCGAAGAAACGTCGATTCGGCAAATAACTAATGGAAAAACCTGACATCTCACGTAAGCGGCTAGCCGAAGCGATAGCGTTCTGGATTTTCAGATTGCTATCATTGGGTGTGATGGGAATATTATTTTCCATCTTAGGATTTATTCTTTATAAGGGAATTCATGTAGTTAACTGGGATTTCATCACCAAAATGCCGGAAGATGGAATGACTAAAGGAGGAATTTATCCAGCTATCATTGGAACACTTTGTTTGATTTCAGGCAGTATGTTGTTTGCATTTCCTATTGGAGTGATGTCCGGAATTTACATTAATGAATATACAAAAGACAGTTGGTATCGTCGATTTGTTCAATTAATGACGGCAAATCTTGCAGGTATCCCTTCCATTGTTTTCGGTTTATTTGGAATGTCACTGTTTGTTAACAAACTCGGTTTCGGTGATTCAATTATTGCCGGCTCATTAACATTAGGTCTACTTGCACTGCCGGTTATTATTCGCACTACAGAAGAAGCATTGAAATCGGTGGATGAAGGCTACCGTCATGCAAGTCTTGCTTTAGGTGCTACAAAACTTCAAACTATTCGTCGTGTAACATTACCTGTTGCATTACCGAATATTATAACCGGATTTATTTTAAGTATCGGAAGAGTTTCCGGAGAAACAGCTCCAATCTTGTTTACTGTTGCTGCTTACTTTTTACCAAAACTTCCTTCAAGCATGCACGATCAGGTAATGGCTTTACCTTATCACCTCTACGTAATATCAACAAGCGGAACAAATATCAATGAATCAAGAGGAATGGCTTACGGAACAGCAGTAGTCCTAATCTTGATAGTATTAATCCTGAACCTCATCGCCAATGCGGTTCGTAGATACCTTGGCAAAAAGTACAAAACAAATTAAGCATCAAAACATGTTTAAGATAGAGAGTAAAGATGTTCATCTTCATTACGGCGCCTTTCATGCATTGAAAGGTATCAACATGTCGATCGAAAAAAATACGGTAACAGCATTAATAGGACCTTCAGGTTGTGGAAAGTCTACATTCCTTCGTTTGTTTAATCGTATGAACGACTTAATCGATGACGTTCGCATTGAAGGTAAATGTTTGATCGACGGGAAAGATATTTATAGTAAGGAAGTGAAAATTGATGATCTCAGGAAGCGCGTAGGAATGGTTTTTCAAAAGCCTAACCCTTTCCCGAAAACTATTTTCGAAAATGTTGCCTACGGACTAAGAGTAAATGGCATTTCGCATAAATCATTCATTGAAGAAAGAGTTGAACGATCGTTAAAACAGGCAGCACTTTGGGATGAAGTAAAAGACAAATTAAAAAAGTCTGCCATGGCCTTATCAGGAGGTCAGCAACAACGTCTATGCATTGCTAGAGCATTGGCAATTGAGCCATCGGTTTTATTGATGGATGAACCTGCTTCTGCATTAGACCCAATTTCAACAGCTAAAATCGAAGAATTGATTTATGAATTGAAAAATGATTTTACCATCATTATAGTCACTCATAATATGCAACAAGCTGGGCGTATCAGCGATACCACAGCTTTCTTTTATTTAGGAGAACTTGTTGAAGTTGACAGTACAAAGAAAATTTTCACCAACCCTAACGATACAAGAACCCAAAATTACATAACAGGTCGATTTGGTTGATACGCAACATCTATATCTGCTGCAACGTTTAATTACTAAATAATTCAAAGCAATGACACATTTAGATAGTGAATTAAAACAGTTAAGAATCGATTTACTTGACATGTTCGAATTGGTTTTATCGCAACTAGATAAATCAAAAGAAGCTCTTGTGAATCTAGATAAAGATCTTGCAAGAGAAGTATTGGTAAACGAAAAGCGTGTAAATAGTTTCGAATTGCAAATCGACCGCGATTGTGAAAACATAATCGCTCTTTTTAACCCGGTTGCTGTTGACTTGAGATTTCTCTTGGCAGTTCTTAAAATCAACTCTAACCTCGAACGTGTTGGAGATATTGCTGAAAGTGTTTGCCAGTTTGTAATGAACTTTAAGCTCGAACCGGAGAAAAAATTACTTGAAGCATCGCGCCTTCTCGAAATGTTCGATGTAAGTAAGGAAATCCTAAAAACAGTTAAAGACGCTTTTGAGCTCGAAGATACTAAACTTGCAAGAAGCGTATTTACTCAAGATGAGACTCTCGACGAGATCAATATAAATGCTCATACTATTATTGCCGATTATATTTTAAATAACAACGACCGAATTAACCAGAGTTTATATACTTTAAGCATGATTCGTAAGTTAGAAAGAGTCGGGGATCAATGTAAAAATATTGCTGAAGAAATTATCTTCTATATAGAAGCGAAAGTTTTAAAACATAAGTCTTTTCAGCAAAAGCAGGAAACCAAATAATAAAAAAGCCTCGACTACGAGGCTTTTTTATTATTTACTAAATTCATCTTTTATAATTTCGAGAAACTCTTGATGTATTCCCGTATTACACGCTAATATTTCTTTTCCGAATACATATTCGTTCCCGCCTTTAAAGTCGCTCAACTTACCTCCTGCTTCTTTTACTAAAAAGCATCCTGCCGCTACATCCCAAGCGTTTAAACCGTATTCAAAGAATCCTTCCATTCTTCCGCAGGCAACATATGCAAGGTCAACTGCTGCAGAACCCAAGCGACGCAATCCATGCGTATTGTGCATGCAATAGTCAAATACTGCCATATAAGGAGTCATTCGATCATAATTAGTATAAGGAAATCCTGTAGCAATTAATCCTTTTGATAATTCATTGCAAGAAGAGACTTTTATCGGACTGCCATTACACCATGCTCCACCCCCACTCCATCCATAAAAACACTCATCGAGATTGATTTCATAAATAACTCCTAACACCATCTCGCCATTGCGCATCAATCCGATGCTCACGCAAAAACATGGTAATCCATGAACAAAATTGGTGGTTCCGTCTAATGGATCTATGATCCATACATACTCACGGTCTTTTAGGGTAATTGTATTCTCTTCAGTTATGAAACCGGCATCGGGAATTAAATTTTTTAATCCGTCGACAAGTATTTTTTCTGTTTCCTTGTCAACATATGATACAAGATCATTAAGCCCTTTGTATTCTACTGCCGATAAAGAGAATGACTTTCTTTGTTCACGAATAAAACTGCCACCATTCTTAGCAATAGCGACTACTTTATCGCAAAGTTCTTTATTGATCATTTCGTTTTATTTAAAACAGAATCTTTTTTAATAAACACTAAACCTGAAAGCCCTAACAACATTAATACCGCCGCAATTACTTCTGCTTGCGTAACTGACAAACCTAATAAGTCGAATTTATTATTCACGCGAATTTGTTCTATCATCATTCGCTCGATTCCATTCAATAATAGATAAAGTGAAAACAGTTTGCCTGGAACAGTGAACTTTTTACGCACCGACCATAAAACAAAAAATAAAAGTATGCAAGTAACTGCCTCGTATAACGGTGTCGGGTAAACAGCATCCGTAAGCATCATGCAATGATGTCCTTCACACCCCGGAATAGGAATACCACTATTGATAACATTATTAGGATAAGAATATGACCATGCCCAATCAGGCAACCAACTTAAAAATGATGGCTTAGGATTTAAATTCACAATTCCCCAATCACCATCGCCTGCAATTTGACATCCTAGCCTTCCTGTTCCATATGCAAGCATTAATCCAGGAGCAGTTGCATCAGATAAATCGAGTGCGCCTATTTTATGTTTTCTCCCGAAGTATATTACCGATGCCGCACCACATATTAGTCCGCCATACATTGTAAGTCCACTAAACGACAATAATGCATCTACCGGATCACGTCTTAAATCATCGAGATTCTCAAGATTATGAAAAATTTTCGCTCCAATTATCCCTGCAATCGCAGCAATGAAAGTAATATTCATTACTAATTGATGAGGAAACATTTCTTGTTCTTCGTAAACTAACTCGGGAAGGCGATTTTTCTCACCCTCACGGTAACGCATATACCCCATTATCGCTGCAACAAGTAATCCGCCAATAATATTTCCTTTAGCCGACAACAATACACCTTGTGTATCTGCAACAAATTCGGAATAATTCATTGCAGCATATAAAAACTTAAATCCTATAAAAAAACCTGTTAATGCTGAACCAAAAATATCTGCACGCGATGCAGGAGCGCCTTTGGTAACTTTTACTAAAAACGATTTTAATATTCCTTGTTTCTCCTTTCGCAATAATTCCGATTGCAAAGTATACGCAGCCAACATAAACGATATGGCCATCATAAAGCCAAAACTTTGAATTGGCAATGGTATGTTTATGCCGAATAAATCTTTAAGTAAATCTGATATTGTAGGATACATAGCTTTTTTGTTCGGTTAATGCGCCGACACCAATTTTAAGTTTTCATGATCACAGAATTCAACTTCTGCCAGTCCTTCCGAACTAACACCCGTTATTTTACATGAAACTATTTTATTAACTAACTGTTCATTATAAGGAGTTGCCACTCTAATATAGTTTGAACTATATCCGTACATTAATCCTTCTTGCTTCTCTGCTTCAAATAAGACAGGCCATTGGCTGCCAATTTGAGATTCATAAAATGCACGTTGCTTTTTCATTGACAAATTACGAAGCACTTTATTACGTTGCTTTCTGATATTTACCGGAACGACACCTTCCATTTCAACAGCCGGCGTGTTTGCACGTTCTGAATAGGTAAATACGTGCAAGTATGAAATATCTAAATCTTTTAGAAATTGAACTGTTTCATTGAACAACTCGTCTGTCTCACCGGGAAATCCAACAATCACATCAACACCTATGGCCGAATTAGGCATTAACGATTTTATTTTAGTTACCCTATCAACATAAAGCTGACGAAGATAACGTCGACGCATTGCCTTCAACATCTCATCTGATCCACTTTGTAATGGAATATGAAAATGCGGTACAAACTTACTAGACACCGAAACATGCTTTATTACTTCATCTGTCACCAAATTCGGTTCGATAGACGAAATACGAACACGCATTAATCCTGAAATATTTTCTAGTGCTTTCGCTAAGTCTATAAATTTTTCAGTACGAGATCCATTCTCACCCGAAAGTCCGAAATCGCCCAAGTTCACTCCCGTAAGGACAATCTCTTGAGCACCTGAAGCAACTATCTTTTCTACCTGAGTAATTACATTTTTTACAGTGTCGCTTCTCGACATTCCTCTTGCTTGGGGAATTGTGCAAAAAGTACAACTGTAGTCACATCCATCTTGGACTTTCAAAAACACTCGCGTTCGGTCGTCGGATGAATACGAACTGATATAATTCTTCACATCCTCAATTTCACATGAAATCACGCTGCCGTGTTCCTGCTTTTGAAGATTATCGAGGTATTGAAGGACATTAAATTTTTCATTTGCGCCTAATACAAGATCAACTCCTTGCATATCGGCAATCTCTTGAGGCTTTAATTGCGCATAACATCCTACCACAATCACTTTACCATCAGGGTTCGACGCCATAGCTCTATTTACGATCTGACGGCATTCACGGTCGGCATTTTCGGTGACTGAGCAGGTATTAATTACATATACATCGGCAGGTCCGGGAAAATCAGCCTTACACCAACCTGCATCTTTAAATTGACGGGCTAGCGTTGAAGTTTCAGAGAAATTCAACTTACAACCAAGTGTATGAAACGCAACTGTTTGCATGGGAGTGCAAAAGTACAAAAAGAAGTTGGTTGATGCACAGGCCACAGATAATTGAAACTGAATAATTTAAGTGATTGAAGCCGATAATCAATTCACTTTTATAGCTTTGTGGCATCATGCGCCATATTATTTATGCATTTGCAATCCTGTTGGCAGGATGCGGAAACGTTAACAAAAACAATAGCGACAAAACCGTATTTCGATATAACGAAGCCTTTGGAATAACATCGCTCGATCCTGCTTTCTCGAATAATCAGTCTAATATTTGGGCATGTAACCACCTTTTCAACGGGTTAGTTCAACTCGACGACCAACTAAACCCCAAGCCGGCCATAGCAAAGTCGTGGGAAATATCAGATGATGGGAAGACCTATCTATTTCATTTACGTGATGATGTCTATTTTCAAAAAGACACCTTACTGCATCCTAACAGAAAAATAATAGCATCCGATTTCGTATACAGTTTTAATCGAGTAACAAATGAAAAAACGGCATCTCCTGGTGCATGGATATTTAATTTCGTTAAGAAAGATTCCGAAAATAATTTAAGCGGAGTAAAAGCGCTAAACGATAGCACACTTGAAATTAGCCTCACAACACCATTCCCTCCTTTTCTGGGTTTATTAAGTGCTGCATATTGCTCTGTAGTTCCGCATGAGGTCGTAGAGTTTTATGGCAAAGATTTTAGAAAACATCCTATTGGCACCGGACCATTTAAATTTGATCGATGGATAGAACGGACTGCATTGGTATTACACAAAAACGAAAACTATTTCGAATTTGATTCAACAGGAAAAAGACTTCCCTACCTAGATGCGGTGATGATTTCATTTATCAATGACAAGCAAAGTGCATTCTTGGAATTTTTAAAAGGGAAACTCGATTTAATTTCAGGATTGGATGCAGGATTCAAAGATGATCTACTAACTCCCGGAGGAAAAATGAGAGCTAAATATACAGGACGATTTAGAATGGAAACAGCACCATATTTAAACACCGAGTATTTGGGATTTATTATGGATCCAAATTTAGAGTCGGTAAGAGGAAAGCCTTTGAACAATCTTAAAATCCGACAAGCCATTAGCTACGGTTTCGACAGGAAAAAGATGATTGCATATCTTAGAAACAGCATGGCAACTCCCGGAACCGGCGGAATTATTCCTCCAGGAACACCGGGCTTTACTAATGCAGAAACTTACGGATACAATTATAATCCTGAATTAGCTAAAAAATTATTAGCAGAGGCAGGATATCCTAACGGTAAGGGATTACCGACAATTACTATGAGCACCACCAGTTCATATCAAGATTTATGTGAGTACATCCAAGGACAACTTTCAGAAATCGGCATTAAAGTAAATGTTGAAATTAATCAATCGGCTCAACATCGTCAGATGGTTGCCAAACAACAACTCGCTTGGTTTCGAGCATCATGGATTGCAGACTATGCCGATGGAGAAAATTATTTATCGCTTTTTTACTCTAAAAACAAAGCTCCTGCCGGGCCAAACTACACACACTACTCTAATAAGCACTTCGACGAACTTTACGAGCAATCATTGTTAACTCAAAATAATAGTATGCGTCAGGAATTGTATCGTGCGATGGACAAAACTGCAATGCAAGATGCTCCGGTTGTAATACTTTACTATGACAGAGTTTTGAGACTGGTACAAAACAAAGTCAGCGGACTCACAATGAATCCGCTGAACCTCTTAAATTTAAAGACTGTGAAAATAAAGAATTAGTCTTTCCAATCGGCAATAAACAAATTGGTATCATGCGTACCATTGTTATTCCTATTAGAAGAGAAAATCAAATGTTTTCCATCAGGAGAGAACATAGGGAAAGCGTCGAACATTGAATCAAACGTAATTCTTTCCATATTTTTTCCGTCAAGTCCGATCATATATAAGTTGAAAGGTAAACCATGTGTTGCGGCAAAATTCGTCGCGAAGATTATCTTCTTTCCACTTGGATGGAAGAAAGGTGCCCAGCTTGCATTTGGAAGGTCGGTAATTTTAGTAAGTTCTGAGCCATCAACTTTACAAGTATAAAGAGACATATTAGTTGGCATAACCAATCCTTCTTTTAACAGTGAATTATACTCTGCTACTTCTTCAGGTGTTTTAGGACGAGAAGAACGGAAGATTAAGCTTTTACTATCAGGAGAAAAGAATGCTCCGCCATCGTAACCTAATTGATTTGTTACTTGCTTAACATTACTTCCATCGATATCCATAGTATATAATTCAAGATCACCTGAACGCAGACTAGTGAATACAATTTTCTTTCCATCAGGAGACACGGTAGCTTCTGCATCATATCCCGGAGTGTTAGTCAACTGTTTTTTAATATTCCCTTTTAAGTCGGCAACGAAAATGTCGAAATCGGGATAAATAGCCCAAACATATTTATGGTCTTCACGGCGAGGAGGATCAGAAGGACATTCCTTATTACCTACGTGAGTCGAAGCATACAGTATTAATGAATCGCCTGGCATGAAATAAGAACAAGTTGTTCTTCCCATGTTAGTGCTGATTAGTTGAGGAGGATTTGTTTTAGTGTCTTTATTCGACAAGTCGAAACTAAAAATCTGATCGCACTCCTTTCCGTTTGCTTTGTCACGCATTTGGTAAGTAATCATCTTCCCGTTAAAGCTAAAGTAAGCTTCCGCATTGTCACCACCGAAAGTCAATTGACGAACATTCGACAAATGTTTCTCCTCTCCTTTGTACAAAAGTGTTTTCGGATTAAACTCAGGTTTAACTTCCTGAGCATACATTGTACTTGCAGCTAAAAGTGCTAGTACTAAGAACTGATATCTTTTCATAAGTATTATATAAGTGCAGCGAAAGTAAGCCATCAATTAGAATTGAAATGTCAGATCTTAGTCATAAATACAAATACAGATATAAATCATAAATCGAAGTAAAATTCATTAGTTCTACTCTGAATTTACGTCATTTTATACGTTTAAAAATTTCATTATAATGACTGGTTCACAAAAATTTCTTACGTTATTTTTGTGTTAAAGTCGAACACATATTGCTTTATGCGCCTATTCTTCGTATATTTGATAATTATTCAAAACATACAATAAACAGGTACGTATAATCGTTTACATAAAAACTGCCTTGTTTAAAAACAAATTCATTCTTTAAAAAATTCGTGCCTATAAGCTGAAAATCTACACATAGAAAAATTTACGAGTACCCATCTCAAACCAACCTTAAACAAGGAGGCACTATGTGTAAACAGCAAGTCACTGACAATGAATTAGTCGCGCGCTTTATTAAAGGAGAGGAAAGCGCACTCCAAAGCTTAATTATTCGTCACGAAAGAAAGATCTATACCAGTATTTATTTATTGGTAAAGGATAGGGAATTGTCAGATGACATCTTCCAAGACACGTTTATTAAAGTCATAAACACCTTAAGATCAGGAAACTACAACGAAGAAGGAAAGTTCTTGTCTTGGGTTTTGCGTATTGCCCACAACTTAGTAATCGACCATTTCAGAAGTCTCAAGAAAATGCCGCTAGTTCATGACACGGAAGAGTACAGCATATTTGACACACTTCCATTAATGGATGATAATATTGAAGACAAAATCATAATAGATCAGATACATAAACAGATCCGCGTATTAATTGAAGAACTTCCGTACGACCAACGTGAAGTAGTGATTATGAGACACTTCGGAAATATGAGCTTTAAAGAAATCGCTGAAGTAACCAACGTAAGTATAAATACTTCACTAGGAAGAATGCGCTATGCTTTGATTAACCTTAGAAAACTGATCAAAGAAAAAGATCTTTATTTAAACGTATCTTAACAATAATATTTATTGCACAGCGTTTCATAGCAAATAACCTCTTAAAAATGCCTATGAACGAAAGTTGTACTCTAAACGATTTAGTTTTATACCTGCATAATGAAACCACCATTATACAAACGGTGGTAGTTCAGAATGCTATAGATAATGATGAAGAAGTAGCTGAAATATTCGATGATCTTAAAAAAATCACTGAATTTATTAACGAAATCAGCATACGACCTGCGGGCGCTCTTCGAGAGTCTATATTAAATTACGCCCGTTTAACGGCCGGAACAAAATAGGTGTAAACCACTAGAAGCCAGTTCAATAGAATTGGCTTTTTTATTAATATTAGCATAGTACAAGTGCATTAAAATTATTTTTTTGCCAATTTTAATCAGTATTTCACCCTAATAAAGTTGCCGTTTACCAATGTGATAAAAATCACGTGCATTTTGGGTCGTAAATTTCGAGACTAATTATTTACAGCCCATGTTCTCGAAAAAAACTATTCTGATTTTTTTATTCCTTTTGACAGGTATCAACGTATTCGCCGCACGTTATAGTAGCTCTAGTTGCACCCAACTTAATACGGGAACTACTGCCACTCCAGGGTCAACAGCCAACCAAATAATTCGTGTCGACTTGGTTGGTACAGGGAACAACGCGGGTCAGTCGTGGAATTTATCGTCTATCACATTTTCGCTGACTAACAGTAGCAACTATTCCTCAGCGAAGCTTTATTATGGAACAAGCACTTCATTTTCTAGTGCCACTTTAATTAAAACTATTAGTAATCCGGGAAGCACAGCCGCATTCAGCGGATTTTCAACTACCCCAACAGCATCTGGAGGTTCTGCTACAACAATTTCACTATTTCTTGTTGTAGATTTAAAATCTACCATCTCTTGTAACAATGATGTAATAGATGCTTCAGTAGCTTCTAGCGGATTAAACATTGGAGGAAATGGAGGTGCAAACAACTTAACTCCCACTTCAAACAATCCTTCCGGAAATGGAAATGTATCATCATCGGTTACACCTAATATAACAATAGCGTCATCCGCAACTTCTATTTGCGAAGGAACTTCTGTAACCTTCACTCCAACAATTTCTAATGGAGGTGCTTCTCCTGCATATCAATGGAAAGTTAATGGAACCAATTCAGGAACAGCATCTACTTTTACTTCTACG
>ENA-UOWE01003454-UOWE01003454.1-activated-sludge-metagenome-genome-assembly--contig:-NODE-3454-length-16169-cov-27.348827_pt1 | contig 16169 bp, 9 predicted proteins | sample MGYA00249841_ERZ761562 | MGnify/ENA primary metagenome ERZ761562 (study PRJEB28883, sample SAMN05720200) | activated sludge metagenome | isolation source: Anaerobic digester | place: Japan... | reverse complement strand
GGCTGCGACGCTTCAGGTTGGCTGTGAAGTGGTTGACCATGGAGTCCACATTGCCGGAGGATATGCCCAAAAAGAGCCGGGGCTGGCCCAGGCGCAGGAAGTCCTCCCGCCGCTTTATATCGGGCTGGGCGATGATCCCCACGCTGTAGCCGGCATCCCAAAGCACCCGGCCCACAAGGGCGGCAGCAAAGGAGGGATGGTCGACGTAGGCGTCTCCGCTGATGAGAATGACATCAAGCTGATCTATGCCCAGATCCTCTGCCTCCTGTCTAAGCATGGGCAGGAAAGCCGGCTGCTCTCTCATGACTTATGATTAGGGGCTAGGGCGGTCATAAAGCCTTCCCAGAGTTTGGAACCCGTCCCGGTGAAAGATGGTTCAAAAGGATTTTAGCAGGCCGAGCCGGGACAAGTGATCGAGCCTGGATAAGTTTTAAGGATCAGTAGTGAGTAGAATATGGTGGGAAGGGCAATGAATCTGGGATTGAGATTTTCGGCCATGCTGGCTTTGGCTATCCTCTTATCGCTTTCAGTGGCTCTGGCAGCATCAATTGAGGTCCAGCCGGGAGAGAGCATACAGGCAGCGATAGATGGAGCGGCAGCAGGAGATGAGATAATGGTTCAGAGCGGAGCGTACAAAGAGAGCCTGAATATAACCAAGCCTCTCTCTATGATCGGCATCGGATATCCCCAGATCGATGGAGGCTCAGCCGCCAGCACCATCCTCCTTTCAGCCGATGGAGCTGTCATCTCGGGATTTGATATCAAATCCACAAGACGGGCGGGCATCTACATCCTCTCGAATGGAAATGTCATCCAAAACAATACCATCAGCGGCTGTTTGGACGGCATCTTTCTGGATGGCTCAAACTCTAACCATATCGCCTCCAATGATATCAACAACAATACGGCCGGCATCTTCCTCTACACCTCAAATGGAAATGTCATTTCCAACAACAGCATTCGTGACAACCACATCTATGAGGATAGCGATTGCGGTATTGCCCTGGTCTGCTCGAGCGGCAATACCATCCTCTGCAACCATCTGTACAACAACGGCGATTCTTCTCTAACCCTGCGCTCATCGGTCAACAATACCATCCTTGCCAACCACCTCAACTCAAATGACTGGTACGGGATATCCCTTACCGAATCCAGCAACCACAACCGGATTGAGAAAAACAATGCCTCAGAGAACAAAGACGCCGGCATATACCTGGACAGCTCTCAGGAGAACATCATTAAAGACAATTCCGCCTGGAACAATTCCAAGGGCATATTGCTCTCCTATGACAGCAACGACAACCTCCTGCAGGGCAATCGTCTCACCTCCAACGCAAAGGGGGTGAATCTGGCCAGCCACAGCAGCAACAATACCATCGAAAATAACACGGCGATAAAGAACGGATACGGCATCTATCTATCCTTCTCCTGCGGCTGGAATTCCGTATTCGCCAACCATCTCATCGACAACGACTACAACGCCTATGACCTGGGAAAGAACAATCGCTGGGACAACGGCACAACCGGAAATAGCTATAGCGGCCTGGGAGAGACATATTACATTCCTGGGGGAACGGCTGTGGACAGGCACCCCCTGGCCGAGGCTGAGATCTGACCGATTGTTCTGTTTGTCCCTATCAATCTCTGAAAAAAAGAAGCATAAGAAACCAACTACAAAAAAAACCGCCGGGGCAAGAGCCTGTCTTGCAGGCCCGTCTATGCCCCCGATCTCTTTAAAATGATCTGATCCGCCTCAGATGAACTTTGGCCTTTCTGAGAGCATCATGGCCAGGGGCAGTCTGCGCCAGGGCTTGCCCGCCGTCTCGGCAGATACTCTGGCCTTTAGATCCGCCGGGCTCATCTTGACCTTGGCCGGGGACTTTGGCGTCGACTCTGCCCTCACAGTCACAGTCATATCGCCCGAGGCCAGCTCCTCGTCGCCTATGACCGCCACATAGGGTATCCACTCCCGCCCCGCATCGCGGATCTTCTTGCCCACCGTCTCGTCGCGATCGTCGATATCCGTGCGCAGCCCCAGTTCGGAGGCGATTTCAAGAGCCCTGGCCTGATGCCTCTCCGCCACAGGTATGATTCTCACCTGGGTGGGGGAGAGCCAGGTCTCTAGCATGGGCAGCTTTCCCTCTTCGGAAAGGCGGGCCGCCTTCTCCAGCAGGGCGTACATCACCCGCTCGATGGCTCCCGACGGCGAGCAGTGCAGAAGGATGGGCCTCTGCCTCTCTCCCGCCTCATCCACATAGGTCATGTCGTAGCGTTCTGAATTCTCCACATCTATCTGCACCGTGGACAGAGCACTGGCTTTGTCCAGGGTGTCCACGAAATTGAACTCGAACTTGAGCACGAAGTAGAAGAACCTCTCATCCCACATCTCGATAAGGACCGGCTTTTCTACTATACCCACCAGGCCCTCAATGAACTCCCGGTTCTGGTCATAGAATTCCCTGGTGAAGCGGATGGCCACCTCATAGTCGGCCACATCCAGGCCCACCTCTTTTAAGAGCGCAATGCTGGCCTGATACTGCTTTCTGAATTCCTCCATGGCCGATTTCATGTCCCGGGTCAGGGTGTGCATGTCGGGCATGGTGAAGGCCCTCAGCCGGCGGATGCCCACCAGTTCACCTCTCTGCTCCCGGCGGAAGGAGTATCTGGTGATCTCCACCATCTTCAAGGGCAGGGACCTGTAGGATACGGTCATGTCATGGCCCATGAGAAACTGGCCGAAGCAAGCGGCAAACCGCAGAAAGAGCTTCTTCTTGTCTGCCTCGATCTGGTATTGCCTGGCCGGAAAGCGGTCCAGATACTTCTTGAGGGTGGGGTGCTCCATATCGTACATTATGGGCGTCTCCACCTCCATCGCTCCCATGTCCGCCGCCTTCTCCAGGACAAAGCTCTCCAGCAGGCTCTTGATCATGCGGCCTTTGGGATAGTATCGCATGTTGCCCGGATCGGAGCCCGGCTCATAGTCCACCAGCTCCAGCCGCCTCATCAGCTCTACATGAGGCGGCACCCGGTCCACCGCCCGGGCCTTGGAGATCTCATAGTTGGCGAACTTCTTAAGATTCTCCCGGCCGGTGAAGTCGAACTTGTCTGCGTCGATGAGATTGCCTTCCTGGTCCAGCACCTTCCAGTAAGATACCGCCTTGGCCTCGGACTTGAGGGCCTGGGAGACCACCTCCCCCTCGCCCAGCCGGATGGAGCGGGATAATTCAGATAACGGATGGCCCTTGCAGCTTATGATGAAGGCTTTGTACCAGCCGAAGGGGGCGCGCATGACCTCATAGTCGGAGGATAGCGTCTCAGCCAGCCCTTTTAGGATCTTGACTGCTGTGGCGGGGGTAGAGAGCTGGGCGCTCAGGTGGGCATAGGGATAGATCATGATCCGGCCGGCGTGCACCTGACCGGCCACATCGGCGATCTGCTTGGCGCCCTCGGAAATGACGGCATCGGGGTCATCCTCGTCGAACTTCTCCACAGCGATGAAGGCGCAGAGGGCCTCCTCCAGTCGGCCCTTTTTTTCCTGGTCAGCTATCTCTTCCGCCATCTTGGTGGGCCGCTTGGCCTCGAACTCGATGAAATCAGAGTGGATTAAGAGCAATTGCAATAGTGGTCACCTTAACGGGGGAGAGGAGGGCGTGGGGGTAGGTAAAGGTTTCGACATATGGGAAAGACTGAGCTTTTCTGATACTATTTCTAGGATGAAAATCATAGAACCATGCCTTAAAGGGGCAGATATGCTGCTATGCAAAGCCTATTAACCGTATAATCGACACTAATGTCATAATGGACTTTGCGGACATCTATCCCTTCATAGTGGCCCTGCTCATAGGCGCGCTCATAGGCACAGAGAGGCAGAGGCGGATGATCGAGGACAGGGTCCGGGGGGTGGCCGGCCTGCGCACCTTCATCCTCATAGCTCTGCTGGGCAGCCTCTGCTCTGCCTTGGCCCAGCATTACGGCCCTGGCTTTGCCATAGCCGGCATGGTAGGATTCACAATCCTGGCGGCGGTGGGATATGCCACCTCGGTCAGCCTTCTGGGCAGGGTGGACTTCACTGCCGCAGTGGCCACTGTGGTCACATTTGCCCTGGGAATGCTGGCCGGCTTTTCCGAGAGCACCATCCTGGCGGTGGCCCTGGCCATCATCACCACCTGGGTCTTGGCTACAAGGAGCATCACCCATCGCTATGTAGAGGCATTGAGCGAGACAGATCTGCTTGACACTCTCAAGATGGGCATAATCGCTCTGGTCATCTACCCCTTCCTGCCGGAAGAGGCAATCGATCCCTGGGGCGTTTTAAATCCCCGCCAGGTCTGGCTTTTCGTGGTCATGGTCAGCCTCATCGGCTATGTGGGCTATATCCTCATCCGCATCCTGGGGACAGAACGGGGCCTCAGCCTCACCGGCATTCTGGGCGGCCTGGTCTCCAGCACTGCCGTGGCCTCATCCATGGCCGCGGAGGTCCGGGAGAGCCCTCAGATCCTCTCTTCAGCCGTCTTCGCCACTGCCATTGCCAGCTGCACCATGTTCCCCCGGATACTATTGATAGTGCTGGTCGTCAATCGCAATCTTTTCTTCGCCCTTCTGCCTCCGCTGCTGCTCATGACCCTGGTGGGCTTTGCTCTGGCCTATCTATTTGCAAGACAGAGTCCCTCTCCGGGAAGGGATGTCAAGGTCAAGGATCCCTTCCGCATCATACCCGCCCTCAAGTTCGGAGCCTTCTTTGCCTTTATTCTGGTCCTCTCCAAGCTAGCCAATGTTTACTTCGGAGATGCCGGGCTTTATGCCGCCGGCATAATATCGGGGCTGGCTGATGTGGATGCCATAGCATTGACCATGGCCTCTCTGGCCGGCACCTCTCTCCCCCATAATGTGGCTGTAACTGCCATCATACTGGCAGCTATAACCAATACTCTGGTCAAGCTGACCATCACCTTTGTGCTGGGAACAAGGCAGTTCGGCCTGCGCATGGCCCGGATATTTCTGCCCATAAGTCTTGTGGGCCTGGCTGCATTGCTATTCCTGAGGTAAAAAGGATAGCAGAATACTTCCAGGCATTCTCGCTCGCCTCTCTTGGGTCCATGGGCAGGATTGAGGTGCTGCAGGACCCCAATAACAAATTGCCCGCATCATTCTATCTTTTAGCTTCCGATCTTCTCTGGTCATCCTCAATCTTGAGGGACAAAGTATACTGAGCCTGCCGCACGATGATTTCTTCCATCATAACAGGAACCTGTGGTGGACCCAGTGACACGATGCAGCGCCTCACATTTGTTGCACCAGCGCCATTGGCTCTGCGTCTGCGTGCTGCGGAGGATCTTCAAATGGTATATCGAACTTCCCTCACGACTATGCATTCCTCCCTCGCTGCATTTCCCGTGATCGAAGACTACGATTGGTGGCTTTCCAGCTTTTTCTTCCATATTCTTTGGGAAATAAAACAGGCTTTAGCACTTTTTGCACCAGCGCCAGTGTGGCTGGTGAGAGGGGATCTTTTGTGCTTGATCTGAGTAAGGTTCATAAATCAAGCTGTAATTCTCCCCGCTTGCTTCTGTGTGGGTCTTATTATCATTCGGGCACTTCCCATTATTAGATCCAAAGAACAGTCCCTGGCACTTGGTACATCGCTTCCATCCGTGCTGGAACTTGACTACCGGTATCTTTGCAGAATAGGGAACATAGTTTGGCCAATTGCTGCCGATCATGCTGGGAACAACCGTCAGGGTAATCTCTTTGATATCCTCCGGCAGTTTATCAAGGCTAAATGTCGCTTTGCCCTGGCTATCTGTGGTTTTGCTCTGGAGAATTCGCGGATCATTCTGAGATGTGGTCCATCCTCCCATGATCGTCACGCTTTGAAGAGATAAAGCTCGATCTTTGCAGGAGACTGTGATTTCGAGATTCTGGCTGTCTTTGGATATGTCCAGATAATCCGGATGAACGACCTGGTATGTTTCAGGAACCTTCGTCCAGACAAGCATTTCCGGATCTCCATATAAAATCTGGACGTAGATCGAATACATGCATGAAAACTCAAAGTCTTGGTTTCCTGCGGCAGGTCCAACTCGTCCATACTTCTTCAGATTCTTCCAAAATTGCTTTATCTGATAATGTCCCCCCCCAACCCCCATACGAACACATCCAATGTACGCCACAGCGCCGCCCTCAGGGTGCAGGACAATCTCTTCGCCCAGCGATCTGGTACCGAAGTCTGGTTGCGCTGTTGAACATGAGTCGGCAGCAGCGATAAAGTAATTCCCCTTATTATTAAAATCATCACGTGCTCCAGGGCTTTCACCCCTCCACCAGACCATGCAGCAGCCGTCCGGATGACCGTGTCCTTTCAGGCTTACAAAGTGAGATCCTCTGTTTAAGGCAGCTCGGATGTTATCAACAGTCAGCGGCTCTGCGAGCGGAGAGGCTTGAACACCTATGTAATCGCCGTAATATCGTTCAATTCTGTTGAAGCCTTCGAATTCGCTATTTATAACGCTGAGAATCTCTTCTGACTCAGGAGTTGCCTTGCGACCTACAAGGGTATATTTGCCATCCACAAGGGCTAATACATCAAACCATATTACCCTCTGAGGTGAGGCAGGAAAATTGCCGGTTATCTTCACAAATTCAGTCGGATCTTTTGAATAAACAAATTGATTATCTTTTCCCTTTTTAACAAAATCCCACCATGGACCGATGACGACGACATCTCCTCCCCTGAATACCTGAACGTCCTTCCCATATGCTCGTTCCTTATTGTTGAGTCTCACTACTACATAAGGTCCTTTTGTCGGATTTGTCTTTAAGTAGTCAACCAGTCTTGATTGCAGGTGGACCAGAATGCCAGAACCACCAGGCAGTGTGACAAATTCTCCATTCTGAGGCGAAAACGGTGACAATGATGTGATCCGATCCTGAAATTCCTTATTTTCCACTTCGTCCCAGAGATCAGCACCCATTATGACCTTCTTTAGGTAGTTTGGATCAACAGCTCGATTTCCATCTTTTTCCGGTGTCACAAGGCGTTCGTAGGTCAAGACCTTGTCAATAAAGGATTGAGCATCTGTAGTACTTTCCACAGGAGCACGCCCTACCCATATGTCAGGATTGTTTGCATCAAGGCTATCTATAGTAACGTCTTTTTGCCGGATATCATCCCAGCGGTGCTGCCCATATAATCCATTATCCTCTTTATCAAAGTCGTGTTTGCGGGAAGCATTCGGTTCGGAGACCATGCAGGCGTAGTAGAGGTCGGAAGGAATGAGCCTATCAGGCTCAATTGCCCAATAGAAATCATCGTCTATAATTGACTCAGGTCCACTAACTATGAGGTTGCATGCCTCCGAGCCCTTTGGGGTCTCAGGGTAATCCTTTTCGATTTGATATTTTTCAGGCGTCAAACTTGGATTGCCATCTAAGTCTTTGAGTGGAAGATAATCCTTGGTTGCAAAGTACCAAACATAACGATAGATCGCATTTTTATCTTTCTTAAAGGGTATCTTTTTCCCATGTGAGTTAAACAACAGACTCTCCGAGTTGGGTGTCCAATATCTGCTATCATGACATAGACGAGCGTTATTTCCCACTAAAACACGTCCTCTCGGAGGTGGATTTGTCTTTGAAACATCATATTTTTTAGTATCTATATTTCCATAATCGGAAAAATCCCAGGCAGGATACTTTCCATCGAGTACAATATGACTAAGCAAGCGACGCATAGGGACAATTCTATCGGAGCCTCCTATCAGGAGATAATCGATCTCCCATTCGTCGTATGCCCATTTGACGAAGTTGCGAATAACCTCCTGCACATCTCGTGCACCTCCATTGTCGGTAAAGTCTCCGTATTTTCTTTTTACAATATCCATGACGGTCACGACTCTAGTGCGCATGCCGCGGGAGGTCTTCCATTTAGCAAGCCTTTCAAACTGTTCTATAATACCCGTTCCATTGGCCAGGGGCTGAGCATCCTGTTCCGTCGGGGCATGAGAGAGCGTCCCAGGCCACATGTGTTCATCGGTGATTATAAGACACTCTCCTCGTGTTTTCTCAATTCTGAAGTTTGGAATGCCTAGATCCTTGGCCATGAAGATGTAATCTTGATCCATCAAACGCTGCAACCGTTCCAATCGGTTCTGCTTGAATACCGGACCGGCAGATAATGCGGGAGAAGGCGCTTTCATAGGCTTAGATTCCTGCAATTCATAGCAAACAGCGTAACGTAAATCTGGATAGAAAATGAAGTTGCTATTAACGGGATCAAACTGAATTGGATGCACAATAATGCTCATAATCTGAACGGATTCTTTATTTGATATTGATCCTTGGAAGACCAATTTTTCTGGATATAGATCCGTCCTTTTAAAGTAGCCGGAATTGACCGGCATAGGAGCCTCCTTTTTTGAGAAGAATTGGCCAGTATATTCCGAGAGGTCATTTGTTTCTGGAGTCTGAACCGCAAAGGGATTTACCTTTTCAGGCAATCGGATGGGCTTGCCGGGCTGCACCTCTAGTTTAAGGACCTTTGCCCCAAGCGGCAGGACGATATAATGCGTCTTTCTCGGTAACGATGGCGAACCTATGGGGCCATTGTTTTCCCAATCTGCCAGACGCGGGACGTCGAAATCGCCAGCTTTTTCTATATCTAGATCTGCCCTTGAGAGATTCACTGCGGCTTCGACCCTGCCATCAGGTCTGGAAGGAGAGACAGAATCCAATTGTTGGCGCGGGATCTCAATTTCGATCTGCTCTTCAGATCTTTTGCCCCACTGCAACGTTTGTGCAGTGTCTAACAAGAAACGAAAAGGCGGTGCAAGTATACGGAAGAATATCTCCGGAGGAGACTTAAGCATATCTGCTGTTTGGATTTCCTGATAAATCATTTTGAAACGTCCTTCTTTATCAGTTTTTGTAGTTTTCAGCAGATTATCATATCTTCTTTTTTTATCATAGGCACGAACAATTAAGCCTGGCACTCCAAGCTTGCTCTCGCTCTCACAAATGTGTCCTGAAATTGTGAAACTCATTCTCTCACTCCTTGACTTGGCACAAAAATGGGTCCATCACAGACCGATTTTCATCCTCATAATTACTATTAATTATGAAGGTCTTCCTGGTTAACTAATTAATTGTATTCGTATATTAACTTATCCTAAAAATCATAATTTTGCAGAGTCCAGAAATTATTTGCCTCCCATCTGAGCTCATCAATGAGATGTCGGCAGATTTGCATATTCATCGAAACCTTACCAAAAGCTAGTAGAAAAACGCTGGCTACAAGGCATACATCCCCTTCAAAAAGAACGTGACTGGGAAGAGCGGGCGGTTATGCCATCTGGAAGAAGATGTCCCATTAATTCCAGATCAACCGCGACGAGTTCATAGAGCACTAACACAAGAGGAGTGCTATAGAGGCTACCAATGCTGCCCTCAAGCACAAGTTCAGAGAAACTCTGGAATCCAAGAATCCCGTTTCCTAAGTAACCGAGTTGTTAGCTAAATTATTTCGTGCAAATTAACCTTGGAAATCAATAAAATGTACGGAAATAAGATACAACCTGAGCTTCGACAACTAAAGTCTGAGGCCTGCAAGATGAAACGGGAAAACGAATCCATGAGTATAGAGAACCCGAATAGATAAATATGGGCCCGACGCGATTCGAACGCGTGATCCCCGCCGTGTAAGGGCGATGTCATAACCAGCTAGACCACGGGCCCTGCCTATGAATATCTCCTGGTTATATTAGATCTTATCGCTCCCCTGCCAAAAAAAAAGGCAGGCGGGGAATTGAGCCGGCTTGGAGCAGCAGCATCCCCGCATATATTTTTTATGCCTTCTTATCCCGGATGAACATCCCCGTCTTGGTCTCATCCAGCACCTTTTCCGAGGGCTTTTTGGTGACCAGGCTCACCAGTATCATCGCTGCCACGGACAAGATGAAGCCGTACATGCTGGGGTGCATGGGCAGAGCAGGTATGACCTTGGTGTACTGGGCATAGCTGATGATGGATATCCCCACCAGCCCCACGATCATGGAGGCTATGGCTCCCTCCCGGGTGGCCCGCCGCCAGTACAGCCCGGCAAAGAGAGGGGTCACAAAGCAGGCCAGCATAACACCTATTCCCATCCAGATCAGCCAGGCTAAAAGCTCGGGTGGATTGGACCATGCCAGGTAGAGGGTGATAACAGTGGAGACGCCGATGGCCACTCTGCTCAGAAGGGTGATGGACTTCTCCGAAGCCTCCCGGTTGATGAACTGCTTGTAGACATCCCAGCTGACATAGCTTCCTATGGTCAGCATCAGCCGGTCGGTGGTGGACATGACCGCGGATAAGACAATCACCGCCACAATTGGGGCGAATATGTCAGGGAAGACATGTTCAGCCGCCACGATGAAGCTATAGTCGGCGGGATTGCTGACATTGGTGGGCAGGGTGATCATGCCCTCCTCTACCATGGACCGGGCGGCAAAGCCGGTGATCTTGCAAAGGTACATGATCACCGCATAGATGACGAATGCCGCCAGAGGCGACCACTTGAAGTACTTATTGTCCTTGGCCGCCAGAACATTATTGACCACATGGGGCGCAGCCGCCAGGCCGAATGCCAGCAGGAAGAAGAAGGAGAAGAGGTACTGCGGCGTTAAAAAGGCGTACTTGGCATAGGGCGGATGCACCTGAGGATACCAGAGATGAGTCATGTTCACATCTATCTCTGCCAGGACCAGGTTGATATGCTCCAGTCCTCCCGCAGCGGCTATGACCGCAGGAGCGACCAGCAGGACTCCGACCAGGATCATTATCCCCTGCACCAGCGAGGCCATGCCTATGGCATAAAGCCCCCCCAGGACGGTATAGACCATGACTATCGCTGCGCCTATGACCAGAGCCCATTGATAGGGTATGTCGAAGAGCCAGGACAGGACCATGCTTATGGAGATGTACTGGCCAACCAGGTAGATGATGGAGATTAGAATGCCGATTACAGCCGATGTGCCCCGTATTCCCCGCGGGCTGTAGAAGCGGTGGGCGAAGTAGTCCTGCACTGTGACATAGCCGGTCTTGCCTGCCACGGAGTGCAGCTTGGCTCCGAAGAAGAGTATGCAAACCGCGGCGCAGAGGGGCACGAAGATCTGCTCCCAGATGCTGGGCCAGCCGGTGGCATAGCCGAGGCCGGCCACCCCCAGTATGGTCATGCCGCTGCATATGCTGGCCACAACCAGGAGGGTGAATGTCCAGAAGCCCAGGTTCCTTCCTGCCACCAGGAAGTCCTCAGAGTTCTTGATCTTCTTCGAGGCCAGGGCTCCTATTCCCACCAGGCCGACGAAGTACAGGATGACAATGATAGTTCCCAATAGGTCCAAGGCTATCACCACCTCAAGGCCCAGATAAGGAGCAAGAGTGATATGGCCACAGGCACGATAATTATTCCCATAAAGGTATCAGTAGGCAGTCCGACGATCGTTTAGAGTCCCTCCTTTGTGTGACTTTGTCGCATCGACATTGTCGCATATTTGTCATGCCAACCTGTCACGTGATAGCATGATACAATTTGGCATTTTAAAGCTTTTCATTCCTATGTGAGAAAGTTTAATAGTGAGGCAGCTTTTGCTTAAGTGATGATGCAAGGACTTTCACCGAAGGGGACGGAGCTGAAGAGCCTCTGCCAGAGGGCGGCAGGAGCGGCAGCCTCTGCCATCCGGGAGATGGCGGGAAGCGATGCTGCAGCGGAGATTGTCCGGATGGGAGCTGACGGCACCCCCACCAAGAGCATCGACCGGGCGGCTGAGGATGCGGTTTTGGATGCGCTCCGCGCCTCCGGCCTGGGCTTTCGGGTGCTCAGCGAGGAGACAGGCGAAGCCCTGATCGGAGATGGGGAGGACTATTTCCTGCACCTCGATCCTTTGGACGGCACATTCAACGCCATAGCCGGGATCCCCTTCTACTCCGTATCCATCTATGCCAGCCAGAGCGACTTTCATTTCGGCTATGTCTGCGACCTCTTTCGGGGCACAGCCTATTATGCCGAGAGCGGTCGGGGGGCCTACGGGGAGTCTGGCGGGCGGCTGCATGTCTCCTCTAATGCCGATCTGCCCCATTTCAGCCTATCCGCCTATACCCTGCGGCCCCATACCGGAAGGATCGCCGGCGTTGGGGATGTGGTGCGACGCATTCGTACCCTGGGAAGCACCGCCCTGGAGATGGCTCTGGTGGCCTCGGGCCGTCTGGATGCCTTTGTGGACCTGCGGGAGATGATGCGGGTGGTGGATGTGGCGGCGGGAAAGCTGCTCATAGAGGAGGCGGGTGGGATTGTTACCGATGCCGACGGAGAGCCCCTATGCCTGGATGGGAATATGTGGCAGAAGAAGGATCTGATAGGCTCAAACGGCCTGTGCCATTCCGAGCTTCTCCGGCTGATAGGAGGTGGCCGAAATTAAGATCGGCTTCGTCTCCCGGCAGCAGCCGGAGTCGGTTCAGCTGGTGGGAATGCTCATTCAGCAGATCCAGTCTGAGGGCCTGGGGGTGGAGATCTATGTGGACGAGGACATAGCGGTCCAGATCGGCAGGCAGGGGACCAGCGTGGCGGAGATGGAAAGAAAGAAGGTCGACTTCATCGTCTCAGTGGGCGGAGACGGGACCATTCTGCGCACCATCCACAAGATGGCGGACCCGGTTCCCATACTGGGGATAAACATGGGCACGCTTGGCTTTTTGGTGGATGTGGAGCCCAAGGATGCCATAGAGACGCTGAAGAGGCTTTTATCCGGCTTTGTGGTGGATGAGCGCTCCCGGCTCAAGCTGCTGCTCAATGGGGTATGCATGCCCCGCGCCACCAATGAGATCGCCTTTCTTACCGCCAGCCCGGCCAAGATGATCGAGTTCGAGATAATCGTGGATGGGGCACTGATGGAGGACTTCCGGGCCGACGGTGTGATTGTGGCCACATCCACCGGCTCCACCGCCTATGCCATGTCCGCCGGCGGTCCCATAGTCGATCCCCGGGTGGATGCCATCGTCCTGGTGCCCATGGCCCCCTTCAAGCTCTCCTCCCGGCCCTGGGTGATTCCAGGAGACAGCGTGATCGAGGTTCGGCTCAAGCTGCCGGGCAAGGAGGCCCTGGTGGTGGTGGATGGGCAGACCTCCCATACCATATCCTCCCATGACCGGGTAGTAATCAGCAAGGCCAAGAAGCCGGCCAGGTTCGTCAAGGTGGAAAAGGACGGATTTTACGCCAAGGTCAAGAGCAAGCTGACTTGAGGAATTTGTTGGAAGCCTGCCGGGCTATCTTCCCTCCCCGGCAGCTAATTGTTATTGAGCCTCTCTCTGCAGTATCCTCAATGCAGATTCCCCACCAACTCTTTAGATCTCGTAAGGTCGGAAGCCAACTCCGCTTTTTCTTAGTATAACTTTTTAAATAGCCAAATCTGCTTCTTAGAGCCCTTTCAGATCCTCCAGATCTCTTTGGGAAGGCGGGTCAGGCACTCTGATCCTCCTGGTCGAACCAGGTAGGTGTCCTCCACGCCCACCACACCTTCTCCGGGATAGATCATCTTGGGCTCAATGGCTATGACCATATTCTCTTCTATCTCCTGATTTAGAGGCCCGATCACGGGATACTCGTCTATCTCCAGGCCAACTCCGTGGCCCACAAATCCTGCTTTTTTGCCCGGCGGCCCGCCCAGATGCTCGCTATATCCCAGCCTCTTGCCCTCCGCCTCCTCGATATCCCAGATCTCCCGGCTGACTCTTCCCGGCAAAAGCTCCCGAACAGTGGCCTCCTCGATCTGCAGGGCGGCCTGGTGCGCCCTTTCCATCTCCGGGGAGGGACGGCCCAGACAGAATATGCGGGTCTCGTCGGCAATATATCCGTTATAGCATCCGGCATAGTCCACCAGCACCGTCTGGCCACGCCTGATACGGGCGAATCCCGGACCCTGGGGCAGGAACAGAGACATGCCCTTTCCACCGGTAGGAGATGATACATAGCTGGGATAGGCAGCGCTCTCCCCGGCCATGAGATGGCCCATGGGAAGGCTGTGGTTGAACCTTCTGAATGCCACTCTTCCCGGATGGCCGGAGAGCCTCAGGCTCTTCTCAACTTCAGCAGCCAGATCGATCTCCCGCATACCTTCCCTGAGATGATCAGCAATGCCTGCGATTGCCGCATCCAGATTCTCTGCCGCTCTACGGATGAGGCCGATCTCATATTCCGACTTGACCGATCGAATGTGCTTGATGGTCTCGGAGATGTCCGAGATGGCCAGATCCTCTCCCAGGGAGCTGGCTAGCCGGAGGCAATAGCTGTAAGGCAGTATATCCAGCTCCAGGCCGATCCTGGCCCCCGAGGAGATGCCCAGATCCTTCCGGAGGGACCGGAGGCTCTTCTGTGGCTGGGGCGACATGGCTGCCTCCTCAGCAGCCCGCTCCAGACTCTTCTTGATCATCAGTCTGGGCAGGCCGTCCCGGGGGATGTAGATAAGGCCCTCCTGTGTTGTGCCCGAGAAATAGCCCAGATTGATGGATCCCAGGATGATGACACCGGTCAGATCGCCCATATTCTCCTGTAGCCTCTTGATCCGGGCCTCAATCTCACCACGGGGTGTCAAGATGTAATTGCTCTCTTTCATTTTCCGATCTCCTCCTCCAGGTCCTGAAGATACTGCTTTAGCACTGCAGCCCTCTTTGCGGCAAGCCTCCTTGCGGCTGAGGTATGCATGCCCGATTCCAATTTCAGGAGCTTTCTATAAAAGTGGTCCAGATTCCATCGTTTGTCATCGGGCTCCCTCTCCCGGCAGAATGGATCCTGAAGATGGTACATCTCTCTTCCTAAAGCTCCGCCGGTGACAAAGAGGCGGGCGATGCCAATAGCCCCCATGGCATCCAAACGGTCGGCATCCTGGAGGATCCTGGCCTCCAGGGTGGTGGGAATGATTCCCCGGGAGAAGCTGTGCACCTCCACGGCATAGAGCACCTTATCTATTCTATCCCCGTCCAGTCCCTTGACTTGCAGAAAGGCGCGCGCCGCTCCCAAGCCAGCTTGGCCAGCCTGCTCTTGTCCTGATTCAAACCCTTTTTTCGATCCCAGATCATGAAGCAGAGCGGCTGGCAGCAGCACCCTCATGTCCGCCTTCTCCTCCTCCTGGCCGATCTTCCTAGCCGTCCTGTAGACCCTCAGGATGTGGCTGAAATCATGGGCCGGATCGGCCTGCTGGTAGAGGGAGCTGATATCATCCAGCCAGGGGCTCGGATCAAAGTCGTCAGAAGCCATCGGGAGTTGATTGAAACCCTGGAGATAAATAGTCTAGCCAGGATTATGGCAATGTCAGCTTTAAAAGGATGTAGATGCTTATGATGTCGGTAATCAGACAGTCTAAACTCTCTATATGATACTATGTCTGATGGGAATTCTTCATTCTGCAGGCTAAATGAAAGAAGCATAATCCTTCTCAGAGGAAAGCAATGCCAATACTGGCTAGAAGGTTGATTAATTTTAAAATGTGGTCTTATAGAAAAGATTTAAATGTATTGCGCTAAGATACTATAATGTGAGATAATGGGACATTCTGGTTCACCAAAGCGAAAAACAATTTGCTTGGTCATCTATATTTTGCTCGTTTTGGTCAATGGCCAGAATTTCCCTAACTTTCCAAAATCATCTCTGGATGAGGGCTTTTCCGGAGACGTGAGCAGATTTTTTCTTAAACCCTCTCCAATAGCCGATGAGATCTCCGGCAATGTGGTCGGGCCCAAAAAAATGCCGGGGATAGACTTCACCAGCATCCAGGAGGCTTTAGATCAATCCGATCCCGGCGAGACGGTCTATGTTCTGAGCGGAGAGTATCATGAGAGCATCAATCTGAGCAAGCCAGGCGTTATCCTCCGGGGAGTCGATACTGGTGAGGGGGCACCAGTTGTATCTGCCGCAGGAAACAGCAGCACCATTACCATCACCGCCAGTAATTGCACCGTGGACGGTTTCGTGGTAATGAATTTAGGAATCCAAGGAGTTGAAACGCTACAATATACGCCTGCTAAGACTAAAGATGCTGAAACAACACTAGGAACACCTGCCGAGAAAAAAGATACTGAAACAACACTGGGAACACCTGCCGAGACAAAAGATGCTGAAACAACACTGGGTACACCTGCCGAGACAA
>ENA-UOWE01003452-UOWE01003452.1-activated-sludge-metagenome-genome-assembly--contig:-NODE-3452-length-16170-cov-7.843934_pt1 | contig 16170 bp, 11 predicted proteins | sample MGYA00249841_ERZ761562 | MGnify/ENA primary metagenome ERZ761562 (study PRJEB28883, sample SAMN05720200) | activated sludge metagenome | isolation source: Anaerobic digester | place: Japan... | reverse complement strand
TAAAATTATTTGGTTGCGTTTACAATAGCTACAAGCACTAAGGCCAGTGATGACATGGCAGTTATTAAACCCAATGATTCCTGGGGAGACATTTTCCGTTTATCTGATTTTTTGGGGATGATGATTTCAGCACCGGGTTCAACTTTCGGGTAAAACTTGAAAAACAGGAAACTAGATGTTTTGTCAACAGAACCATTGGCATATATTACATATATTTTATTTTTTTTGGCATCTTCCGAAAAGCCTCCGGCCATGGAAATGTAATTTTTCATAGAATTTTTCCGGTCATATCTTACTGTATTAGGATATAGCAATGCTCCAGATACTTTCACGGTTTGAAGTTCTTTGGGGATGATTAATTTATCTTTATCTTGCAACAGCAAGTCATATTTTGAATGTGGGTTGTTTATTATTTTTTGCAGGTCGATACCGATGGCTTCTTCGTCTTTAATTTTTACATCTTCTATGTTGGAGGTGTCCTTTTCTTGTTTTTTGAGGCGTTTAATCATTTCAAGGCGTTCTTTTTCATCAATATTAAGTTTTCTGACAAGTTTGGCCCCTTTAATGTAAGCCCTGTCTGTAAAACCACCTGCACGTTTAATGAGGTCAGAAATACGTTCTTCTTTGTTTTGGATGACATACATGCCGGGATATAATACTTCCCCTTCAACTTTGGCAGATGTTTGTTCTTCATAACCAGGCGAACGACGAACATAAACTTGGTCAAAAGGCATTAGTACAAAGTTAGAAGCTTCGTTGTTCAGATTCAGGTTTTTATCTACAGTAAATAACTGTATTTCACTGATTTGATCATTGACAGAAACTCCGTCATTTTTTATCCTTCGGGCTACTTCAATCCTTGCTAACGATGCAGATTCTTTAAAGCCTCCGGCAGTGGCAATAAGATCTGACAATGTCATGTTTTTAAAATAAGGATATGTCTCAGGCAATTGAATTTCTCCGTCAATTTTTACATCGTACTCTTCTTCCAGCTCAAAAATGGAGAAAATCCTTAGTTGGTCACCATTTTTCAGTTCAACATCAGCAGAGGAGCCATTTACTATTCCTTTAATATTGACAGAAGTAGAACTTTTCGACAAATCTGATTCTAAGCGGTACAAGACAGCCCTTTCGGTAAATGCATCCTCTTTAAGGCCGTCTGCTTTGTCAAGCAGTAGTTTTATAGTGAGCTTGTCAGTTAATTCGTACTTCCCCGGTCTGAAAACAGCCCCGGTTATTTCAACTTTGTTCGCAAAACGGTTGATAATTGGTTCAACATGAATACTGTCGCCATCTTTCATTTGGAATGAAAGATAATCTTCTTTTGCAACGTCAGCTATAGCGTATTCTTTATCAGTTTTACGGGTTATTTTCAACCTATTTTGATAAGCCTTGTCTGTAAAACCTCCGGCATATTTTAACAAATCAGCCAGGGTTTCGGTTTCTTTTAACTCAAAAATAGCCGGATTTTTGACTTCTCCGGTTAGTTGTATCCTTGAAACGTAAGGCCTGACAATAATAACATCCTGATCTTGCAAGCGTATATTGGAGGCTTGTTCTCCGTTAATAAGAAAATCGTATAAGTCCACATTAGCGACAGTCTTATTTTCCCTTTTTACAACAATATCCCTATATGTACCGTTCTTAGAAGGGCCTCCGGCTGCATATAGTGCATTAAACACTGTTGCTAATGAAGGAAGTGTATAAGAACCCGGCATTTCAACTTCTCCAACCAGGTTGACCTTTATGCTCCGTAAAGAGCCAATGTTGACCTGTGCAAAAGTTGTTTGAGGATAACTTTTCAACCCTGAATATATAGTGGATAATCGTCCAATAATTTGCTTTGAAGCTTTATCAATGGTTAGCCCATTGATATACACAGGCCCTACATTTTCAATGAAGATATACCCTTCGGGGGCAACTGTAAGCTGATATGATTGTTGGGAAGCCCCCCAGATATCGATGATAATTTCGTCACCAGCACCAATCTGGTAATTTTGCGGGGTAGGAATATTTAAGCTTGGCTCAAATGTTAAGTTTTTGGAAGTAAATAAATATGAACCAAATACTTTTAGTGTTGTGTCTATTGGATTTTCTTCTTTCAGCAAAACCGAAAACGGGTCATTTTCGTCAATCTCAACAGTGCTTTTTTTATCTTTTTTGTTTTTTTGCTGTTTAACCTCAAATTTGTTTTCTCTTGTCCTTTTAGTGGTTGTGGCCTTTTTTTCGTTGGTTTTACCCAATTTATCTATTCTTTTCTTTAATTTTTCAATTTCGTCAGCAGACATCCCTTTTGCCTGGGCCGCTGAGATTAATTGATCTTGCGTCATCCCGCTGGCCAAAGCCTTTTTTTGTATGGCTTCGACCTGTGCATCTGAAAGTTCATCAACTTTCACGCTTTTTAAATCTTGTCCGCAAACCAACGTTGTTGACAAAACGATGAAGGCAAATAAACACTTTAGGAGGTTTTTCAGATAAAACATTCTTATATTAAATTTTAATTTAGTGGGCAAAAGTAAATAATTTTAAGATATGTAAAAAAAAGTCTAATAGGCAAAATTGTTTTTAACAATAAAATGTTGTTTATACACTTATATGCTTTGACTGGTAGATACAAATGGGTGATATTCTCCGCTTAATCCGACAGGTTTACAATTTCTAATATTATGAACAATTTCAATGCTTGGGCGGACGTCTTCAATACTAAACCCTTTCCCTTCCAATATTTCTTTATATGATTGTGTATGAAGTTCAGTAAAGCCTTCGCTGAACTCAAGTTCTTTGTTGTTTATCAATATCGAGCGATAAGTTCTTTTCCCTTGTTTTACAACTGTTTCTGGCAAAGTATTGGCATCAATACTCATAAACCACCTTACATTGGCTTTTTTTAACCTTAAAAAACCTGCAGCTGTGCGTGGCCCATGTATGTGAACGATATTTTTTTCTACATTTCCAAAAATCCAGGTCAGCATATCGAAAAAATGGATTCCGATGTTGGTGGCTATGCCGCCTGATTTTTCCTGTACAGCTTTCCAGCTGGAAAAGTACCAATTTCCTCTTGCAGTGATATAAGTCAGGTCAATGTCGTGTATTTTATTTTCTTTGTTACTTTCAACTACTTTTTTTAATTCCATGATAACAGGGTGCAAACGAAGTTGAAGAATGGTATTTATCTTTCTACCGCTCTCTTTCTCAATTTCTTTTAATGCTTCAACATTCCATGGGTTAAGCACAAGGGGTTTTTCACAAATAGCATCGGCATGGTTACGAAGGGCAAACCTAATGTGGGCATCGTGCAGATAGTTTGGAGTGCAAATGCTGATATAATCAACTCCTTGGCCATTTCTGCGCAGTTTTTCGATATGCCTGTCAAAGCGCTCAAATTCGGTGAAAAAATCTGTATCAGGGAAAAAACTATCTAAAATACCTACGCTGTCACTTTTGTCAAGGGCTGCAACAAGCATGTTGCCTGTATCTTTGATGGCTTTAAGGTGACGAGGGGCGATATAACCTGCTGCACCTATGAGGGCAAATTTTTTCATCTGCGGTTGTTATTGGTCAGCTTTAAAACGCCACAAAAATAGTATTTATTGTTATAAGCCTTATGCCAATTTGTAAATTCTTTGGGTAAATTAGTTGTATTGGAGATAAAGACTTAACCGCAGGGGCTTCAGAGTTTTTTGTAAAGCCCGCTGTAGTTTTGCGAGAATGTTTTCTGGGGATCTTGAGACGAGATAAAGTTCAATAAAAACGGCAACTCTGGTCCCTACAATTATTATAAGACAGATTTAGTGGAAAAATTAAAATAATAAAAGCTGTTTAAAAAATATTGTATTATTTTTGCAGCAGAAAAGCTGTCCTGTTGTGTAATGGTAGCACCGCAGATTCTGGTTCTGCTTGTCTGGGTTCGAGTCCTAGCAGGACAACAAAAATAAAGCCCCGTTTTGCGGGGCTTTGTCATTTTTATCCTCTGATAGCCTTTATCCCAGGGAGTTCTTTGCCTTCCATATATTCGAGCATAGCACCACCGCCGGTTGAAACGTAACTTACTTTATCTGCTAGTTTGTTTTTATTGATAGCAGCCACAGAGTCGCCACCGCCGATTAGGCTGAAGGCGCCTTTAGCTGTTGCATTAGCAATAGCTTGTGCTATTGAAGAGGTTCCCTTGGCAAATTTTTCCATTTCAAAAACTCCCATTGGGCCATTCCATAAAATAGTTTTTGAATTTTCAATAACACTGCTGAATTGTTTGATAGTTTCGTCTGCAATGTCAAGCCCCATCCATCCGTCAGGGGTTTCATTTGTTTTAGAAATGCAAGTATTAGCATTGGCATCAAAAGCGTCGGCATTAACAGCATCTACCGGTATATATACTTTTACGCCTTTAGCCTTAGCTTTATTTAATATTTCAAGGGCAAGCTCAAGTTTGTCTGCTTCACATATTGAATTACCAATTTTACCCCCTTGGGCTTTAATGAAAGTATAAGTCATCCCGCCACCAATAATCAGGTTGTCAACACGGTTAAGCAGGTTTTCAATAATAAGGATTTTGTCAGACACTTTTGCCCCACCCATAATAGCTGTAAAAGGACGTTGAGCTTCATTCAACACTTTGTCCATTGCTTTAAGTTCGGCTTCAATTAGGAACCCAAACATACTGTCGTTTTTGAAATATTCAGCAATAAGGGCTGTTGAAGCGTGGGCACGGTGAGCAGTGCCAAATGCATCATTTACATAACAATCTGCATAACTTGCCAGTTGTTTTACAAAAGCTTTTTGGCTTTCTTTAACTTTTGCTTTTCCGGCTTTTTTTTCTTCTTCTGTAGGATTTTCGCCTAAATGGTATGGTTTACCTTCTTCTTCTTCGTAAAAACGGAGATTTTCTAACAAAACAACTTCTCCTGGTTTGATAGATGCTGTCATTTGCTTAGCAGTTTCTCCCATACAGTCGCCGGCAAATTTTACTTCTACGCCAAGGACTTTATTTACTGCCGGAATAATATGTTTTAAAGAAAATTTTTCCTGGGGTTTTCCATCCGGACGTCCAAGATGAGACATTAAAATGGCAGAACCTCCATCAGCCAGAACTTTTTTAATTGTAGGAAGAGCTCCGCGGATACGGGTGTCATCAGTTACTTCAAATGTTTGTTTGTTGAGAGGGACATTAAAGTCAACCCTGATAATGGCTCTTTTACCTTTAAAATTGTATTTTTCAATAGTTTGCATAATAATTGAGTATTTTAAATGAATATGCAAAGATATAAAAAGTATTTATTACTTTTGTAGCACTAAAATAATACCTAACCTCAAGGATAACCGCTATGTTTTCAGGGATTGTAGAAGAAGCAGCGAAGGTAACGAGATTGAAAACGGAGAATGAAAACTTGCACATTACTCTTTCATGCAGTTTTACCAAAGAATTGAAAATTGACCAAAGTGTGGCTCATAATGGGGTATGCTTAACGGTTGTTGACATCAGGGATAACGAATATACGGTCACTGCCATTAAAGAAACACTGTTGAAGTCAAATTTGGGGCTGCTGAAGCTTGGTGACAAAGTAAACCTTGAACGAAGCATGTTAATGAATGGCCGGATTGACGGGCATATTGTTCAGGGGCATGTTGACCAGACTGCCGAATGTGTTGAAGTTGTTGAGAGTGGAGGAAGCTGGTATTTTACTTTTAAGTATGATACGGCCAAAGGCAATGTTACTGTCGAGAAGGGTAGTATTTCTGTCAATGGGGTGAGTTTAACTGTTGTAAACTCAAAATCGGGCAGCTTTCAGGTGGCAATTATACCTTATACTTATGAACATACAAACTTTCATACAATAACTAAGGGCTCTATCGTTAATTTAGAGTTTGATATTATTGGGAAGTACATTGCAGAGTTGCTGAAAAGGCAACAAGTAATATGACAATTGTTTTTGTTTTATTGTCAATAATTGAGTAAATTTAAGCAAAAATTCAATCAGTTTCAGGTGAGAAATTTTTTTTCAAAATCAATACAAGCTTTTAAAAACCAGGTTTCGAACAATTTTGTACCATCCTGGATAATCTTTCAAATAGATTTAGGCATCAATTTATTTTCTATTGTTGCAGCTTATGCTTTAAGGTTCAATTTTCAAATACCCTCTGAGAAATCTGGTATTTTTCAAATTACAATAATTTCTATAATCCTTATAAAATCTATAATTTTTTATCTAAGCCGGACGCATGTTAATGTAATCAGGCATTCTTCAATAAGAGATTTATTTAAAATATTCACAGTTGTTTTATTTTCCAGCATAGCAGTTTTGGTATTAAACACCATAGGGTATTTTATAATACAAGATTTCATTGTACCCTTGTCAGTTTTATTAATTGACTTTTTTATTGCTGCATATTCTATGGTTATGATCCGTATGATAGCCAAAATATTTCTTAACGAACTAAAAGCAAACAATGGAGTTGCAGTTCCTGCCATTATGGTTGGGGTAGATGAACTGGCATTGTCTGTAAAAAGGGCTTTTGATATGGACCCGGAGACTAATTATAAATTTGTTGCATTTATAGACACAGAAAAAGAGATTCCCAAGAGAATGCTTGACGGCATTGATATTTATAATTATAAAAGGATAGAAACTATAATAAGAAGGTATAACGTAAAGACCATTATAATAGCAAAAAATCAAATTTCGCCAGCCTTAAAAAATCATATTGTTGAAAAATGTCTTAAGCATAACGTTAAAGTTATGTCAGTTTCAAATGTCAATAGTTGGGTAAACGGCGAGGTGAATGTAAAACAAATTAAGAACATCAAGATTGAGGATTTGTTGGAAAGGGACCCTATCAATCTTGATACCAAAGAGATTCGTCGCCAGCTTGAAAATAAAACCATTATGGTTACCGGGGCTGCAGGATCAATAGGGAGTGAGATAGTAAGGCAAATAGCAAACTTCAACCCGTATAAAATTATTCTTCTCGATCAGGGAGAAACACCTTTGCATAATATTGAACTTGAGCTGGACAGTACAAACAACAATTTCAAGGCAGAGATTATATTGGCAGATATTGCCAACCCTACAAAGCTTAAACAAATATTTGAGACCCATAAAATTGATGTCATCTATCATGCTGCGGCATATAAGCATGTGCCAATGATGGAGCGGCATCCTTCGGAAGCGATAAAGAACAATGTATATGGGACAAAGTTGCTGGCAGACTTTGCAGTAAAGTATAAAGTACCCCGTTTTGTTATGATTTCTACAGATAAGGCGGTCAACCCTACAAATGTCATGGGAGCTTCAAAACGGATTGCTGAAATTTATGTTCAGTCGTTGAATGAATTTGGAGGTACCAGTTTTATTACTACCAGGTTTGGCAATGTGTTGGGTTCAAATGGTTCGGTTATCCCATTGTTTAAAAAACAAATTGAAAATGGTGGGCCAGTAACGGTTACAGATCCTGAAGTATGCCGTTTCTTTATGACGATTCCAGAAGCATGCCAGTTGGTACTTGAGGCAAGCGTCATGGGTAAGGGAGGAGAGATATTTATCTTTGACATGGGCAAGTCTGTAAAAATATCTGATTTAGCCAAAAATATGATCCGTTTAGCGGGGTTAGTCCCAGGCAAGGATATTGAAATTAAATATACCGGCTTACGTCCAGGAGAAAAACTTTATGAAGAGCTTCTTGCTAAAGAAGAAAATACCATTCCCACATATCACCCCAAAATTATGATTGCGAAGGTACAGCAATATGATTTTGAAACGGTGTCATTACGTATAAACAAATTAATTCAACTGGCCGAGTCATCAGATAATATGCAAATAGTATCGATGATGAAGCAAATAGTTCCTGAGTATAAGAGCCACAACTCTATATTCAAGGTACTTGACTCTGAAAAAAAGGCAAAAAACATAGCCCAGTTTGAGAAGAGTTAGAACATTTTGGGTCTTTGTTATGAACATTATAGAATATCAATTGTTTGTTTAGAAAAACAGGTACATGGGAAAAGGTTCTGTCAAAGAGGAAAAAGAAATTGTAGAAGCAATTAATCTTAGCCTTGAAAAAATACGACCATATCTTCAGGCTGATGGGGGAGATGTTTCATTTGTCGGGTTGACAGAAAATATGGATGTAAAAGTAAGGTTGATGGGAGCATGCGGGCATTGTCCGTTCAGTATTCAGACGCTCAAGGCCGGGGTAGAGCAGACCCTGCTAAATGATATTCCTCAAATAAAATCTGTCATAGCTGTTTAATACTTTTTCTTAAAGTTTTTAAAATCATTGTATCTTTACCGGGATAATGTAGAGGATTATATTTATATCCTCTTTTTTATTTAAATGCTTACAATATTTTACCAATAAACAAGTTTTTTGTCTATAAACCGGTTTATGAGCAAATTTCGATATTTATTTATTTCAATATTATCTGTTTTATTGATTTTTAGCAGTTGTTCGACAAAGAAAAACACAATTGCTTCAAGGTCATATCATAACCTTACTGCGCATTACAATGTTTACTTCAATGGTAAAGAAAGCTATAAAAAAGGCTTAAAGCGTCTTGAGCAAAACTACAAAGAGGATTATACAGTATTATTGCCTGTATTCCAGTTTCCAAATGCAGAAGCAGCAACCAATGCTGTAGCAGATATGGACAGGACGATAAAAAAAGCTTCTAAAACAATCGTTTTACATTCAATTACGGCAAAGCCGGACATAAAGAAGGGGATAAAAACGCAGAAGCAAAAAGAGTTCTATAATAAACGCGAATATAATAAATGGATTGATGATGCCTATCTTTTAATGGGCAAGGCTTATTTTATGAAACTTGACTTGTACAATTCTAATGCATCATTTAGGCAGATAATCAAAGAGTACCCTAAAGAAAATACCGGAATAGAGGCACAAATTATGCTCACGCGTAAGCTGCTTTTTGAAAATGAATTTTCCGAATCTGCAGATATTATTAATAATCTTAAAACCAGGAAAAAGTTCCCTAAAAAATATAACTCAGATTTAAGGGCAATTCAGGCCGATTATGCAATACGAAAGAAACAATACCCTGAGGCAGCGAAAATGCTTGAAGAAGCCTTAGAATTCAGGAATAAGAAAAATCAAAAGTTGAGGTATCATTTTATTTTAGGCCAGTTGTATCAACTTAACGGGCAGTATGATAAGTCTTTAGAGCACTTTAAAAAAGTAATAAAGCTGGATCCGCCTTACGAAATGGCATTTAATGCCCGTATCAATATGGCCAATTCATTTGAAGCGGGCTCTGATGCTTCTGAAATCAGAAGAAACCTTTATAAACTGATGAAAGATGAGAAGAATAAAGAGTTTCTTGATCAGATATATTACGCCTTAGGACAGATAGATTTGAAAGAGGGCAAGAAAAAAGAGGCTCTTGATAATTATTCAAAATCTTGTCAGTACAGTACTACAAACACCAAGCAAAAAGCAAGAAGTTTTTTGGCCATGGCCAAGATATATTATGCAGACAAAGAATATCTTCAGTCGCAGAAATACTATGATAGCGTTTTGCTGAATATTGACGAATTTTTTCCCGAATACCCGGAGATTAACAGTCGGGCCAGGAATTTACAGCGTTTGGCAAAAAATTTAAATACTGTAAGTTTTGAAGATAGTGTTCAGTTTGTGGCCAGGATGTCTGAAAATGAGCGGAATATTTTTATTGATAGAATTATTGCCACGGTAAAAGAAAAAGAAGCAGAAGAAGCCCGCAAACAGCAAGAAGAGATGATGGCTGAGCAAACCAGTATGTACGAATATTCCGATATGCAGGCGCGCAATCAATCCAGTTCGATAAATAAAGACCAAAGTGGCAAATGGTATTTTTACCCTTCATCAAAGAGCTATGGCGAAAACGAGTTTTTGGTCAAATGGGGGAAGCGAAAGCTGGAAGACAACTGGCGGAGAAGTAACAAAAAACAAATGAGTTTTGACGAATCTGCACAAGAAAATACTTTGCAGGAAGTTGAATCAGAAGGTAAAGAGACGGATAAAAAGAAGGTTAAAGATAATAAGTCACGCGAATACTATATGCAAGATTTACCATTGACAGACTCGGCAATGGCAGCTTCGCACGATAAGATTAAAAAGTCGTTGTATAATGCAGCTCAGATATATAAAGATGACTTGTCTGAGTATTTGTTAGCAGCAGAACTTTATCAGGATCAGGCTAAGAGGTACCCCAAAGACGAAGCAACAGCACAATCATTGTACCAGCTTTTTATTCTTTATAAACAAATTGGGGAAAACGAAAAGGCCAATATGGTCAAGGCAAGGCTTATAAATGATTTTCCGGGCAATATTTATACCCAGATTGTTAATAATCCTGAGTTTGTTAAGCAATTGCAAGATAAAGAAAACCAGATAAATGAAGAATACAATAAGGCTTATTTGGCATATCAGGGAGGGGATTATCAGCAGGCGTTGGATATTTCGGCAAATATGCTTGCCAATAACCCTAAACACAAGATAGCTATTAAGTTTATCTTTGTTAAATATTTGGCTGAAGGCAAAATATATGGGTTGGATTCGCTTAGGCGAGGCCTAAACTATATTGTTTCAAATTATGGTAAGACAGAAGAGGCTGTTTTTGCCAAAAGCATTATAGCCCAGTTAGACCAGACAAAGCCTGAAATAAAGAAAAAAGAAGAAATAGCGCAGGCAAGGGCTGTTTATGCTAAGCCCGAAAAAGATGAAAAACATTTGGTTATTTATATCGCAAATGATAAAAAGACAAATGTTAACCAGTTGGTATTTAATACTATAAATTACAATCTTGATAATTTTGTGAGGGCAAACCTTAGTGTTAAAGCCGAACAAACGTCGCAAAATAAACAAATGGTTGTTATCAGGGAATTTGCCAACATGCAGGAAGCTATCAATTATTATTCGGCTATTACGAGAGATAAGGTGATTTTGATGAAAGATGTTACAAAAGAGGTTGATCCTGTTGTAATTTCGGAAAAGAACTACAACATTTTCAAACAGGATGGGAATGATTCGGCATACCGTGAGTTTTTCAATGAAAACTACAACAAATAACGTCTATGACACGGGAAATAACCATTCTTTGGGCTGACGATGAAATAGAACTATTAAAGCCCCATATTTTATTTCTTGAGAACCGTGGATATAAGATTATATCTGTAACTAACGGTGATGATGCATTGCAAATTGCTCAAAAAGGTACTGTTGACATTGTGTTTCTGGACGAAAACATGCCCGGCAAAAGCGGATTAGAGCTTATTGAGCCTTTAAAGCGGATTTTGCCCGGAGTCCCTGTTGTTATGATAACCAAAAGTGAGGAAGAAAACCTGATGGAAGATGCCATTGGTTCGCAGATAGATGATTATCTGATAAAGCCTGTGAATCCTAATCAAGTGTTATTGACATTAAAGAAACATATTGATAATAAGCGGTTGGTTAGCAGTAAAACAACGCAAACCTACCAAACGCAGTTTATGCAAATAAGCCAACGCATAAATTCAGCACAAAGCATTGAAGATTGGAAAGAAATATACAAAAACCTTGTTTTTTGGGAACTTGAACTGGAAAAAACAGGACAGGGATTGTCTGAGGTTCTGAAAAATCAGAAAAGTGAGGCTAACCATGAATTTGGGAGGTTTATAAAAAGCAGCTATGCCAAATGGTTTAAAGAAAACGCTCAGGATAGGCCTTTGATGTCTCCTTCAGTATTTGCCAACAAAATATTTTCAATGATCAAGGCACAACAAAAAGTCTTATTTTGCCTGATTGACAATTTCAGGTATGATCAATGGCAAGCTATAAAGCCATTAATTATTGAAGAAAATAAAGTTGAGCAAGAAGAAATGTACGTTAGCATTCTTCCTACAGCTACACAATATGCCCGTAATTCTTTATTTGCAGGGCTTATGCCCTATGATATTCAGCAATTATATCCTCAACTTTGGGTTAATGACGATGATGAAGAAGGTAAAAATTTCAATGAAGCTGAATTATTGCAGCATCAGCTTTCGAGACTGGGGGTTAAGTGCCAATGGCAATACGAAAAGATTCTAAACCAGAAAGTATCAAAAAAAGTAGCATCAAACTTCGCCAACTTTTTAAAAAATGATTTGACCGTACTTGTGTTCAATTTTGTAGATATGCTTTCGCATGCGCGTACAGAAACCGAGGTAATTAAAGAACTTGCTGCCGATGAGGCTTCGTTTCGCTCGGTAACCCGCTCGTGGTTTCAGCATTCGGTTTTGCCCGATATTATTAAAGACGCTGTTTCGAAGGGGATAAAAGTGGTTATTACAACAGACCACGGCACTATTAAAGTTACCAACCCTGTAAAAGTTATTGGAGACCGTCATACCTCTACAAACTTGAGATACAAACTTGGGCGGAACCTTGACTACAACCCCAAAGAAGTGTTTGAAGTAAGAAAACCGGCTGAAGTGAGGTTGCCAAGTATAAACCTTACCTCTTCATACATATTTGCCACAGATGATGATTTTCTTGTGTATCCCAATAATTACAATCATTTTGTGAATTATTACCGCAATACTTTCCAGCATGGTGGCGTTTCGCTCGAAGAAATGCTGGTGCCTTTTATTATTATTGGTAAAAAATAAGAGAGGGCAATTAGCGCTTTTGCCTTTTTTTGCTTAAATTTAATAGTAGTATACTATTTCAAAAAGAATTTTGAAACAGTTGTAGTTTAGAGAGTTTTTCGATTTTAGGTTTTCTAAAAAATCAGATTATGGAAAGTTTTGAAATTTCTTCGTTGGAGGATTTGCACAAACCTGCAGAATCTATCATTTCAAAGTCTGCTCATAAGCCAGTTGTAGCTATTTCCGGGAAAATGGGAGCAGGAAAAACCACCCTGATAAAAACCATTTGCAAAGCCCTGAATGTTGTTGGGAATGTCACCAGTCCTACTTTTTCGGTAGTAAACGAATATCTTACTGCTTCCGGGAAAAAAATCTTTCATTTTGACTTTTACCGCTTAAACAAAGCGGAAGAGCTATATGATCTTGGTTATGAAGAATATTTTTATAGTGGCAACCTTTGTTTAATAGAGTGGCCAGAAATAGCTGAGAATATACTTCTGCCCGACACTTTACAAGTAAACATAGAAGTAAACAACAAGCAAAAACGTTTGATAACTATTGCTTAATCAACTGGGTAAGCACAAAAAATATTATAAACAAGTCAAATACTGTCTCTCTGAACCTTGTGGCAGGGGCGTTTAGGTAGTAATTGGTAAAGAGTTGGCTTATTGGTAATGCTCCAATGAATATTATTTCTAAGCCTACTGATGGCACGAAGATATATACAACTACAGAAACAAGGAACAGGGCAAGAAACAAGTTATAAGCCTTGCGTGTAAGAATTTTAAACTTGCCCATCATGGCTATCATGTGGGCACTGGCTATTAAAAGCATAACCAGGCAAAAGCTTAAAAATAAAGCATCGGTTATGGTTATTGAAATGTCATTTTTAACAGTGAAAAGAAGTTTCGCTGATTTTAAAATGTATTGAAAGTTGGTGCCTGTAAGGTAAAATATTGATAATATGATGAAAGATGGCACAAACATGCCAATAATAGAATAAACCCATTCTCTCCAATAAAATGGACGCATGATTAAAAGGGCAAGCCAAACGATAACATTGAAAAATATTGCCGGGAAATAAAAGAATGCAGCTAACGTGATAAAGAATGCAGCATCAAAGGGGTTGTACGAAAGGTTCTCATTTTTATTGCTATGGAACAATCTTTCTAAAGCAATACTAATAAATATTGCCGCAATTAATGCCGGATGCAGGTAGTTAATTTTTGTAATGGCAAATATCATTACAAAATAGAAAAGTACTGGCAGATACGTTCTTTCCTGGATAATGATAAACCTGGAATTTATCCTGATCAGCGAAAAAGCAACGAACCATAAAGCCAGAATTCCCAGTAATGACTGAATAATTCCGGCTTGTTGGGGAAGCAATTTTATTAAATCGTAAAAAGGTGAAAAATGGTAAATTTGATTGTTTAAAGACACTTCCGTAAACCCGTTAAACCAAAATACTAATGAAAGTATCAACAGAATAATAGGTAAGGAGGGGTTGCTGGAACGTGAAACTCTTAAAAGCATCTGCAAACCATTTTATAAGTCAAACCCAATGTCTTTTCTGAAATATTTATCTTTAAAATCAATAATTTCAGCATTTTTATAAGATTGTAACAAAGCTTCTTCTTTTGTTTTTCCAAAAGAAGTAATGGCAATTACCCTGCCTCCTGCTGTCCTGACAATTCCATCGTTTAGAGTTGTACCTGCATGAAACACTATGCTATTTTGGACTTTGCCAAGGTTGTTTATTTCATAACCTTTTTTGTAATCACCCGGGTATCCTCCCGAAACAAGCATTACTGTTGTAGCAACGCGTTCGTCAATGACCAATTTCTGGTTAGCCAGTGTTTCATTAGCCACAGCCTGGAAAAGCTCAAGTACGTCATTTTTTATGCGGGGAAAAACTACTTCAGTTTCAGGGTCGCCCATTCTTACATTATACTCAATAACATAGGGTTCGCCGTCCACTTTAATTAATCCGAAGAAAATAAAGCCTTTGTATTTAATATTTTCTTTTTTAAGTCCTTCAATAGTAGGAATAACAATGCGTTGTTCTACTTTGTGCATGAATTCAGTATTTGCAAAAGGTACAGGAGATACAGCACCCATTCCACCTGTGTTCAGGCCAGTGTCACCTTCTCCAACCCGCTTGTAGTCTTTTGCTTCTGGCAGTATTACGTATGACTGCCCATCGGTAAGCACAAAAACAGAAAGCTCAATGCCTTTTAAGAACTGTTCTATAACAACCTTATTACTTGCACTACCAAATTTCCCCGAAAGCATAGCTTCCAGTTCGGCTTTAGCTTCGTCAATGTTATTGAGTATTACCACGCCTTTACCGGCAGCAAGCCCATCGGCTTTCAATACGTAAGGGGCATTCATGCTTTGAAGAAAAGCAAAACCTTCGTTAATATTGTTTTGGGTTACTGTAAAATATTTAGCCGTAGGAATGTTGTATTTTACCATAAATTCTTTGGCAAAATCTTTACTTCCTTCAAGCATAGCTCCAGCTTTGACAGGGCCAATGACAGGAATGTTTTTCAACCTTTCATTTTGAAGGAAATAATCAGCCAAACCGTTTACCAAAGGCTCTTCAGGGCCTACAACTACCATATCGACGCGATTGGCACAGGCAAATTTGCCTATAGATTCAAAATTATACGGGGCAAGCTCAATATTTACGCCAATGTTGGCTGTACCGGCATTACCAGGGGTAATAAAGAGCTGGTCTAAATGTTTGCTTTGGATAATTTTTGAGGCTATAGCATGTTCGCGACCTCCGGAACCAATTAACAATACGTTCATAAAAATATATTTTGCCGCTAAGATAGTGAATAATAAAAAAGATTGACGAAGTTTTTGGGTTGTTAAAATGTAATTTATTTACTTATGATGATTGTGAAATTTGAGAAAACCAATAGCGTGATTGGACAAAAACATGTAATTTGGCAGGCAAAAAAATGATCACAGCAGAACAAGCAAGAGTTATAGTTGAAAAATCGCTGGTCAACGTTGCTAGGGGAAGAAAACCTGTTGAGCTTTATGAGCCGGCAAAATATATTCTTGGATTAGGCGGTAAGCGTATAAGGCCCGTTATTACTTTACTTTCTTGTAATTTATTTTCTGAAAATATTAAAAATGCTATTAATCCTGCTGTTGGGCTTGAAGTTTTTCATAATTACACCTTAGTTCACGATGACATTATGGATAATGCCCTTTTGAGAAGAGGTAAAGATACTATTCATGCTTTGTGGGGCAATAATACTGCTATTTTGTCTGGCGATGCCATGAGCATTCTGGCTTACGAGTTGATGTTGCAGTCTCCTGTATCTGTGTTGCCTTCGGTATTAAAGACTTTCACTCAAACGGCCCTTGAAGTATGCGAAGGGCAGCAGTATGACATGAACTTTGAAACCCTTGATTCTGTGAGCGAACAGGATTATCTGGAGATGATAAAGTTGAAAACGTCTGTTCTTCTGGCTGGCTGCATGAAAATTGGGGCTTTGCTTGGCGGAGCGTCTGAAGCTGAGGCGGAGAGGCTTTACCAGGTTGGCTTGAATGC
>ENA-UOWE01003449-UOWE01003449.1-activated-sludge-metagenome-genome-assembly--contig:-NODE-3449-length-16173-cov-6.152686_pt1 | contig 16173 bp, 9 predicted proteins | sample MGYA00249841_ERZ761562 | MGnify/ENA primary metagenome ERZ761562 (study PRJEB28883, sample SAMN05720200) | activated sludge metagenome | isolation source: Anaerobic digester | place: Japan... | reverse complement strand
AAAGGAAGGGGGAGACGTTTTTCCATTAACAACGTGGTGAAACTAAACACATATTCATTAACTTTTCAGATATATGATTTCAAATTTAGAAATATTATTAGCAAAAAATTAGAAACTGAGTTAGTTGATTCAATTATTCCAAGTGTTAAACCAATTACGGATCCGCTTAAGTCTTTAGATTTTAAACTAAGAAACGTTTTAGTAGATGATTATACTAAACAGTATTACTTTTTTATTGGAACTTCTAGAACTTATGAATATAAAAATATATTGGTTATTACGGATAATAATTTTGATATTCTTGGTGAAACATTTTTTCCTAAAATTTCTTCAAATGTTGTTTTTACAAAAGATTATATATATAGTTTTGATTATAATTATAATACAGATTCAGTAATCGTAGATGTTTTTAAAAAGCCTATATTCCATGTTGAAAGTGTGGACAGTATTAAAAATATAATGATTAGAATTAAAGAAAAAAATGAACAAATGCTAGGTGAAGAAAAATGTATAAAAACAACTAAAAATATTGAAAATAATTCTAAATTTGAATATTTTAGAAAATTAAATATTCCAGATTCTTCATTTTTTGCTATTTGTTTGTATAACAATGTTTGTAATAGTTGCTATAATTATGTTTTGAAGAATTTATCAATAAATTATAACTATTATAAAAAATACCCAATTTATTTAATTATTCAAGGAGATAATACGAATCAAATCAGGTATCAACTAAAAATGGAAGGGTTGTCAAATTTTAAAAGAATTTATATTGATAGTCTTTTTCAATATGAAAGATATGATCCATATCCAGAGAAATCAACACGTTTGGTTGGAGTTAATAAAAATAAAATATTTTTTGATAAAAATTATTTACCAGGTTTTCAAAAAGATTTGTTTGAAAACTTAGATTCTTTATTGAAAAATAGATAGTGTCTCCAAAAATGAGTAAACTGTAATTCACTCCAAATTTTTACGTTTTAAATTATTACCTTTGTTACAAAATTATAATATACTTTACAATTTTTTTGTGACACTATCATACTATCAAAAAAAATGTTAAGAAATTATCAAAAAATATAAATCACTTAATACCCCAAGTGTTTTAGCATAGAAATAGCACTTTGTTCTTTAGCAAAGAGCTTTGTCGAGTAATCGCCGTTTTCGTCTTTAGTAATGATAATGTGTTTTGGAGCCGGTATTAAGCAGTGTTGAATACCACCGTACCCACCCAATGTGTCTTGGTATGCACCGGTATGGAAAAAGCCGATGTACAAAGGATTTTCGGGGTTGAATTTGGGAAGGTAAATAGCGTTTACATGGGCTTCTTCGCTGTAGTAATCTTGACTATCGCAGGTAAGTCCGCCTAAGAATACTCGTTCATAGGGTTCGTCCCACCCGTTGATAGCAAGCAATATAAAACGCTGATTCATAGCCCAAATATCCGGCATGTTGGTCATAAACGAACTGTCAATTATGTTCCAAAGTTCGCGGTCGTTTTGTTTCTTTTGATCTAATATAGAATAAAAAACAGCTCCACTTTCGCCAACGGTAAATGAACCGAATTCAGTAAAAATATTTGGCTCGGGTACATCAGCTTGGTTGCAGAGCGTTTTTATTTGGCTCACAATTTCTTCGGTCATGTATTCATAATCGTAGCTAAAAGCCAATGAATTTTTAATGGGAAACCCTCCTCCGATATTGATACTATCGAGTTCCGGGCATATTTTCTTTAGTTCTATATAGATGTTAACCGACTTATGTAATTCACTCCAATAGTAGGAGGTATCTTTAATTCCGGTATTGATAAAAAAGTGCAACATTTTAAGTTCGAACTTTTTGTTGTTCTTAATTCGTTGCTTATAAAAATCGAGTATGTCGTTGTACCTGAAACCAAGTCGTGAAGTGTAGAATTGGAAACTGGGTTCTTCTTCGGAAGCGATTCGTATGCCTAATTTTGCTTTAACTTTAATGTTTTTTTCATAATAGTTCAGTTCGTTCATGTTGTCCAAAACGGGGATGGTATTATGAAAACCTCCATTTATCGTTTCGCAGATGTATTGCATATAAAGGGGTTTCTTAAACCCATTGCAAATAATATAGTTATCGGTCGTTATTTTACCGTTTTCGTACAAACGATCTATAATGGGGAAGTCGAAAGCAGAAGAAGTTTCAAGATGAATATCATTTTTGAGTGCTTCGTCTAACACAAATTCAAAATATGAGCTTTTGGTGCAATAGCAGTAAAAATAATCGCCATTGTAGTCGGTTTTGGCAAAAGCTACGTTAAACATTCGCTTTGCTTTCTGAATTTGTTCAGATATTTTTGGTAAATATGAAATTTTAAGAGGTGTTCCATATTGCTTAATGATGTCCATTAAAGGAATGTCGTGGAAGTGTAATTCGCCATCGATTACTTCAAAACCTTGTTGTGGCCAATCAAAAGTTTGTTCAATTAAATCGTAATACCTTGTCTTCATTTTTTTAATCCAAGTTAGTTAAGTTGTTAAAAAATGGAACATCCGATTAACTTAGTTAATTAGATTTTTGCAAAACTAATCAATATTTATATATGCTGTTCATACTAATCGATAATTTTTTATCAGCTTTTTAAGTAATTTTTAACGAAGCTATTTCGAGCTTACTTTAAAATTTAAGTTCATCTTTATTGGTGTATTATATTGTTAATAAGTCTTATATGATAACAATAAATTCATTAAAAAAAACAAGAACAATTAATGACGGAACAAAAAATATCATTCCTACTCTTAGTATTTCGATGTATCTTTGTCGTATGAATTTTGAGCTTTTTTCTTCATTCAAGCCAACCGGCGATCAACCCGAAGCCATCCAGCAACTTACGGACGGACTGTTGTCTAATACAAAATTTCAGACATTATTGGGCGTAACAGGCTCCGGTAAGACGTTTACCATTGCCAATGTTTTAGCCAACGTTAACAGGCCGACTTTGGTTTTGAGTCATAACAAAACCTTGGCAGCACAACTATACAGTGAGTTTAAGCAATTTTTCCCAAACAACAAAGTGGAGTATTTTGTTTCGTATTATGATTACTACCAACCCGAGGCGTATATTCCGGCTTCCGATACGTATATTGAAAAAGATTTGTCGATTAACGAAGAAATAGAAAAATTGCGGTTAAGTGCTACATCTTCATTGCTTTCGGGACGAAGGGATGTGATTGTCGTTTCATCGGTAAGCTGCATTTATGGAATCGGTAATCCCGATGATTTTTATGAAAATGTAATATTGATTAAAAAAAATCAAAAGATTGCTCGCGATACTTTGTTGCGAAAAATGGTTGATTCGCTTTATTCGCGTTCGGAAGTAGAATTTAAACGCGGTAATTTCAGAGTAAAAGGCGAAACGGTAGATATTTTTTTGGCATACGGCGATGAGGCGCTAAGGATTATTTTTTGGGGCGATACCATCGAAGAAATTTATACCATTCATCCCGAAACAGGTAAGACAATTGAGGAGTTTCAAGAATTTTCGATTTATCCCGCCAATATTTTTGTAACATCAAAAAGCAGACTTCAAAAAGCTATTGAGCAAATACAGGACGATATGGTATTGCAAGTATTGGAGTTTAAAAAGCAAAATCGTCTGCTCGAGGCTCAGCGTTTGGAAGAGAGAGTTACGTTTGATTTGGAAATGATAAAAGAATTGGGTTATTGTTCGGGAATTGAAAATTATTCAAGGTATTTTGACGGTAGAAAACCAGGATCCAGACCTTTCTGCTTGTTGGATTATTTTCCGAAAGATTTTATAACGGTAATTGACGAAAGCCATGTTACACTTCCTCAACTTAGAGGTATGTATGGCGGAGATAGAAGCAGAAAAGAAAATTTGGTGGAGTATGGCTTTCGATTGCCGGCAGCTAAAGACAACCGTCCGCTGAAGTACGATGAGTTTATGTCGTTGGTGAACCAGGTTATTTTTGTCAGTGCCACTCCGGCCGAAGAGGAATTGAAATTGTCCGAAGGCGTTATCGTTGAGCAAGTTGTAAGACCTACCGGTATAATGGATCCGGTTATAGAGGTAAGACCAAGTCAATTTCAGGTGGATGATTTATTGAAAGAAATTAAAGAGCGAATAAAATTACAGCAACGTGTGCTGGTTACAACTCTAACGAAGCGAATGGCAGAGGAGTTAAGCAAATATTTGTTGGAGTTGGATATTAAATGCAGCTATATTCATTCGGATGTTGATACGTTAAAGCGTATTGAAATCATGGATGGATTGCGAAACGGTCAATTTGATGTGTTGATTGGTGTTAATTTGCTAAGGGAAGGACTGGATTTGCCCGAGGTTAGCTTGGTTGCCATTTTAGATGCGGATAAGGAAGGTTTTTTACGGTCGGAACGTTCGCTTACCCAAACAGCCGGAAGAGCTGCACGACATCTGGAGGGAAAAGTAATTATGTATGCCGATAAAATTACCGAATCGATGCAGAGAACCATTAACGAAACCCAGCGAAGACGAGAAAAACAAATGAAATATAACGTTGAAAATAATATTACTCCGACCCAAATTGTAAAAAACACCAAATCGTTGAGCAGTGAGCGAAAAGCAGCAAATGAATACACTGTTTCATCTGACGCCAATACACTGGCTGCCGATCCTGTTAGCCAATATATGACAAGAGAACAGTTGCAAAAAGCAATAAAAGAAAGCAGACGAAAAATGGAAGAAGCAGCCAAAAATCTTGATTTTATGGAAGCGGCTATGTATAGAGATGAGATGTTCCGTTTGCAGGACCTATTGAAATCGAAATAAAAAATTAAGCTTGATTTCATTAGGGGTAGAAAATCTGTAACAATAAATAGATTATCACAGAGAATGATAATATTTTGTTTTTAAAAGAACAGATATTGTTTTTCGGCAAAGGGTTATTCTTCTGGCTTTTTTTCCTTGCTTTTTTAATATATCTTTGCAAAAATCAAATTTAATTCACCATGCGTAGATTTATTCTTTTATTTGTTTCGTTGTTTTTTGTCTTTAACCTGCTTGCCGATGAAGGCATGTGGTTATTAACGATGTTGAATAAGAAATACAGCGATTTACAGAAAGCAGGTTTAAAACTTTCTGCAGATGATATTTATAACGTAAATCGTTCGTCGTTAAAAGATGCCATAGTACAATTTGGAAACGGTTGTACGGGCGAAGTTATTTCAAAGAATGGTTTAATATTAACCAATCATCATTGCGGGTATGGTCAAATTCAATATCATAGCACTGTGGAGCACGATTATTTGTCGGATGGCTTTTGGGCAAAGAGTTACAGCGAAGAACTTGCAAATCCGGGTCTGACAGTAAGCTTTTTAGTAAGGGTTGAAGATGTTACGCAGCAAGTATTGAAAGATGTTACCTCGAATATGACTGAAAATGAACGCAATCAGAAAATACAAGAGGCATCCAAACCCTTAATTGAAAATGCTACCAAAGAAACCGGCTACAGAGCAATGGTACGCGATTTCTTTGGTGGGAATCAGTATCTCTTGCTTGTTTACGAAGTTTTTAGCGATGTTCGTTTAGTAGGTGCCCCTCCTTCATCTATAGGGAAGTTTGGCGGCGATACCGACAATTGGATGTGGCCACGTCATACCGGCGATTTTTCTATGTTCCGCGTATATGCAAACAAAGATAATAAACCCGAAAAATACTCCAAAGACAATAAACCCTATAGTCCTAAACATTCGCTTCCGGTATCGTTGGCTGGAGTTCATCAAAATGATTATGTAATGATTATGGGTTATCCCGGAAGAACAAGCCGATACATGACTTCGTTTGGGGTAGAAGAAGCCATTGAACGTATCAATCCAACTATTGTTAAGATTAGAGATAAAAAATTGGCCGTTTATCGACAAGATATGAACAAAGATGCTAAAATACGAATACAATATGCATCCAAATATGCCCGAACCTCCAATTATTGGAAGTATTATATCGGACAAACAAAAGGGTTGAAGCGTTTACGTGTTGTTGATACAAAACGTCAGCAGGAGCAAGCATTTATGAATTGGGTTAATCAATCGCCCGAACGCATTGCAAAATATGGAAATGTAATTAAAATGTATCAGGAAGCATATACCAACCTTAAAGATTATAATGTATTTAAAACCTATCTATCCGAGGCCGGAGTAAGAGGAATTGATATTCTGGGCTTTGCTAATAGATTTTTAACACTTTATAAAGTTTTGGAAACGGATACATTGGCTAAAGAAAAGAAGGATAAACTAATTGAGCGAATGAAATCCGAAACGGAAGATTATTACAAAGATTTTAATGCTCCAACCGATCAAAAAGTATTGGCAACACTTATAGCTATGTTTGCACAAGATATTTCAGAAAAATATTTACCGACAGAACTATTGAAAATAAAAAAAGCATATAAAGGTAATTTTGATAAATATGCAAAAGAAGCTTTTGAAGTAAGTATATTTAAAAATAAAGAAAGCGTGTTGGCCTTTTTAAGCAATCCTACCTATAAGAAACTGGATAAAGACCCCATTTTTGCATTAATGTATTCAATGGTAGGTGCCGGTAAAAAGTTTGATTCCGAATTTGAAAAAGATAAGGAAAACCTAACAAAAGCTGAACGTTTATACATTGCCGGTCTCATGGAAATGAACCCCGATAAAGTAATGGCACCCGATGCTAACTTTACCATGCGACTTACGTTTGGTCATGTATTGCCTTATTTCCCTGCAGATGGTATTTTTTACGATTATTACACCACCCTCGATGGTATTATGGAAAAAGAAGATCCAACCAGCAATGAGTTTAACGTTCCTGCAAGATTAAAAGAATTGTGGAAAAACAAAGATTACGGACCCTATGCTGAGAATGGTGTTCTACGTACTTGTTTTTTGAGTAATACCGATATAACGGGAGGCAATTCCGGTAGTCCTGTTATTAATGCCAAAGGCGAATTGGTGGGCTTAGCTTTCGATGGTAACTGGGAAGCTATGAGCGGAGATATAGCTTTTGAACCAGACTTGCAGAGAACTATTTCGGTCGATATTCGCTATGTGATGTTTATAATCGATAAATTTGCCGGTGCAAAAAATATTATCGACGAAATTCAATTTGTTCGTTAGAATAGTTATTTAATAAATAAATTCATATCTGAATGCGGCTGCTACAAAAATGGCAGCCGTTTCGCTTCTTAATACATTACTTCCGAGAAAAATTGGAGTGAAATTATATTGTTGGGCAAGTTCCCATTCTTTTTCTGTAAAGTCACCTTCGGGTCCAATTAAAATTGTATAGGAAGTTGATTTTGATGAGGTAATCCAGTTTTTTATGTTTACTCGTTCTCCCTCGCAACGTGCAATGGCTTTATTTGTATTTGTTTCAGTTTTAATAAAATCATCAATTTTTTGTAAGGAGTTTATTTTGGGTAAATAAGATTGCCGGCTTTGTTTTAAAGCTGAAATACAAATTTTGTTCATTCGTTCCAAATTGATGTGTTTTTTTTCGGTGCGATGACATAAAAGCGGGGTGATTTGCTCAATACCTAATTCAACCGCTTTTTCTATAAACCATTCGAACCGGTCGGAATGTTGCAAAGGCGACATGGCAATATGCAGCTTATAGGGAAGGGGAGACGTTTCTATTGTTTTATTCACTTCCACGATTGTCTTTTTATAATCGTTACTTACAATGGTAGAAATCGCTAATTTCCCATTACCGTTGCTTAATAGTAGTTGATCGCCCGGTTGAAGTCGTAATGCTTTTACAGCATGTTTCGATTCTTCTTCGGGTAATTGAATAAATTGTGATTCAATTTCGGGTATATAGAAACAATTGATGTTTTGCTTTATTTCTTTAGGCTCCATTATTACAACTCTCTTAATGAATATCCAAGTTTGGTTAAATTTTCGGGACGGATGATATTTTTTAGCTTAGTGTCTTCAATGAGTTGCAGTTTTTCATTTGCTTCAATAATTGACAAATGTTCGTTTTTCATCAGTATAGCTAATTCTGTAGCTTTGTGGTATCCGATGTACGGAATAAGAGCTGTAGTAATGCTTGGGCTATGCAATAATTGATTGTTAGATTTTTCGCTATCAATTTGCAGGTTATGTAAGCAATTATTTGTTAATGAGCGATTGGCTTGAATCAGTAAGTTTAAGCTGTTTATAAGTGCGTAACCAATAATGGGAGCATATGCGTTGAGTTCTAAACAGCCTTGCCCACAAAGATTACTAATGAGCATATCGTTGCTGTATATTTGATGTGCAATACTAATGACAAATTCGTTAATTACAGGGTTTACTTTTCCGGGCATAATTGAACTTCCTGCTTGATTAGCGGGTAAATGAAGTGTTTTTGCTCCAATATCGGCCGAAAGCAATCTGAGGTCGTTGGCTATTTTTTCGAGGTTAACGGCATGAGATTTTAATATGGCATGCACTTCGACTAGCGAGTCGAGGTTTTGAGTGGAGTCGCTTAAATTTTCTCCTCGAGCAATGGGTAAGTTGGTTAAACGCTGCAATTCGCTTACTACTTCCATAATATAAAAGCGAGGTATAGCAAGTCCGGTTCCTATTGCTCCTCCGCCTAAGTTCACAACTTTAATTCGCTCAAAACATTTAGAAGTTCGCCACCAATCGCGTGATAATGCATCGTTGTATGCCGAAAAAAGTTTGCCAAAGGTTGTCGGGACAGCTTCCTGCATCTGCGTATAACCTATGCGAACTACATTTCTGTATTGGTTTTCAAGTTTTTCAAATTGCAGGCGTGTTTCGTTAATGGCTTGCTCCAACTTCTCAAGCAGATCCATTGCAGCTACTTTAAGTGCAGTAACGACAGTATCGTTCGTTGATTGGAAAATATTTGCGTGTTCTATGGGGTCGATAAAATGATATTCACCGGCTTTTTTACCGATATGTTGAAGTGCTAAATTGGTTATTATTTCGTTGATATTCATGTTGATGCTTGTTCCTGCACCTCCTTGTATAGCCGGCACGATAAAGTGTTCAAAATATTTTCCTTGTTTAACATCGGAAGCTGCATTTTGCAATGCTATTATAATATGGTCATCGAAAAAATGTAATGAGTTTAAGTTCGCTTGTTTTTGAGCTTCGTTTTTTAATTTTTCGTAGGTTATGTAGCAAGCAAGCTTAACGGTACCCATTGCTTTGTACCATTCTATTGGAAATAGCGTCTGATTTGAAAAATTGTGTTTTGCTCTTAGCGAGTGAATACCATATAATGCAAAATCGTCAATTTCTAAAGTTCCTAAAAAGTCTTTTTCTGTGCGCATAGCTTTAATGCTGTTTGATACAAACTTACGGAAAGTTTTTAACAGTACAAAAATTGACGTTTATTTTAGATGAGTAGAAAATAGATTTTTTGGATGTCTTTTTTTATTATTTAGTTGCAACATCCTTATTTGTTCGAATGAAATCTTTTATAGAAATTAATATGGGGTCGAATGTAAAGTATTGGCATAGTGCCGGCATGTTGTCATTATATATACCATACATAATATCAGGGTCGAAGGACATGGCTTCACCCGAGTTGTCAACATACGATTTTACATTCGGCATTCGGTAAAGGTTTAATGTGTATTTTTCTCCTTTTACGGTTTTAATATTTAAAACAGCCAATGGTTTAGCTTTTTTTAAAGAGTCAATACGGGCTTGAGGCATATCGTTGACCCAACTATCTACTTTTGCTTTAATGGCGGAAAGAACAGTTTCCTTGGCTAAAAGAGTGTCGAAAACCTGAATAGGCTGTTGTTGGTTATTTACTAGTTCATATTCTCTGGCCGATTTACGAATAATAGTAAATGACGCTAACGGATTTTCAGGATAAATGATATTTAAAGAGTAAAAAGAATTGATAGGAATGGGAAACAGGCTAACATCTCGCCATTCTTGTTCGTTAACAAAATAGCGAACCGTAAGGTATCCGTTAAAACCGGGTTTGTGCGTAATAAATGGGACGGAGGAATTTTCTAAAATCATATAGGTCCCAAGATTATCGGGTGTGGCCGGTCCTACATAGTATGTTTTGACTTTATCGTTGTTGGCATATATTTCAACTTTTACGGAGCGAGTGGCTAAAAACTTAGTAACGTTTTCAAAAGCTGATTTAGGAACCGGCGATTTTACCTGAACGGAAGCAATAATATCTAACAGATTTCGAATAGCATCGTTGCGGGCAATAAATTTATTGTTTACACGCCAAGTATTGCCGTTTATTCGTTCTAAAAGTATAGTATTATTGTTTTTGTCGGCTAAAAATATTTTATTGACCGATGCTGTATCTTCGTAAGCAAAATCGCGTAATTCCTTTTTTATGGTGCTTTTATTATTTTTTAAAAATAAGATGGCTGAAATAATGACTATAATTCCAAAAATAATATAAAGGATGGAGTTTTTCTTTTTCATATTATTTGTTTTTTGAAAATTTCTGTTTTCTATACCACGATAATAATAATCCGAATGCTAAAATCAAAAAAGCCGGTAATGCAACATTAATAAGTTGAATCATCGATTTATTTTCTTCAATGGCAGTGCGGTCTAATAATCGAAGTTGAACAACTTTTGAGTGCAGTTCGGTAAAATTTTTATTATCGAGCATGTAGCTGACAAGGTTCATTAAAAATTCTTTGTTGCCAAAGGTTTCGCCGGTATAGCGATCGTAGCCGAGTGGTAAGGCTTCGCTTTTCAACCCCAGTCTTTTTACATGATTTCTGATTATGTCGCCGTCGCCGATTATTGCTAATTGAGTGAAATAACTTTTTTCTTTAAAAGCAATTTCTTGATGTTCATACATTTCTGGAGCCAAGCGATTTAAATAGATACTATTAAATCTTCCTTCGAGAAGAAGAGCAGTGGGAATATAGGATTTAGTAAAGAAGTCGGGATTTAATTTCTTCTTTATCAATCCTAAGTTTATTTGAAGCGGTGCATTGATCGCTCTTGAGTTTTGTGAAGTAGTCAGGAGTACTGTTTTGGTAATGGTAGAATCATCTCCAACCGGGTCAACGCTTGATACAAATTGGCCTTTAACCAGGTTAACATTTTTGCCGATAGGATGTTTGGTGTTGGGCATCAGCAAAGGAAAATAAACCCATGGCGATGGAGTGAATTGTGGTTGTGTGCCCGAAATGGCCGTATTTACCGGAATAATGGCACATTGCATATCTTGAACAAGGTTGGGATTTACCCTTGCACCGTATTTAAAAAGTTGGTCGTTAAGGTTCAAGTTTTTGATGGTAGCCATTACGGTACTGGCATAAGCAAGGCTGTCCATGTTGGCATCTACGGCATCGATAAGCCAAATAACTTTTCCGCCGTACATAATAAATTGATCGATGATGTATTTATCGAATTCGCTAAACATTGAATCGGGATTGGCAATAATGGCAAGGTCGTATTTATTGACTACCGTTACTTTTTTGTTGCTGTCGAGTGTGCGTGAAGAAAGACTATATATTTGACTGTCAAGTCTAACTCGTTCTACTTCAAAATATTCGGTTAGGGAGCGAGTAAAATCTTCTACTTCTTCGGGTGCCGATTCTCCATGCCCTTCGATAAACGCAATTCGTTGTCCGAAATCGTTTTTAAGCTTACGTATAGCATTCATCATTGAGAATTCGACATCTTCGACCGATGCATTAAGATTTTCTTCGGGCGAAAGATTCATACTGTTATGCAAGAAATCGACTGCAATTTCACGTCCGCCATAGCTAATAAGTGCACCGGGAAATAAAACTTTTTCAGATATTTTACCTTCATCATCTTTTTCCTGAACATTGGTTGGGGTAAGTCCCTTATTATAAAGTTGCTTGAATAGCTCTTTTTGTGTTTTTTTATCGGGGTTTTCGGAAGGATTTATAAACTCGTATTGAATATTGTCGCCTGCATAAGAGCGAAATTCGTCAAGTGTCTCTTTGATGCTTTTATTCAATCGTTTAAAACCATAGGGCATGTCACCTTCGAGATAAACCTTTACATATACCACATCCTTTAAATTGGTTAATATTGTTTTGGTAGTATTGGTGAGTGTATAACGTTTTTCGGCTGTGAGGTCAATACGCGTAAAGAAAAATGAAGCAATATAATTAATAAGTACAATGGAGGTAATTAAAATTAACAAATCTCTATATACCTGGCGTTTATACGATTTTCGAGAATGATTTATTCGTTCCATTTTCTGCTGGTAAGTTTGGTTTTAGTTAACAGGATAAAAAAGCTGATAATGCTTAAAAAATAAATAACATCGCGTGTATCAATAACTCCTCTGCTAATTGATTTATAATGTTCGCTGATGCCAAAAAAGTAAATAATGCTTGCAATGTTTTTAAATATGGGTAGAGAGCCTATTGCATCAAAACCGAAAAAGAATACAAAAGAGATAACAGCACCGAATAAAAATGCGATAATCTGGTTTTCTGTCATTGACGATGCATATAAACCTATTGACACATAAATAGCTGCCAGGAAAAACAATCCGATGTAAGAGCCCATTATAGCACCGGAATCGAGATTCCCCACCGGGTTTCCATAATTGTGAATGGTAATGTAGTATATAAATGTAGGTACTAATGCCAATAATACAAGCAACAGTCCGGTGAAAAACTTCGCCATGACGATTGTTAAATCAGAAATGGGGCGAGTTAGAAGTGTGTCTAGGGTTCCTCCTTTTTTTTCTTCACTAAAAAGCCTCATCGTAACGGCAGGCACTAAAAAAAGAAAAATCCAGGGCGATAAAATAAATAAACTGTCGAGGTTAGCATATCCCATATCCAGTAAATTGAACTGTCCGGGGAAGACCCAGGTAAACAATCCAATAATAATAAGGAAGATGATGATAACCAAATAACCGGTAATGGAAGCAAAAAAGCTTGATAGTTCTTTAATTAAAAGTGCTCGCATGTGATTTTAATTTTGAGTGCAAAATTATATGTTTTTATGGTCTTAACTAATTTTACTCCAATCAATTTTTTCATTCTTTAGTTTTTTTAACTTGGTTAAGAGTGAAGGATAATTAGTTAAATCTTTATTGGTTGCTAAAAGTTCCGATGCTTCTTTTCGGGCTAACGCCATAATGGGTTCATCGGATGTGATGGAGGCAATTTTCAGTTCAAAGGGCATTCCGCTTTGTTGGGTGCCTTCAATATCGCCCGGACCTCTTAATTCCATATCTTTTTCGGCAATATAAAAACCATCGTTCGATTCGCACATAATGGCAATACGTTGACGAGCTTCTTTGCTTAATTCGTGTTTTGTCATTAAAATGCAGTACGACTGATCGTTGCCTCTGCCAACTCTGCCTCTTAATTGATGCAATTGCGATAGTCCAAATCGTTCTGCACTTTCTATAATCATTACCGAAGCATTGGGTACATTAACGCCAACCTCAATAACCGTTGTGGCGATCATGATTTGTGCTTTGCCTTTAACGAAGTTGTTCATTGAAATTTCTTTTTCTTGAGGCTTCATTTGTCCGTGAACAACTGCTATAAAATAATGTGGAGGGGGAAATTCCCTCGAATAACTTTCGTATCCGTCTTCGAGGTCTTTGTAGTCGAAGTTTTCAGATTCTTTAATTAACGGAAATACAACATACATTTGGCGTCCTAAATGTATCTGTTCTTTTATGAACTTAAACAATGTTAAGCGTTTGCTATCTGTTAAGTGGACGGTTTTAATGGGTTTTCGTCCGGGTGGCAGTTCATCTATAACTGAAACATCTAAATCGCCATATACGGTCATGGCTAATGTACGTGGAATAGGAGTAGCGGTCATGACTAAAATATGGGGTTCGAGGGAGTTCTTTTGCCACAATTTGGCTCGTTGGGCGACTCCAAAACGATGTTGCTCGTCAATGACTACTAAACCAAGGTTTTTAAATTGAACGGTATCTTCTATTAAAGCATGGGTGCCGATAAGTATATGAATCTCACCACTCCGTAATCCGTGATGAATATTTTTACGCTCCGATGTTTTCGATGAACCGGTTAATAGCTCAATTTTAAGCGGAAGGTTGTTGCAAAGTTCATTTAATGTTGCAAAATGTTGTTGTGCCAATATTTCGGTGGGTGCCATTAAACATGCTTGAAATCCATTGTCAACCGCCATAAGCATTGCCATGAGTGCTACTATGGTTTTGCCACTTCCTACATCTCCTTGCAACAAACGATTCATTTGCTTACCCGTTGTAACGTCCTTACGAATTTCGCTCAATACTTTTATTTGAGCTCCGGTTAGCGAAAAGGGAAGTTGATGGAATAATAATTTTGTATAATAATCTTTCTCTTTGTAAAAAATAAAGCCGTGAATATTGTTTTGGCGAAATTTTTTTAGGTTAAGTATATTGAGTTGTATGTAGAAAAGTTCTTCGAATTTTAATCGGTATTGGGCTTTTTTTAATTCATCAAGATTGGTTGGAAAATGAATTTGAAACAACGCATCTTTTAATGGAATTAGCTTGTTTCTCATTATAATTTCGCCGGGTAACGGGTCTTGTATTGAATTATAGTAAGTTTTTAAAATGGTTTGTTGAATTTTTAAAATGGTTTTTGAGCTAATTTGTTGTTGTTTAAGTTTTTCGGGTATTGAGTAGTAGGGTTGTAAGCCTTTATTTATACTTTGTTCGTAATTAACCCAAAGTTCAATTTCGGGATGTGTAATATTAAAGCTACGGTTAAATATAGTAGGTTTTCCGAGTATTACAATATTTGCAAAGAGTGGTACCGATTTTTGAATCCATTGAAAAGCATTAAACCATATTAATTCGATGCTACCGGTATTGTCTGAAAAAGTAGCGATTAATCTTTTTGCCCTTCCTTCGCCAACTGTCTTATAATCTGTAATTTTGCCTTTGAGTTGAACATATTGCATGTCCTCGCTAAGTTCACTTATAGTATAAAATTTTGAACGGTCTATGTATTTGTAAGGGAAAAAATACAGCATATCTTCAATCGAAACGATATTCAAATGCTTAGCTAAGAGTTCGGCACGCTTTGGGCCAACTCCCGGTACAAATTGAATATTATCTGTAAGGTTGGGCATATAAAATTGCAAACTTACATTATTTTAAACAAAAAAAAGAAAATTCATGCTTTTACAAACAAAAAAGCAAGCCCGAAAGCCTGCTTTTCTTATAAAGTTTGGAGTAAGTTTTATCGTATTACACTCACAGCACCCGATTTATCGTGTTGTACATTGCTGGGGTCGGTATATTTTACTAACCAAGTATAGGTGCCGATGGGTACATCTTTATTATTTTTAGCTCTTCCGTCCCAACCGTATTTAGATGGGTCTAAGGGGTCGTATTTATCGGTTTCGTATATTATTTCTCCCCATCGGTCGTAAATATACATTTTAAAGTTTTTGGATGTAATTCCGTTTCCAACTACATAGAAAACATCGTTTAAATCATCGTTATCGGGTGAAATATAAGTAGGAGCATAAAATGTATATTCATCTTTTACCGGAACATAGCTGCGTGCGGTATCTTTGCAACCAAAATTAGTAACAGCAACCAACTCTGCCAAATAGGTTCCAATATGATGATACCAATGGTAAGGATTTTCGACATTGGATGAATCGCCATCGCCAAACGACCAGATATACATATTTGCATCGGTAGATAAATTGGTAAATAAGACTTCGGGATCAATAATGCTCGGAACTAAAGGAGAGAAGACAAATCGTGCATCGGGGGTAGGGTAAACACGAATCATATCCTGATATGTATAAGAATTAACGCATCCATGCGGGCTTGTTATGGTTAATGTAATGTCATACAAGCCATCATTATTAAAGGTATGGACAGGGTTTTGGTCGAACGATATTTCGTTTACGCTTCCATCGCCAAAATTCCATACATAGTTTTGACCGGGCGAGCTGACTTGTGGATGGAACGTAACAGTAAGTGGTTCGCAACCACTAACGGTATCTGAGCTAAATTGAACAACAGGTAGAGGATGTACGGTAATATATACCGAATCGTGAGCAGTTGAGCCGCATACGTCTTTTACGTATAATACATAGTATCCCGATTCTTGCGGATAGATTGAAACAGGTGGAGTAACTACGGTTCCATTTTCTAATGTAATTAGATAAGGTGGACCGCCTCCTGCCGTCATGGTTGGAGTTAACTGAACTTCTTGACCGGGACATACA
>ENA-UOWE01003444-UOWE01003444.1-activated-sludge-metagenome-genome-assembly--contig:-NODE-3444-length-16191-cov-16.069968_pt1 | contig 16191 bp, 9 predicted proteins | sample MGYA00249841_ERZ761562 | MGnify/ENA primary metagenome ERZ761562 (study PRJEB28883, sample SAMN05720200) | activated sludge metagenome | isolation source: Anaerobic digester | place: Japan... | reverse complement strand
TCCGGGTCCGCAAAGTATCCTGGACATTGGCCATCCAAGACCATCTCGATAGAATTGAATAGCTTTGTCCAGATCACGAACCCCTAATGTGACGATGTTCTATCGCGGTTCCATATTTTGGCTCCTTCAGCAATCAGGAAGTTAATGCTGCCAGAAGCATTAAAGACTCCTGCTTTTGGGTTCTTCAGAGAGCGCCGGCTTTGAAGGGCCAGGGCCTGGATTGAGATCAGCTCCCCAAGGCCCTCTCATTCCAATAATGCCATAGAACAAGGCTCAACTTATCGCACGACTCTCAATATTCAGGGGGCAGTACCTCCCGAGAGCCCGACATCCTGCAGCGGGTGCGGATGCCGCCAGCAATCCAGAGGGGGCGCAGATATATATCTGCCACCGTTTTGGCAGGCATGTGTTGGGCTAATATCACTATCATGGAATCCATTAGCAGAGTGAATCCGCTGCTTTTCCTTGCCCAGGGAACTTTGACTTGTTTAACTCCGCAATCCTCGCATTCTGTGCGCGGAACACGGCAATGCAAGTAGGTTTTGAACTGGAAGAAGTTCAATGACGCCATGTTCTCTCAGTTGTATGAACATGGCAGCCAGATCTGCTGCATGATGGGCAGGGGAACTTGCTGCCGCTTTCGAAATCAATCTGAAGGTCTAACTGCTTTTCCTCGACTTTAAAATCGATAGTCTTGATATACCAGGGCTTTTCCATACCAAGAGCTATCCTGAAAAGTTCTTCCTGAGAGATTGACACAGAGATTTATTTGATCGAAGGTTATGATAAATGGTTATCCCCTTACCCACAGAATTAGCGAGGAGCCATTTTATAAGCACAATGATTTGCCGTTTTCACCTCAATCATTGCATGCAGAATATGCAGCATTCCTTAAGACGGTTTCATGACCATCCCCGCAGCAAGATGCGAGGTATTCTTTAAAAATTAAAATTGCAGAAACGATATCCTTTTGAAAATTTTGGGAACGGAGGTATTATTATTAGCACAATAGAGTTCGAAGCCATTTGGAAGGAGAATGACGCCTTAAGCCAAGTTCCAAAGCCAGGCTGGGCGAAAAGATGGCTGCATATGCGCAAAGCGTTTCCGTCCCCATATCGTCCGACAACTAAAGATCCACTGGCAGAAGAGATCGAAAAGGCAATTAAGCGATTAGACAATTTGAAACCCGAAAATCCCGGCCCTGCCTATTTGGGTACCGAGCCGACCGATCTGGAAGGGCCTAATTATGCAGAAGCGGAGCGAGCTAAACTCGGCGACATGCTGGCCGAAATCAGTGACGTCGTCAAAGAATCGGTTGGGCTTTTTGAAGGGCTGCCCAACTGGAACCACCCCCTGACAATGCCTAACGTAATCCCGCCAGCTAATATCGCAGCCATCATCGCGGCGATGATGACGGAGGTATTCAGTTCCAACATTATTGAAGGAGAATATTCCTGGAAAGTGGCCGCCGCGGAACTTGAATCAGCCGCAATGTTGGCAAGGCTCGTCGGCTGGGATCCTTATACATCACGGGGCCTTTATACATTCGGTGGATCAGGTTGCTATTTCTATGGCTTGAAGTACGCCCTCACCCGAGTTCTGGGACTTCAATCCCGCCTGACAGGGATCCGGACCGACGCCAAAATACTCGTCTCCCAACAGGGACATTATTGCAGAGAAAACGCCACTGACTGGTCTGGGCTCGGAATGGACAATATCGTCGAGGTTAAGACTGATATCCATACCAACGCCATGGATCCGCAGAACCTGGAAGAGAAGCTTAAGGCCTTTCACGACCAGGGAATTCCGGTGGTTTCCGTGATCTGCACTATGGGAACGACTGATGCCAACGCCTTTGATCCGGTGGCCAACGTGCGAGAATTAATCGATAAATATCCTAATCCCGCTCCTTACGGCAAAACCTTTCTCTATTGCGATTCGGTCGTTGGCTGGTCCTGGCTGACGTTCGCCAAGTATAATTTTGCAGAAAATCCGCTGAACTTTAAAAAGAAAATCCTATCGGAGATTAGAAGAAACTATGATGCGGTCAAGGGCATGGTATACGCGGACGCAATAGGTTGTGATTTTCATAAAGTTGGCTGGGCGCCTTACAACTGCAGCCTTTTTATCTATAAGGATCGAGTTGAATTCGAATATCTGATGCGCCGTCCAGGTTCCCAATACCTGCAAGAACGGACCTCCTATAATCCCGGGCTATACACCTTGGAAGTCTCTCGTTCCGGGTCCTACGCTATGGCAGGCTGGGCGACTTTGAAATATTTTGGGTACGAGGGATTTCAGGCTGTTTTGGGCGGAATTTTGGAAATGCAACATTATTTGCGCCAGAAAATCGCTCAATGCGAGGATATCGTTTGTGTCAATCCTGATGATTACGGTCTGGTAACTCTGTTTAGAGTCTACCCGGAAGGGACGAAAGCCCAAGATCAATATAATCAGGAACTGAACAGATTTGAGATGATGGACGAATTGAAACGGAACAACGAATTACAGCAGAAAGTGGCCGATCAGCTATGGAATTGGTTCCGTAATGGCGACAAGCACTCGGAATTTGGCTACGCGCCCTATATCAGCTATACCAGCGGCTTTCGCCCCACTGAGTATAACCGGGATAAAAAGGATCCAGATGCAGTAATATACGCCCTGAAGTCGTTCCCGATGAATCTCAATATCGATGCTAAATCTATGCAAACGCTGATCGAGATGGTCCGTGCTGCCAGGGATGAGGTAAGCAAATATTAAAAAAAATAATAAAAAAAGGAGGCTGACATCGATGTGATATCTCTTGGATAATTGCCAATGGAGCAGCCTAAAACTGCGCTTGCTTATCAATCGGTTGAGAGACTTGAAAACCATAGAATGAGGAGGGTATATTGTGACGGAGCAAGAAGAAACCCGGACCTGGAATGAGGTTATTATTGAGGACACGAAAGAATTGGTCAAGATTGAAACATGGAGGGGAGATGATAAAAAAGAAGAAGATGTGATGGAAAATTTGAGAGCGATAAAGAAAATTTTCGACGGGAAAGCGGATGCTCATAATGCTAAATGTCCAGATGGAAACGCTCGGATAACATACAACGAGTGGACGGGCAATTATATAGACGAAAAAGGCAATGAGAAAGAAGCTTGTGTATTTTTCTATCGATCCGGCGCTATTAAAGCGAAAAAATCCAGAAAGGTCTCACTGATCTGCCACTTGGATACAGTACCGCCCGGTGACCTGGGCTGGAGGCCGTTCGAGGCACGCGAGGAGACCCGCGTATACAATGGCGTACCGACTCCCTTCCTCATAGGCAGGGGTGCAATCGACGATAAAGGACCTGCGGTGGTGGCTTTTGAGGCGTTTACTCGGGCATTGCAGCAGGCTGCCGCGGATCAAGACGCACTCAAGAAATTGAAAGAGGAACTCATTCTGGAGGTGCTGTTCGATACTTCGGAGGAGACGGATATGTCCACGCCTCACTATTTGGACGCAAATCGAGATCAGGAGCCGGATATGGGGATCGTGTTCGACGCTTATTGGAGTGTGCGAGCCGAAAAAGGTATTGAACGGCCGATATTCACCATTTGTTCGGAATATGGATATGAGCCTCCACACTATACCTGGCATATTGCCGAAATGAAATCTTCGGAGGGTTCCACCAATATGATCCCGGTTACCGCCGAAGCTCTTATATCAGGGAAATTGCTGGGAGAGGAAGATTTGGATACATTCGTAGCCAATATCTATGATTGGTATCGAGCCTGTCCTTTTGACGACGAGGATTATCACCCTGCGGACATCCAAGTGACCAAAAAAATTGACTCTCAAGTGCTGATCACGGCCAAAGTGGCAGGCGCCCAACACGGATCGGCGCCAGATCAAAATCGAACTAATGGCGCCAATCCCATCATTTCGCTCACCAATTTCCTGGCGTTCCTGGTGGACCGTAATGTCCTAGCCAATAATCACTTTGGTGAGATGTGCAAGTTCATTCGTTGGGCTTTCGGGACCCGGTGCTTCGGTGAGAACCACCCCGAACTGCTCTATCGTTTCGACCCTGTATATGGTGAGGGAAATGGCACTAGCTATGGTCTGACCCAGCTATTTTCCAAAGATCCTGAGAAAGATATCAATCTGGGGATCGATGTCCGCTACGCTATCGGCCACCACAGTAAGGGATGGAACGGCAAAGAAGGAACGATCGAAGGGGATAGTATATTCAATGAGGTATTTGAGGAACTAACGAGCCGCTACAGGACAGAGATGGGGGGAGCAAATGTTACCTTTGCCACCAGAACCGTCTTTGGCCCTGACATCCGCTCCCCACGTAACGCTCATCTGTTCCAGATCAACAACGCCTATCGTTCGATCATGGGGGGGAACTGTCCCATGCGAGCTACCGGCGGAGCAACCGACGCCCACGGCCGTCTTAATCTGGTAACAGCTGGGGCGCTGCTTAGCGAGAATTTCGGCCCGCCGGTGAACTATCACGGAATTGATGAGGGAGCACCACTCCCGGATCTGGAAAACAGCGGCAAAATATTGCTATATATATTGCGCCAGGAACTTGGTATTCTAGATAAGCAAGACTCAGGTCACACAGATATTTGTCATGGGTGTTGTATCTAATTCCAAGTGTTATTCGAAAGGAGTTATGGGTGCTAGCTTTTTTCAATAGCTCGCTCCCATGACCTCGATGTGAATGTGGAGTTTATAGTGGTTCTACGAACTATTTGCTCAACAGAACAAGTGTCAGGAGAACCGATATTGAGCGGAAGCTGTGCAAGGAGTTACGAGAACCACCACGATCTAAACCGCTAAGGGGGAAAAAATGATCTCAAGAAAGGTTAATCTGAAAGAATCAAATGACAGGGAATCAGGGGCCGAAAAGGATAGTCAGTTCAGCACATACAGCGCCAGATATAATACAAAAATCTCTAATTTCGAGTTTCCGGAAAAGGAGATGGATCCGAGGGTTGCCTATCAGCTCATCCACGATGAGCAGAGCCTCGACGGGAATCCCTTCCTCAACCTGGCAAGTTTCGTCCATACGTGGATGGAGCCGGAAGCCGACAAGCTGGTCATGGAAAATATCAATAAAAACCTCATAGATATTTTCGAATATCCTCAAACAGATAAGGTAATTCATAAGAAGCTCGTAAACATGCTCGGCCGCCTCTTCCATGGCGGTGATGCCGATTTCGTAGGAACTTCGACGGTTGGTTCCTCTGAGGCCATAATGCTTGGCCTCCTGGCTCACAAGTGGACATGGAAAAATTCCGGTCGAGGCACTGACAAGCCCAATATAGTTTTTGGAACCGATGCACACGTGTGCTGGGACAAATTCGCCAAGTATTTCGACGTCGAGCCCAGAAAAGTGCCCATCGATCAGAATACACTGAGCATTAATGTCGAGGACGTGGAGAAAGCAATAGATAAGAATACCATCTGTGTGGGTTGTATAGTGGGGACGACCTTCACAGGGGCGATAGATCCCATAGAGGATATCAATGACTTGCTTATAGAAATTAAGGAAAATAAAGGCTGGGATATACCGATTCACGTCGATGCCGCAAGCGGCGGTTTTATCCTGCCTTTCACTGAACCTGGCTTTGATTGGGATTTCAGGCTGGAGAGGGTGAAATCCATTAACGTTTCAGGACATAAGTATGGATTGACTTATGCAGGGCTCGGGTGGCTGATCTTCAGAGATGCAACAGATCTGCCCAAGGATCTGATCTTCAGGGTAAACTACCTTGGCGAGTTTGAAGATACCTTTACCTTGAACTTTTCCAGGGGGACTGCGATGGTTGTGGCGCAGTATTATAATATATTGCGCTTTGGTAAGGATGGATATACCAGAATTATGCAGAATGTCTTGAATGTGGCTAAGGGCCTTGCACAACAACTCGAAGATTTGTGTGCAAATGACTCCGAAAAATCGAATCGTTTTGCTATTCTAAACAGGGGAGAGAGGCTTCCAATCGTTGCTTTTAAGCATGCAACGAGCGCTACATATTCAGCTAAATATTCACTATTGGAACTCTCGCACAAGTTGAAGGAGAAGGGATGGATTGTCCCTGCTTATAATTTGCCTGAGAAAGCAGAAAAGACCGAGATAATGCGCATAGTGGTGAGAGAAAACTTCACTGCGGAAATGGCCGAGCTTCTGGTCAATGACATCAGAGATGCATGCAATTTCTTTGATAAAGGTGGAAAGACAGTGGAAAGAAGACATGCTGTACCTGAGGAGATAGCATACCCACTCTGTTGATTGGTGGCCCGGCTTAGAGCCAAATTTATTTTATTTCTTTATGCATGAAGCGATATGAATGAATTTTTCGTAAAAAAAGCTAATCTGGAGGTAAGACTTTATGGACAACAATGGCAGTGCGCTGGAAATGAAAGCGCTAATTGTTGATGACGAGATAGAATCACCCACTGGAGAGGGTCGTGCAATTCGCGCTCTTGTGGACGAGCTTCAAAGTTGCGGTGTGGCTGTGATAAAATCGAGTTCATCTGAAGATGGAAAGTCGATAGTGCTCTCAGACCCCTCCATCCAATGCATCCTGATGGACTGGTCGCTTGACGACGACCCCGAGACTCACGGCAAGGCCAGAGAGCTACTAGATCTGATACGCTCAAGGAACATACACCAGCCAGTTTTTCTCATGGCAGACCGCGGCAATGCCTCTCAGATGGATGCAGAGATCATGTCCCAGGTGGATGAACTGGTCTGGATTATGGAGGACACGCCCACGTTCATAGCAGGCCGGGCCATGGCAGCCATGCGCCGCTACGTCGAGGAAATAGAGCCTCCTTTCACCAAGGCCCTTATGGACTTCGCCCAGGTCTGCGAGTACTCCTGGCACACCCCAGGGCATGCAGGCGGTAAGGCCTTCCTCAAGTCGCCGGTTGGCCGTGCCTTCTTCAAGTACTTTGGAGAGAACCTGCTGAGATCAGACCTGTCCATTTCCGTGGGGGAGCTGGGCTCCCTCCTCGACCACTCCGGCCCGATTGGCGAGAGCGAAAGATATGCCGCCCGCGTCTTTGGCGCCGACCGCTCCTACACTGTGACCAACGGCACCTCGGCCTCCAACCGGATCATATTCATGGCCAGCGTCACCCTTAACGACAACGTCCTGGTGGACAGAAACTGCCACAAGTCGCTTGAGCAGGCTTTGATAATGACCGGAGCCATTCCAACATACATGAAGACCTCCCGCAACCACCTAGGACTGATAGGCCCCATATATCCAGAGAATATAGGGTACGATGCCATATCAAGATCGATCTCCGCCCACGGCCTGTCAAAAGTACCCGAAGCAGCCTCATCCACAGCCTCATCTGAAAAAGCCAAGAACGATGAGCTGGCCGATAAACAGGCCGTGCACGCAGTCATCACCAACTCCACCTATGACGGCCTCTGTTATAACGTCGAGCGCGTCCTTAAAATCCTGGGCGATAGCGTTAACCGCATCCACTTCGATGAGGCCTGGTACGGCTATGCCCGCTTCAATCCCCTGTATGAGAAGCGTTATGGTATGTTTAATGATCAAAAGCCAAATTCTGGACCCACGATCATCACTACCACCTCGACCCATAAGCTGCTCGCCGCACTCTCCCAGGCATCATTCATCCATGTCCGTGACGGCGCAAATAGAATCCCTCATGACAGGTTTAACGAATCCTTCATGATGCACTCATCGACCTCTCCTCAATACGCCATAATAGCCTCCAACGAGGTCTCGGCTGCGATGATGTCAGGCGCCAGTGGTAAGATCCTGACCAGAGAGTCGATAGATGAGGCTATAGCCTTCCGCCAGAGCATGAAAAAGATCCACAGGCATCCCCCGGGCAAGGATAAGTGGTTCTTCGATGTCTGGAATGCTGATAAGTATATAGTCAAGAATGCCGGTAACTCAGTGGAAAAGAAAGTAGAAAAGAACTTCGAGGAGATGGATCCCGGTGTGCTGGCTAAAAATCCGAAGTATTGGGTGTTGCATCCTGGAGATAGCTGGCACGGCTTCAAGGACCTGGAGGACGATAATTATGTCATGCTCGATCCCATCAAGGTGTCAGTAGTCACTCCTGGAGTCAAGCTCGATGGATCTCTGGAGAACACCGGCATACCGGCAACTCTGGTCACCGCCTACCTGGATAACCGCGGCATAGTGGTGGAGAAGACCACCGATTTCACCATCCTCTTCCTCTTCTCCATGGGTATCACCAAGGGTAAATGGGGCACGCTAGTCAATGCCCTCTTGAGGTTCAAAGAAGACTACGATAATAATACGCCCCTTACAGAGGTGCTGCCGGATAAGGTCAAGAATGATCCGAAGCACTACAGCGGGAAGGGATTGAAAGAACTGGCTGATGAGATGTTCGAAGAGGTGTGCAATCTGGGTCTGATGAAACATCAGAAGGATATTTATTCAGCAGATATACCCCATCAGGATGAAAGCCCCAGCAGTTCCTACCAGCGGCTGGTCCATGGCGAGGCTGAGCTTCTGCCCGTTGAAGACAAAGAGAAAAAAATCGGATGCAAAACTGTCGCCACAGGAATCATCCCCTATCCGCCAGGCATACCGATTCTTCTCTCAGGCGAGAATATCGGAGCCTACGACGGCCCTCACCTGAGCTACCTGCGGGCCCTCCAGGCATGGGATGATACTTTCAAAGGCTTCGAACACGATATTCATGGAGTGCAGAATATAGATGGCAAATATTACATTTACTGCCTGCCCCCGAAATCGAATTGAGCTTTTGCGCCGATGCAGCCCCTTCCTCCACGAAGGGGCTGGCATCCGGCCTATGGTATATCCTGCAAACAATACATTTAATTTAATAATCAGTTAAAACTTATTATTTTTCTAATTATTTAACCATATCAATTTTGATTGCCTTTAGAATCGATAAATGACAGGTAATACAAAGGGCATCCGCATATTCAGATGACGATTAGTATCTGGACTTATCAATGAAAGTTACTCTATTTTATTGATACATTTGATCAACAACTTAATCTATAATTGAGAGATCGTCTTGCATTATGTCTAGAGAGAATCAGCCTTTTAAGAAAAGGGGCCACGGATGCACCATATTCATTGTGACTCCCGGTGCAAGTGCCGATGGATCTATGTTAGTAGGTCATACAAACGATGGATTTGGCTCCTGTGTTGTAGGCCATGAGTTAGTGACTGATGGAAACAAAGTTGTCTATGTTCCTGCCGCCGACCACCCGGAGGGCACCAAGAGACCGATTCTGTTCGATCCAGATTCTGGCTCGGATGGCGAGGGCACCATCGATAAGACCGATCCGGCAGTGGTCTCATACATCGACGAGGTGCCTCACACCTACGGTTACCTGACAGGAAGCTACGGCATAATGAATGAGCACCAGCTTCTTTGCTCAGAATGCACCGACTTTGCCAAGATCGAGCCCAACTACGAGCCCGGCAGGCGCATATTCTACAGCTCTGAGCTTTCCAACATAGCTCTGGAGAGGTGCACACAGGCCAGGGAGGCGGTCGAGCTGGTGGGAAACCTGATAGACCAGTATGGGGTATATGGAACAGGTGAGACCCTCCTTTTCGCCGATCCCAATGAGGCCTGGGTATTGGAGATGTGCGGCTCTGATACCGAAGATTGTGTAGGGCTGTGGGTGGCCAAAAAGGTGCCCGATGGCAATGTCTTCGTTGCATCGAACATTTTCAGGATAAGAGGGGTGCCAGAGTTGCTCCCCCACGGAATGCTCTGTTCTAAAAATCTTCATAAGGTAGCGAAAGAAAAGGGATGGTGGGATGGAAAGAGCACGCTCGACTGGCTGACTGCCACCTCCACGGGAGAATATTCTCATCCCTACTATTCTCTTGCCCGCATCTGGAGCATCTATAACCGCCTGGCCCCCTCCCAAGACTTCAGCCCCTATGTCCAAAACAGCTGGTGGGACAAATATCCGTTCTCGATAAAACCTGATGAAAAACTCACGACAAGAGATGCCTTCCAGATCTTCAGGGACCACTATGAGGGCACGGTCTTCGACCTGACCACTGGATTGGCTGCAGGACCTTACGGCAATCCTTACCGCGACGATGGTCCCTTCGATGCACATGACCTCCTCCACCCAGGTGAGATCAAGCCTGGGTCCTGGCCAAGGCCTATATCAGTTTTCAACTGCACCTACAGCTATGTGGCTCAGGCGAGAAGCTACCTTCATCCACCCGCCGAAGGCGAAGTTTGCCCACCCGCCGTAGGCGGAGTGTGCTGGCTGGGATTCGCCCAGCCCTCTGAAACCTGCTATATGCCCATTTATGCTGGCGCGAAATCGGTTCCGGTAGAGTTCAACTGCGGAAATAGAAACGATTTCACCCGCAGCTCAGGATGGTGGGCGTTCAACTTCGTGACCAACTGGGCAACCCTGCGCTACTGCCAAATGATCGAGGATATAAGGGCAGAACAGCACAGGATCGAGGATGAGGAGTTATCCAGGCAGGCTGTGATAGAGAAGACTGCCGAGCATCTTTACAAAACCAAGGGCCCCGAGGCCTGTTGCAGCTTCTTGACCCAATACTGTAGCAGAAACGCCCTATCGGTCATAAGCGACTGGTGGAGGTTATCCGACCGCCTCATAATTAAATATTGCAATGGACAGGTCAATGAGGTGATCAACGGGGAGGTTGAGAGCACCAGGAAGGGATACCCGGCTGAATGGCTGGGCAAGGTGGGATATCAGTACGGTCCCAGGATCTACCAGTATAAGGAGCTCCAGGAGACCGGGTGTGTCCTCTATGTCGAAAAGACTGAGACGACCAAGCCTGGCGCCGAGCTGGAATACATAAGAAAGTACCAGACCTGTCGGAAAGAGCTAGGTAAGATGAGATCTGAAGATGACTATCTTGAGAGGCAGTGAGGTGGATCATGTCGCATAAGCTATCAATTCTGGTGATCTCCAGCAGAGGCAAAGACACTGATTCGGCTGCTCTTCTAGCCATGGATCGTCTTAATGAGGCACTCATAGGCCTTGGATATCAGACTATCCAGGCTAGCACTTTGGAAGACGGCCTGAGTATGGTCAGCACCTATCACGGCTTTGGATGCGTCATACTGGATTGGGAACTGCCAGGACGCTTCAGTCAGTATGCTACAGATGGTCAGCAGCCTGCAGGAGAGGCAAAGCGGGCCGCGGAAGAGATTATCTTTAGCATCAGGGCGATGGACAGAAAGCTCCCCATATTCCTCATTGCCGATAAGACTTGTCTATCGAATATACCTCTAAAGGTTATCAGGGAGGTGCATGAGTATATCTATCTGGTCCAAGACACGTCGGACTTCATAGCCGGTAGGGTTGACTTTGCCACCAGGCGTTACTATGATGAACTCCTGCCCCCATACTTCGCTGGTCTCAAGGAGTTTACCGAGGATGCCGCTTACAGCTGGGATGCTCCCGGACATATGGGCGGCGTGGCATATCTCAAGCATCCTGTAGGGATGGAATTCCACAGATTCTTCGGTGAGAACATAATGCGTGCCGATATAGGCATCTCCACATCCCAGATGGGCGACTGGCTGGAGCACATAGGCCTCCCCAACGAGTCCGAGTGCAATGCCGCCCGCATCTTCGGCGCCCAGTGGACGTTCTACGTCTTGAGTGGGTCGTCTGCCTCCAATAGGATAGTCTGCCAGGGCGCTATAGGGGCAGAGGAGATGGTTGTGGCGGACCGCAACTGCCACAAGTCACTCAACCACGGCTTAACCCTCAGCAGGGCTAGGGCAGTATATCTTAAGCCCACTCGCAACAGCTACGGCATGATAGGTCTCATCCCGCTCAGATATTTCGAGCCAGACCATATCCGGCAGTTGATCAATGATAGCGAACTAAAACATGATGCGGTCTCGATCGAGCCAACATATGCGGTTGTGACCAATTGCACCTATGACGGCTTCTGCTATGATGTGGATGCTGTGGTTAAGAGTCTCTCCAAAAGCGTTCCCAGGGTCCATTTCGACGAAGCCTGGTATGCCTATGCCAGGTTCCACCCTATCTATAAGGGGCGCTATGCCATGGGTCTGAAAGGCAAGCCAGATGAGAATACACCGACTCTATTTGCAGTGCAGTCAACACACAAGATGCTTCCTGCTTTTTCCATGGCCTCTATGATCCATGTCAGGGTCAATGAGAAAAATGAAAAAGCCAAGCTCGAGCACGATCAATTCAATGAAGCCTTCATGATGCACGGCACCACCTCCCCCTTCTATCCTATGATTGCCTCCATAGACGTGGCTACATCCATGATGGATGAGCCGGCAGGGAAGACTATGATGAATGAAACCATCATGGAGGCCATAAGCCTGAGAAAGGCCATCGTCTCGGTATCCAAGCGCATCATGGCCAGCGACGAGAAGGACAGATGGTTCTTTGGTTGCTACCAACCTGAGAAGGTCACTGATTCTAGGCATCATCCCTACAAGCATTACGACTTCGTCAATGCCCCGGAGGAGCTTCTAGCCAGTGAGACCTCATGCTGGATGCTAAATCCCGGAGATGCCTGGCACGGCTTCAAGGAGAGGGACCTTGACCCTAATTATTGCATGCTTGACCCGACAAAAGTGACCATACTCTGTCCGGGCATGGATTCTCAGGGCAATAGAACGGACCCCGGCATACCAGGCACCATACTCACCCGCTTCCTGGACTCCCGACGCATAGAGATTGCCAGAACAGGCGACTACACAGTTCTTGTGCTCTTCTCTGTGGGTACCTGCAAGGGCAAGTGGGGCACTCTGTTGGAGGCCCTGCTGGAGTTCAAGCGCCTTTATGATGGCGGCGCAAGCGTTGCCGAGGTGCTGCCGGAGCTCGCCGAAAATTACCCTGAAAAATATGGCAGGGATAAAGATGGCCAGCCTCTGATGAGCCTGAAGGAGCTATGCGATGATATGCACAATTTCATGCAGCAGCCGAATATTCCAGACCGTCCAGATAGCACTCTTCCAGGACTCCTCTACAGAGCCTGCGACGAGATACCCAAGGCCAAATACTCCTCAGCAGAGACCTTCCAGAAGCTGATCCGCTACCAGACAGAAAAGATCAGTATTTCTCAGATGGAGCATGGGCAGTGGATAGCAGGCCATATGCTCGTGCCTTACCCACCGGGGATACCCATACTGATGCCCGGCGAGGTCCTGGAGGAGGATAACCCGCAAGTCCAGTTCCTGAAAGCCCTGGAGGAGTTTAACCGCAAATTCCCAGGATTCGAGAGGGAGATCCACGGAATAATGACGGATGATAAGGGCAACTTCTGGATGCGGTGTGTAAAAGTGCCAACTGTGGATCAAGCAAAGGAGGGGACCTTCATTGCCTCAGTGCCATCATTTGTCCCCAAGATGCCACAGCGATTTGTGACCAGGTCCATGAAGAAAGGCCGATCCTGAAATGAATCTCATCATGCCCCCCTAAGGGGGCATAGCTTTTTCTAGGAGTGCGGGTATCCACATCGGTTTGCTTCTTTGCATACGACGATCTACCTGTAATCCCCGACTACCTCAAAAGAAACAGACACTGTGAGCCAGTCTAGGGGTTTTATATAAATATCGCAGTCTCCTGCCATACTGGACATTGGCCATCCAAGACCATCTCGATAGAATCGAATAGCTTCGTCCAGACCTCGAACCCCTAAAGTGATGTTGTTCAATCGAGATTCCATATTTTAACTCCTTTATCAAATCAAGAGACCTGATGCTGCCAGAGGCATTAGAGACTGCGATTTAAAGTTATTTGTTTGGCTTCGGCGCGCCAACTTCACTTGAGAAAGCAGATGCTCAATATTCGAGCCTGCGATGCAAACTTTCACATCTGTCTCAGGGCTTTTATAGCCCCCCGCCCATCTTCCTGTCATGCCCAAGGAGTTCCACAGCCTCATCCCCCTCGATGAAGCCCGATCCATAGTCCTCCAGCACCTTCCCGTCGCCCGCACCACCCGCGTCCCCCTCAGCCGGGCTGCCGACTTTATCCTGGCGGATAAGATCGTCTCCACCATAGACGTTCCAGGTTTCTCCCGCGCCTCCATGGACGGCTTTGCCGTTATAGCCCAGGACACCATAGATGCCAGGGAGGACCGGCCGGTCTCCCTCAGCCTGGTCGGTCGGGTGTCCATGGGCCGACTGCCCGAGATCGAGATCTCCAGCGGAGAGGCAGCAGAGGTCTCCACCGGCTCCATGATCCCGCGCGGTGCCGATGCCGTGGTCATGATCGAGCACTCCCAGGCCCAGGGGGACATAGTCCAGGTGCGCCGCCCGGTCTATGCCAGCGAGAACATCCAGGCGGCGGGAAGCGACATCTCCTTCGGCGAGACTCTACTCTATCCCGGCACACTGCTCCAGCCCCGGGAGATAGGGGTTCTGGCCGCCCTGGGCTGCCAGGAGGTGACGGTCCGGATGCTGAAGGTCGGCGTGGCCTCCACCGGAGACGAGCTGGCCCCGCCGGGAGAGAACCTGGCAGCTGGACAGATATACGACATCAACACCTACACCATCGCCGCCGCCGTGGCCGACTGCGGGGCCAGGGCCCTGCCCTACGGCATCCTGCCTGATGAAAAGCAGGCCATGGCCGGGGCTCTGCATAAGATGACCGGGGAGTGCGACCTGATTTTGGTCAGCGGCAGCACCTCCGCCGGGGCGGGGGATATGATCTATCGGGTTATGGAGGAGATGGGAGAGCTGATCTTCCACGGGATCAACCTCAAACCGGGCAAGCCCACCATCTTCGGTCTGATCGATGGCAAGCCCTGCCTGGGCCTGCCCGGCTACCCCACCAGTGCTTTGACCGTCTTCTCCTGCCTGGCCGCCCCCGCTATCCGGGCTGCTCTGGGCAGAAGCCACCGGTGGAGGAGCGCCGCAGGCCGTCTGGCCGGACCGGTGAGAACGGAGGGCCGCCGCCAGAAGCTGGCCGTGGGCCTGTCTGGGGATTTAGTCTACCCTGTGGACAAGGGAAGCGGCTCCATTACCACCCTGGCCGGGGCGGACGGGATCATAGACATCCCCGCCGGCGTGGAATTTTTGGAAGAGGGAACTCCGGTCTCCGTGGAGCTATTTGCAGAAAGAGAGCCGGATTCCAACACATTGATTGTCGCCGGCGAGAACTCCGTCCTGCTGGAAAAGCAAGCCGAGAGCCGCCCCGGATGCCTGAGGCTGCTTTACGCCGGACCCATCCAGGCCCGGATCTACCTGGAGGAAGGTGTGGCAGACCTGGCCTGTGTCTGGGGCCTGGACCGGCCCTGGCAGGGAACAGAGATCATCTGGAGCGGCGAGATGGAGATGGGTCTGCTCTTCCGGGAGCGGGAGGATCTCTCCCATCTGGCTGACATATCCCTGGCAGGCTGGCAGCGGGACAGCTCTTTAAAATCTGCATTTGAAGTCGCACTGCAGGAGCGCGGCATCGCCAGCCCCCGCTTTGTGCGATCGGCAAAGACGCACCGCGCCGTGGCCGCGGCAGTGGCCTCCGGTCGGGCCGATGCAGGCTATGCCGAAAAAGAGGCGGCAGAGGAAGCAGGCCTCGGATTTGAGTTTCTTGCCAGGAACAGAATCAGTCTCTTAGCCAGAAACGAGAGCCTGGAGGACAGCCGTATCAGGTCCCTGCTCCAGGCTCTTTCTGAGAAAGAGGCCTGAAGGTCCCCAGACGCCGCCGGTAGTAGCTGAGGGGATGGCGAATCCGCCGGCACAGCTCATCCTCCCCGGGACAGTTGCCGTAGGTGGCCATGGTAGCGCAGGCGGGTGGCTTGTAGCGGGTGCCTGAGGCACCGGCGATATGCTCCACCTGATAGCGGGTCCTCTCCGGATCATAGTCTGGGCTAGTGTTGAAAAGAGATGTTACCTCATCCACAGTCATATTGATCTGCAAAAGAAAGCTGACCAGGGCAAATCGGGCGCTGTGAGCCAGATTGATCCCTCGGGCCACGTCAGTGAGCATTCTCTTGATGCAGGGCGGAAATGCCCCCTCCTCCACGGCACCCAGGTCCACCCTCTCCCTGGCCTTCAGAGCCTCGAGCTGCTCTCTCAGGGGCTGCAAATATTCTTCCAGAGCGGCGCAGATCCGCTCATCCACCGCCAGAGGCAGACCCTTGAGGACCCTCACCCTGGCCGCCTCCTCCATCAGCCTCTTCAGCTCCTCCTCGGTCACCGTGAGGTAGCCC
>ENA-UOWE01003438-UOWE01003438.1-activated-sludge-metagenome-genome-assembly--contig:-NODE-3438-length-16219-cov-32.257486_pt1 | contig 16219 bp, 12 predicted proteins | sample MGYA00249841_ERZ761562 | MGnify/ENA primary metagenome ERZ761562 (study PRJEB28883, sample SAMN05720200) | activated sludge metagenome | isolation source: Anaerobic digester | place: Japan... | reverse complement strand
GATGTGCTGCAGGCACAAGCCACCCGCCTGGACTTCAAACCGCCCAAGCCCAGCCGGACCATCTTCCACCAGAGATCCCTGCTCCAGGGAAATCTGACCTCCCGGTCCGGCGATGCCTATGAATTCTCGGAGGAGGGGATCTCAACCTTTTGGGCTGCCCCGCCCCTGCCCTCACAGGGCGAAATGGATGGAGAAAACATCGTATCTGATAGCAACAGCCTTAATTTGTCTTCCTAAAATCAACTTCCTTAAGGTTCCGCCTATTGAAGCCCATCGCCAGATCCCGGCCTGTGCCAGCTAAACCTCCATGGGAGGAAAGCTTTTCCCACCCAGAGCTGCCTGTACTATTGCCCGAATGACCCCATCAGAAGATCTGACATTCCTCGATCCGGAAAAGGTGAGATTTGACCTCAGCCTGCCCGAGGCCTTTGCCCTCACCAGCGTGCGATCATTGGAAGACTATCATAGCCTCAAAGAGAGCCTGCCCCACCTGCGGGGCCAGTCCTACTTTTTCATCAACATTTCAGGCAGCCAGCCCCGGCTGATTTTAACCATTATCACCTCCGAAAAGCAGGAGATCACCGCCACTTACGAGCTGGACCCACTCCCCCTGGGAATAGATCCTCGTGATCTGACCTCAGCGGCAGAAGGCTGCGGCAACCATCCCCTGCCGCGCCATCTGGAAGAGAAGATCAGAAGAGCAATAGAACGCGATAGCCGCCTGCTGCGGATGGTGGAAAAGCATTAGACTAGAGCCCCGCCGGCCCGCTACCGTCTCTTGGTGATGATGGAAAGGATATCGCAGTCCTCGAGCTCATGCTCCAGCCCCACGGATTGGCCGGGGAACTTGGCGCTCTCGCCCCAGACCAGAGCATAACGGAATAGATTGACAAAATCGCGGTGCAGGTGCTCGCAGACCGACTTGACTGTACTGCCGTTTAAAAGCACCAGAGGCTCCTCCAGATCGGCCTTGCCTCCCTTGGGCTTGAGATAAACCCGGATGAATCCCAGCTTCTCATAGATGAGATCCTTCAGCTCCTCCAGGCCCATGGTGGTGGCGCAGGAGATGGGGAGATAGTCCCGCCCCAGGTCCTGGCTGATCCGGCTCTCCACATCGCCGTACTTCAGGTCGAACTTGTTTATGGCCACCACGGAGGGGATATAAACCCGGTTTCCGGCCAGAAAGTCAACCAGGCTGTCGGTATCGATATCCTCGCGAATGGTGACGCTTGCATTGACAATGCCGTAGGCCCGGATGATCTCGGCTATCTCAAACTCGGTCATCTTGGTGAGGGTCACGGTGCTGCGCACGATTATTCCCCCCTTCCTTTCCTGAGTGATGTGGATGTTGGGGGGCTGCTTGTCCAGCCTTATCCCGGCATCATACAGCTCTCTCTCCAGAATGTCCAGCCGGTAGTTGAAGACATCGCCGAGCAGCAGGATTATATCCGCCGCCCGGGCGGCGGTGATGACCTCTCTGCCCCGGCCCTTGCCCCTGGCCGCTCCCTTGATGATACCGGGCATATCCAGGATCTGGATCTCGGCTCCTTTGTATTTCATCACCCCTGGGATGACCTCCAGGGTGGTGAACTGATAGGCTGCCACCTCGGATTTGGAGCCGGTGAGATAGTTGAGCAGGCTTGACTTTCCCACCGAGGGAAAGCCGACCAGGGCCACGGTGGCGTCTCCCGATTTCTTGATATAGTATCTTCTGCCCCCACCGCCTCCCTTGATCTTCTGCAGCTCCTGCTGAGCCCTCAATTTGGCGATCTTGGCCTTGATCTTGCCCAGATGATGCTCTGTCGCCTTATTCTTCTGGGTGTTGAAGATCTCCTCTTCCAGCGCCTTGATCTGCTCCTCAATGGTTGCCATCTGCTGTCCTCTCATCCGGCAAAGGCCGCATCCCGAATGAGATCGCCTGCCGCAAGACTGAATTGCTCCAGATTATGCCGCACGCAAATAAGGCTTCCCCTTTATAAGATGTGGCCTGGAATCTTCTGGCTGCGGCTGGTGGGCGATCGTCTTCCGCGTCCTTTGCCCTGCCGGAAAGCGACAGGATAAAATTTAAAAAAACTTGGAGGCCAGGCAATGCCTGGTCCGGCAGATCTCCTCCGCCTGGCATCCCTTACAGGGAGCATCATCCGGCCGGTCGGGAAGTCGACCCTGCATTATCAGCCGGATGCGATCCCTGATGCGCAGCACCCTGGCCCGATCTGTGCCGTGGATCTCCACCCGCCGGATCAAACCCTGCCGGGCGTACTCCACCAAGCCGAAGCCGATATGCTTCTTCTCTTTCTCGCCCAGAATCAGGGCATAGCCGGAGAGCATGATCCTGTCCCTCTTCCAGATCCCATCTTCTGGCGCCCGTCCGGTGCGAATGATCGAGGGGATGCCTCCATGTGCCAAGCGGTCCAGCCGTCCCGAGAGGCCCAATCTCTCCGAACGAAGATCGACGTCCACCTCACAGGGCAGAAGCAAGCCGAGATGCTCCGCCAGTTCCTGAGAGATGCCCTCGATCTTCTGCTTTATATCCCGGCAGGCGGAACTGAGCTCATCGGCATCGATCTCATAGACCAGAGGAAGCTCCTGTTCCAGCCGACTGAGATTCTCATATAGCATATCCTCTAGGTCCATCTCCGGGACCTCGGAAGATGAGATGTAGGTGAGGCTCTGCATCAAGGCGCGCAGCAGCAGCCGATCTGCATCAACTGGGGCGGCAATGCTTCTCAAGCTCTGGAAATAGACCAGGCGGGGGCAGCGAAGGTAAAGGCCGATATCGGAGATCCTGACCGGAGGCGACATTTCTAATACTACTATGATGTTCTCCATGTCTAAAAATTTTTCTAAAAGATGGGGGGGGGTCCTGAGGAGATGACCCACTTTACCTTGCAGCTAGAAAGAAAAGGGCACTCATAATCTGATGGAATTCATCCATCAGGAACCGGGGGCAGAGGGGAAGACAAGGGATACAAGGAGAATGAGAGGTTTGATTGAGCCTGCCTCGAACCAGCATCCCCGTTCATCTTCACCAGCCAGGCATCCTCTCTTCCCTGGCCCGAGGAGCTGGTGATACCGGCCAGGAGATATGAGCCGTCGCTGCTTTGAATGGCATAGGTTCCGATATCATCTCCTCTGCCGCCAAGCTGAACCGACCACTGCTCAGCCCCTCTGGAATCAACCCTGACCACCAGAGCATCCCTTCTGCCTTCAAGGCGGTCAACTCTTCCGGCCAGGATATAGCCTCCGTCGTCCGTAGGCTGCAAAGATGCGACTGAGCCTCCCTGGTAAGACTTTTCCCAGAGGATGCCCCCCTCCGGGTCAACCCGGATCAAGAGGATTCTCTTGTCTTTCTCTCCCGACTCCGTCCTTCCCACCAGAGCATAGCCATCATCCCTCTCTACAACCTGAAAGCCGGCATCGTCCCCTCTTCCTCCATAGGTCTTGTTCCAGGTCTCCCGGCCCATCGAATCAGTCTTGAGCAGCCAGATGTCGTCTCCGCCTCCTCCGAATGATGCCGTCCTGCCGGCCACGATGTACCCCCCGTCCCGGCTCTGCAGAACGGACATGCCCACATCATCCTCAGATCCGCCGAAGCTATTCTCCCAGATCTGACCGCCCAACTCATCGGTCTTGAGCAACCAGAGGTCCTTCCTGCCGCCGGCCCCAGACTGAGTGTAACCGGTTGCTATGTATCCTCCATCCATTGTCTGCTCTACCGACCAGCCTCCGTCTCCGGTGGAGGAGACAAAGCCGCCAAATGTTCTGTCCCAGATCAGGTTGCCGGCCCCGTCGGTCTTGAGCAGCCAGAGAAGCTCTCCACCCATGGCATATGAATTCGAGCTGCCCACTAAGATATAGCCACCGTCATCCGTCTGCCTGACGAAGTATCCCACATCCTCCCCCGATCCCCCATAGGCCCGGCTCCAGGTGCAATTTCCGAAAGAGTCAACCTTGAAGAGATACAGGTCGCTGCCCTGGCCACGGCTGGCAGTGTTTCCGACCAGTATGAAGCCGAAATCGTCAGTCTCCTGCATGCACCAGGCTCCATCGCTATAGACCTCCCCGAAGGTCCGATTCCACTGCACCTCCGGGGCAGCAGCAGCCAGAGCAGAGATGCAACTGGCGAGGATCAGGAGAGAGAATAGGATACCCCTGAAGCTCTCCCCGAGGCAAGAAGAGCCCTTACGGCTGAATATGCCTTTCATTTAGAATCCCCGGTCCTGAAATTTGATGCTCTTGTCCATCTCAAACACACCCTCCAGGAAGAAGCTTGAGTCCACGCCGCCCTTTCCGATCTCATGCCTGGAAGCCCTCGCTGCATAAGAACTCTTGAAGCGATCAAACTGGCCCGATCCGGAGTTAGCTCTGGCCGCATCGGCCTGTATCTGCTGGCCGGAAAGGCTGGAATTGCCTGGCTCGCTTTCCAGGCTGATATTATTGAGGCTGCTTACATTTTGCAGCAGGCTGGAGTTGAGCGAGCCGTTTTCCCGGCTGCCATTGCCCAGGGAATCATTGCCCTCCGGACTGCTCTGCAGAATATCTGCAGCCCCCCGGACCGAATAAGAGGGCAGAGCAGCCAGAGACTCGGCCATCCTCTCCTCCATCTTCTTGATTGCGCTGCCTGGTAAGGGATATGAGCTATGATCCGGACCCGGAGATCTCATGGAATCCGATTGGTCCAAAGAGATTGCCTGCTGCCATAAAGAGGCCATAACCATTATCATTAAAATCGCCGCTCTCCGCTTCATATCATCCCCACCTTCATCTGCTGCCATTGCAGTGTTATCCTCTCTGCAATTTTAATTTTTCTATTCTGATTTTGGTCTATCCTCTGGCGAGGCTTTATCAATCTCCTGCCATCATCCAGTATATCGTGTACCTTGACTACTTCCCTTATCCCTCCTTGAGGCCTTATCAAGACCGGATGCTGGACGCAGTCTATGATGTTGTCACTCATGGCGATCATGGAATTGTCTTGATTGATGCCCCCACCGGAACGGGGAAGACCAGCTGTATCTGCGCTGCTCTGGCCGCGAGGCCGGGGAAGATCGTAGTTGCGGTAAGAACCGTCTCCCAGATTGATATCTACATCAATGAGATAAACCGGATCTGGCATAAGACCCGCCACAAGCCGGAGATTGCCTATATGGTGGGCAAGCAGAAGATCTGCCCACTGGAAGGCGAATTTCGCGGCGAAAGCGTCTACGCCGGGTGCGCCCGGCTGCGGGAGTGGAGCCGCAATTATGTCTCCTCCCGGATAGCAAAAGGGAGCAGCAGCATCTATGATCCTGCTTCGGACAGCATGCCGGAGGAGGAGCCCGGATACAGGACCTTCTGTCCCCATTATCTCAAGAGCAGAGAGGGCTTCGAGCTGAACGGCACCGTCCACTTCCGAAGATCAGGCCTGTCTCTGGATGTGGTGGATTCTTTGAAGAAGAGTCCTCTCTCCCCTTCCCAGCTAACTGGAGCCTGCCAGGGGGTATGCCCCTATGAGATAATGAGCCTGTATGCAAAAGACTCTGACATTGTGATCATGAACTACTCTCACATATTCTCTCCCGACTTTCAGGATGTCATCTTCCAGTGGCTGGAAATTGATTCGGAAAAGGTGACGCTGATCATAGACGAGGCCCATAATCTGGGCGACGCCGTCCGGGATATGAACTCCAGGATTCTGACCATGCGTATGATAGAGCTGGCCGAGACGGAGGTGGAGAAGTTTGAGGGCACACTGGGCCAGGCCAGGCTGGACGAGAGCAGGGAGAAAGCCTCCTGGAGGCGGGAGGGTATTAGGATCATCCGCCTCCTCCTGCCCAGGCTCAAGAGATTCCTGCACAGCAAGCAGGAGAGGATGGTTGAAGGAGAAGCGCTCCTGGATGCAGATCTCTTCCGCGACTTCCTTTACGACGGCCTGGATGATGTCGATGAGGCCCTCTCCAACTTCTCCGACGTGGCCGTCGCCGTGGCCGATCTGAATCTGGCCGAGGGAGACAGAGAAAACCTGCAGGGTGAGATTCAGCCCAGCCTGGCCCTGGTGCTTCTGTTTCTCAATGACATGGAGAGGGCAGAGAAGGATGATTCCTATCAGAGGAAGATAACCGCCTCCAGTTCGGGCGGCAGGAGGCAAGCCCGGCTGGAGGTCAATAATATTGATCCCGCCGCCAATATCCGGCGCATCACCGACAACATCAATGCCACCATAATGCTCTCCGGCACATTCTCCCCTCTGGAGGCCTATGAGCTATACCTTTTAGGAGAAGAGAACCGGGCGAATAAGCTCTGCCTGCCCAATCCCTTTCCCAGAGAGAACCGGCTAATATTAGGGGCCCGGAAGGCCACCACCCAGCTGGAGATCAGAGAGGATGCAGATAACCGGGAGGAGATATCCGGGCATATAAGATCCATAATCGAATGCATCTCCGGAAATGTGGCTGTATTCTTCACCTCTTACCCCATGATGAATGCTTACCGAGAGGTATGCCAGAGCTCATGCCGGCTGACGGGAAAGAGGCTCTGCATCGAGCCCCGCAGCGCTGAAGATGTGCCTCAGGTGCTGAGCCAGTTTTTCGACCTGGCCGGGCGGGGTGGAGGGGTCCTTACCGGAGTATGCGGCGGAAAGCTGGCAGAGGGGATAGATTACAAGGGAGAGGCTCTGAATGGCGTGGCGGTGATAGGCCTGCCCCTGGCCGTCTACAATGAGATTCAGAAAGAGATCAACGGCTACTTTACCCGAAAATACGGTCAGAGCAAGGGAATGCTCATCGCCTATACCCTTCCCGCCATCAACCGAGCATTGCAGGCTGCAGGCAGGGTTATAAGGGCTGAATCGGAGAGGGGCGTCCTATTATTCTGCGATCGCAGATTCACTGAGCTGGGTGTGGGGGAGGTGGGAAGCTATCTGCCCGGATGGGCCAGAGAGGAGATTATAGAGGTCGATGCAGGAGAGGGAAGGGAGATGATCCAGAAAAAGATGGCCCAATGGAAGATGCAGCCGGCCTTATGCCAGAAACCAGCCGAGCCGGAGGCCTCGTTTCGGCAGGATGTTCCGAAGGCAGGCCGAAGTGGTACAGGCAGGCCGGCCAAGAGGGATCTGCGGGAGCTGGCCCGGTCTCTGGGACTGGGCGGCCCCTCTGGGACCATCTCCTCAGAAAAGAAGGCGGGAAGATCCAGGAAAAAGGCGACTTAATCGATCTGGGCCGTCTCCAGAACCCGCAGGGGTATAGCTCCCAGGGCTCTGCCAATGGTGGACTTGGCTATGCGCCCGGCATGCTCCTCGCTCTCGGCATTGAATATCTTTATCTCAAAGAGCAGTGCCACCAATGCGGTGCTGGCCACCAGAAAGACTCCTGCCAGGGGCTCGCCGCACTCCGGGCAGTCCCACTGGCCCATCTCTACCTCCACAAAATCCATCTTTCTCTGGTTCAGCCTCATTCCCGCTTCAGATATGGCCACGCCGATGGCATCATCCTCGGTCTTGACATCCCTGACCAGCCAGGCGCCCTCCAGAAGAACATTGAAATTAGGCATCTTCCAAGCTCTCTGGATGATGTAGCATATTTACCTTACCCGTGCTTGAGCGTGAGATAATCTGCATGGATTTTGATTGAAGAGATGGGAAGAGCTTATGAAATTAATTAAATTATTAAATTTAAGTTCAATCACCAGGTTATCAATGAAGCATGTCAAACAGCGGCAGAACGTACGATGCGGCATCTGAAGGATAATAAAAATATAAAAGTAGATCTGTTGAGACGATCCATTTACAAGCTCAGCCTCTATTCGATGGTCATCAGCACATCTCCCGGCGTCACCGTCGTGCCGGCATTGATGTAGATCTCCTTGACTGCGCCGTTCTTGTTGGCCAGGATGTTCTGCTCCATCTTCATCGCCTCCAAGACGGCAACTGCATCTCCTTCTGCTACATGATCGCCTTTTTTAACCTTGTAGCGAATGATAACGCCCTGCATGGGAACAGTAAGGCCGTCCTTGGGAGCCTTGGGCTTGGCCTCCTCTATGGTCATTCCCGCCGGTGCTACCTTGACCAGGTAGGACTCGCCATCGATCTCTACATTGAGGGCCATGGGCTCGGCGTTGATCGGTGCAGACACAGCTGCAGCAGGTGATTTTTTAATCAGTTGCTCCTCCGTGGCAGCTCCCTGCAGGAACTTTAGAGCCACCTGGGGATACAAGGCATAGGTGAGATAGTCCTCCTCCTGCTTGGCCAGCTTGAGAGCATCTACCGCCCTCTTGGCGTTCTGATACTCCGGGGCAAGCATATCCGCCGGCCGCACGGTGATCGGCTCCTCGTCACATAAAACCTTGAGCCGCACCTTGGGATCGATCATAGCCGGGGGCTTTCCGTACAGGCCCTTGACGTAGTCCTTGACCTCTTTAGGAACCATCTTGTACCTATCGCCGGTGATTACATTCAGCACCGCCTGGGTGCCTACAATCTGGCTGGTGGGAGTGACCAGAGGAGGATATCCCAGATCCTTTCTGACCTTGGGTATCTCCACCAGGACCTCTTCGTACTTATCCATCGCCTTCTGCTCCACCAACTGGGAGACAAGATTGGAGAGCATTCCTCCAGGAACCTGGTATACCAGCACATTGGTGTCCAGGCGCGCCGCTATGGGATTGAAGACAGGAGCATAGATCTCCATGATCTTCTCGAAGTATCTCTTGATCTCGGTCAAAAGCTCCAGATCAAGGCCGGTGTCATAAGGAGTGCCCTGCAGGGATGCCACCAAACTCTCTGTGGCAGGCTGAGCGCTGCCACCAGATAGGGGAGACATGGCCGTATCCAGGATATCCACTCCTGCCTGACAGGCATAAAAGTAGCTCATCTGAGCCATGCCGCTGGTGCAGTGAGTATGCAGATCTATAGGCAGGCTGACCTCCTTTTTGACCGCCCGAATAAGCTCATGGGCATTCTTGGGGGTGATGAGGCCGGCCATATCCTTGATGCATATGGAGTCGCATCCCAGCTCTGCAAGCTGAACCGCAAACTGGGCGAATAGCTCATTGCTATGCACCGGGCTGATGGTGTAGCTTATGCCCCCCTGAATATGCTTTTCCATTTTCTTTGCTGCTTTTATGGAGCGCTCCATATTGCGAATGTCATTCACAGCATCGAATATCCGGAAGATATCAACGCCGTTGACGGCTGCCTTTTCAACGAACTTGTCCACCACATCATCGGCATAATGCCTGTATCCCACCAGATTCTGCCCCCGAAGCAGCATCTGCATCGGTGTATTGGGCATGGCCTTTTTCAATGCCCTGAGCCGCTCCCAGGGATCTTCATTGAGATACCTAATGCAGGTATCGAATGTCGCCCCCCCCCAGGTTTCAAGAGAGAAGAAGCCAACCTGGTCCATCTTCTCTGCTATGGGCAGCATATCTCTGGTCCTCATCCTGGTGGCCAGAAGAGATTGATGAGCATCCCTAAAAACCGTGTCTGTAAGCTTAACCCTGCTCATGAAGATCTTCCCACTTTCGGTTCCTATTCTTTAAATTCCCTTCGCTTCGACCCTATGCAACTGAATGCATCGATATTAATTCCCAGCACAACCGCCGATATGCTATATAAAACTGGTGGAGGGGCGAAGTATGGCTTAAAAAATGCAAATTGAAAGTTTTTAAAATATCAAGAGGCTATATTTTTATAGATACCAGACAATATTGTCTAATATGTGGACCTCCTAAGGCCGCATATGTTTCAGGAAAGTATATCCGATGATCAGCGAGGCTTTCGACATACATTGGCTGCGCCAATGGTCCATTTTAAATAGGCCAGCCAAAAGACAGACAAGCTAATTTTTGCCGCACATCAAATGTTTATTGAATTTGAACTGGACGCATCTGTACAGCTTAAGTGTCTATTAATAATATGAATGCATCCAAGACAGTGGAGTGACTGTTATGAGGCTCAGAGTCGTCAGTGCAAGAAATGAGATACCTAACCTAAATCCTAATGAGAAAATGATTCATCTGGCCTTTCGCGCCAGTAATGTGGATTTCCTTAATCTGATGCAAAGATGCCCCCGGCTGAGGATGATCCAGGTTCCGCCCTCCTACAAAAAGACCATGTCCAATGCTATTCAGGTCTTTTTGGATATGCAGGGCATAGAGCTCCTGGAAGGAGATGTCTGGGGCCACAGGAAGGATCTGGATGAGTACTTCACCATCGAGGATGCCGCCATGGAGGAGATCCGATCTCTCGCCGCCAGCGGCGCGGACATGGATGATGTAGCTGGGCAGATGCAAAAGAAGGCCAGGCTCGGATCGGATCTGGTAAAGTATATTGCCAGGACCAAGATCACATCTTAATGCCAGCAAATAAGGCCGGATACCCTCCATCCGGCTTTATACCCTTCGGCTTTAATATCATGTTTTTCCGTAAAACTATGCACTCAGAGCTCTCCTGTACGGAGAGTTTTTACCCGGATGGAGGGTAGGCATGCTTTCAAAGAAAGACAATTTTAGGATTAGATGGATATAAATATCATTCAGTTATTTATTAGCGGCCAAAGGGCGATGAAACCTGTGATAATATGACAAAAAGAATTATTATAGCCACCGATGGATCGGATATGAGCAAAAAGGCGGTGAAGGTTGGAGTCAATATCGCACATCGTGGAGGAGGATGTGTTGCTGCGATCTATGTCATAGACATCTCTCGCCTTTCTCATCTTCCGGGTTACGCCATGCTGCCCGGTTTAAAAGAAAAGATCTCCGAGCTGATGAAGGAAGAGGGAAGGCAAGCCACTCAACTGGCAGAAGATATGGCCCGCAATTTGAATATTCCCTGCAAGAAGATCGTGGTCCAGGGCAATCCCTGCCAAGAGATCCTCAAGTCGGCCCGGGAGATGGAGGCGGACCTAATTGTGATAGGCAGCAGGGGCAGGACCGGGATTGAGAAATTTTTGCTGGGAAGCGTGGCGGAGAAGGTGGTCTTGCAGTCTTCGATTCCTGTTCTCATGATCAAAGGAGAGGCAGACTGAGTCTCTATGAAACATTCTGTTTTATAGATATTGATCAACTCATTTTGTATGGCCGGCCCGGGAGGAAGCTGCCTCCCTGCCGGGAGCTTCAACTCCGGGCGTTATCCTGGAACTCTATGTCCTTTTGGGTCTGGAAGGAGCCGGAATACTTCTGATCCGCCTTCATCTTCTTAAAGAACTTGGCATACTTGGTCTGAATGTTCCAGGTTCCGTCAAAGGCCTGGTCAGTCTTGAAAGAGAGGGTATTGTTGGCCGGGCTAATGCTGCTTACTCTGGATGTCTCGCTTTTGTCTACGTGGCTGAGGTTGAACCTCTCAGTGACCGAGGCACCCATTCCCCCCTGGAACTTCGGCGAGGCCACCGTCTTTCTGCCTTTGAGCTGGCCGCCGGTGAATACCAGATCCTTCTTCTCGGTGAAGTTGTCCGTGGTTCCCTCCCGGTTTATCACCCGCAGGCTCTCCAGGCTTATGGAGCCGCTTCCCTTGAGCTTTTCATCGAACTGGACATTCGATCCCATGACCGTGTCCTTGATGGAGACCTCGCCTCTGCCTTTAACCGATGTTGACTCTATGAAAAGCATGCCGTTTCCGGAGGACTTTTTTGGCTCTTTGCTGTTTCTCTCTGCCGCATTGACTGTGCTCCAGTGAATCAAATAAGGCCCACCCTCAGCAGTGCTGATTCCATCGGTTATCCAGAGGGAGAGGGGCATATAGGTCCCTGCACCCCTGCCAGGAATGCTGCCGCTCCAATAGCCGTCTTTGACTGTTCCCGACTCCAGGCTCAAGGCACAGTCATAGATCCGGGCCACATTGAGCATATCCGACTTGGTTAGGGGCAGATCGGAGAGGCCGTATCTCACCAGAGCGCTCTCTATTCCCTCCGGGCTCTTCAGATGGGCCGTCACCTTGATCGGCTCATTGGCGGCTGGCTGGGATGGCTGGGCATTGACATCCAGGATGACTATGGCTCCATGCTCTGAGCCCTTCACCCCGGCAATAGAGAGCTCATAATTCTGCGATCCTGCCAGATCATCCCTGCCCTGGGGAGCAAAGCTCGGCGCAGAATCCTGTTCCGGGACCTGCAGATGGGACGGATTTGCGGTCGAAGAGGCTTTTGCCTTTTCATCGCCCAGCAGGCTCTCAATATAGCGGAGCAGATTTGATATTCCTTCCGCAATGGCATTGTTCTGCCTCATAACAGATCTGTCCAAATCCCTGGACATCTGATGGGAGACCTCTCTTTCCGTCTCCTCCTGAAGCGGGAGGCTGAAGGGCTGGCTGATATTGCCGAAGGTGATATTGGCCCAGGTTATATCTGATGAGGATCTGCCGGGCTCCGGATCCTCTTCCGGAAGAGATGCCCCCCGCAGCTGGCGGGAGCTGACAATCTCTATCCTCAAAGGCGTGCTTGCTCTGACCGATGTCCTCTCCTGGGTGAATCCCTCCGCAGTGATGGTATCCTCTATGGCAGAATTGACAGTCTTATTTGCCGCTATTTTGGTCTGCCTCTTGGGATAGAGGCATTCAATATGGCCGAGCGGCCCCAGCCTCTTGCTAATCACAAATATATTGTTAAGGGTGACCTTCCCGGTGTTGGCTACAGTGCAGGTGATCTCGCAGCTCTCGCCGGGGGATACCGCGGCAGGAGAGGCGCTGGCGAAGACCTTGAGGGCAAGTGTCACGCAGTTGACCCTGACTGCCGCCGAATGCGACTGGATTTTATGCGCCGAGTCCTCTCCCAGGGCCTCAAATTCAATGCTGCAATTGCCGTAGATCGGGGTCTTGGATTTGATCACCCGGAACTCGCCCGGCAGGAGATTGCCTAATGTGGCTATTGTCGAGCCATTCGATCTCAAGAGCACATTGTCCAGGCCATCGTCTCCAATGTTGCTGACCAGCACATTAACCTCTGCCTCCTCTCCCGGGCAGGCCTCTATTTCAGATGGCATGGCCTTGATGGTGATGGCGGGACGGATGGCCTGTAGCAGCACTCCGGCCCCGTCTGAAGCCTCGAATCCATTGCCGTTAAATCCCCTGGCGGTGACATTGATCCAGGTAGTCTGATTGTTGCTGTATATGGCAGCCACATCCACCGATCTGCCGGGCGCCAGCTCCCTCAGAATGCGGCTCTCTCCATCTCCCTCCAATGTGATGTTGTACAGCGTCTCCTCTCCGCTGTTCTTCAGATGCCATAGAACCTCAGCCGGTTCGCCCGGATAAATCCTGACCTCTTCGGAGCTGCCTTGGATCTGCAATGAGGAGTTGATCAGATCAATGCTCAGCCTCTGGCTGGTGTAGACCCTCTCGCCTGCCTGATTTTCGGCCTCGGCCGAGATCAGATCCTGTATTCTCTGGTTGACTATGATCTTCTTTTCCAGGATCCGGCTCGATCCGGCGGAAAGCTTATTGATCCTTCCAATCTCACTCTCGCCGCAGCGGACCAATATATCGCTGAGATTATAATCCCCCCTATTTTCAACTCTTATGGGCAGGATTGTCTCATCTCCCCGATGCACCCTTGGGGGATAGGTCAGATCGAGGATCAGGCCGGAGGAGATGAGGCGGATCTCGGCCGAGGCATTGCTGGCTAGAATATCGCCTTTGGGATTGGAGGCCTGCACTGCCGCCTGAAGCCTGGTATCATTGGAAATGGTTATAAATCCATCCAGATGCAGCTCCTTGCCTGAGGTGAGATAGCTGGTGGATGCGACCTTTCCGGCACAGTCGATCTGCACATCGGACAGCTCATCCGGCCCTGCATTCCTGGCAGTGCACCTGTAGCCTGCAATCTCTCCTGCCCGTCCGTCCGATCTGTTGACGGATATGGTCAAGAGGAGGGGAGTGCTCTGGCCCTCATATTCTTCTGCAACTGGGATTGCCAGATCGGAAGGAGATGAGAGTGATGCGGACTGCTCACTTGAGAGAGCAACGGGGGAGGTCCGGGATGTACGAGATGAGGGAACGGACTTTGTGCTCAGGGCTGAGCCCTCTCTTATATGGCTGCTTCTCACCGGGGCGGATTGGTATTCCACCTGAGCTCTGACAGGAAGAGCATCTTGGTCCAGGGCCAGGACTGCGATATCCTGGGGCGAGCCGCTCACCGCCAGCACCTTCTTCTCCTGGCGGTCAAGCATAGAGATCTTTCCCAGAGATCTACCCCTACTGGTGATCTGGATCTGATGAAGCGGAAGTGATCCGGTGTTCTCAAGATGGACCTCCGACATCTCCTGATCCAGCTTGACCAATACAGTCAGGGAAGCATCATTTCTGGCTGCATTCGGCGAGGGATTGCGGGCAGTGATCTCATTGTCTTCCATCTGGGGTGGGAGGGATCGCTCTTGTGAGGGAGAGGAAACGGATTTTAGCTCCAGAGGAGTAAGGAGACCAGAAGAAGGATCGGGGATCAAGCCGGAATCAGGAGAGCCCGGAAAGAGATAGAATAGAGATGCAGCTATTACAGCCAAAAACATGGCCACCCTCAGGAGAGTCGAACTGCCCTTACGGCTGAGCCTCCCCCGAGGTAGTCTCTGCTGAACACCTCTTCTCATGCTGCTACTCCCTTCCCTTCAGACTGTCCCTGGCCGGACCAACTTATGCAAATCCGGCTTAGATTAGATCCCTTTTACACCGTTTTTATATTTCTATCTATAAATGGGTTTCGGATGTTTCCGAAGATGGCGGGACATGCATAATCATGCTTTTTATACCTAAAATGATATCCCTGAGAATATGGAGACTTTTCTTGCTTTTCTGGCCGTGGTCGTCTCCGCGAGCCTGGTCATAACCAGGCTGGGCCCATTCCTATCCTTGATCCTGGCATCAATCGCTTTTGGCCTCCTGACAGGCATGGGGGCACAGATGCTGGAATACATCTCCGCCGGCCTATCCCGCATATTCTCCTCTCTGGCATTGGTGGTATTCTGCGGGGCACTGCTTGCCGAGTATCTGCGCCGGACGGAAGGCCTGGGGAGAATAGTCTTTGATCTGCGAAAGCTAACTACAAAAATACATATTGTTTCCGGGGCAGCAGGATATCTCATCTCCCTGCCGGCCATGTGCAGCATCACCGCCTATATGATACTGGAGCCGGTGGTCAAAGGCCTGGCTGAAAAGGCAGGCAGCGATGGCCGAAGAGCCCTCTTCATGGCTGCCGCCTGCTCCATAATCTCCTTCAACCTCATCTACCCCTCCCCGGTGATGATCACCCTCTCCTCAGGATTATCAACACCGACCTTTGATCTGCTGCAGCGATCCATTCCCATATCTCTTATCTTATTCGTTTTCTGCTACCTGCTGATGAGGCATATCTTTCCGGAGGCAGAGACGCAGGAGGTGAGAAGCCCCGCTCCAGAGATGAATAGCACAAGGGCATGGATCCCTTTGCTGGTTCCATTGGGGATGATGCTTCTGGGCGGGTTTTATCCTCCTTTGGCAGTCTTTGCCCGCCCGGATATGGCTCTGCTGGCGGGAGCCCTGCTCTGCCTGTGGCTGGAGAGAGGCATGGCTCAGGAGATGGTTCATGCCGCCTCCCGAAGATCAGGGGTGATATTGCTGGATCTATGCGGGGCGGGGGCTTTCGGCTATGTTATAGCTGAGAGCGGCCTGGCCGGGGAGATCTACCAGTTGGGACATCTCCTGCCCGCCCTTCTTCTGCCCTTCTTTCTCTCCGCTCTTCTCCAGCTGGCCATAGGATCAAGGGTGGTCTCTGCCGCCGTGTCCTGCCAGGCTCTGGCCGGCTATCCTCTTCCTCCGGTCACCTTGGCCCTGCTCATCGCCTCAGGAGCTTTTGTTCTGCCTTATGTCACAGATCCCTACTTCTGGCTGATAAAAAGGTCAACTGGAGCGAGTATGGCCCAGATGGTAAAAGGATATACCTTGCCCCTAAGCCTGCTGGGGATGGCCTCCTTTTTCCTGGCAGCCATCTCATCACTGATCTGGCTTCAAATCTAAAGCCGATCAGAAAGCTCATTGCACATGCCATCCATATCTTGCACCTCTAATGTCTCATTATCCCGGTTACTGTCTGCTGCCCGCTCAGGAGCTGCAAGATCGCGCCAATGCCGCTCTCGCCCGCCTGGCATGCTGCGATCTCTGCCCCCGCTGCTGTGCCGTCGATCGCCTCTCCGGCCAGCGGGGCTTCTGCCGCACCGGCCGGCAGGCTCGTGTGGCCAGCTATGCTCCTCACTTCGGGGAGGAGGACTGCCTTGTTGGCCG
>ENA-UOWE01003436-UOWE01003436.1-activated-sludge-metagenome-genome-assembly--contig:-NODE-3436-length-16222-cov-6.139420_pt1 | contig 16222 bp, 7 predicted proteins | sample MGYA00249841_ERZ761562 | MGnify/ENA primary metagenome ERZ761562 (study PRJEB28883, sample SAMN05720200) | activated sludge metagenome | isolation source: Anaerobic digester | place: Japan... | reverse complement strand
TTATTATTCCTTTTAATAAAAGCGATAGCCGGATAATTTTATCAAACTTAATAAAACAAAAAGGCTGCCCTATCGAGACAGCCTTTCTTTATTTATGATTTATTTATTACTGCTTGATAAATTTTTTGACGTAAGTGGTTTTCGGGGAGTGAGCTACGAAGTAATAAATACCCGATTGGGGAACTTGTAAACGGTTGATTTGTAATTTATTATTACCTTTAAACATTTCAGTTTCGGAAACAGTGTATATTTTTTTGCCGGTTATATCAATAATGTCGAACGATATTTTTGCATTGTCCATTAATTTTATTTCAACGTTTGCAAACGAAGTAAAAGGATTGGGGAAGATGTTTACAGATTCAATATCGTTATTCAAAACGTTTGCCCATGTTGTAGAATCTTTCATAATACCGCCGTTCGTTGTAGTGTCAACAATAAAGTTCAAATTCGATAGTGATGCTACTCCGCTTGAACTAACAGATAATCCTGTATAGGTACTTAAAAGTGGCATACCCGGAATATCAACGCGTAAGTTACAGTTGGAAACATCGGGAAGATTGGTAACTTCATAATAACCGGTTGAGTCGGTTAGAGCCATTTTAATGATGGTGGGACCGGGCACTTGTTCTACTGTAATTTCTGCACCGGGTACAGGTTCGCTGGCGGCTTTACCTAATTTACTTGAAACAAATCGAACAAATCCCGACATACTACACATACCCGAGGTTGTTGGGAGTTGAATTAAATTAATATCCTGATATAATGTGTCATCGCAACCGATAGTAATAGTATCTGCTTCTGTCCAGTAAAGTTTATTATTAAAATAGGTGTTTTGTACATTTAAGCTTTCGCCAATATAAACTGCTTTTAAAAAGTATTGACCGGGCATTAAATCGGTGAAATTAAAAAATGAACCTTGGCTCATCATAAGCGTATCCCACTGAGAAGCACCAAATTGACCGGGAATAAAAAGCAGTGTCTTTGACGAATCGACCGGTTGTTGATTGAAAACGATTTCGCCTTTAATTACCGGAAGCTGACTTAGTTTTGTTAAAACTATCGTTGAGTCTGTTAAACAAGAATTATCGTCCAAAATACCAATTATATAATTTCCTTCACTTAAGTTTAGGATATGGTTGCTTGATGTGTCTCCATTTAACAAATAGGTATATGACCCCGTACCTCCGGTAGCATTAACCATTATTTCTCCATCGTTGTTTAAGCAAGTTGGGTGCGTTAGCTGAACAGAAGATATTTGCATTAACGGGGGATCAGCAATGGTAATATTTGTGAACGAAACCGTATCGCAATAATGAGAATCTTTCATAAATAAATTATATGTGCCGGCATTTCCGATGAAAATGGTATTACCTGTTAATTCTAAATAGTTGTATGAATTAATGGAATCGAGTGTATAATAATAAGGTGGGGTTCCACCAATAGGATTTACCAAAATATAAGCATCGTTTAATCCATGACAACTGATATCTACAGGCGAAATGGTAGCAATAAATGAATCGGGTTGGTTAATCGTAAAATTTAATGTATTGAAGCAGTTTGAAATGTCACTTACTGTAACAGAATAATTGCCGGCAGCTAAATTGTATAACGAATATGGGTCAGAAAAGCCGTTACTCCATTCGAAATTATATCCTTGTACCATGTTTCCACCGGTTACATCTAAATAGATAGTACCATTGCTTTGACCATAGCAATAAACATCGTTTATATATGCCTCAATTTTAATAGAGTCGGGTTGAGTTAATTCATAATAACCATAGAGCGTACAAGGACCGGAAGTTATTGTAACAAAGTAATGGTTAGCGTTTGCGTTATAAAGAGTGTCGGGAATAGAATTAGTATTGTATAATGTGTCTTGTAATAGAGTAGTTACTCCATCTGACCAATTGATATATTGATTATAAGATAAACCGATTGTGTTTAAATATGAAATATAAACAGAACCATTGTTATAACCATAACAAGTTGGTGAAACTCCTTGTAAAGTAACTTCGTGATTTAAATCGTTTAAAGCATAGTGGCCTACCGTTGAGCAACCATTTATATCAGTAACAGTTAAGTGATAAATTCCGGAAGGTATGTTGGATAAAAAATTCATTGTTGAACCGTTAGACCAATGATAAGTATAGGGAGGTGTTCCGTCCAATACGTTTGCTTGTAACATTCCGTCAGTAGCAATGCAGGCAGAAGGCATTTGGCTGTTAAAAGAAATTTGTAAAGGCATTGGTTCCATTATATGAATAGTTGCATCGTATAAAAAACATCCGTTTGCATCGGAAATATATGGATAATAATAACCATCGCATAAATTAGCAAAAATTCCGTTGTTATTTACTTGACCATTTAAGTCAAAATGATACGGAGGAGTACCATTTGTCACCACTACTTGAGCAGAGCCATTGCACAATCCGCTACAAGTTGGATTGGTTGTAGAAACAGAATAGGTCATTTCTGGGGGGGCGCTAACAACAATGTTATTTTGATAAGCTATAGTAACTTGCGAAGCATCCGAAATTTCAACCGTATAGGTTCCGCTGCATAAGTTCTCAAAATAAACGCTATCTGTTCCGTTATAGTTGGTGATAGTTTGTGAGTAACCTACTAACGTTAATGTATAAGGCGAAACTCCGCCCGTAGCACCTGTTATTTTAATCTTTCCGTTACATTGATTATAGCAAACAGGGTTAATAGTCTCATAACTAATCGTATATTGCGCATTGGCAGCAAATACAAATAAGATAAAGAAAAAGAATAAAAATGTTTTCATAATTTTATGTATTTATATTTGATACAAAGTTATTAAAAAGATTATAAATCTCAAAATGAATTAATTAAATATTTTTCAACATTTTTTGTTTTTATTATTTTCTTTCAAAAAAGATTATTTGTATCTTTGTGCCGGGCAAGTCTTATACGACCAGCTCCCTCTGAACTCCCCCAGGTCTGGAAAGAAGCAAGGGTAGGAGGTTGTAGCGGTGCGATATAAGTAGCTTGCCCTCTTTTTTTTAAAATTATGCAATATTTTCGTAAATCTTTAGTTATTTTGCATAAGTTTTTTCGTTGCATGAATAAAAGAATATTAATCTTAATTATATCTCTAATTTATTTATCTATAGGTTGTTCGACCAAAAAAAATACATTTGTATCCAGAACATATCATAATGTAACCTCTCATTATAATGCTTATTTTAACGGAAATGAGGCATATAAACAAGGTATAAAACGAATTAATTCCAATCCCGGTGATGACTATTCGCTCGTTTTAAACGTTTTTGCCATTTTAAACGATGAAGCGGCTAAACAGGCTACATCAGATATGGAGCGAGCAAAAGAAAAGGCAGCCATTGTCATAAAAAAACACTCTATTACTACCAAATTCAAAGCAAAATCGAACATGTCGGCTAAACAAAAAGCATTTTATAACCGATCTGAATTTTGCGAATGGGTGGATGATAGTTGGCTATTACATGGCAAAGCAAATTTTGTTAATCATGATTGGTATGCAGCCGAAGAAAATTTTGAATACATTATTAAAGAGTATACATGGAGTAATATAAAATTTGAAGCGAGCATTTGGTTGGCTTTGACGTATATTCAGCTAACAAAATATGATGATGCAAAAGCGTTGCTTGACAGAGTTGATGGCGACAAAGACTTTCCAAAGAAATATCGAAAAATGTTGAATCAGTCGTATGCTCAATTATATCTGAGACAACATAATTATTCAGAAGCTATTTCAAAATTAACGACAGCCATCAAGTTTACAAAAAAACGTCAGGAAAAAGCGCGTGAATTTTATATATTAGCCCAATTGTATCAATTTAATAAACAGTTTTCAAAAGCCACAGAATACTATACTGCAGCTATAAAGTACAGCAACCGTTACGAATTGACCTTTAATGCCCAAATCAATCGCTCTACTTGTTTCGAAACGGGTAATGCGGAATCCATAAGAAAAGAACTGTTTAAAATGCTGAAAGACGATAAAAATATTGATTACTTCGACCAAATTTATTATGCCATCGCCAATCTTTATTACAAAGAAAATAATGTAGCCGAGGCGTTGAATTATTATAAAAAAAGTATAGAAAGCACAAAAAACAATAATCACCAAAAAGCGGTATCGTACATGTCTGTTGGCGATATTTATCTAACTAAAAAAGATTATATATTGGCACAAGCTTATTTCGACTCTTCGTTACAGCTTATGGATATAAATTATCCCGAATATGCACGTGTAAAAAAACTTGCTGCAAACCTCAACGATTTGGCAGATAACTTAATTATTATCCAAACCGAAGACAGCTTGCAACGAATTGCAAAAATGTCTGAAAAAGATAGAAATAAAGTAATAGACGATATTATTCAGAAAATAATTGAAGACGAAAAGCGAAAACAAGAAGAAGAGCAGAAGCAAGCCAACAATATGCTTTTTATAAATCAGCAAAGCATGAATCCTTTAGCTAATCAAACTTCCGGTGGCAAATGGTACTTCTACAATCCTTCCACTTTAGCAATGGGTATGGCAGAGTTTAAAAGAAAATGGGGAAGCCGAAAATTAGAAGACGATTGGCGTAGAAAAAATAAGGCAGTCGTTTTAGTCGCTGCTGGTGAAGATAGTACACAAAATCAGGCACAAAATCAGCAACAAGCTTCGACAAATCCCAAGCAACGCGATTTTTATTTAAAAAACCTACCTCTCAACGATTCATTAATGAAAGTATCGAACAATAAAATGGAAGAAGCTTATTTTAAATCGGGCGAAGCTGCAATGAATCAACTCAACGATTTTACCCTTGCATCAAAACAATTTACAACATTGATTGAGCGTTTTCCAAAATCGAATTATAAATTATTGTCATACTATAACTTATACAGAACCTACAACTTGATTGATAAGCAAGATTTAGCTCTCATATATAAAAATAAAATTATTTCCGAGTTTCCCGACAGTAAATACGCTCAAATGCTTATGAATCCGAATTATTTGAGAGAGCAGGAAGAAAAGTTAACTCAAATTAAATCACTCTACGAAGAAGCATATGATTCTTATAAAGACAACGATTTTAAATCTGTTTTTTCTCATTTTAATGTTGCCGATTCATTATATAAAGACAATCCCATTTACCCGAAATTTAAGTTATTAAAAGCAATGTCAATAGCTAAAATGGGAAAAGTGAATGAATATAAAAACGAACTATCCGAAATAATAGAAAAATATCCGGGAACCATAGAAAAACAACATGCTGAGCAGCTATTGGCAAGTATGAATAATTTTGATCCGGCATATTTGGCAACACTTAGCCAAAATAAAGTTCAAACGAACAACAATAACTCAAATAAAACGAATACTCAACCAAATATAGTTAATGTCAATAACTCAACAACTCAACCAACCGAGAATAAAGAAGAAACCGAGGATGCTTTTTTTAGTTTCAACGAAAACGATAATTGTCAATTTATCATTCTGCTTGATAAAAATGCAGACATTAATCGATTGAAATATAATCTGTTTGGATACAATATTGACTATTTTAGCATGTTCGATTTTCAAATTTTAAATGGCATTTGGAACGAAAAATATTATTACATCAAAGTCTTTCCATTTGGCAATTACAAAGAAGCCGTTAAATATTACAAGCATGTGAATAAAAACCAGGATGCTGTTTTCAGAGGAATCAACGAAAAGCATTATCAATTCTTTGTAATTTCCGACCCGAATTATTTAAAGTTACAATCGAGCGGTGAAATAGAACGCTATCAGAAATTTTTCAAGCGAAAATTTTTAAAGAAAAAAGCGCAATAATGAGCAATAAGTTTCGTGTTTTGTGGGTGGACGATGAAATAGATTTATTGACCCCCTATTTTCAATTTTTAAATGGTAAGGGTTATGAATTGTCTTCGGTTTCGAATGGCAACGATGCCATAGAACTTATCCGAAACCAGGTTTTTGATTTGGTGTTGCTGGATGAAAATATGCCGGGTATGAGCGGTTTACAGGTTGTAGATGAAATAAAAAAAATAAAACCTCAATTGCCGATAATTATGGTAACCAAAAGCGAAGAAGAAAATATTATGGATAGTGCTATTGGTTCCAATATTGCAGATTATCTGATTAAACCGGTAAACCCAAATCAGCTTTTGCTGGCAATAAAAAAAGTATTTGACAAAGTGAAATTAGTGAGCGAAAAATCGTTGCAACTATATCAAAGTGAATTTAATAAACTAAGTCAGCAGATTACGTTTGCCGATAATATTGACGATTGGAAAAATATTTATAAGAACATCATTTATTTCGAAAACCAGTTAGAGCAAACCGATAACGATTCTATGTTGGGAGTATTGCAAGCGCAGCGTATCGAATCTAACCACTCGTTTTGTAAGTATATAAAAAATAATTATGTTCAATGGTTTTCGGACACAAAATCTTCTTTACCGTTAAATTCTGCGAATCTTTTATCAAAAAAATATTTTCCATTGCTAAAAAGCGAACCCAAAATGGCTCTTATTTTAATTGATAACCTAAGATTCGACCATTGGGAAGCCATTTCGAAGTTCTTTTATAACGATTTTAATATAGAATCCGATTTATATCTTTCAATTTTGCCGACTACCACTTCATATGCACGAAATGCTCTTTTTGCCGGTTTGATGCCATCTGAAATTGAAAAGATATTCCCTGAAATTTGGAAAAACGACGATGACGAAGGACTTAAAAACTTGTATGAAGAAGAATTGATGAAAAAGCAATGCTTAAGATTAGGAGTTTCTGATTCGTTTTTCTTTAAAAAAATAATTGCGAACAATGACGGTAGAAATTTTTCAGAAAACATACACAATACCATTCAAAAATACAATCATGGAGTTGTGATTTACAATTTCATCGACATTTTATCGCATTCTCAAACAGAATCGCGTACCATGCGAGAGTTGGCAAATTCAGACGAGTCGTATAGAAGTTTGGTTGTTTCGTGGTTTGAACATAGCCCTCTTTTTGAAATCATGAAAAAGCTGGCAGAAGAAAAATATACGTTATTTGTTACAACCGACCATGGCTCTATACGTGTTGAAAAACCTATAAAAGTAATTGGTGAACGTAATTTAAACACCAACCTTCGATACAAACAAGGGCGAAATATGAATTATAATCCTAAAGAGGTTTTTGAAATAAAAGACCCTGCTAAAGTTTATCTGCCAAAATCGATGGTAACTTCGTCCTATATTTTTGCAACTCAAAACGACTTTTTTGCTTATCCTAATAATTATAGTCAATATGTGGGTATGTATCGAAATACGTTTCAACACGGTGGGGTAAGCATGGATGAAATGTTAGTGCCTTACGCTATTTTAAAAACAAAGCAATGATTCGAATTGATTATACCGACATTAACAATTTAAGCCATGTAGCCAATCGCTTGCTCGAATTAGCCGGCAAAAAAAAAATTTGGTTGTTTTATGGAGAAATGGGAGTGGGAAAAACTACACTTATTTCGGCCATCGTTAAAACTCTTGGTTCAACGTATGAAGCCAATAGCCCAACTTTTGCCATTGTAAATGAATATCCTGCCGAAAATTCGAACAATATTTTTCACTTCGACCTATATAGAATAAAACAACTGGAAGAACTTTTAGATATTGGTTTTGAAGATTATTTAAACCAAAAAGATGCCTATTGTTTAATAGAATGGCCCGAAATAGCCGATGTCATTCTAAATTTATACGATGTCTTTATTTTAAAATTACAACAATGTGAAGATGGTAACCGATGGATACATATTAACGTATAACGTTTCAAAAAAAATGAATCATGTCTCCCAAAAAAACAAGCATTAAATCAGATACATTAAGAGTTACAGAATTGTTGACGCAAGTAGAAAAACTTGCATACCGCAATCCTTCAAAACGTTATGTTATAGGTATTCCGGCGGAGGAAAGCATCGAAGAAAATAGAATAGCGCTAACTCCATTAACGGTTGATTTATTGGTAAATAATGGTCATGAAGTGATTATTCAGACCAACGCAGGGAAGGCTGCTAATTTTTTCGATCACCAATTTAGCGAGTCGGGAGCGATCATTGTTAAAAGCAAAGAAGAAGTTTTTGCCCAATCCGATATTCTTGTTAAAGTGTCCTCGTTAACCGATGCCGAAATTGGTCTTTTGCATGAAGGACAAATTATTTTATCTATTTTGCATGTCCACACCAAAACAAAAGAATACATTCAAAAGCTTACACAGAAAAAAATAACCTGCTTGGCATTTGAATACATAAAAGATGAAAACGATTGTTACCCTATTGTTCGGAGTATGAGCGAAATTGCCGGTAATACTTCTGTGCTTATTGCAGCAGAATACCTGAGCAATGCCCATCAAGGCAAGGGCGAAATGTTAGGCGGAATTACGGGAGTAAATCCGTCCGAAGTGGTGATTTTAGGTGCCGGTACTGCAGGCGAATATGCCGCACGCACAGCATTGGGGTTAGGTGCAATTGTTAAAATATTCGATACTTCGGCATATAAATTAAAACGATTACAAAACAATATCGGTCAACGAATCTATACTTCGGTCATTCATCCGGTCGTTTTAGCCAACGCACTTAAAACGGCTGATGTGCTTATCGGTGCCTTACGAGTTTTAGAACATGGACCTCGTTTTTATGTTACCGAAGAAATGATAAAATTGATGAAAAAGGGAAGCGTGGTCATAGATATTAGTATTGACCAAGGTGGGTGTATCGAAACATCGCGGTTAACAACACATACCAACCCTGTTTTCGAAAAATTCGGCATCGTTCATTATGGTGTGCCCAATATAGCCTCTCGTGTGTCAAGAACCGCTTCTTATGCCTTAAGCAATATTCTGGCACCCTTAATATTAGATTTAGGATATGCCGGTTCTATAAATCATCTGATAAAACAAAACAACGGATACAGAAACGGCGTGTATGTTTTTAATGGTATTTTAACAAATCAATATATCGGTGAAATTTTCGATTTGCAGTATAAGCCCATCAATTTGCTTTTAGCTGCTTTTTAGCGTTTTTAAGAAAATGTAATATTTACATCGCCAACAGTTTAAACCGTTGGCGATGTAAATAACATTTAGATTTCTGTTTATGTCAGATGTGTTACGCAATACTATATTTTTAAAACTTAAAAGAAACAGAAAAACTAGCATGCAACGGGGCTTGAGGATAATATGCAATATCATACATTTTTTGAGCATTATAAAAATATGAATATGCCCATCCGTTGCTTACAAACACCTTATTGGTTAGATTGTTAAGTGCTAACTGTAAGCTAAATTCTTTGCTCCATTTAGGTTTTAAAGTATATTGAATCAATAAATTATTCACAAAGTATTCGCCAATTGCTGTTTCTTCGTTTTGTGTGTTGTCCATATACTGCTTGCCAACATATTTGGTCTGTAATGTGAATATGAAATTTTTAAATGGTTTGTAACAAAAATTACTAGCTATAATGGTTGAGGGTGAAAACGAAATATCGGTATTTTTCATGGTGTCGGCACGTTGTCCCCATGTATCCCAATCGTCATAATAAGCAATAAATTCTTGGATTTTATTTTGGCTGAATGTGGCATTTGCTTGCCAGTTAAATTTTTCGGTTATTTTAATTCCAAATTCAAGTTCAATGCCTCTTCGGAAACTATGGGCAACATTCGTCATGATAGGAGTGCCAACGTTGTTGATTTCGCCGGTCATAACTAATTGGTCAATATAATTCATGTAAAATACGTTAGCTCCAATGTGTAACTGATTAGCCGAGTATTGATAGGCAAGTTCATAATCAAATAGTTTTTCGGGCAATGGAACTTTACCGGAATCGGCATCGGTAAAATTCGAGCGTTCGGGTTCGCGATGTGCCACGGCAAACGATGCAAACAGACGTTGGTTATTGTTTATATCGTAGTTTAAGCCAAATTTAGGATTGAAGAATAAATATTTTTTCGATTGTTCTATGTTTCGCAAATCGTCATCATGCCCGCCGATGGAATAATCGATGGAGCGAAGTTGGGCATCGCCATAAACCGACAAATTTGCCATTAGGTGGTAGTTTACTTTTGCAAAAACATTCATGTCTTTTTTGTCACCGGTGCCATTATACCAGCGATATTTTTTGTTAAGACTGTTCGACATGGTGTCGGGAGCAATTTTTGCCCAGACTATATCACCGAAATGCTTGCCTTCGTAGCGATTTGCTCCTAAACCAAGGGTTGAATAAATTTTATTTTGATGATAATTTAATGAACTTACCAATCCGTAGAAATCATTATCGAGCCATTTTTGGTCAATAAAATCGCTACGCTGAATGGTGTCGTTTCCTATAATTACGTTGGGCAATCCAAATTTGCTGTATTTTTTATTTTCTCTCAGGCTTTCGTAATAACCTTTCCCACGTGTATAATGTAATGCCGTATGCGTGTTCCAATGTTCGGATATTTCGTGTGTAAGGTGCAATTGATAATGACTTTGCCAGTAATTATCTGTTTGATTGTCGTAAGTATAAGGATTGTATGTCGGATTTGTTTTTAATGAATCTTTAGGAACCCCATACCAGGCCTGATATGTTTTTTCGTAGCCGGAAAAATTGATAAATTTAATCATGGTGTTTTTTGCATAATAGCCTGCTGCCAAATAATACGATTTTAAATCGCTAAAGGCTCTATCAATAAAACCGTCCGAATATATTTTGGATAGACGTAAATCGACATTAAAATGGTTATTTATAAGTCCGGTACTGGTGTTAAGCATCAATCTGGAAGTGTTATAGCTGCCATACGATGCATTAAATTCGGCAAATGGTTCGTTGTTGAGTGTAAGCGTTTGCATGTTGATAGAGGCTCCAAAAGCACCGGCACCATTTGTAGAACTTCCTACACCTCGTTGAATTTGAATGTTGTCAGTTGACGAGGCGATGTCGGGAAGGTCAACCCACCATACTCCATGCGATTCGGCATCGTTCAGGGGAATGTCGTTAACGGTTACGTTAATTCGTCTTACATCGCTTCCTCGAATTGAAATACCGGTATAACCTGTTCCAATTCCGGCATCTGAAGTGGTAACGACCGAGGGGGTAAGGCTCAATAAATAGGGAACATCTTTAACCATGTTGTTTTGTTTAATAATTTCTTTATTGACAGAGGTTTGGCTTCCGCTCATAGTTTTGTCGCTTCGGGTTGCCTGTACAATTATTTCGTCGGCAATGAATGCAGCTTTTTTCAGTACAATTTTAAGGTTTGATATATCTGCGCTGATTTCTATTTTTTGAACAAATGTTTCGTAACCAATAAAGCTAATCTTGAGATGGTACGTTCCTTTTTTTACATTTTTTAGGGTAAAGTCGCCCTGAACACCGGAATATGTTCCGTTAAACGTGTTTTCGAGCATAACGTTTGCTAAACTCAGTGGTTGATTTTCTTCGTCCAAAACTTTACCGCTAATGGTAAATTGACAAAATGCTGACACATGCAGAAATAAGACTGCAAACAAAAAATGAAACTTTTTCATAAAAACTTTTTTTTAGTTAGACAATTTTTTACAATTGTCAATGGGAGTCTTCGTTCCCGGCTCGGCATTACCCGTCCCGGTCCAAAGGGTATAATCTCAGCCCGTGGTATTAAGGCACCCCATTGATGTATGGGGCAAAGGTAGTATAATTTTTTTTGAAAATAAAAAGGTCTGTTTAAATTTATTTTGTAAATTGCACTGTTTTTTATCGATACAAAATGAAAATTTATATAACATTTTTTCCGTTATTATTTGTTGTAATGAGCCTTAGAGCTCAGGTGCATGCTGATTTTACAGCAAATCCAACACAAGGATGTGCTCCCATGACCATTTCATTCATAAACAATTCGTCCGGTTCGGGAACCCTAACGTATCAATGGAATTTTGGGAACGGAAATTCTTCTAATTTGCAAAATCCTACTGCCAATTATGTAAATCCGGGAACGTACACTGTTACTTTAATTGTTTCTAATGGAACCTCTTCAGATACATTAGTTCGCACTCATTATATTCATATTTTTCAAAACCCTACTGCAAATTTTACGTTAAGTCCCAATTCGGGTTGCATTCCGTTAACGGTTAATTTTACTAATACTTCTGTGCCGGGCGATACTGTCATTACAAATTATGTTTGGGATTTTGGTGATGGCGGAAGCATTAGTTCTCAAAACCCTTCGCATAACTATACTCAACCTGGGGGGTATAATGTGTCATTACAAATAACGGACGGACATGGTTGCCATTCTACTTTTACTCAAAATGGAGCTGTTGTAGCATCGTCTGTTCCAACAGTAGCTTTTTCGGCTGATTTTACTTCTAATTGTACTGCTCCATTTACGGTTAATTTTACCAATCAAAGCTCAGGCATGGGAACATTAACCTATTTATGGAATTTTGGCGATGGAGGAACTTCAACCGCTCAGAATCCATCGCATACTTATACTCAAACAGGCTCTTATTCGGTAAGTCTTCAGGTTACAAACCAATACGGTTGCTCAAAAGATACGGTTTATACAAATTATATTAATATAAGCAGTGTCAATGCTGCATTTCATACCAATTTAGGCGATAGCGTATGTATAAATCAAATTGTTCAATTTATTAATGATGCCGGAACTACCGCATTGTGGTCTTTTGGTGATGGAGGTACCAGTACATTGTCCAATCCTTCGCATACCTATACGACTTCGGGTTCATATACCGTTATGATGATTGCGGCTCCGGGTACTTCGTGTATCGATACGGCATACCGCACAATTTATGTAAGGCCGGCACCCAATGCTCAGTTTAGTTTCAATCCCGCTTTTTCGTGTGGTAATGCGATTACTTTTACTCCAAATAATACAAACGGAACCGCATATCAATGGAATTTTGGAGATAATTCACCCATAGGAACGAGTGTTAGTCCAAGTCATACATACCAAAATAATGGAAATTATTATGTTAGTTTAATATTGACCGATAGTTATGGTTGTCAGGGGGCTTATCAATATCCAACTCCGGTCATTGTAGAAAAACCGGTAGCCAACTTTAATGCTTCGCCCAAAGAAGGTTGTAAACCATTACCGGTTTCTTTTACCGATTCAAGTTCTTGCAATACAAATTACACACATTTTACCAATTGGTCATGGAATTTTGGTGATGGGCAAACATCCAATTTGCAAAATCCAAATCATACCTATCAAGATACGGGCGTTTATAGTGTAACCTTAACGGTTACTACCGATTTAGGATGCACAGCAACAACTTCTGTTGAGGTGCAAGTGGGCGAACATCAGCACCCGCAGGTTCAGTATAGTTTTTTAGAAGGTTGTGCTAACGATACCATTCATTTTATAAGTTTGTCAACCGATTCTAATTTTATTGATCAATATAATTGGTCGTTTGTAAGTGATAGTGGCTTAGTTGTTGGAAATAGTATGGAAGCAAATCCGGATATTTATTTCCAAGGAAATGGCATTATTTCTTTAACATATGTTATAAATCAAAATGGTTGCTACGATACCTTAAAGTTAGATTCTATATTTGTTCTACACGGACCTTATGTTGGTCATATCGATACCATTATGGTTGGATGTAACGACCCATATACCATTGGTGCATTTGTACCTTTTATTAAGCAAGCGAATCGTTGGTATTGGGACATGAATAACGATGGCGTGTACGAAGATTCTACTGTCTTTGCCCATAATGTTTATTCCTCGGGAGACACGGTTTGGTTTACGTATCCAGATCGAGGGCAATATGAAATCTATTTTATAGCATATAACGATAGTACGGGTTGCTTTTGGGAAGAAAAGTATTCTTTAAAAATTAGGGATATTCAGGCTCATCTTTCAATAATAAGCCCAACCTGTCCGAATCATGTTTTTATGAATACTTCCAATTCGCAAGATTTTGATGTTATCACATTTGCATATGGGGATGGTAACGTAGCAAGCTTATCTTATTCTGATTTTTTATTAGATAGCTTGATAAATCATCAATATGTTTTTCACGATTACCCGACACATTCAGATACCATTACGGCTTATTTATATTTATCTAATAATATAGGTTGTCATGATACCGATTCGGTTACGTTCAGAGTATTTTATCCTCAGCCCGGATTTATGGGCAACCCAACCCATTTTTGTGTGCCTTATAATGCATTATTAACCGATACAAGTCATGCAGATACAACCATCGTTGCTTGGCAATGGACGTTAACCCCCGGAAATGTAATCAATACAAATCAACATCCGACTTTTGCAATAACAAACCCGGGTTATTATTCGGTCGAATTAACTGTTGTAGATGCTTTAGGTTGTTCCGCATCTTTAATTCAAAATACATATTTTCAGGCTGATAATTTTCAGGGGAACTTTTCCTCTTTAGATAATACATTGTGTTTAGGCGATACGATTCATTTTATTTCTTCTGTTCAAGGGGCAACCTCCTACACATGGGATTATGGTGATGGGACAGGTTTAGAAACAACTGTCAATCCAAATCACTTATATGCTGATACCGGAAAATATACTGTTACTCTTTATGTTGAAAATAATTTGCCGGGTTGTAAGGATACCGTTGTGGCAAATCATTACGTACAGGTTCAGGATATTCATGTGCAGTTTAGTGTTCTCGATGCAGATACAAATTGTTATCCCTTTCCGATAACCATCTTTAATACAACCGATACGGCTTATAATCCTACATGGCTGTGGAATTTTGGCGATGGTGGAGTTGCTTTTCAATCGTTGCCTTTTCATAATTACACTCAGCCCGGCTCCTATTGGTTAAGCCTTGAAGCTACAACGTCTTTTGGTTGTAAAGATAAAGATTCATTACTCATTACTGTTGGAGGTCCCTATACAGAAATTACCATGAGCGATTCGATTATTTGTAAAGGAGCAACGGTTGATTTTAATGTCAGCCAAAATCAAAATATTTTAATATATAATTGGGACTTTGGTGATGGTGCTACATCCAATGGAATACCAACCAGCCATACCTATAATTATTATCCTTCGAATGGATATTTTGTGCCGTCATTAATTTACTGTAGTGATGTAACGTGTTGTCAGTCTGCATTTGATACCTTGCATGTTCATCAAGTATTTGCCGATTTTTCGTATGTGCAGGACAACGGAAGTATAGATAGTGTAGCGTGTGGTAATGCAACCCTAACTTTTACGAATAATAGCATAGGTTCTAACGCTTCGCAATGGACTTTTGGCGATGGTTCAAGTGATACGGCTCAAACACCATCGGCGCACTACTATCAAAATACCGGCAATACCCAACAAACGTATTATATTAATTTGGTCGTTACAAGCCAGATCGGATGTGTTGACAGCATCAGAAAACCATTTGTTTTATATCCGTTGCCCGTTATTCAAGTTGGAAATGATGTTGCTATTTGTCATGGAAGCAGTGTCCAATTATCGGCTTCGGGTGGTAATTCAATCGTTTGGCAACCTATTCAGGGTATTGATAACCCGTCTTCTTATAACCCCAATGTTTCACCCGATAGCACAACGACCTACACAGCTACTGTTTATGATACGTATGGCTGTTCAAATACACAATCGGTTTCGGTATATGTACAGCAGCAACCATCGCTCAGCAACAGCTCTGATACAACCATCATTATTGGTGAGCAAGTTAACCTGTTTTCAACTTCCGATCAATCAACCGTAACCTACCTATGGTCTCCTGCAACGGGTTTATCATGCACTAATTGCTCAAATCCTGTTGCGCAGCCGTTGCAAAACACCACATATACCGTTTTAATTACAGATAGCATGCATTGTTTCCAGGTTACGGGCAGTGTTTACATAGAAGTAAAAGAAGAATACAGCATTGATGTTCCATCGGCATTTACACCCAATGGAGACGGGAATAACGATATAATTTACGTAAGAGGTTGGGGCATAAAACAACTACAAGAATTTAAAATATTTAATCGTTGGGGTCAGTGTGTGTTCGAAACCGATGATTTGCATCAAGGTTGGGATGGTACATTTAAAGGGATGAAACAGGATATGGATACCTATGCTTATACTGTTAAAGCCATTACTTTTGGAAATAAAACATTAACCAAGAATGGTTTAATTAACTTACTTCGTTGATCTTCAAAAAAACTTGTTATTAAACATATTTTTTGCAACAGCCTGTTTAATTATTTGATAAAC
>ENA-UOWE01003430-UOWE01003430.1-activated-sludge-metagenome-genome-assembly--contig:-NODE-3430-length-16244-cov-60.917969_pt1 | contig 16244 bp, 20 predicted proteins | sample MGYA00249841_ERZ761562 | MGnify/ENA primary metagenome ERZ761562 (study PRJEB28883, sample SAMN05720200) | activated sludge metagenome | isolation source: Anaerobic digester | place: Japan... | reverse complement strand
TGCCGGGCACGGCATACAAGGTGCTCGTCGGGGCGCTCAACGTGGTGCCGCGCGGCCTGGCGCGCTCGGTGAGCGGCGGGCTCGCCTCCCGTCGCCGGCCCAAGGCCTGATCCCGAGCTAACCCCGCCCCCCTGCCACGGAGATAGCGCTCGCATGGTCATTTGTGGGGGTCGCCGGGCCCTCCTGACCCGGTGATAGCGCTCGCATGGTCACCTTTGGGGGTCTGGACGGCCAAAATGCCCGGAAAGATGACCATGCGAGCGCTATCACCGGGGGAGCAGGGGGAGGGCGTTGACAGGTGACTAAAGGGTCACCTATTGTCTCGGCATGGCGGCCGAGGACATGGACGACGGGGTCTTCAAAGCCCTCGCCGACCCGACTCGACGGGCGCTGCTGGATGCCCTCTTCGCCACGGACGGGCAGACGCTGAGCAGCCTCACCGCCAGGCACCCCCAGCTCACCCGGTTCGGGGTGATGAAGCACCTGCGGATCCTCGAGGACGCCGGGCTCGTCGTCGCCCAACGCGTCGGGCGCGAGAAGCGCCACTTCCTCAACCCGGTGCCGATCACCGCCATCGCCGCCCGCTGGGTCGGCAAGTTCAGCCAGCCGTATGCCGAGGCGCTCGTCGCGCTCAAAGCCGACCTCGAACGCCCATCGGGCACCGAACCGCCCCCGTGAAGGAGTCGTCATGACGAGCACCCAGATCTACCAGCTCTATATCCGCGCCGAGGTCGAGGAGGTCTTCCAGGCCCTGCTCGACCCGGACTTCACCCGCCGCTACTTCCATGGCACGGCCTTCACCGACCCGCCGCGGGCCGGTCAGCCCTACGCCCTGTCGACGCCCGACGGCACGCCCGCCGTCGACGGGACCATCGAGGTGCTCGACCCGCCGCATCGGCTCGTTCAGACCTGGCACGTCCGCTACGACCCGGCGATGGAGGCCGAGCCGCCGAGCCGCGTCGAGTGGACCCTCACCCGCGCAGGGGAGGGGTTGACCCTGTTGCGCGTCGTTCACGGCGACCTCGCCCGCAGCCCGCTCACCGCGGCCAGTGTCAGCCGCGGTTGGGACTGGGTGCTCGGCGGGCTCAAAACCGTTCTCGAAACGGGTATGCCGCTGCCTCCCGTCGCCTCCGACCCCACGGACAGCGGGGTCGAGGCCGCGACCTCGGCGCAGGACATCACCGGCGACTGGCATCGGGCCCAGGCGATCGAGATCAACAACGCCGTCTGGGACCAACTCGCTGGAGTTGCGGCCGGCACCGCCACCGCGGTGGGCCTGGTCCGCGGGGCGTATGCCGCGGCATACCACTGGGAGCGGGCCAAGGGAGCGACGCTGGCGAACGAGGCACGCGCTCGCTACCTCATCGGCAAGGCCTGGCTGGCGTCCGCGCGACCCGATCAGGCGCTCGGCTATGGCGACCGGACGCTGGCCCAATGCGAAGCCCACGGGTTGGGCGACTTCGACCTGGCCTATGCCCACGAGTTGCGCGCTCGGTCGCTGGCCGGGCTGGGCCGGGACGCTGAGGCGCTCCAGGCGTGGGCGGCGGCGCTTGCGGTCGAGATCGCCGATCCCGAGGACCGCGAGATCGTCGAGGCCGACTTCGCCGATGCGCCCACCCTGACCTGACGCCCAGAGGAATTGATTGGATGTGTATCCAGTCGGACGTGTCGACCGGTTATACCTCCACCCGTGCCACTTCCACCCGTCGGCTGCCTATCGCAGCGGCCACGCACAGGCTGGGCACGCGGCATACTGGCTGCCCGTGACTGATATCGCTGCCGACCGGGCCCGCCTGCTGGAGATCGTCAAGGCCAAGGCCATCGTCCATGGCCGAGTGACCCTGTCGTCGGGGCGTGAGGCGGACTACTACGTCGATCTGCGCCGGATCACTCTCGACGGCGAGGCAGCACCCCTTGTCGGGCGGGTCATGCGCGATCTGACCAGTGACCTCGACTTCGACGCCGTCGGCGGGCTGACCCTCGGCGCCGACCCGGTCGCGACCTCGATGCTGCACGCGGCATCCGCAGCAGGCGGCCGCCTCGACGCCTTCGTCGTCCGCAAGTCGGGCAAGGCCCACGGCCTGCAGCAGCGGATCGAAGGCCCCTCGATCAGCGGTCGTCGGGTGCTCATCGTCGAGGACACCTCGACCACCGGGGCCTCGCCCCTGGAGGCCGCCAACGCCGCCCGCGAGGCCGGCGCAACCGTCGTCGCTGTCGCCACGATCGCCGACCGGGCGACCGGAGCGGCGGCTGTTTTCGCCGAGGCGGGGCTGCCCTATCGCTTCGTCTACGGGCTCGCCGAGCTCGGACTCGCCTAGGATCGGCCTCAACCCACCGGCTAAGGGAGCCTCGCATGATCCCGCTCATCATCATCGGCGTCATCGTTCTGGGACTCGTCGCCTGGTTCTTCAGCGCCTACAACGGCCTCATCAAGCTGCGCAACCTCACCCAGGAGGCCTGGGCCCAGATCGACGTCGAGCTCAAGCGACGGCACGACCTCATCGGCAACCTCGTGGAGACCGTCAAGGGGTATGCCGCGCACGAGCGAGGCACGCTCGAAGCCGTCACCCAGGCCCGTGCGGCCGCGATGGCGCCGGGGCTGAGCCCGGCCGCAACCGCCAAGTCGGAGGCCGCCTTGACCCAGGCCCTCGTGCGGCTCAACGCCGTCAGCGAGGCCTACCCCGACCTCAAGGCCAACCAGAACTTCTCGGCGCTGCAGGCTGAGCTCGGCGCCACGGAGGACCGGATCGCCAGCGCCCGGCGCTACTACAACGCCAACGTTCGCGAGCTCAACACCAAGGTCGAGTCGATCCCCACGAACTTCGTCGCAGGGATGGCGTCGGTGACCAAGGCCGAGTACTTCGAGTTGGACGGCCCTGCCGAGCGCGAGGCCCCGAAGGTGTCCTTCGACCCGGCCGGGGGCTCGGCTGGTGGCTCAGTCGGTCAGGCCGGCCAGGCCGCGCCGCTGCCGCCCGCCCAACCGGCGCCCGCCCCCATCCAGGACGCACCGGCATACCCGCAGACGCCTCCGCCGCCCGCAGCCGGCTAGCCGCCGGCTAGCCGGGCTTGCCGCCCGGGCGCTCAGTCAGCTGACGCGGCGGCCCGGCGGTGGCGCCACCACTCGAAAACCATCGGGAGCAGTGACACCCCGATGATCGCGATCACCGCGATCTCGAGGTTCTTGCCGATGGCCGGGAACGCCGCGCCAAGGAAGTAGCCGGCGAGCGTGATCGACAGCACCCACAGCACCGCGCCGACGGCGCTCCACACGAAGAAGGTCCGCCGGTTCATCGCGCTGACCCCGGCGACGAGGGTGATGAAGGTCCGCACGATCGGCACGAACCGGCCAATGACCAGCGCCTTCGTGCCGTGCTTCTCGAAGAACGCATGCGTCTTGTCGAAGTACTCCTGCTTGAGGATCCGCCCCGTCCGCTTGTAGAGCGCCGGCCCCATCGCCCGCCCGATCTCATACCCGCACACGTTCCCGAGGAACGCCACGACGGTGAGCGTCGGCAGCGCGATCGCCAGCGAGGGCAGGTGCGGCTTGCCCCCCGAGATGAACAGCCCAATCGCGAACAGCAGCGAGTCGCCGGGCAGGAATGGGAAGAACAGCCCGCACTCGACGAACACAATGCCGAGCGAGAGCCAGAAGAATCCGCTCCCGTAGGTCTCGAACAGATAGTTCGGGTCGAGCCAGTCGGGGCCGAGGGCAGGAGGCATCACGACCCCGAGGGTATGCCGCCCGCCTGGCTGCCCCGTAATCCTCACCTGTGCGCGCGCCGTGTTCGCGGACACCAGCGCGGGCCTTCCACAAACAACGGACCAAGCAACCGCCGCTCCGATGGCCCCCTACGATGACGGGTGTCAGCCGGGGTCGGGACGGATCTCGGCGCCTTGAATTCGATGTCGAAGGGAACGTTCATGTTGCGCTCGCGAATGCTCGCCGTCTCCGGGTCCGCCCTGTTGCTGGCCGGCCTGGCCGCCTGCGGGGGGAGCACCTCGACGGGATCGACGACGTCGGCCGTTGCGACCAAGGCCCCTTCGGCGAGCGCCACCACCGATGCCTGCGCCATTGCGTCGCTGCCGCTGACCACCGCGGGCAAGTTCACCATCGGAACCGACGACCCGGCATACGAGCCCTGGTTCAAGGACGGGAAGCCGGCCAACGGGCAGGGCTATGAGGCGGCCGTCGCCGCCGCTGTGGCCGCGAAGATGGGCTTCGCCGCCGCCGACGTCCAGTGGGTCGTCGTGCCGTTCACGAACGCCATCACCCCCGGCAAGAAGAACTTCGACGTCGACATCAACCAGGTGTCGATCTCCGAGGAGCGTCGCAAGGCAGTGGACTTCTCGTCCGGCTACTACGACGTCGCCCAAGCCGTCATCACTTACAAGGGTTCGCCGATCGACGGCAAGACGGCTGTGGCCGACCTCGCCGGCGCCAAGCTCGGCGCCCAGGTGGGCACGACCTCCTACAAGGCGATCACCGACCAGATCAAGCCGACGGCGGCCCCGGCCGTGTTCGACACCAACGACCTGGCGGTCCAGGCGCTGAAGAACAAGCAGATCGACGGCATCGTCGCGGACGTCCCGACCGCCTTCTACATGACCGCGGCGCAGTTGGACAACGGCGTCATCGTCGGGCAGTTGCCGGCGGCTGGCGGCGCGCAGGAGCAGTTCGGGCTGGTCCTCACCAAGGGGTCCGGGCTGACCGCCTGCGTCTCGAAGGCGGTCGACGCGCTGCGGGCCGACGGCACCCTGGCCAAGCTCGCGACGCAGTGGCTCACCAACGCCGGCGCCCCGGCGCTCAAGTAACCACCCGCACACCTCACCACACGGCATACCCCCTCGGGATCTTCGTGGCGAACCCTCCCGACGAGCGTGTGGACGCACCCGGCGGTCTGACCGACCGCTGGGTGCCGTCCGCGCTGGAGCAGGAGCGCCGCGCCTACCGCCGCTCGCGGACGGTGCGGTCGGCAGCCATCGCGTCAATCAGCACGATCCTCGTCGTCGGCGCGCTCGGGTGGGTGCTCACGCACTCGTCCGGGTGGCCGCGGGTCCAGGAGACGTTCTTCGATTGGGACAAGGCCGTCGCGTCGTTCCCGGCGGTGCTGAACGGGCTTTGGCTCAACATCCGGGTGCTGCTGGTCTGCTCGGTGCTCATCGCGGTGTTGGGACTGACCATCGCGGTCATGCGGACCCTGCGCGGCCCGGTCTTCTTCCCGTTGCGGCTGTTCGGGGCGGCGTTCACCGACCTGTTCCGGGGTCTGCCGCTGCTGCTCGTCCTGCTGCTGCTGGGTTTCGGCGTGCCCGCGTTGGGTCTGGACGGGTTGCCGCAGGAGGCGGTGTTCTGGGGCTGCGCGGCGTTGGTGCTCAGCTACTCCGCCTATGTCGCCGAGGTCTTCCGCGCCGGCATCGAGTCGGTCCATCCGTCGCAGCGCGCGGCCGCCCGGTCGCTCGGCCTGACCCACACCCAGTCCCTGCGGTTCGTCATCGTGCCTCAGGCGGTGCGCCGGGTCTTGCCGCCGTTGCTCAACGACTTCGTGTCCCTGCAGAAGGACTCCGGGCTCATCGCGGTCCTCGGCGTCGTCGACGCGATCCGCGCGGCCCAGATCGAGACGGCCCGCGACTTCAACTTCACGCCGTATGTCGTCGCCGGCGTCCTCTTCGTCTGCCTCACCGTCCCCATGGCGCGCTTCACCGACTGGGTGGCCCGGCGCCAGGGCTTCCAAGGGAGCGGGCTGGTATGAACGGCTTCGCCGTCGGCCGCTCCCGCCACCGAGGTATGCCGTGAGCCTCCTGTCCGTCCGCGGGTTGCGGAAATCGTTCGGCAGCAACGTCGTCCTCGACGGGTTCGACCTGGAGGTGTCGGCCGGCGAATGCGTCGTCCTCATCGGCGCCTCCGGGTCGGGCAAGTCGACCCTGTTGCGGTGCGTCAACCTGTTGGAGACCGTCGACGACGGCGTCATCCACCTCGGCACCGAGGACATCACCGACCCGCGGGTCGACCCTGACCGGGTGCGGTCGCGGATGGGGATGGTCTTTCAGGCCTACAACCTGTTCCCGCACCTGAGCGTCCTGGACAACATCACCCTGGCCCCGATGCGGGTCCACGGCCGACCTCGGGCCGACGCGACCGCCGCTGCCCGGGCGATCCTTGAGCGGGTCGGGCTGGCCGACAAGGCGTCGGTCCGGCCCGACGAGTTGTCCGGCGGGCAGCAGCAACGGGTCGCCATTGCCCGGGCCCTAGTCAACTCACCCGAGCTCATGCTCCTCGACGAGGTGACCTCGGCCCTCGACCCGGAGTTGGTCGGCGAGGTGCTCGACCTGCTTGTCAGCCTCAAGGCCGAGGGGATGACGATGGTGCTGGCCACCCACGAGATGGCTTTCGCCAAGCAGGTGGCCGACCGGGTGTGTTTCCTGCACGGCGGCGCCATCCACGAGGAAGGTCCGCCGGCGGCCCTGCTCGGCGCCCCGTCGCGCGAGCGCACCCGCGCGTTCCTGTCCCGGTTCGTCGGCCTGTGACCGGCCCCGACGCGGGAGGGGTGGGCGAGGTGGGCGTCGGTCCGTATGCCGGTCCGCCCCTCTCCGGCGATCACTGGGACCCCGTGCTGCTCGCCGAGGGCGACCGGCGCAACGTCGTGGATCGCTACCGCTATTGGCGGCACGAGGCGATCGTCGCCGACCTCGACACCCGCCGGCATCCGTTCCACGTGGCGGTCGAGAATTGGGGCCACGACTTCAACATCGGCTCGGTGATCCGCACGGCCAACGCCTTCAACGCGGCGGCGTTCCATATCGTCGGACGGCGACGGTGGAACCGGCGAGGGGCGATGGTCACCGACCGCTACCAGCACGAACACCACCACCCCGACGCCGCCGCGCTCGCAACGTGGGCACAGGCGCAGGCGGGGGCGGGGGCGGGGGAGGCGAGCGGCATACCTCTCATCGGGATCGACAACCTGCCCGGCTCGGTCGCGCTGGAGACCTACGACCTGCCGCGCGAGTGCGTCCTCGTCTTCGGCCAAGAGGGGCCCGGGCTGACGCCTGAGATGCAGCAGGTATGCCGTGTGGTCCTGCACATCGACCAGTTCGGCTCGACCCGCTCGATCAACGCGGGTGCCGCGGCGGCGATTGCCATGCATGCCTGGGTGCGCCGCCACGTCTTCGACCAGCAGCCATGACGGCGCCTCCCGGCCAACCGGGCCCGGCTCCCGCTGGGCTCGGGGCTGGCTACTGGCGGATGTTCGCCGCCGACTCGGTCTCGTCGATCGGGACGGTCGTCTCGACCCTGGCGATCCAGTTCCTTCTCATCGACACCCTCCAGGCCGACGAGCAGGCGATCGGCCTGGTCCGTGCCGCCCAGTGGGCTCCCTACCTGGTGTTCGGGCTGCTCGCCGGCGTGATCGCCGAACGGGTCCGCCGCAAACCCCTGCTCGTGGCCGCCGACCTGCTGGGGATGACGATCTTCGGGGCGATCGGCCTGCTGGCCCTCGCCGGCCGGCTCACCGTCCCCATCGTCGCCGGGCTGGTCTTCGTGTTCGGCGCGGTCACGTGCGTGTCGGTCGCGGCATACCAGTCCTATGTCCCGAGGCTCGTGCCCGAGCGCGCCCTCCCCGACGCCTTCGCCCGTCTCGAACAGATGGGGCAGGTGGTCGGCTCGGTCGGGCCGGTCGCCGCGGGCTCGCTCGTGCGCTTCCTCTCCGCGCCGATCGCGGTACTCGTCGACGCGCTCTCGTATGCCGTGTCCGCCGTCGTCATCGCGACCATCCGCACGCCGGAGCCGCCCATCGTGCGTGGCGAGTCCCGGCACCTCGTCGCCGAGCTGCGCGAAGGTGCCCGGTGGGTCTATCGGCACGAGACCCTGCGGCCGTATGCCTTCTGGCTGCACAGCTGGTTCGTCGGGCGCGCCATGGTGATGACGGTGCTGGTCTTCTACGCCAACCAGGAGTTGCACCTGGATGCCCTCACCGTGGGCCTCATCCTGGCCGCCGCTGGCGTGTCGGGTGTCGTGGCCGCCGGGGTGGCGCCGCGGCTGGGGCGGCGGTTCGGTGTCGGCCGGGTCATCACCACCGTCGAATGGGTGTCGCCGCTGTGGCCGGTGCTCGTCGTGCTTGCACAGCCCGGGCCCTGGGGCGTCGCCGTTTTGGTCGTTGCGATGCTGCTGGATGGGCTGACCGCGATGAGTGCCTCGCTGATGATGACCTACCGCACCGCAGTCACCCCCGACCGGCTCCGGGCGCGGATGAATGCCACGATCCGCACCTTCAACTGGGGCGGGTTGGCCATCGCGTCGTTCGTGTCGGGGTGGGTGGCCAGCATGTGGGGGAGTCGGGTCGCGATGCTGGCGGGAGCCGCGATCCTGCTGGTGGCGACGGCATACCTGCGTCGGTCGGCCTTCAGGGCGGCGGTGCTGCCGGTCGCGGTCTGAGCCGGACCGAGCCGAGGCTCAGGCGTCCGCCAAGCGGTCGAGCAAGAGGGCGAGCGGCTCGGGCACCGCATCCAGGTCGAGGGCCTCGGCGAGCGCACCCCCGAGCAACTCTTTGCGTCCGGACGCGACCCCGCAGAAGCGGTGCAATTGCTCAGCGAGCGGACGGTCCTGCCAGGCCAACTGTCGTTGCAGCGCACCGAGTTTGGCCCCGAGGCCCAGCCTCTCGATCACGGCGATGGTCCTCACCGGCCCGAGGGCCCGAAGCAGTTCCTCCTCGAGATCGGCGTGGCAGACGAAGAACCCGTAGGCAGGAAGGTCGCTTGGGTCGCGCACCGGCAGCCCGATCTCGACGAGGGCCCGCTCGATGAAACGCACTTCTGCCGCGTCGCAGAGCCCGAGCATCTCGGCATCTGCCCAATCGGCTCGGGCCTGGCGCAGCACCCGACGGATGTTGGTGACCCCGCCGAGGTCGACCAGCCGGACTCGTTCCAGGTTGACCTCGCGGGCAGCGGCGAGGGTGCGGACGGCTGCGACATCACTCGCCCCCTCAAGGAGGACGACGGTCCGGGGGTGCTTCGGCACGGTGCCAGCCAACCACGCCCAGAGGTATGCCGTGCACCGCACCTCCGCCCCGCCCCTGCCCGCGCCCGCCCGAAACATCGTCGACCTTTCGTTGGCTCGATGAAATATCGTCGAGCGTGCGGAAGGTCGACGATCTTTTGGGGCCGCCGGCACCGGCACCGGCATATCCGCCCGCGGTGAGCTGTCGATTCGGGGATTCCTCGCCCGTCACCTTGATGAACGAGCCCGCCGGGCTCCCAGAGAAGGAGAACGATGAGGCGATATCTCGTCCTGTTGCCCGCGCCGGAGGCGGAGTGGGCGGCCCTCCCAGCCGAGGAACACGTCAAGGGCATGCAGTTGCACGAGCAGTTCCAGCGCGACCTTGGCCAAGGTGGCCACTGGATCGTCACGGCCAGCCCATTGACCCCGTCGGCACAAGCGCTCTCGATGCGCCCCGACGGCCAGGGCGGCGCGGTGATCACGGACGGCCCGTTCGCCGAGAGCGTGGAGCAACTCGCGGGGTTCTACCTCATCGACAGCAATGACCGCGACGACCTCGTCCGCTGCTGCGCCCAGTTGGCGAGCACCGGCGACTTCATCGAGCTGCGCAAGCTCGCCCAGCAGGGCGAAGACGTCTCCGGTCAGACCAGCACCGACACCACCCCAACATTCCAGAAGGGACACCTCCTATGAAGTACTTCGTTCTTATTGCCCACTCGCCCACCGGGTGGTCGAGCATGTCGGCCGACGAGCAGGCCGAGTCGATGAACGACCACGTCCGCTTCCACCAGGCCGTTGGCGAGCACCTGCTCGGAGGAGAGGCGCTGGCCGACTCCGACGCCGCAACCACCCTGCGCCACGTCGGCGGCCAGCCGGTCCTCACCGACGGCCCGTTCGCCGAGACCGCCGAGATGATCGGGGGCTTCTACCTGCTGGACGCCCCCGACCTGGACACCGTCGTCGAGTGGTGCCGGATCCTGCCGCACGGCTACTCCTTGGAGATCCGGCCCTGCGTCCAGATCGACCTGCCCGGCTGATCGAGTGACGGAGTCGAGCACCCGGTGGTGAGCAAGACGATCGAGCGGGTCTGGCGCGATGAGTGGGGCCGGTTGCTGGCCCTGCTCGTCGGCCAGTTCCGTCGACTCGACCTCGCCGAAGATGCCCTCGCCGACGCGTTCGAGGCGGCGGCGCGGACCTGGCCGCGCGACGGCATACCGGCCAACCCGCCGGCGTGGCTGCTCACCGCAGCGCGCCGGCGGGCGGTTGACCGGCTCCGCGCCGAAGCCGTCGCCGCCCGCAAGGAACCGCTGCTCGTCGTCGATGCGCGCACCCAGGAGGAGGCTCAGCGAGCGATGGCCGACCCTGGCGATCAGCTCGGCGCGCTGGCCGACGAACGGCTGCGGCTGGTCTTCCTCTGCGCACACCCGGCGCTGGCTCCCGAAGCCGCAGCGGCGCTGACCCTCCGGCTGGTGATGGGCGTCTCGACGGCTGACCTCGCGCGGCTGTTCCTCGTCGCCGAGCCGACGATGGCGGCCCGGTTGACCCGGGCTCGCAAGAAGCTCCCCGTCGCGGGCGTTGCCTTCGCCCTTCCGACGCCTGAGCGGCTCGCCGAGCGGATCGACGTGGTCGCCACGGTCGCCTACCTCGCCTTCACCGCCGGTTATGCGCCCGGTTCCGGTCCCGATGTCGTGCGCGCCGAGCTCGCGGGGGAGGCCATCCGGCTCACCCGCCTGCTGCGGCAACTCCTCCAGGGGTATGCCGTTCAGCCGCCTTCCGCTGCAACGCAATCCGCGCCCCTGCTCGATGCACTGCTGGCGTTGATGCTGCTGCAGCACTCGCGGCGCGAGGCTCGGGTGGACGATGCCGGACGGCTGGTGTTGCTGCCCGACCAGGACCGCGGCCGATGGAAGCGCGGCGAGATCGCCGATGCTCTCGGTCTGCTCGCGGGGTTGCCCGACGACCCAGCGGTGCTGGGTCGTCGGGCTACCGAGGTTCGGCTGCAGGCCCTCATCGCGGCCGAGCACGCGGTCGCGCTCAGGGCCGGCGACACCGATTGGCGACGGATCGCCGACCGGTATGCCGCCCTCGACCGCCTCACGGCCTCGCCGGTGGTCCGGCTCAACCGTGCGGTGGCCGTGGCTGAAGCCGACGGCCCGGAGGCTGGCCTGGCCTTGCTTGACGGCCTCGACGAGGTGATGCCCACGTCGCATCGAGTGTCGACGGTGCGGGCCGAGTTGCTGGTCCGGGCCGGGCGCGCGGAGGAGGCCGCGGCGGCATACGAACGGGCAATTGGCTTGTGCACCAACGAAGCCGAGCATGCCCACCTGCGGGGCCGCCGCGAGGCACTCGGGCGCGAGCCGGGCCGACCCTAGGCGGACGGCGTCCAGTTCGGGTCGCGGCCCAGCCAGCCGACCAGCCGCTCGTAAGGGCCGGCGTCGTCGGCCACGTCGACCACCGCCCCGAAGGGGAAGCCCTCACGGGCATCGCGCGGGACGAACTGCTGGGCGCCGATGATGACCGGCTCGGCGAGTGCCGGGTCGAGCTGATCCACGCGACCGACGGCCGCAGCGAGGTCCCACGCGTGGGTGACGAGCTCCTGGGTGTAGCGAAAGGCTCCGATGCGTCCCGGCACCTGAACGCCCGGGGGGAGGCTGAGGATCCGCTCTAGGACCGCGTCGTCGGACCAGACCTGCACGAGCCGGTCGCGGTCGGCGGCGGCAACTGTCGCGAGCGACTCGTCGGGGACGCCGGTGATGACCTGTGGCACCTCGGCCCAGCCGCCGCCGGTGGCCACGTGGGTGATGCGACGGAAGACGGTCAAGAGGTGGGCGACGAGGGTGCGCACGTCGTAGTCGTCGCAGGGAGTCGGTCGGTCGAGGTCGGCGGGCGCGAGGCCGTCGATGAGGTGGACCGCCTGGTCGGCTGCGGCGAAGAAGTCGGGACGGGGGTCGGTCGTCAGACGCGGGTCGACGACGGCGGGGGCGCTGGGGGAAGAAGTTTGGTTCATGGCTCCACCCTGAGCCCTGAACCTGACACCTACGGTCAGGTTTCTCTGCCATTCTCGATCCATGCGATCTGACCGGCTCCTCAGCCTGCTGCTCATCCTGCAGGCCCGCGGCAGCGCCGTCGCCCCCGAGGTCGCACGCGAGTTGGAGGTCAGCGTCCGCACCGTCTATCGCGACGTCGAGGCACTCTCGGCGGCCGGCGTTCCGGTGTGGACCGAGCAGGGTCGAGGCGGGGGCATCCGGCTCATGCCCGGCTATCGCACCGACATGACAGGCTTGACCGCGGCCGAGTCGCGGGCCCTGGTGGCGATGTCCGGTCGAGCCGTGCCCGACGATCTGGGCATGGGGTCGGCCCTGGCGAGCGCGGTCCACAAACTCGTTGCCGCAGTGCCGCCTTCGCATCGCTCGGCTGCCGAAGCCGCCCGCGCGAGGGTCCTCGTTGACCATGCTGGCTGGTATCGCCGCACCCCTTCCGCACCCGCGCTCGAGGTCGTTCAGGAGGCCGTGTGGGCGCAGCGCCGACTGCTCCTGGACTATCGGCACGGCGACGGCACCGAGGAGTCGGTCACCGTCGACCCCTATGGCCTGGTCGCCAAGACGGGAGTCTGGTACCTCGTCGGCAGCACCGGCACCGGCGAGGACCACCACGAACGGATGTGGCGCGTCGACCGGGTCAACACCGCAGTCGCCCTGGACGAGCCGGCCACGGAGCCGGACGGGCTCGACCTCGCGGCGGTGTGGGAACGGCTGCGACAGCGGATCGAACGGCCCCGCGGGTTGGTGCCGGTCGAGGTTGTCGTGCGGATCAAACCGGACGTGCTCGACATGGTGCTGCGGGTGACCGCCGCCCGCAGGTTCCTCGCCCCGGACGAGACCGCCTCCACGCCACCCGGTATGCCGCCCGCATCCACCGACCCAGCGGCCACCGCCTCAGCAGCCACCCACGCTGACAGGACCACCGACCCCGACGGCTGGATCCGCATGACCCTGCGCTTCCGCGGCGAAATGGGCGCTGTCGCAGCACTATTGGCGTTCGGCGGCGACGCCGAGATTGTCCACCCACCATCGACCCGGCGGCTCATGGCGCAGACCGCGAGAGCCGCGCTGGCACGGCATACGGGAGAAGAACCGGCGTGACGCCCAGCGTTGGCGAGGTGAACGTGAGGTGACGCAGAGGTAGCCGACGTGTTCGGGGCGAACGTCCCTGGGCAAGCGCTTGCCAGGAAGTGGAAGGATGGGGGCGGACCGACCGCCGAGCGCCTAGGAGACGCCCCATGCCCATCGCAACACCTGAGGTTTACGCCGACATGCTCGACCGCGCGAAGGCTGGCGCCTTTGCCTACCCGGCGATCAACATCACCTCCAGCCAGACCATCAACGCGGCGATTCGTGGCTTCGCCGAGGCCGGCTCCGACGGCATCATCCAGGTGTCCACCGGTGGCGCCGACTTCGCGTCGGGCTCCAACATCAAGAACATGGTGACCGGCGCCAGCGCCCTCGCCGCGTTCGCCGCCGAGGTCGCCAAGAACTACTCGGTCAACATCGCGCTGCACACCGACCACTGCCCGAAGGACAAGCTCGACGGCTTCGTCCGTCCGCTGCTGGCCATCTCGGCCGAGCGGGTCAAGGCCGGCCTGCCCCCGCTGTTCCAGTCGCACATGTGGGACGGCTCGGCCGTGCCGCTGGCCGAGAACCTCACCATCGCCCAGGACCTGCTGGCCCTCGCCAAGGCCGCGCACATCATCCTTGAGGTCGAGATCGGTGTCGTCGGCGGCGAAGAGGACGGCGTCGCCAACGAGATCAACGAGCAGCTCTACACGACCCCCGAGGACGCCCTCGCGACCGTCGAGGCGCTGGGCCTGGGCGAGAACGGCCGCTTCATGGCTGCCCTCACCTTCGGCAACGTGCACGGCGTCTACAAGCCGGGCAACGTCAAGCTGCGCCCCGAGATCCTCAAGCAGTGCCAGGACGCGGTCGTTGCGGCCAAGGGCCTGGCTGCTGGCAGCAAGCCGCTGGACCTCGTCTTCCACGGCGGCTCCGGCTCGCTCCCGCAGGAGATCTCGGACGCGGTCGACTTCGGCGTCATCAAGATGAACGTCGACACCGACACGCAGTACGCCTTCACCCGCCCGGTCGCCGGCTGGATGCTCAAGAACTACGACGGCGTCCTCAAGGTCGACGGCGAGGTCGGCAACAAGAAGCAGTACGACCCGCGCGCCTGGGGCAAGGAGGCCGAGGCCGCCATGGCCGCCCGCGTCGTCCGCGCCTGCCAGGACCTGCGCTCGGCCGGAACGCACCAGGCCTGAGGGTGACCTCAAACCTGCTGGGTATGCCGGCGACGCTACTGCCGGTCGACCCCGCGGCTGACATCGTGGCCGGGCTCCGTGAGGGGCCCGGCCACGGGTCGCCAGACCATGCGGGAAGCGCCGCAGAGGGTATGCCGCACGCGGCCCTCGAATCCGTTGCCGCGGCATACCCGACCTCGTCGTTGGCCTGGGCCCTGCTGGCCGAGGGGGCGCTCGACGCGGACCACCCGGTCACGGCATACGCGTATGCCCGCACGGGTTATCACCGCGGTCTGGACTCGCTGCGCAAGGCCGGGTGGCGTGGTCAGGGACCGATCCCGTGGGAGCACGAACCCAACCGGGGGTTCCTGCGGGCGCTCGCGGCGCTGGCCCGAGCGGCCCGCGTCATCGGGGAGTCCGAGGAAGAGGCCCGCTGCGCCGGCTTCCTGCGCGAGTCATCCCGCGAGGCTGCCGACGCTCTCGGCCTCTGAGCTGTTGTTCCCCTTTGCCCCCCCCGCCGGGTCGAGGTATTCCACCATCGCCAGGTGATGGCCGAATACCTCGACCCAGCCGGGGTGGGCTAGGGGAGGACAGGCGTGAGGTCGGTGTGGGTGAAATCGTCGCCGACGAACAGCAACGGCTCGTCTGACTCCGCGGCCAACGCGTAGGCGAAGCAGTCCCCGAAGTTCAGGCGGGCCTTGCTCCCTGAACCCCGGCCGAATCGGCTGTGGGCGGCCCCGGCATCGAGGGCCTGCTGCGCGGTCACCGCAGTAATGTCGATCGACAAGTCGTCAAGAATCGTGAGGGCGGCCACACGGCCTGCGTCGCCCCCGCGTCGACTGGCGACGACCTGCAACTCCAGAGCCGACCCCGCCGACATCTTGGCGCTGGGGGCGTCAAGAATGGCATCCACCAGGGCTTGCGAGCCCGGCTCGCGCAACAGGATGGCGACGACGGCCGAGGTGTCGACGATCATGCGGGCAACCCGTCTTCGTCGTACATCTCATCATTCATGAAGCGCCAGACAGCTGCCCGGTCCTCGTCGGTGAGCCCGACGTTGTAGGCCTCGACGGTTGCGTGCACCCGGGCCACGCGTGCCGCTCGGCTCTCTTGCTTGGCGGCATCGGCGGCCGACACCTTCGCCAAATAGTCTTCGAGAGCAGCCTCCAGGACGCTGACCTGGCTGCGGCCCGTGCGCTCGGCGGCCTCCTTGGCCAGGCGGCATACCCGCTCGTTCTTGATGTTGAGCGCCATGCTTACACCTTACACCTGCATATGTTACACCTTGGGCCCGAACAGCCCTCGAAGGTGGGCTCGCGGGTTAGTTTCCGTAGCTCTTGGCCAGCCCCGCGCGGGCATCGGCCTGGATGCCGTAGGGCGCGATCGGGTAGCGAAGACCGTTGCGGGACAACGCTTCCAGGCCCGCGATCATCGTCGGCAGAAACTGCGGCGGCGTCGCCATGAGCATCTCGTCGTCAGCAACCCCGCCATAGCGGCGCTCGGCATAACAGGGGATCGACACCGACGGCTCGCCGGTGGCCAGCGCCCGGCCCCAGGAGTCGGCGCAGGCCGACTCGCCGACCGAGCTCATGGTGAGTTTGCGGTAGCCCGACCACTGCAGCCCGTTGATCATGAGCACCATCTGGCCTGGCGTGGCATAGATGAGCACGACGTCGGGTGGATCTAGCCGCCCCGTCGCGAGGGGAGACACGACGACACCGGCGTGGCCGGCATACGGGGCCGTGTCCATCGAGCGCTGGTGCGCCGCGGAGTCCTCGATCGTCGCGAACCAGACCCCCGCGAGCGCGCGTCCGCCCAACCACTCCTCGTCGCGGGGGATCAGACCGAGCACCGCCGAGCACTGCTTCTGGACGAAGTCGTCGGCCGTCGCGCCCACGGTCCACCCGAGCCGCGCCGCCATCGCGACCACCTGGTCAAACGTGTGTATGCCGTCCGGCCGGCGAA
>ENA-UOWE01003419-UOWE01003419.1-activated-sludge-metagenome-genome-assembly--contig:-NODE-3419-length-16281-cov-4.604339_pt1 | contig 16281 bp, 9 predicted proteins | sample MGYA00249841_ERZ761562 | MGnify/ENA primary metagenome ERZ761562 (study PRJEB28883, sample SAMN05720200) | activated sludge metagenome | isolation source: Anaerobic digester | place: Japan... | reverse complement strand
AAACAAAAGATTATGAGACTTATAAAAAATTAGTTGCTGAGGCTTTAGAAAAAAATCCAAATGATGCCGATTTAGTATTTAATTTAGGTGTGTTAAGTGCAAATGCGAAAAATATTGCAGACGCTGAAAAGTATTATAAAAGAGTAATGGAAATTAATCCTAAATATGCCAATGCTTATATCAATTATGCTGCTTTGAAATTAGAAGATGAGAAGGTAATTATTGATGAAATGAACAAATTAGGAACTTCTGCCAAAGACATGAAACGTTATGATGTGTTGAAAGTTAAAAGAGAAGATTTGTTTAAAGGAATCATTCCGTATCTTCAAAAAGCAGTTGAGTTAGAACCAACAAATGTTGATGTGTCTAAAACACTTTTAAATGTTTATAGCGCATTAGAAATGATGCCTGAATATAAAGCTCTAAAAGTAAAAGTAAAAGAATTAGAAGCTAATAAAAAATAAGAATATAGGTAAAGGTTAATTCTTAAATGAAAATCCCGATTGGTGAAATCGGGATTTTTTTTGTCTAATTTTTATGTTTTTTTCGATACTCACGGGGCGATATTTCCATTTCCTTTTTAAAAGATTTTGAAAAATGAAATGGATCAAAATACCCTAAATGATAGGCAATTTCATTTATTTTCATAGTACTAAATTGCAATAATGAACAAGACTTTTGGATTTTTAGTTTGTTTAAATATTCAATAGGAGTAAAAGATGTTTTTTCTAAAAATAAGGATCTAAAATAAGAATCCGAATAACCCACATATTGGGCAATTTGGCTTAAAGATATTTTGTTTGTCAAGTTGTCTCTCATAAAAATAATACTCTTAGGAATTGTATCTAAATCAGAGGTGTTTAAAGATTTTATTCGGTTAAACTGGTCAATGTATTTGATGCTAGAAAGAAAATGTTTCAAACAAATGCTTGAGTACTCTAGATTATCTGCATAAAATCCCATTTCTAAATTTTGATAAATTTCTTCAAAAAGTTCAAATCGATTTGATATTCCTGAATCATTTAGGGTTATTATTTTTCCTTTATTCGGAGCATAATATAAAGCTTTCGTGCCTTTAAAATGGATCCAATAGATACTCCACGGTTTTAAAGGATCTGATTCATAGGAGTGCGTTTTGTTTGCAGGAATAATGAAAATTTGATTTTCTGTCAGATTGAATTTTTCATTTTCTAAGGTTATAGTTCCTTTTCCCTTTTCGCAATAAATCAAAATGTCTTCAAGAGCTCCTTGGAACGTTTGCGAAAATGATTTTTGGCATTGGGGTAATAACCAATGTGGGTAACATAAAGTGATTTAGTTAGTTCGTTATTGGTTTGAAAATTTCGGATGCTGTAAGGCAATACAATTGCTCTTTCTCCTTTAAAACCATCAGCGATATGTTCCATTTATTGAAAATTTATATTTGCAATAAATAAGTTAAAAAATACAGGTTTTTGAATTTGAATCATTGGTATTTAATTATCCTTTTTAATAGGTTGAATATAATAAAATGTGTTTTTTAAAATTATTATTATTCAAAATTAGTTATTTATGTGGAATTTAATATTAAAAAAAAACACTATGAAAAATATTATTTTGGAATAATCAAAATAGTATTTTAAATTAAAATATAGAAATTTGTTGTGTAAAATAGTTTTTATATACATCTTTTCATTTGTTTTTTGCATTTTTCAACATCCTTTCTCGATGTAAATTTGTCATTATTAAAATGTAAATTCTAAAATTATGAATAAAAGTAATTCTTCCTATTTGTTGTTTATTGCCATTGTTTCTGCTTTGGGCGGTCTCTTGTTTGGGTATGACTGGGTAGTTATTGGTGGTGCAAAGCCATTTTATGAAGTTTATTTCCATATAACGGATTCTCCCGCTATGCAAGGCTGGGTGATGGGAAGTGCTATTTTAGGATGTTTATTAGGAGTAATGGCTTCAGGAAGTATGTCTGATAAATATGGTAGAAAACCATTAATGGTTTTGGCTGCTATTTTATTCACATTGGCAGCTGTGGGAACAGGATTAGCAAATAGTATCAATATGTTTATTGTTTGGAGAATAATAGGAGGAGTGGGTATCGGTATAGCCTCTAATCTTTCACCAATGTATATAGCCGAAATAGCGCCGAGTGAATCAAGAGGCAAATTTGTTTCAATTAATCAATTGACTATAGTTGTTGGTATTTTGGCTGCACAAATTGTGAATATGCTTTTAGCAGATCCTATAGTTGACGGAGGTATTGCAATGGATTCCTGGAATGTACAATGGGGCTGGAGGTATATGTTTTGGGCTGGAGGAATTCCTGCGATAGTTTTCTTTGCTTTAATATTAATAATTCCAGAAAGTCCACGATGGTTAGCCAGTCAATACAAATACGAAAAAGCACAATCTATTTTTACAAAAATAGGAGGGCTTCAATTTGCTACGGAACAAATCGAAGAATTAAAAACTACAGTTAGTATTGTAAAAGAAGCAGCTAGTTATAAAATGTTATTCGAAGGCAAAATGCCTAAAATTCTTTTGCTGGGTATTGTTATCGCTGCTTTTCAGCAATGGTGCGGTATTAATGTGGTTTTTAATTATGCGCAGGAAATATTTTCTGCTGCTGGTTATGGTGTTTCTGATATTCTATTCAATATCGTTATTACAGGTTTGACCAATCTTATATTTACTTATGTTGGAATGGTGCTGGTAGATAAATTAGGCAGAAGAGCTTTGATGCTTTTTGGTTCCATCGGACTGGCTTGTATTTACGCCCTTTTGGGTATCTGTTATTATTTTGCTGTAACAGGTTCGGCAGTTTTAATTCTTGTAATTCTTGCCATTGCTTGCTATGCAATGACATTGGCTCCAGTGACCTGGGTTGTTTTATCTGAAATATTTCCTGTAAAAATTAGAGCAATGGCAATGGCTGTAAGTACCTTTTCATTATGGACAGCTTGCTTTGTGCTTACCTATACTTTTCCTTTATTAAATACTGGTTTAGGAGCTTATGGAACCTTTTGGCTTTACGGTATAATTTGTTTTCTGGGGTATCTTTTTTTACGAATTTATCTGCCGGAAACAAAAGGGAAATCATTAGAACAAATAGAATCAGAATTAACAAAATAATAAAAGCATAACATAATTAAGATGGAAAAATTAATTTCAGTCCAATCAGATATAATTACAGAAATAGCAGACGAGCCTATTACGGCTTATTTGATTCAATCTACAGTAAATGAGGATGGAGTAGTTCGTGCATGGGAAGAGGATATTATGTTGCCGACTTATGAAATTGGTGAAGAAGAAAAAAATCCTATTTTTTTGGAGAAAAGAGTGTATCAGGGAAGTTCAGGTTCCGTTTATCCTTATCCTGTTGTCGAAAAAATATCGGATGTAAAGAAAGATAAATTATACCACGCTTTGTTTGTAGAAAATAAATACATCAAAATAATGATTTTGCCAGAGTTAGGCGGTCGTATTCATATGGCTTATGACAAGGTAAAACAGCGTCATTTTGTGTATTACAATCAGGTAATAAAGCCAGCCTTGGTTGGATTGACAGGACCTTGGATTTCAGGAGGAATTGAGTTCAACTGGCCTCAGCACCATCGTCCAAGTACTTTTTTACCTACCGATTTTAGCATCGAAGAAAATGCCGATGGTAGTAAAACCGTTTGGTGTAATGAAGTAGAAAGAATGTTTAGAACCAAAGGAATGCAGGGATTCACGCTGCATCCTGATAAGGCTTATATTGAAATAAAAGTCAAAATTTATAACAGAACAGCTTTTCCGCAAACTTTTCTTTGGTGGGCAAATCCAGCCGTAGTGGTTAATGACGAATACAAGTCGGTTTTTCCACCAGATGTAAATTTCGTATTCGACCACGGAAAACGGGATGTTTCTAATTTCCCGATAGCAACTGGGGAATATTACAAGCAAGATTATTCAGCAGGAGTAGATATTTCGAAATATAAAAATATTCCTGTGCCAACCTCTTATATGGCGGTGCATTCTAAATACAATTTTGTGGGTGGTTATGAAGATGGGGTGCAAGCAGGTTTGCTGCACGTTGCCAATCATCACGTTTCACCGGGTAAAAAACAATGGACTTGGGGTAATGGCGATTTTGGTCTGGCCTGGGACAGAAATTTGACGGATAAAGACGGCCCTTACATTGAATTAATGACCGGGGTTTTTACGGATAATCAACCTGATTTTTCTTGGCTTCAAGCCTATGAAGAGAAATCTTGGGTGCAGTATTTTATGCCTTATGCCGAAGTGGGTTATGTTAAAAATGCTACCAAAGATGCTATAATCAACATTGAAATAGATGGTGATAGAGCCGATTTAATTTTGTTTACCACCAGTCTTTTCGAAAATTTAAAATTAGAATTAAAAGACATTGACGGAACTATTTTACATCAGGAAATTGTTAGTATTTCTCCATATAATCCTTATAAAAAGAATGTAGTTATAGGGAATATAGCTTCTGAAAATTTGATTTTCACTATTTACACTGAAGACGGAAAAGTTCTTGTTGAATATCAAGAAGAAAAACCGGAGATTAAACCAGCTCCAGATCCGGCAAAAGCGGCTCTCGATCCTAAAGAAATTGCTTCGATTGAGCAATTGTTTTTAACAGGTTTGCACTTGGAGCAATATCGTCACGCTACTTATAACCCTTTAGATTATTATGAAGAAGCATTAAGCAGAGATCCTAAGGATGTACGTTGTAATAATGCGGTTGGTTTATTGATGCTAAGACGCGGACAATTTAAAAAATCGGAAGCTTATTTTAGAACGGCTGTAGAAGTTTTAACCCAGCGTAGTCCGAATCCTTATGATGGAGAACCGCATTATAATTTAGGATTTTGCTTGAAAATTCAAGGGAAATTGGACGAGGCTTATACAGCACTTTTTAAATCGACTTGGAATGCCGCTTGGCAAGATGCTGCCTTTTTTGCTTTGGCACAAATTGACTGTATCCGTGGAGAATGGAAAGAAGCTTTAGAATGCATCGATTCTTGTTTGATACGCAACTGGCACAATCACAAAGCCCGCCAATTAAAAACTTCTATTTTAAGAAAATTAGGAAGAACTGATGAATCTTTGGCTTTAGCTAATGAATCAATTAAGATGGATCGTTTTAATATGGGATGTCGTTTTGAGAAGTATTTGTTGACAAATGATGAAGCCGAACTGAATGAAATGAATGCCATTATGCGCAAATGGTCGCACGGATATATAGAATATGCGCTTGATTTTGCTGGAGCAGGATTATATGAAGAAGCTATTCAGTTTTTAAAAGAATGTACGCAGGATGTTACAGCTGTTTATCCAATGGTTTTCTATACAATAGGTTATTTCGAATCCAGGAAAGGAAATAAAAACGAAGCTATTGAATGGTACAAAAAAGCTTCAACATTATCTCCGGAAAAATGCTTTCCAAATAGAATTGAAGAAGTAAATATTCTGCAAGATGCTATTTTGTTGAATACTAATGATGCCAAAGCACCATTTTATTTAGGGAATTTTTGGTATGCATTTCGTCAGTATGATAATGCAATAGAATGTTGGGAAAGTTCTGCGAAAATTGACAACCAGTTTCCAACGGTTTTAAGAAACCTGGCCCTTGCTTATTATAATAAATTAGAAAATAAAGTCCGCTCACAGGAAGTTCTGGAGCAGGCATTTGCATTGGATACAACTGATTCCAGAATATTTATGGAATTGGATCAATTGTATAAAAAAACGGGGAAATCTCCAGAGGAACGATTAGCGTTTTTAGAAAAGTACAGCAGTCTGGTAGAAGAAAGAGACGATTTGTGTATTGAGCGTATCGGTTTGTATTGTCAAATTGGGAAGTATGAAACTGCCAAAAATCTTATAGCTTCCCGAAAATTCCATCCTTGGGAAGGTGGTGAAGGTAAAGTAACAGGTTTATATACTTTATGCAGAGTTGAATTAGCTAAAATAGCAATTACAGAAAAACGTTTTGTTGATGCCATTCAATTACTGAAAGAAACAGAAGTTTATCCTCATAATTTAGGAGAAGGGAAACTAAAAAATGCCGAAGAAAACGAAGTCTATTATTACAAAGGAATGGCTTATAAAGGGCTAGGCGATGAGCAAAATGCCAAAGCCAATTTTATGGAAGCAACCCTTGGATCTCCAGAACCGGTTCAGGCATTTTTCTATAACGATCAACAGCCGGACAAGATTTTTTATCAAGGATTGGCTTGGCGCGAATTAGGTGATGAAGATAAAGCCCGCAGTCGTTTTAACAAGTTAGTGGCTCACGGTGAAAAGTATTTATTTGAAAAAAGCCGTATTGATTATTTTGCTGTGTCACTTCCGGATTTGGCTATTTGGGAAGATGATTTAAACATTCGCAACCAGGTACATTGCAATTACGTGATGGCATTAGGGCATAGCGGTTTAGGAAATGAGGAGCTTTCAGAAAGTTTTTATCAAAAAGTGGCAGCCTTAGACATCAATAAATACACGTTTAGAAAATAATTATTCTGCCGGCAATTCAAAATTTAATTATCAAAACATTCAAATGAAAAATATTTTATTGTTAATCGTTGTCTCATTTTCAATTTGTTCGTGGAGTCAATCCTTGGAAAAAAAAGTAATTGATATTTCTGGTCAATGGGCAGTACAATTGGACAGTACGGATATTGGCTTGAAAAATGGCTGGCAGAATATGGGTTTTAATCAAATGGAGAATCTGCCGGGAACAACCGATGATTTTGGTATGGGAGTTCCGAACAAATTGAAGCCAGCTTTGTCGAAACCACAGTTGAGCCATTTGACCAGAAAGAATAGTTATATCGGCGCAGCTTGGTACACTCGCGAAGTTTTAATTCCGAATGATTGGAAAGGAAAAGAATTGCTGTTGAAATTAGAACGTGTAATCTGGAAAACCAATGTTTGGATAGATGGAAAAGAAGTTGCAAAAGGACAAAACAGTTTGGTTTCGCCTCATTATTTTGATTTAACTCATTATTTAATTCCGGGTAAAAAACAAAGAATTACGGTGCGTGTTGATAACAGAAAGCAGTTTGATACTAGCTTAGACAATATGGCGCATTCTTATACCAATGAAACTCAAATTATTTGGAATGGAATCATTGGCGAAATGAATATTGAAGCTATTGATGCGGTTCATATTGCTAATTTACAAGTGCAACCTAATATTGATAAGAGCAAAATTAAGGTATCTGTTAGTTTTAACAATGATGGAAAGAAATCTCAAAAAGGAGTTTTAACAGTCGTTGCAATTGATAAAGAAAGTAAAAAATCAATAGCAGCTTTTACCCAAAAAGTGCAACTGGAAAAAGGACAATCTGTTGTCGATTTTGATTATGAAATGGGCAAAGATGTACAATTTTGGAGTGAATTTACTCCTGAATTGTATGAATTAAAAGTTCAATTAGCTGCCGGAAAATACAATTCAGAAAAGTCAGTTGATTTTGGAATGCGAAAGTTTTCCAGAAACGAAACTGTTTTAACAAATAACAATAAAGCTGTTTTTTTGAGAGGAACTTTAGAATGCAATATTTTTCCGTTAACTGGTCATCCTCCGATGGACAAAAAAGGCTGGGAAAAAGTATTTAAAACGGCGAAGGAATGGGGATTGAACCATCTTCGTTTTCATTCCTGGTGTCCTCCCAAAGCGGCTTTTGAAGTGGCAGACGAAATGGGTTTTTATTTGCAGGTAGAACTCCCTGTTTGGGTTTTAACTATTGGAAAAGATAAAAATGTAACCGACTTTTTATATGCTGAAGCACAACGTATGATGGATGAGTACGGTAATCATCCTTCGTTTTGTTTGTGGTCGATGGGGAATGAATTGCAAGGCGATATGGCACTTTTGACCGAAATGGTTAAAAATATTAAAGCCAAAGACAACAGACATTTATATACCAGTACTTCATTTACATTTGAAAAAGGACACGGAGCTTTACCTGAAGCAGAAGATGATTTTTTTATTACACAATGGACAAACAAAGGCTGGGTGCGAGGACAAGGAGTTTTTAACAGTGAATCTCCAACATTCGATAAAGATTACAAAGCCGTATTAAAAGGTTTCACGGTACCTTTAATTACCCACGAAATTGGTCAGTATTCTGTTTATCCTAAAATTGATGAAATTGCTAAATACACGGGTGTTTTAGAACCATTAAATTTTATTTCCATAAAAGAGGATTTAGAACGTAAAAGCTTAATAAATAAGGCTGCCGATTTTACAAAATCATCAGGAAAATTAGCCGTAATTCTCTATAAAGAAGAAATAGAAAGAGCAATGAAAACGGCTGGAATCAGCGGATTTCAGTTATTAGATTTACACGATTTCCCGGGTCAGGGAACGGCATTGGTTGGATTGCTGGATGCTTTTTGGGATAGCAAAGGTTTGATTACGGCAGCAGAATTTAGACAATTTTCAGCACCGGTTGTTCCTTTGCTGCGTTTTCCGAAAGCGACTTATACGAACAATGAATCTTTTGTGGCAAGTTTGGATGTGAGTAATTTTTCGGGTGATGCTTTGAATGATAAAGTGATAGAGTGGAGTATTGTGGATAATAATATTCTAATTGCATCTGGATCAGTGACTAAAACTATCAATTCAGGCTATAATCACGAATTATTTAAGGTTGCTGAAAGTCTTCAAAAAATTACAAAAGCGACTAAACTAACTTTTAAAGTAAGCATAAAAGATACGGATTATAAAAACCAATGGAATATTTGGGTTTATCCTGAACAGCAAAAAATAGATTATAAAGACGTTGTTTATACACGAAGCCTTGAAGAAGCCTACAAGTCCTTGCAGCAAGGACGCAAAGTTTTGTTAAACCCGGATTGGAAAAAATTAAGCGGCATTGAAGGGAAGTTTGTTCCCGTTTTTTGGAGTCCTGTTCATTTTCCAAAACAAGCAGGAACTATGGGAGTACTTTGCAATCCGAAGCATAAAGTTTTTGCTGATTTCCCTACTGATATGAATACCGATTGGCAATGGTGGGATTTGAATGTAAACTCCACGACTTTAATTGTTGACAGTATCAAAGGCGGAAGTCCTTTGGTCGAAATGGTCGATAATTTTGCCAATAACCGTAAACTGGCATCGCTTATTGAAGGCAGCATCGGTTCAGGAAAACTGGTAATCGCTTCATTTGATTTATCTAAAGATTTGGATAAACGTCCGGTTGCTAAGCAGATGTTGGTTTCGATTCTTGATTATATGAACGGTCCTTCCTTTAAACCCTATACGATTGAAAATCCAGAGGTTTTGAAATTGATTTTGAAAGAAGAAAAAGAGAAAGCCAAAGAGTCGGCTAAAAGTATTTATTAAAAAAACTTCAATATGAAAAAAGTATTTCGGTTCATTCTGTTATCAATTTGTGTGTTCTTTTTTGCTTCTTTTCATAAAGCTGATAAAGAAACAGTACGAAAAACAATTGCTTTAAATGGAAATTGGAACTTTTCTGTTGACTCTTTGTCAATAGGAGAATCGAATCATTGGGAAATAAATGGATTACCCAAAAATACCTCAAGAATTGTTAGCGTTCCTCATACTTGGAATGTTGAAAAAGGATTAGAAAAGTATGCTGGAAACGGCTGGTATGAGCGTGAATTTGAAGTTACTGAAAGCGATTTACAAAAAACGGTTCGTGTTCAGTTTGATGCCGTTTATCACGATGCTGTTGTGTATATCAATGGCAAGAAAGCAGGTGAGCATATTGGTTCCGGTTACAATCGTTTTTTTATAACTATTTCGCCTTTTGTCAAAAAAGGAATTAACAAGCTTACGGTTCGTGTCAATAATGCATTTTCAAGCAATAATATTCCTTTTTTAAAGAGCTACGATTGGGCTAATGATGGAGGAATTTACAGAAGTGTATCTTTAGTAATTACGGAACCTCAAGCCGTAAAAAACATAAAAGTGATTGGGACACCAAATGGTCTTAAAGGTAAAGCAGACATTGATATTAGTTTTATTGATAACAGTAAAATAGATTTTTCGAAGCTGAAATTAATGGTTGAAATTACTGAGGAAAACCAAAACACTAATCAGGTTATTTTTAATTCAGAATTAAAAGGAACTGTAGAAAAAAGTGCGTTTAAAACTTCCTTACACTTTGATAAAATTAATCCGTGGCATTTTGACGCTCCTAATTTGTATAAATTGAAGATTCAGCTATTTGCAGAGGGCAAGTTAAAAGATGAATACACAACGGTATTTGGTTTTAGAAGTATTAAAGTTGAAAAAAACAGATATGTTTTAAACGGAGAACCAATCCGCTTAATGGGAGTAGAATGGATGCCAGGTTCCAATATGGAGCGTGGAATGGCTGAAACAACTGCCGATTTTGAAAGAAACCTCAAGCTGATGAAGAATGCCAATTGTATTTTTACACGTTTTCATTGGCAGCAAGATGAAGCCATTTTTGATTGGTGTGACCGCAACGGAATTTTGGTTCAGGAAGAGATTCCATATTGGGGTGGTGCTACAATGATTAATGACAGTTTACTAGCATTGGGAAAAAAACATTTGGAAGAAATGATCGAGAATCATTACAACCATCCATCCATAATAAGCTGGGGAATAGGTAATGAATTAGAAAGCCATAATCCCGAGAATGTAAATAGGTTGAAAACACTCTACAATGAAGCTAAAACAATAGATGCTTCAAGGCTGGTTAATTATGTTTCCAATAAATTACAGAAAGGAAAACCAATTCAAAAAGACTATGTTCCGGATGCTTCGGGCGAATTTGATATGATGATGTTCAATGAATATTACAGCACCTGGTTTGGAAAAAGTCTGGATGTAATAGGCGGAGAATTAGATCGTATTTCGGCTGAATATCCCAATAAAGCGATGACTATTTCAGAATGGGGATTGTGTGAGCCTGCTCATAAAGGAGGAGATCTGCGTCGAATAAAAGAAATGACAGAACAATTAAAGATTTATGGCTCAAAAGACTATGTGGCTGGTGCTATTTATTTCTGCCTTAATGATTATCGTACTCATATGGGAGAAGATTTTACTTATGCTTACCCGCAAAGAGTTCATGGCGTTTGTGATATTTTTTTAAATCCAAAGCCTTCTTATTACACGTTAAAAAAAGAAAGTTCCCCTGTTATTATTAAATCGGTTGGGGTAAAAAATGGTACTGCAACTATTACGCTATTAGGTAAAACTGCCATCCCAAGTTATAATTTAAAAAATTATTCAATTGTATCTGGAAACGAAAAAGTAACTATAGATAAATTAGAACCAGGTCAGGAAAAAACCTTTAAAATAAAGATTAATGAAAATCATTTTTCAATCATTAGACCCACAGGTTTTGAAGTAGCAGATTATCAATTTCAAGAAAAATAATAACAATTTTTAAAAACCATTTTTGACTATTAAACCTTATATAATTTTTTTGATAACACGAAGTTTGTGAGTATGTCTGTTGGTTTCGGCGTTGTAAATTCCTAGATGGTCTAAACGGTCAATTCTAACTTTCCCGCTGGCGTGAATGATATAATTGTCTTGCATAATAATGCCCACGTGAATAATATTTCCTTCTTCATTGTCAAAAAAAGCTAAATCCCCTGGCTCGCTTTCTTCTATAAAACTCAGCGCTTCTCCTTGCAAGGCTTGCTGAGAAGCATCTCGCAATAATTTATAGCCATTGAGTTTGTAAACCATTTGGGTAAATCCTGAACAATCAACACCAAAAGGAGTTTTACCACCCCAAAGATAAGGAGCGTTGAGGTACATAAAGGCCGTATTTAGTAAACTTTTTTTAGATTTTAGTCCACTAATTTTCGTTCCTTCAAAGTTAAAATTTGCAGTATTTATATCTGAATGAGTCAAGAAAGAAAGGGAAGCTCCTAAAGGAATAGGAAGTAACAAATTGTTTGGCCCTGTAATATATTCCAATAAATCAGCATTTAGAACAATGACATCGTTTGATAATTGATGAAATTCTGATTCTGAAATAATTTGGTATTGTTTAGAATCGACCCAACCTTCATAATTATCGAATTGTAATTTTATTTTCGACCATTGTTTAAACTGTTCTAAAATTTCAAAATGTTCACCAAACAAAACTTGTGAAACAATTTCACTACGATCACTAGGTTCGATTCTAAGAGGGATTATGGCTAGATTGCAAATTCCAAACATATATTTTGTACTTGTTTTTTTAGATTCTTTCAATAACTATTGCTGAAGCACCGCCACCGCCATTACAAATTGCGGCAGCCCCAATTTTACCATTATTTTGCTCCAAAACATTCAATAGTGTAACGATAATTCGAGCACCAGAGCATCCCAGCGGATGACCTAAAGAAACAGCTCCACCATTTACATTCACTTTTGAATCTTCTAAACCAAGGATTTTTGCATTGGCCAAACCAACGACAGCAAAGGCTTCGTTAAATTCGAAATAATCTACAGCATCAATAGGTAAATCTACTTTTTTTAAAGCTTTGTTAATCGCGATAGCAGGAGTTGTAGTGAACCATTTGGGTTCCTGAGCAGCATCAGCATAACTTTTTATGTAAGCTAATGGTTTTAAACCAAATGAAATTGCTTTTTCTTCACTCATTAATATCATTGCAGCAGCTCCATCATTTATAGTCGAAGCATTCGCAGCGGTTACAGTTCCATCTTTTGTAAAAACGGCATTCAAAGAAGGTATTTTGTCTAATTTTACATCAGTAAATTCTTCGTCTTTGGAAACGATTATAGGTTCTCCTTTTCTTTGCGCAACGGCAACTGGAATTATTTCATTTTCAAATTTTCCGTCTTCCCACGCTTTCGCAGAACGCTCATAGGATTGAATGGCGAAGGCGTCTTGTTCTTCGCGAGTTATTTTGTATTCGTCAGCACATAAATCAGCACAAACCCCCATGGCATTGTTGTCGTAGGCATCTGTAAGTCCGTCTTTCTGCATTCCGTCAATCATTGAAGCAGGGCCAAATTTATAGCCATTTCTTAAATGCAAATAATGTGGAATCAAACTCATGTTTTCCATTCCGCCAGCAACCACAATTTCGGCATCACCACAAAGAATGGCTTGTGCAGCCAGCATTACTGATTTCATTCCAGAGGCGCACACTTTATTGACAGTAGTGCAAACAACAGAATTGGGTAAGCCAGCAAAAATTGCAGCTTGTCTGGCTGGTGCTTGACCTACTCCAGCTTGAATGACATTGCCCATAAATACTTCATCGACTAAACTAGCATCCAATTGTATGCGATCTAAAGCGCCTTTTATGGCAATAGCCCCTAGTTTTGGAGCAGAAACTGTAGATAATCCTCCCATAAAACTTCCTATTGGAGTTCTGACAGCAGCAACAATAACGACTTTTTTGTTCATGAGTTGTGAATAAGCATTGTTTGAGATGCGAATTTAATCAATTTGAGTAAAATCTAAATTACAATTTGATAATAATATATTCTTTTGCCTATTAAATATTTATTATTGATTTTTTAGGTTGTTATTTGGTAAGAATAATTAAAATGTATTCAAAATGTATATTTTTTATTTGGCTATGCGTTTGATTGTTAATGATTTTAAATAGCTATTGAAAAAACATTTAAAAAAAGAGGGTAATTATTTGTGAAATATAGAATAGAAACTTACATTTGCAACCGCTTAAAAGAAATATAAGTTCTTATATTGGAGAGTTGCCTGAGTGGCCGAAAGGACTTGTTTGCTAAACAAGCGTATGGGGAACTGTACCAAGGGTTCGAATCCCTTACTCTCCGCTTTTTTTGCGCTTCGGGGTGTAGCGTAGCTCGGTTATCGCGCCTGCTTTGGGAGCAGGAGGCCGCAGGTTCGAATCCTGCCACCCCGACCAAAACTTTTCCATAAGTTTTAAAACAAATGGACGCATAGCTCAGCTGGATAGAGCACCTGCCTTCTAAGCAGGCGGTCGAAGGTTCGAATCCTTCTGCGTTCACTACCTTTAAAACCCTTGATATTCAAGGGTTTTTTTGTTTTATACAACCTAATAAGTCAATTTCATTGATGTTCTTCTGTTTAAAATTTCATTAACTTATTCATTTTATTGATTTTAGAGTTGTATTTTTATGCTAATATTTCAAAAATCATAAGAATGGAATCTCTAATAATAAAATATAGAAGTTTAGGAATTGCTGATGTATTGCATTATGAAAAGTTTAATTTAATTTCGATAAGTCATCATTCTACCAAAATCGAAGGTTCAACTTTAACGGCATTAGAAACTCAAATTCTACTTGATGACGGATTAACTCCAAAAGGGAAATCTGTCAGCGATACCTTAATGGTTACAGATCATTTTAAAGCATTGCATTTTATTATAGATAAGGCAAGAAATAAAACAGCCGTTACAACAGAGTTAATAAAAGATATCAATTCTTATGTGATGAAAAGTACGGGAGGTATCTACAATACTATTCTTGGAGAAATCGATGCAAGCAAAGGAATGTTTCGTAAAAGGAACGTAACAGCTGGGAGTTCTTATTTTCCGAATTATGATAAAGTGGAAAGATTAACCAATGAATTGGTGTCATTTATCAAAACAAAGATGAATGATAATTTGTCGATTGATGATCAATTGAATTTATCATTTGATGTTCATTTTAACCTTGTCAGTATTCATCCATTTTATGACGGTAACGGAAGAACTTCTCGTTTGTTGATGAACTATATTCAGGCTTTTTATGGAATTCCATTGGCAATTGTTGACAGTGAAGATAAGCAGGATTATATTCAAGCTTTGATTGATACAAGAGAGAAAGAAGATATAGCTATTTTTAGAAATTTTATGAAAAATCAATATGAAAAATATCTTTTACAGGAAATAAAAAAATTTGAAGAAGGTCTTTCGTCTAAATCCAATAAAGGATTTAGTTTTCTATTTTAATCAATTTTAAGGATGTTTTTGTGTTGACTTAATAACTTTTCAAGCCTCTTTTTTCTTTATAAACCTTCTTCTAGGTGCATCACTTTCATAAAGCACAATTTCGGAGTGCAGGAAGTCTGCGGCTTCGGCTGAATCTTTCACTTTGACAGCACTACGCGCCAACATTTCGGATTCAAACTCGGATAGCACACTTTTTCTGATTCCGATTTTTCGCCATTGTGATGAAGGCCTGCATCCTCTCGTGATTCCTCGTGCGAGTGCGAGTGCATCTAGCAAGGCTTGATTGGCTCCCTGTCCTTTGAATGGACTCATTGGATGTGCGGCATCTCCAATCAGGGTGACTTGTTCGGATTGCTCCAACAATTCTGGTTTGAGTAATTCACGATCATACACAGGATAGCCTGAAACTTGGGCTTCCAAGGTTGTCGATAGAATTTGGGGAATGGGATCGTGCCACTGCGTTCTGCGGCAGGCTTCTTCCTTGAGTGCTTGCGGTCCTTTGGTGCTTAGTGCCTTGGCATCTTTTTCAGACATTGGAAAACTAAGTTGCCACATAACCGAATCGGAGGTGTAAGGCATAATGTAGATTCGCTCATTACCATTGGCAGTTTGAAATACGGTGGCCGAATCCAGTAAAGGATTGTCGTGGTCTTCGAGCGCACTCAAAGGACAAATGCCTAAAATAACGATACAACCCAAGTACCGTAAAGGGGTACTGTCTTCACCAATTATTAGTTTTCGTACCAAGCTGCGAATGCCATCGGCTCCTACGACAAGATCTGACTTGGCCGTTTTGATATTGCCATCAACTTGAAAGTGGAGTTCAACACCTTCGCTATCACTTTTCTTAAAATCAATTAACTGGTGTCCCCATTTTACTGCATCATTTCCGCCGAGTTGCTCCAATAGTGCCAATCGTAAGGATTGCCGTGCGATATGTATGTTGGAACGTTTCGAAGAAGTTTTTACCTCCGATTGAATCCATTTTCGGGTTCCCCATTCACCGATTACTTTTCCATCAGTGGCATGCACCAAATGTCTTGTTGAAATCACTCCTTCGTCTAATGCAACAATACCGAATCCTTCGATTGCTTTACTGGCTTGTTGCAAAGTGAGTCCGTAGCCTTGAGATCGAGCCTCGAAGTTAGTGTCACGTTCAAAAAGAGTGAAAGGAATTCTGCGGTGTAAGCAGGCAACCGCAAGAGCCACGCCTCCGATACCGCCTCCAATAATAGCAACGTGAGGATAATTCTCTGTGTCAGGTATAGGGAAATTAGCGGAAGAAATCAATCCAGAACCACCACATTTTGAACATAAATGCAAATGGCCTTTAGGTAAAACAGGAGGTGTTCCTTCGTTGTTTGT
>ENA-UOWE01003417-UOWE01003417.1-activated-sludge-metagenome-genome-assembly--contig:-NODE-3417-length-16288-cov-10.546110_pt1 | contig 16288 bp, 15 predicted proteins | sample MGYA00249841_ERZ761562 | MGnify/ENA primary metagenome ERZ761562 (study PRJEB28883, sample SAMN05720200) | activated sludge metagenome | isolation source: Anaerobic digester | place: Japan... | reverse complement strand
AAAAAAGGCGGACGGAAATTAATCATTGACATGTTTGTTGTATTTCATTTAATAAAAAAACATGAAAAGAATATTGATTACCGGCGGAGCCGGTTTCCTGGGTTCTCATCTTTGTGAAAGATTGTTGCAGGAAGGTAATGATATTATCTGTCTGGATAATTTCTTTACGGGCAGCAAAAAAAACATTCTTCATCTCTTAAATACACCGCATTTCGAATTGATCCGCCACGACATCATTAACCCCATCTATCTGGAAGTTGATGAAATATACAACCTGGCCTGTCCGGCATCACCGGTTCATTATCAGTACAATCCGATTAAAACCATCAAGACGAACGTCATGGGCGCCATCAATGTTCTGGGTATTGCCAAAAGAACGAGGGCCAAAATACTCCAGGCTTCGACGTCGGAAATATACGGTGATCCGGAAGTGCATCCGCAAAACGAGGCCTACTGGGGGAAGGTAAACCCCATCGGAATCCGCAGCTGCTATGATGAAGGAAAAAGAGCGGCAGAATGTCTGATGATGGATTATCGCCGGCAGAATGCCGTCAATACAAAAATAGTCCGTATCTTCAATACCTATGGCCCCAGGATGGCCTTAAACGATGGTCGCGTCGTCAGCAATTTTATCGTTCAGGCGCTGGAGAATAAAAAGATTACCATTTACGGCGATGGCACCCATACCCGTTCATTCTGTTACGTGGATGACTTGATCGACGGCTTAATCAGGATGATGAATGCGGATGATGCCTTTTACGGTCCCGTCAACCTTGGCAATCCGGGAGAATTCACGATTCTGCAACTGGCGGAATTGGTCATTAAACTGACCGGAAGCGGTTCGGCAATAGAATTTCTGCCGTTGCCGGCCGATGACCCCGCTCAACGAAAACCGGACATCCGTCTCGCATCGGAAAAACTGGGATGGCACCCCAGAACCAACCTGGACGAGGGATTATCAAAGACCATAGCATATTTTCGCGAAACGCTGAAAAACACATAAATCAATTACGGAGAAATAAAATCGAAATGAAGTTTAAAAAGAAAATTCTTTGTATCGGCGCCGGTTATGTGGGCGGGCCTTCCATGGCCATGATCGCTTTTAAATGTCCTGATTACCGGGTGACGGTAGTGGACATCAACACGGAACGCATCGACGCCTGGAATTCCGCGCAGCTTCCTTTTTACGAACCGGGCCTGGATGAGATTGTAAAAAAAACACGCGGCAGAAATTTATTCTTCAGCAAGGACATAGAAAATCAAATTAAAGAAAACGACGTCATTTTTGTCTGTGTCAATACGCCGACAAAAAATTACGGGGCAGGAGCCCATATGGCCGCCGATTTGCAGTACTGGGAAAAGACGGCGCGGCAGATTCTTGAACATTCCAGATCATCCAAAATCGTCATTGAAAAGTGTACGCTGCCGGTGAAGACCGCGCTGGCGATGGAAAAGATTCTGTCCACGTCAAAAGGGAAAATTAAATTTGAAGTCCTTTCCAATCCTGAATTCATGGCTGAAGGCTCGGCCGTCAGCGACCTGGAAAATCCCGATCGCGTGCTGATTGGTTCGCATGAAACGAAAAGCGGATTAAAGGCCAGGGCTGAGTTAATGGAAATTTATCAACGCTGGATTCCTGCGAACAAAATCATCACCTCCAACATCTGGAGCAGTGAGTTATCCAAACTCGTGGCGAACGCCTTTCTCGCTCAACGCGTTTCCTCTATCAATTCCATTTCCGCTCTGTGTGAGAAAACAGATGCGGATATCACCGAAGTGGCCAGAGCCGTCGGGATGGATGACCGCATCGGTAAAAGGTTTTTGAACGCCGGCATCGGTTTCGGCGGTTCATGTTTCAAAAAAGATATTTTGAACCTTGTCTATTTGTGCCGCTATTACGGTCTGGACGAAGTGGCAGCCTATTGGGAAAATGTCGTCAAAATCAATGAATATCAGCAGCAACGTTTTATAGCCGGCATGCTCAACAGCATGTTCCAGACGCTGGCCGGCAAGCGAATCTGTATTCTTGGCTTCGCGTTTAAAGCAGACACGAGTGACACCCGGGAAAGTCCGGCTATTTATATCACTCAGAAACTGCTCGCGGAAAAAGCTGAAATTGTTATTTCCGATCCCCGGGCTCTGAAAAACGCCGCCGTCGATCTTGCTGAAGCGAAAGGCAGGATCAAATATGTTGAAGATCCTTACGAAGCGACAAAAGGATGCCACGCTCTCGTTGTACTGACGGACTGGGATTTATACCGGAATCTGGATTATAAGAAAATTTACCGCTCCATGATCAAACCGGCTTTTCTGTTTGACGGTCGCAATATTATCAACCATCAAAAATGCTTTTCTATCGGCTTTAATGTTTATCCCATTGGCAAGCCGGCTTTGACACATCTGTAAGAGTATTCAAGCAATAAAGTCGAAGGCGTTTTTGATTAATTTCACTTCCATGGAACTTCCGGACATCGTGATCGCGACCACATCAAAGCGTGCCTGGACGTTGGTTAAATCTTTTGTCTGTAAATAATAGGCGGCCAGTTGTGAAATCTTTTTCTGCTTCTTCATGTCAACCGCCTCTTCAGGATAACCCAGGTCTTCAGACCTTCTGGTCTTGACTTCGATAAAAACAAGCCCTTCTTGGTCCCGGGCAATCATGTCTATTTCTCCCAGAGGACAGCGAAAGTTTTTCCCCAAAATCTCATAACCGTTTTTCTTCAGATAATCGGCGGCTACGCTTTCTCCTTTTTTGCCGGTAACGATTCTGGTGACGTTTTTGGGTCTAAACATGGAAATCAAAGCAGGCCTGCTTCAGGTTTTTAACGTGGAAGGATTTGCGATGTATTTTACAGACGCCGAATTCTCTGATGGCTTTGATGTGTTCTTTTGTTCCGTACCCTTTATTTTTACGGAAATTATACTGGGGGAACTGGCGATGATACATTTCCATAATGCGGTCGCGGGTGACCTTGGCGATGATAGACGCGGCGGCAATAGAAACGCTGAGGCTGTCTCCTTTGATGAGCGGTTTTTGCGGCGTGATGATGGGAATACGATGAATACCGTCCACCAGAAGAAAGTCCGGCGATGTGGAAAGTTCTAAAACCGCTTCGCGCATCGCGCCCAGAGAGGCCTGCAAAATATTGACATGGTCAATGACATCAGCGTCAATCACCCGCATTCCGACAGCGACGGCATCCCGCTCAATGATTCCATACAATTTTTCTCTTTTCGATGCCGACAGCCGCTTAGAATCATTGATTTCGGCATTGATATAGTCCGGAGGGAAAATCACCGCCGCGGCGACGACAGGACCGGCCAGAGGTCCCCTGCCCGCCTCATCAACTCCGGCAACAAAATGATAGCCGTCTTCACGGGCAATTTTTTCAAAAGAGTTCATTGAAAAATCTAAGGGGAACTTCCCCGCAATTTCTTTATTCTGAAAGAAAAATTATTACTGCTTGGATGCGTCCTTAATTCTAGCTTTCTTGCCCCGTAATTCACGTAAATAATAAAGACGTGATCTGCGCACCTTGCCTCTGCTGATGACTTCAATCTGGTCAATGATCGGCGAATGGAGCGGGAAGGTTCTCTCGACGCCGACACCGTAGGAAACTTTTCTTACCGTGAAATTCGCACGGCTGTTGGTACTTCTTTTACGGATCACAACGCCTTCAAAAGCCTGAATTCGCTGCTTCTGTCCTTCAATAATGCGCACATAAACCTTAACGGTATCACCGGTTTTGAACCCCGGAATGTCACCTCTCATTTGTTCTTTTTCTACCATTTCTAGGACGTTCATATTTCCTCCTGCAAAAAATGCTTATTTTTTTAATTAACCCCTGTAAGTCTATCCAGAATAATTGCCACTGCCGATCGAACGGACAGATGATTATAATCTTTAATCCCTTTTATCGGTTCCAACCGATAATCGGCTAGTTTGCAAATCTCATCGGCTATTCCCGATCCTGTACCGAAAACAAGAAGGTAAGGCGATGGATCGTTTTGCAAAATCCTTTGAAGCTCGTTGAATTTGACGACTTCACCGGAAAAATTTGCTCCGGTAACAATCATTTTGGGCAAACACTTTTCTTTTGCGCCAATGTCATCGATTACGCCTTGAAGATTTTCTCGAACATGAACCAATTCAAAAGCTGTTCTCCGGTCTTCATTGAAGCTGGCCCCATAGCCATTGCGCCAGTGACGGATAATTTCCCCAGCCATTTTGCGTTGTTCTTCTATGGGATTGACGATGTAAAACCCTTGGACAGCATAGGTTTTCGCCACTCTGGCAATGTCGTGGATATCCATATTGGCGATGGCGGTCGTGACAACCCGGCCTTCCCTGTTATATACAGGATAATGTAAAAGAACGATATAAAGCATCCAGCTTTTCCGAATATTATGACTTACTCGAAATAATACGGTCGATACCCATATATTAATAATTTCTAAAAATCAAGACTTTATATATCTTCTTGTTTAATTTTATTTAGAATTTTTTTGTCCTGCGCGGAGAGTTTAACTTTTTTCAGCAAATCAGGACGCCTTTGGTAGGTTTTCCTCAGCGCTTCCGTTCTTCTCCAAAGGTCAATGTCAGCGTGATGACCGGAGAGCAACACATCCGGCACTGCCCATCCCTTGTATCGGGATGGCCTTGTATATTGTGGATATTCCAGAAGATTGTGAGAAAATGATTCACTTTCCGTTGATTGAGGATTGCCCAGGACATCGGGAATCAATCGTGAAACCGCATCAATCAAAACCATTGCCGCCATTTCTCCACCTGTTAAAATATAATCACCGATGGAAATTTCCCGATCGACGAGATGTTCCCGGATTCTTTCATCAACCCCTTCATAGCGGCCGCAAATAATCACAATTCTTTTTTTTCTGGAAAGTTCCTCCGCGATTTTCTGATTGAAAACCTCGCCCTGTGGCGTCATCAAAATCACCGTCGGCTTCGCTTTTCTTTTTTTTCTGATAGCCGTTAGAGCTTTTTCCACCGGCTCCACCTTCATCACCATTCCGCACCCCCCTCCGTAAGGTGCGTCATCCGTCATCCGGTGTTTGTCTTCCGCCCAGTCCCGTATATCGTGGAGAGCAATCCTGATCAACCCCCTTTCCTGAGCTTTTTTCAAAAGGCTGAAATCAAGAGGCGAAGCGAACATTTCAGGAAAAATGGAGAGGATTTCAAAACTGATCACTATAATAAACCCTCCGGAATGACCACGATCATCATCCGTTGATCAATGTCAATGCGCTTGATGACATCAGAGATGGCCGGAAGAAGAATTTCTCTTCCAGCAGATTTGCAGATATAAACATCATTGCTGCCGGTTGGAAAAACGGATTCAATTGTTCCGATGAAATTTCCTTCCTGGCTGTAAACATTTATACCGATGATGTCGTGGTAGTAATATTCACCATCAGGAAGTTTTTTTAGAATTTCTCTGGAGAAATATACCTTGCGACCGACAAGATTCTTCGCCGCTTCCACGTCGTCGATTTCTTTCAATTCAATGAAAAACGCCTTGCCGGCCAGGTCAATCTTTTTGAGTTCGTAGCGTTGCTTTTGCCCCTGATCTTCTTCAATATAGATAACATCAGGCCGGGGAGCAATACTTCCGGTCTCCAGGTAAGACAAAACTTTTAAGCAGCCACGGAGACCACGGGTTTTAACAATCTCTCCGGCCTCAAAGAGATTCATTTGTTGCCTATTCAATTATTTCTAATACAGCCCTCTTGTGAGCTTTTGCTGAAGCTGCGCTTAAAATCATCCGGATTGCTTTGGCTGTTCTGCCCTGTTTTCCGATGACTTTGCCTAAATCCTCTTTAGCCACGCGTAATTCGATAACCGATGTCTGCTCGCCGATGATTTCAGTTACTTCAACCTTATCCGGATAATCTACCAAAGCCTGAGAAATATACTTGATCAATTCTTTCATCGCCATAACCTCCGCTGATTTTGATGTATTCTTTTAGAAGTAATTTTTACACAACAAATCGTTTACTAAGAAATGGTGGCCGTCAGTCTTTTATTTAATCTTAGCTTCAATCCCTTTCTTCTTCAGCAAATTAGATACTGTCAGAGTTGCCTTGGCTCCCTTGCTCAACCAGTGATGAACACGCTCTTCCTTTACATTAACTTCCGCCGGATTTTTCTTGGGATCATAATTCCCCAAGATTTCCAGAAATCTGCCGTCTCTTGGATAATCTGTATCAGCCGCTACAATTCGATAATAAGGTTTGCCTTTGGCGCCCATCCGAGTCAGTCTAATTTTAACACCCATTGATTTTTTCTATGACCTCCTTAAAATAATAATTTTTTTAAATTTTTATCATACATTTTTACATTTTAAAAGGGAAATTCCTCATCAATGATTTTATTCCCTCTTTTTTATTGAATTTTTTCATGATTTTTCTGATTTCCACATAGTTTTTCAACAGCAGATTAACATCCTGTACCGTTGTTCCACTGCCCAAAGCGATTCTTTTTCTTCTTCGTCCGTCAATGATCAGGTAATCATAGCGTTCTTCTCTCGTCATCGAATCAATAATGGCGGTGATTTTTACCAGTTCTTTATCGTCAGGTTCCAGATCTTTCAGGGCTTTCATCTTTCCTAATCCCGGAATCATGCCTAGAATATCTTTCATGGATCCCATTTTTTTGATCTGCGCCAGCTGGTTGCGGAAATCTTCCAGCGTGAAGCTGTTCTTTTTGATGCTTTTTTCCAGCTCCAGTGCGGCTTTTTTGTCAATATTCGCCTGGGCTTTTTCCACGAGCGTAAGAATATCGCCCATGCCTAAAATACGCGAAGCCATTCTCTCCGGATGAAAGACTTCCAGATTATCAATTTTTTCGCCCACACCGACAAACTTAATCGGTTTGCCGATCACCGACTTCAAAGACAGGGCGCTGCCGCCGCGAGCGTCACCATCCATTTTGGTCATGATGACGCCATCAATACTGAGGAGTTCATTGAATTTCGCGCCAACATTGACGGCGTCCTGGCCGGTCATGGCATCGGCCACGTATAAAATTTCCGCCGGATTCACCCTGCTCTTGATTTTCTGCAGTTCTTCCATCAGCAGGTTATCAATATGCAATCTTCCGGCTGTATCAATAATCAGAACCTCGTATCCGTTTTTCCGGGCGTCATCCACCGCCTGAGAGCAGATTTCGACGGGATCCTTCAACTTTTTATCTTCAAAAACACCGGCATTGATTTGTTTGCCGAGTATGGCCAACTGTTCGATAGCCGCCGGGCGGTAAACATCAGCGGAGACCAGACAGACTTTTTTCTTTTCTTTGGACAGCAAAAGAGCCAGCTTGGCGGCGGTTGTTGTCTTGCCGCAACCCTGCAGCCCGACCAGCATAATCACGGAAGGTATGCGCGATCCGAACTTGATACTGGTGCTGAAGCCTCCCATCAGTTCCACCAGCCGGTCATGAACAATTTTGACAATCTGCTGACCGGGGGTGATGCTTTCGAGAACCTCCTTGCCGATGGCCCGGACCCGGACGTCTTCAATAAAATCTTTGGCAACTTTGAAATTCACATCCGCTTCCAAAAGTGCCATGCGGATTTCTTTCAGCGATGCATTGACGTTTTCCTCGTTCAGGACGCCGCGTCCTTTTAATTTTTTAAAAATGTTGTCCAGTTTTTCAGATAGATTTTCAAACATAATCCAACAACCGTTTCTTTAATTTTTCTTGATATCCTCATCCATTTTTCTAACGATGCATTTCGTTCCTGTTTTTTGAGCAATGACACCCGCGATCTTTTGTGCTTTGGCCTGGTCATCAAATCCCGAGGCAATCACCCGAAACATGGTTCCCTTCCCTTTTATTTCAGCCTTCACGATTTCCGTGTGATATCCCATACCGGATATTTTTTTATTGATTTCCGCGGCTTTCGATTTTTCTTTTAAGGCGGCAACCTGGACGATAAATCGGCTTCCGGATTTATTTTTGGCATTCTCTTTTTCTTCCGCGGAAACCTTCGTCTCTTTCTTTTCTTTTTTCACATCTTCCTTGGTGATGATCTCTTCAATCGTCTGCGTTGCTTCTTTTTCAATCTTTTTATCGTCTGTCACAACCGGCTGATTATTGGTTTCAATATTGAATTTCCCCTTTTGCGCTTCTTCCGGATTTTGAACAGGCGTCACCGCCGTTTGTTTCTCCACCGGCGGCTCCATGTCGGATAAACCTTTTTTACTGGTCAGCGCGTTGTGATAGTTGAGATTGATATTTTCTTCCGGAACGCTTTGCGCGATCTGCATTTTAGCCGGACGCCAGACCAGAGCCAGCGCTCTTTGCGGAAGGGACGTTATTTTTCCCGGGTATGTGTCAATATTTTTCCCGACATCAATGCCGAATAAAAAAGACGCACACAACAGGGCTGTCATCCCCGTGATAACGATGATAATTCCCGTCTTGCCAATCTTTAATTCAAAATTCTTTTCGTTGCTTGCAGCCATATTCGAATTAAACTTACATTTTTTCCGGCGCGCTGACGCCTAAAATTTTTAGAGCATTTTGCAGGACAATTTTGATAATTTTGACCAGAAAAATCCTGGCCCGCGTCAATCCGGGGTCGTCGGAAATTACCTTATTTTTATTATAATAGCTATGAAAAATTCCGGCTAATTCATTGAGATAGAAGGTGAGCCGATGTGGCTCCAGGGATCTGGCGGCGCCGTAAAGCATTTCCGGGTAGCGCACCAGTATTTTCATCAGGGTTTTTTCCTCGGGCTCGCCCAACCGTGATGGATCAATATCCGCGTAAACCGGCACGGCAATACCGCGTTCCTGAGCCATTCTGATAATGCTGCAGATGCGGGCGTACGCATACTGAACATAATAAACAGGATTTTCGTTTGATTGTTTTTTGGCCAGTTCAAGATCGAAATCAAGATGACTGTCGGATCGGCGCATCAGAAAATTATAGCGCGCCGCGTCCTTGCCCACCTCGTCCAGAACTTCCCGGAGCGTCACAAATTCTCCGGCGCGCGTGGACATGGCTACAGGCACGCCACCGCGCAGCAGATTGACCAGTTGAACCAGGATGATTTTCAAAGAATCCTTCTCGTAACCGAGCGCCTGAATGCCCGCCCACATGCGCGGCATATAACCGTGATGATCCGCCCCCCAGATGTCGATCACCATCTCAAAGCCTCGGGAAAATTTATTCTGATGATAGGCGATATCAGCGGCAAAATAAGTAGGGTCTCCATTCTGGCGAATGACAACCCTGTCCTTTTCATCACCGAAAGCGGTCGTTTTAAACCACAGCGTTTCGCCATCCGAATAAATAAAACCCTGTTTTTGCAGTTCATTTAAAAGATTACTGACGCCGTTGTCTTTGTAAAGCTCTCTTTCACTGAAATATTCATCAAAAATGACGCCGAAATCCTTCAAATCAGTTTTAATTTCTTCCAGAATGGAATTGCCGGCCAGTTGCGTGAAATAGCCGATTGTTTTCTGCTCATCACCCCGAAGGTATTGATCCCCTTCCCTGCTGAGAATGTCATGGGCAATATCCTTGATATAATCACCATGATAGCAGGTATCTGGAAAGTCGATATTTTCTCCGGAGAGTTCACGATAACGCAACAAAACGGACTTGCCCAGGTTATTCATCTGATTGCCGGCATCGTTGATATAATATTCTTTGGAAATTTGATAACCGGCTAAGGTCAGCAGATTCGCGATAACATCGCCGACGACCGCGCCGCGCGCATGCCCGATATGCAAAGGCCCCGTGGGATTGGCGCTGACAAATTCCACCTGAACTTTTTTGCCCTGCCCCAAATCAAAGCGGCCATATTGTTCATTTTCGTCTTCAATGTTTTTCAGCGCCCCATGCCAGACTTCGTCCCTGATGAAGAAGTTTATGAACCCCGGACCGGCAATTTGCGTTTTTTCTATAATATTTTCCGGATCGGTAATGTTTTCCAACAGGATTTGCGCGATTTTGCGCGGATTTTGCTTGACCTGGGACGCCAGAATCATCGCCGCGTTTGCTGCATAATCCCCGTGCTGGGAATTGGCAGGAGGTTCAACTTCCAGGTAAGGCAGTTGAAAATCGGGAAGTTGACCTTTTTGCAGGGAAACCTTTAACGCGTTTTCCATTATTTTTGTGATTTTATTTTTCATCATTGGAACGACCTGTGTTTCATTATTAAAACCTGTATCAAATTATAAAAAAATGACAAGCGGCATTAAATATCACTTGCTGCTTGTCACTGCAATACTTTAATTTTTTTTATATACCCTATATTTTTTTTGGCAATGTTTTGCTGAAATGCACTTCTAAAACAAGAGATCTGGTTCTCATTGCCCGCAAGTAAAAAAAGGTTGCAGTTGTAAATACATTGTAACCTCTTTTCTAGCGTCGGATCTCTACCAATTAAGTTAAAAATTAAATGCTGCCTGCACATACGTCACTGAGTGATTGGTCTTGAATTTGTCATCTATCCTCGGAACGGCCCAGTCCAGTCGGGCAGAAACGTATCGGGTCGCATAAAGCCTCATACCAACGCCGATGCTGGTGAGGTAATCGTCCTTGTCTTCGCCGGGCTGAACGTCATTCTTAAATACGCCGCCGTGGTCGGCAAACAGGACGAGTTTTACGGTGTCGCCCAGGTTCTGGTTGAATATCTTTGTTTCAGGATAGGGAGGCGCGATGTAAAGTTCCCCGGAAATGGAATAGCCCTTGTCACCGCTCAACGCTGAAGAAGAAAATCCCCGGATGCTGCCCACGCCGCCCAGAAAGAACTGTTCGGCGACAAACAGGTCGTCGTTGGAATACTGGCCGGAGGCCCGGAGGATAAGGTAATTGTAGCCGGAGAGTTTCTGGATTCGCGCCAGATCAAGTGTGCCTTTGCTGAAGCCGCCGTCGGCATTCATTTTGCTGGTTCCGGGGTCCTTTTCGCCGTTGCCACCGAAAAGGTCTCTGATTCCCTGATAATAGGAAAAGTTGAGGATGTTTCGACCGTAGAAGCCATCCACAATATTATAGTTGAGGCCCAGGTTAAAGACCCGGATGTTGTCTTCGCTCGTGGTCTCATCAAGCATGTATTCGTAAATGTCTTTGTAGTCAAAACCGAACTTGACATCCAGGGAGGTGGTTCGGGTTTTGACCAGCGGATGGGTCAGGTAGGCGCCGGCAACGTGTGCCTTGCCCTGAATGTCGAGAATGGCGTATTGCTCTCCCGCTTCATAGATGCTGTTGGAGTAGTAAATCCCGGCCTTGGTTCCATTGTATATGACGGGAATGATATACTCGATCCGGCCATAGGAAAGATTTTCCAAGTCAATCTTGTCGAGTCCGGTGAGACCTCTGAGCATGAGGAGGTCGCCGCTGGCAATGAGATTGCCGATGTTGAGTTCGGCGTTCAGTCTGCTTTGGCTGGTTGTGTCGGAGCCGAAGTTGTCATAAGAGAGGCTTCCCGAAAAAGGCCGACTGTCTTTGACCTGTGCGGTGATGTCGGTGGTGCCAAAGTCACCACCGGCTTTGAGTGCCGCTTTGACATCAAGGGAAGGATAGTCATTGAGAATGAGCAGGGCGCGATCAAGAGTAGCTTCCCGCAGCGAGGGGTCTTTTTTTGTCTTTTGCAGGTGTTTTTGGATAAAGTTGCTGCTGTAGGATGAGTTGCCGTTAACATCAATTTGGCCGACTTTTGATTCTATGACGGTGATCTGCAGGATGCCGTCTCTGATTTCCTGTTGGGGGATTAAAGCGTAGGCGACCAGATAGCCCTGGTTGCGGTATGCCGTGGTGATTTCTTCGGCAATGCGGTTCATTTGAGCAATGTCCATTTCTTTGTTTTCGTATTTGGAGGTGATGGCTGTAATGATCTGGGGGTCAAGCAGCGGCTTGGCTTCAGCGGGGCTTTTGCCCTGAACGGTCACGTTGATTTTCCGGACAAGGATGTTAGTGCCAGCAGGTATCTGTCTGGTTGCTTCTTCTTGCTTTTGCTCAATAACCGGCTTCTTTGGAGCTTTCGGGGGAGTGATTTCCTTTTTTTCCAATTGCTTATGGACAGCGCCGGCCTTTTCTTGGGCGCATACCGGAGAGTTAAGAATAATTATTAAAAGGATAAAAAGAGTAACTAAAACAATAGCTGTTCTTCGGATAAATAATGTCAATCTTAAAATCCTTATTTGAAAAATGATTTTTCAAAAAGATATATTGTAATTGAATGTATTTTTTTCACAGAAATTGTTAAGCTTTGTAATCTCTGAATATTTCTTATCAGGACACTTGCTGCTTCGCGCAATTTTGACAAACAGGGCTGTTTCTGCAGCTATTATTAACATTTCCGGGACCTGTAGGTGAAGTATATTTGCAACCCGCAAGTACTTGTTCTTCAGTTTTGTTATGAACAAGTACTTGCAGCTTAGGTTTCTCCCATTTCTTTTTCATTTAATATTCTGTTTTCTCTTTTTTTTATTTCAACGACGGATAACTGCCATTCGTAATAGTCCAGATATTCGTCGTATCCCAACCGGTATAGGTTGAGGCGGTTTTCATTTCAGCCGTGGTCTTACCGGTACCACCGGCACTGACTGTCTGCATGCTTGTTTGCGTATCCCAGAAGGAATTGCTTGTACTACCGCCGCTGCTGCCCCCGATTAACCCACCGACATCACGAGAACCGGTAGAACCGCTTACGCTGCCCGTGGCATAGCTGGTGCTAACGGTGCCGTAGGTGTGATAACCGACCAGCCCGCCGACATAATAGGAATCCGATACGCCGGTGACACTGCCCTGGGCATAGGAATCTGAAATCGTGCCGTAATTACCCCCGACCAGTCCGCCAACGTCGTCGTAAGTGCCTTTAACAGCGCCTGTAGCATAGGATCTGGTGATGGTGCCGGCGTTGAAACCGACCAGACCGCCGACTTCATAGATGCCAGTGACGCTGCCGGAAGTGGAACCTTTGGTGATGTTGCCGTAATTGAAGCCCGCCAGTTGGCCGACGTTGTTTTGGCCTGTGACGCTGCCTCCAACCAAGCCCACATTGCTTACAGCACCGGCACTGCCTATGTATCCGAACAGGCCGACATAGTCTGTCGTAGGCCGGTTGATGGCGAGATTGGTGATGGTGTAACCCTGTCCATTAAACGTGCCGGTGAAAGTTGAACTATCGTTGCCGATGGGAACAAATTTCGTAGTAATCGTTGTAGCGTGAGTGGCATCTTGTGTCCCCCACAACCCGGAGGGATTGGTCAGTTCGGACATATCAATGTTCTTGCCAAGCGTATAGCTCGCTGCCGGATTCATCGCCATTAACTGCAACTGGTGGGCGTTGATGATATTGGTTTTGTATTCCATTTGCAGGAACGGACGGGTGTTGCCGGCAATCAAGAACCAGTTGCCGGACGATGGCGTCGAACCGAAAGTCCAGCCGCTGAAATTTCCACTTTGCATCATCTGCGCTGTGGTCCGTCCGGTGGCACCTGTAGTAGTACCACCGCCAATGCCGGTTGCCTTACCCGTGGTTATTGTATCCCAGTAGCTGGCCGTGACCGTTCCGGCATTATTGCCTGCAAACCCGCCGACATTACCGCTGCCACCGGTAACACTTCCCGTAGCGTAGGCATTGGTGATCGTAGCTCCTGTATAATTATATCCAGCCAGCCCGCCGATGTATTGGCTTGTGCCGCTGCCGGTCACGCTGCCTATGGCATAAGCGTTGGTGATCGTAGCTGTATTTGTGCCGTTTTGCCCGATCAGACCGCCAATATACGAACCGGAACCACTGACATTACCGGCAGCATAGGAATTGGTAATGCTACCATAAGATATTGCTACTGCAGAATTATAGTCGTTAGCTCCGACCAGTCCGCCGGTATAATTGCCCGTGCCGGTGACGCTGCCCGTGGCATAGGAATTGGTGATACCGGAGTAGCTTCGCCCGGCTAACCCGCCGGTGTAATCGGTACCTTTAACCGTACCGGTGGCGTAGGAACCCGTGATGGTGGAGAAGGAAGAGACTCGCCCGATCAGTCCGCCGGTTTCAATACCGCTGCCGGTGACATTGCCCGTAGCGTAGCAATTGGTGATAACCGCAAAGCTTCGTCCAACCAGCCCGCCTGTATAAGTGACGCCGTTAACCGTACCGGTGGCATAGGAATCGGTTATGTTAATCGTACCGGTGGCGTTATACACGTTATATCCGATCAACCCACCGATGTAATCGCCGGTACCGGTTACATTGCCGGTTGCATAGGAATTGATGATGTTGATGGTACCGGTAGTGGTGTCATTTCCAATCAGACCGCCAACATTCGTGGTACCGCTGACATTGCCCGTTGCATAGGAATCGGTGATGCTGATCGTTCCGCCGGTGGTATTGTATCCGACCAGCCCGCCGACATAGCCAGTGGTACCTGGACCACTCACTGTGCCCGTGGCATGGGAGTTGCTGATATTGGCGGTGTTGTATCCGATGAGACCGCCCACATAACCATAGGCACCACCGCTACCACCTGTTACCGTGCCCGTGGTGTAAGAATCGTTTACATCGCCGGTACTATATCCGATGAGCCCGCCCACATAGCTTTGGGCGCCGGTTACGTTGCCCGTAGTGGAGGCGTTGACAACGGTGCTACTAGTTCTCCCGACAAGCCCCCCGACATAGTTTCTGCCTGCGATACTGCCGCCTGTCAGATTGATGTTTTGTATAGTACTACCGGTGGCGTATCCGAACAGTCCAACATAATCAGTACCCGTGCGGTTAATGGTGAGACCGCTGATAGTGTGTCCAAGACCTTCGAATCTACCTGTAAAGTTAGCGGCGTCGGTGCCCACCGGTAAAAATCCCCCAATCCACCCTGATGTCGGCGTGGCATCAATATCCGCGCCTAGTGCGTAGTTACGATTAAGACGTCTTCTCATGCCCTGCAGATCGGTACCGGTATTGCTGTTTTGAAGGCCAAGGAAGGTGATGACAGTATAGTCTATTGCGGCAGCAGCGCCATTTTTAGTGGAAAAGTTATTGCCCGCAGGAAGGTCAATCGGCGCGTTAATTGTATAAGTACCTGCTGTTCCCTGTCCATAAAGCAGGGCAAGTACTGCCGTTCCCGAACCGGTCAGTGGCTGATTAATTTCTATGTTACGATACGCGTTCAGAGTAAGGGTACGGTTGCTTGACCAGGAAATACTGTCGTTGACGAAAATATCACCGTTGCCGCCCGAATAACCCGGGCCGCAACCTCCTGGTACATTTGTGCACGTAGCGGACCCTGCCTGTGTCCTTATTGTTACATTATTGCTTGCTAATCCATTAGACACAGCAGTACCGGTCACATCGCCGCCGCTGGGCGCTATGGTGAAATCGTAGGGATCAATTAGCCATGTGCCGGTTTCGCCCTTCGGTGCGGCTGTTGTGATTTTAGCCGTATCCTTAATCTTGACACTCGCCCCGGAAGTCTCTATCAAACCGCCATTTCCTCCGTTAGGCGCTGAGGCATCCAGCCTGCCGTCCACGGTCGTCTGACCATAGTCATTATCGGCGAGCAACAGGATTCGTCCATTTTGATTCTTCAACGTTCGGGCTTCGATAACTCCGCTGTTATTAACAACTGCTTTCGTTATACTGTCTGCCGCCATGGCGGTCATAACAACCCGCCCGCCGTCGGCTTTAATAAAACCTTTGTTTTCGGCCAGGGCATCCACCACACCCTTGTCAACGGTATAACCAAGCAGACTGTTACCGCTGAAATTCAATGTGACCTGATTGCCCGCAGCCAAAACGACGTCGCCGCTGGTGGCGGTGATGGTCCCTTTATTGGTTACGCTGGGCGCTATAAGAGCAACTACGCCGCCGGACTTTACACTGATATTCCCCTGGTTGATGACGCTGCCGGCACTGCCATTGTTAGTGAATACATATTTGCTGTTTAAAAAGTCCTCGTCGCTGATGTTCAAGGAGGAGGCGACTAAACCGCCTGTATAAAGCTGCGAGCCTTTTCCAAAAACAATGCCGTTCGGATTGATAAGAAATATTTTTCCGTTGGACAAGAGTGTTCCTAAAATCTGACTGGGATCTCCGTCATAGATGCGGTTTAAAGCAACGGAATTCTCATTGCGCTGAAGGAATGTGACGCCGGCATATGATCCGATGTCAAAGGTGTCCCACTTGGCAATCATCTTTTCGGAGGATTGGGTCACGGTCATCAGATTCAGGATTTTTGTTATATTCCCCCGGCCTGAGGTTATTTTACCTCCGGTCGGTAGCGCAAAAGAATCCAGTGCTGATGACGTTCCTG
>ENA-UOWE01003416-UOWE01003416.1-activated-sludge-metagenome-genome-assembly--contig:-NODE-3416-length-16289-cov-4.774547_pt1 | contig 16289 bp, 9 predicted proteins | sample MGYA00249841_ERZ761562 | MGnify/ENA primary metagenome ERZ761562 (study PRJEB28883, sample SAMN05720200) | activated sludge metagenome | isolation source: Anaerobic digester | place: Japan... | reverse complement strand
GTAATATTGGTTGTTCGCATAATTTCCAATAGCTGTTTAATACTGCTACGGCATTAACGAATTTTTCAAATGATAATGGTTTTAATATGTAACCGGCAACATTTAGGTTGTAGGCTTCAATTTTGTCTTGGTCGTCGTTGGATGTAGTCATTACGAATACACTCGTTGACTTTAAATCAGGATCGTTCCTCAATTCTCGAAGAAATTCGAGTCCGTTCATTTTTGGCATGTTTATGTCAAGAAGAATAATTCTTGGCGTTGGATTTAACTTAGGTTTCCCATTAGTGCCTCTTAACATGTTAAGAGCTTCCACGCCATTGAATGCGATATAAAGTGGATTGGTGATGTTATTTTTTTTGAATGCTCTTTGAACGTTCATAACATCTACACTATCATCTTCTACCAGAAGAATGTTTAGTAATTTGTCTTCTATTGTATTCATGCTAATGATTTGTTTTTTATTTTAACCGGCGCAGGCCATGTGAATATGAATTTGGCTCCTTGTCCGGGTTCCGATTCAATCCAAATTTTCCCGCCTTGTTCTTCTACAATCTTTTTTACAATTGATAATCCGATTCCTGTACTTTCAACTTGATCTCTTGCTGATAGAGTTTGGAATATCATGAATATCCTATTGTGATATTCTTTTTCAATTCCCGGACCGTTATCTTCTACTGTAAATTGACAAATACCTTCTAGGTCTAAATATTTTACTTGTATTATTCCTTTTGGTTTGTCATTGTATTTTATTGAATTGCTAATCAAATTCCCAAGAACTTGATATAGTTTTGTTTCCTCAGCTTCTATGGTCGGCAGATTTTCGTCAACAGTAATTTTAATATGTGGTGATGGATTTAGAGAATCGATAATGTCGTTTATCAATTTGTTTACATCAACCATTTTTAAATCACCGGTAACTTTTCCTGCTTTTGAATATGCTAGAATACCATGGATCAAAGATTCCATTCTTAGTACTCTTCCTCTTAATAATTCAAGGTTGCTTTTTGATTCAGGGGTAAGTTTTTCTTCTAGATCTTCTTCAATCCATTCTGCTAAACTTGCAATTGCTCTTAATGGAGCTTTTAAATCATGCGACACTACATATGCGAACTGATCTAACTCGCGGTTTGATCTTTCTAAGTTCGCTACATTAGCTTTGTATTTTTGCTCTGCTAATTTTCTTCTCGCTGTTTCTGCTTGAATAATTTCGGCAAGATCATTTATACTTAAGCTTTCAACGTTTAATCTTAGATTTTCCGGTTCGTCGTCTTGTAGTATTTTCAGTGATTCTTTTAGTCGCTCTATCGCAATTTTGTTGTCTTCACTTTCCAATCTCAATTTGGTATTCGCTTCATTCAATTCATTTGAGCTTAAATCCATGGCTTTTTCTAAAAGTTCACGGTCCTTTTCATAGTGGCCGTAAGAGTTGTTGACTGCGTCAATTAATGCAAGCACTTTCGGGTTGTTAAGTTCTTCTTGACCCAAATATTTTCTAATCTGATTACTTAGTAGTTTCGTTTTCATCTGATCTTTCTGAGTAAGTAGTGATTGTCATTGTTTGGTTATGCAACTCACATCTTTCAAAGCCAGATATTGGAGATATTTCTCCGTAAGAATAAAAGCCGGTGATGGCAGTGTTTTTTCCGAATATGTCTCTTACAGCTTCTATTTCTTCTTCTATACGCTGATTCAAGACTAGCTTTCTTCCAACACAACTGATTAGAATAGCTAATTCGGGATTTTCATTTATTTTGCTGCTGAATTCTGCAGCACTCGAAGCACCTTCAATAATGCGATCGAAATTCGCTTTCATCAAGCGTCCTACGCATCCTTCAGGTACGTTTCCTGCAAATGTTACGCTCTTGTCGTTTTCATTTACAGCTAAAATTGTTCTTACAACCGGTTCTTCGTTTTGTCGGATTCTTACACTTAAAGGGAAGAGCAATCCTGATCCCGGAAGATCTTTCGCATAGTCACCTAAATATTTTTTGTAAATATCAAGTGCTGGTTGACCATCTAGTTCATATAGTACATTGCCTTTCGATGATGTAATCATTCGCTCAGGTCCAAATGGGTCCCAACCTCCAACGCAACCATGTGAAATACTTATGTAGTCTCCATAGAAACCTAATGCAACAATATTTCCGATTTCAGGTGATGCATTTAAGCCAACTAATGTTTTTTCAAATTTATCGCCATCTCCGGCAAGTCCTCCGGTAATCGGAATTCTGTTTCCGATAACTTCTTCTAACCCTTCTACAAGTTCGCTACCATTAACTAACTGTCCGTCGGATATGACTAATAAACTGCTTAACTCTTTTTTATTGAAAAGGCTTGCTAGAGCTTTTCCTGCTTCTAAGCTATTTGCAAATTTGTTAATGTTTATACAGTGTGTTTCAATGTCAGTTTTGTCAAAATGAATAGCTGTCATTGAAAGAGTATTATCATTAACCTGAATGTCGATAATTTCTCCTGACGTGCTATTAATTATTATTTGTGCCTTCGGATAAATGCTTCTGATCTCTCCGAATAATTCGGATTCGCTTAATTTTTCTCGGCAGCCAAATACAATCACTAAATGCGATTGGCTTTCATCGAAATTGTCTAAACGAATGGATTCCCATCCATTTTTAGCTGACCATTTTTTCTGAGATATCTTCATGAACCATTGATTTTTTGATATCTGTTTTTACTTAGAAAGGATGGTCTATGTTTCAGGGTGTATACTCCTTAAAGCGCTAAAACAGTGCAAAAAGCGGCAAAACCTTACAAAAAAAAGAGCCCCGATTTCGGAGCTCTTATCATGAATGTGTTTTTATTTCTTAGAAGTTTGGCTTTAATAGATACTTTGAATAGAAAGAATCTATTACCGCAACCGCATCTTCTGCAGTGTCAACAACTGTAAATAGTTTAGTGTCTTCAGGATTGATGTATTTCTCTGTGATAAGTACATTTCTAATCCACTCTTCTAATCCACCCCAATAGTCTTTCCCAACCAATACGATAGGGAAGCGAGCAATCTTTTTAGTTTGAATTAGTGTGAGTGATTCGAATAGTTCATCCATTGTTCCAAATCCTCCCGGCAACACAATAAACCCTTGCGCATACTTAATAAACATCAGTTTTCTTACAAAAAAGTAATCGAACGTAATGCATTTGTCGAAATCAATATATGGGTTAGGAGTTTGTTCGAATGGTAACTTAATGTTTAATCCAACTGATTTACCTTTCGCTTTTTGAGCTCCTTTGTTGGCTGCTTCCATAATTCCGGGGCCACCACCTGTAATAACTCCATATCCTTCTTTCGTAAGTTGGAAAGCGATTTCTTCAGCTAATAGATAGTACTTATTTTCGGGAGCTGTGCGTGCTGATCCGAAGATTGAAACACAAGGACCTATCTTACTCATCTTTTCAAAACCTTCAACGAACTCTGCCATGATTTTGAAAATTTGCCAAGTATCTTGGGCTTTTATTTCTTGCCAGTCTTTTTCAGTAAATGCCCGGCGAATTTTAGCTTCTTCTGTATTCATTGTAAATAATTGTAAATACTTTTTACGTTTAAAATCTTGAAAGGTTATCTTTTTAAAAGATCAAGTTCTTCTTTTAGGTATTTCGCAGTAATTGATTCTTTTGATTTTATTACTTCTTCAGGTGTTCCTTTGCAGATTACATTGCCTCCTCGAGAACCTCCTTCCGGACCTATATCAATAATATGATCAGCCATTTTAATGACATCCATATTATGTTCAATCACTAATACTGTATTGCCTTTTTCAACCAACTTGTTAAGTACATCTAAGAGTATTCTCACATCTTCGAAGTGTAATCCTGTTGTTGGCTCATCAAGTATATAGAAGGTGTTTCCTGTATCTTTTTTTGATAGCTCAGTTGCAAGTTTTACACGTTGCGCTTCTCCTCCTGATAGTGTAGTGCTTTGTTGTCCTAATGTAATATATCCTAATCCTACTTCTTTAAGCGTTTTTATTTTATGAAGTATAGATGGCATGTTCTCGAAGAATTCAACCGCCTGCTCGATACTCATGTTTAAAACATCGTTTATCGATTTTCCTCTGTAACGCACATCAAGAATTTCTCTGTTATAGCGTTTGCCATTACAGGTCTCGCACAATACATTAACATCAGGCAAGAAATTCATTTCAATAACGCGCATTCCTGCTCCTTGACATGTCTCACATCGTCCGCCTTTTACATTGAATGAAAACCAACCCGGAGGATACCCTCTGATTTTCGCTTCATTCATTTGTGCAAAGAGGTTTCTTATATCACTAAATACTCCGGTGTAAGTAGCAGGATTCGATCTTGGTGTTCTTCCTATTGGCGATTGATCAATTTCAATTACTTTGTCAACATGCTCAAGTCCTTTTACCGATTTGTAGGTAAGTGGTTTTTGATGCGACCTGTAGAAGTGTTGATTTAAAATAGGGTAGAGGGTTTCGTTTATGAGTGTCGATTTACCACTTCCTGAAACTCCAGTTACACAAATTAATTTCCCGAGCGGGAACGATACATTTATGTTCTTTAAATTGTTGCCTTTGCAACCTGTAAGTTCAATGCTGTAGCCGTTGCCTTTTCTGCGCTCACCAAATCTGATTTGAATCTCGCCCGACAAATATTTTGCCGTGAGCGAATCATGTTTTGCAATGTCTTCCGGCTTGCAGCTAGCAACAATTCTTCCTCCGTGAATTCCTGCTCCATGTCCAATGTCAATCACATGATCAGCTGCCATAATAGTTTCTCTGTCGTGCTCAACAACAATAACAGAGTTTCCGATGTCGCGTAAGTTTTTAAGGGAATTAATGAGGCGCACGTTATCTCTTTGATGAAGTCCGATACTTGGCTCATCTAGAATATACATTACTCCAACAAGTTGCGATCCTATTTGAGTAGCGAGACGAATACGTTGTGATTCTCCTCCCGATAATGTTCTTGCACTTCGGTTTAGTGTTAAATAATCTAAACCAACATCGAGTAAGAATTTAATTCGCTTATTGATTTCTTTTAAAACTTCCTTCGCTATTGTGAGTTGTTTCTTAGAGAGTTTTTTCTCGATGGTTTTTCCCCACTCGTAAAGTGCAATAATATCCATGCCGGCTAAGTCTGCAATATGCTTGCCGTCAATTTTAAAGTTAAGTGCTTCTTGCTTTAGTCTGGTTCCTTTGCATTCATGACATGTTACATACGTCATGAATCCTTGAGCCCATTTTTTCATTTTGCCTGATGAATATTCATCATCGAGTTGAGCTGCAATGAAGCTCGCAATCCCATCAAAGCTCAAGTTATAGCTGCTTACGCTTCCGGGAGTATATTCTTTGTCAACTGTAAAAATTTCGTTGGAACCATAAAGAATAATATTCAATGCTTCTTCTGGAATATCTTTGATTGGCGTTGTTAAGGTGAATCCGAATCGTTTACCAATAGCTGCTATCTGCTGATAAATCCAGTTGTCTTTGTAATCGCCAAGAGGAGCAATCCCGCCTTGTTTAATGTTGCGAGTAGGGTCGGGGATAACTGTTTTTATATCTACTTCAGGAATTGTGCCTAACCCATTGCATTTCGGACAAGCTCCATAAGGAGAATTGAACGAAAATGAATTTGGTGCAGGTTCATCATATGATATCCCTGTAGTAGGACACATTAAATGCTGACTCAAATGACGCACTTTGTCGTTTTTTTCGTCGAGCACCATCATAGATCCCTTTCCGTGCTTTAAAGTGGTTTTAATGCTGTCGGATATGCGTTGCCGTGAGTCTTCATCTACTACCAGTCGATCTACTACTATTTCAATGTCATGGGTCTTATATCGATCCGCTTGAAGTCCTCGCTTGATTTCTGTCAATACACCATCAATGCGCACACGTACAAATCCCATTTGAGCAATTTGCTGAAACAGTTCACGATAATGACCTTTCCTTCCTTTAACAACCGGAGCAAGCAACAAAATGTTTTTGCCGTCATAATTGTTAAAGACAACATCCTGAATTTGATCATCCGTCATGCGGATCATCTTTTCTCCTGTTAAATAAGAATAGGCATCCGATGCTCTCGCAAAAAGCAAACGCATAAAGTCATAAATCTCAGTAACCGTACCAACAGTTGATCGAGGGTTGGTATTAGTTGTCTTTTGTTCAATCGAAATAACCGGACTAAGTCCTTTTATCTTGTCAACATCAGGTCTTTCTAGATTACCTAAAAACTGTCGAGCATATGCCGAAAAAGTCTCCATATACCTACGTTGACCTTCTGCATAAATAGTATCGAACGCCAACGAACTTTTACCGCTTCCGCTCAATCCCGTAATTACAACCAGTTTATTTCGAGGGAAAACAACATCCACATTTTGTAAGTTGTGAACCCTGGCCCCGTAAACTTCAACCCATTCTTCTTCCGATAACATATTTGCTTAAACCTTACACGATTTTTAAGAACGCCAAAGGTAACAAGAACAAGCTTGCGGATTGTTAAAATGCTGTAATTCAGCGTTAAAAAATGACCTTCAAATTCAATTCATTGTGAATTTTACTTATTTCTTACACGCGTCATCCTGTGTTGATTAGGGCTGATTTTTAGGTGAAAACAGCTTAATTTAAAGGAATTGGGAACATTTCTCCTCTCCATTCGTATCATGGTGCATATTTAAACCCCCTATGAAGCCAAATTGCGGCATAAATGTTACGTTTTACCGATTCCTGGTATTGTCAGTTTTGATGCTATTGCATGTATTTGCAATTGCGCAAACTCCCGTAGCATCATTCCAAGTTTCCGCAGGTCAAGGATGTAGTCCTTTAAATGTCCAGTTTACGAATACTTCTCAAAATGCAGTAAGTTATTTTTGGAATTTCGGAAATGGAAATACCTCTACTCAACAAAATCCAAGTAATATTTATACGCAAGCAGGAAATTATTCTTCATCGTTAACGGTGACTTCTGCTTCTGGAATTACTTCAACTTATTCTTATAATATTTCAGTTGTCCAAAACCCTATTGCGTCTTTTTCAATTTCCGGTGGCGTTACATGTCAAGGTTATGGCGTAGTTCAGTTTACAAATCTATCAGCAAACTATGATTCTTGTGTATGGGACTTTGGTGATGGTACTACTTCCAATGTAATAAATCCTTCCCATGTTTATGTTTCGTCAGGGACATTTAATACAAAGTTGATTGTTTATAATAAGCAATTCGGTTGCTCAGACATAAAGATCATAAATTCTTCGGTAGTTATTAATCCGCAGCCAATTGCAAATATTACTGTTGATACTCTTACAACTTGTGATTTGCAACATTCATTTCAATTTAATGCAAGTTCAACTAATCAGATTTCATCTTGGTTATGGAATTTCGGTGATAACAGTACCGTAAATCAGCAACAAGCTTCTCATATTTATTCTTCTTCCGGGAATTATAATGTTAGTTTAATTACTTCTAATAATTTCGGATGTTATGATACTGCTTATTTTTCTGATAGCTTAAGAATTAAAAGTAATCCTGATCCTGTTATAGTAATGACAGATACGAATGGATGTACCCCACTTAGTATTAATTTCTTGTGTTATACTTTAGGAAGTTCATATTTATGGGATTTTGATAATGGCTTAACATCGAGTACAAGAAATACTTCAGTTATTTATACTGATTCAGGTACATACAGTCCTTCATTAACTATAACATATGCGAACGGTTGTTCTCGCACAAAAATTTTAGGACCTGTATTAGTTGAAAAGGCTCCTATTCCTGCATTTAGTATGTTAAATTATTCCGGTTGCATTCCGTTAACTGTAACTTTTAACAATACAACTCCACCGGGTAGTTATACATGGATATGGGATTTTGGTGACGGAGATTCATCAACTGCATTTAGCCCTATTCATGTCTATGATTCGGTAGGATATTTTGTCGCTTCACTAACTGCTATTAGCCCGAATGGTTGTACCAATGTACAAAGGAATGGATGGTATTATGTTTCAGCAGTTGGGCCTACAGCTAAATTTACTGCCGATGTTACTTCCGGTTGCAATCCGCTTCAAGTAAATTTTACAAATCAATCAGTTGGTGCTATTTCATGGCTTTGGGATTTTGGAGATGGCTTTACATCTGTCGCTCAACATCCAAATCATACCTATTTAACGCAAGGTACATTTTATGTTAAACTAATAGCATATAATTCACAAGGGTGTACCGATACATTTACATTAAGTACTCCAATTAATGTAAGTGCTTACGTAAGTAATTTTGTGCCTCCTGCTCCAATATATGGTTGCGTGCCTTACTCTGTAAACTTAGCAGATGCTTCAGGTTCTGCAAGTGTACTTTGGGATTTTGGTGATGGTACTACTTCTACATCTCCAAACCCGTATCATTCTTATGATTCAGCAGGAACTTATGTTGTGTCACTTACGATGTGGGCAACAAATGGCGGATGTGAAATGAAAATTCCAAATTTTCAAACTTTTGTAATTGATGCGGCAAATCCCGGATTTACATACACGGTAGATCCTTGTCCTCCATTCGCAGTTCATTTTCATGATACAACACAAAATGTTACTGCTTGGTCGTGGACCTTCGGTGACGGAGGAAGTGGAACGGGTCAGAATCCTGTCCATTTATATAATTCAACAGGTTACTATTCTGTCAATTTATCAGTTACAACTGCTTCAGGTTGTATAACAACTCTAAGTGCAACTAATTCAGTTCATATTACAGGATTGGGTGCGGCACCTTCTTTTTTTACAGCTGATACTATTCCTGCTTTTAATGTTCAGTTTCATGCAAATTCAACACAAGCTACTTGGTGGTCGTGGAATTTTGGTGATGGCTCAACGTCAACTTTAGAAAATCCTACGCACATTTATACAGGAACTGGTCCTTATACTATTTCATTAACAATAGGAAATGATAGTTGTCAATTTCTGTATAATTATCCTCCGGTTTCAATGGGTTCAACCGGTTCAGGTGGCTCTCCTATCGGGAATGATTCTATTCCTCCTCCTCCAATACAATACCATTGCGCACCATATACTGTTAATTTCGTTTCTCCACTTCCCGGAACTACTTCAATTGTGTGGGATTTTGGTGATGGTGTAACGTCTACCGATCTTAATCCTGAACATACATTTACAGATAGTGGAACTTTTGTGGTCTCTGCAATAGTTACTCACGGAGGTATTGTAGATACAGTGTTTATGAATGAATGGTACTATGTTACTAAGCCGATAACTGATTTTAATATTTCAACAATAAATACATGTACCGGTGTAATTGTTAATGTTGGTTCACCATTAATTGCAAATACTTATTTATGGGATTTTGGTGGCGGAAGTACTTCTACTAATGCTAGTGCTTCCCATACATATCCAAGCTTAAATGCTAGCTATGTTATAAGTTTGAATTCAACAGATACGAATGGTTGCAGTGCATTCGTTGCAAAGTCGTTTGCTGTTAATGTTACTAATCCGATTTCCGCTAGTACAAGAAGGTCTTGTGCGAATGATTCAATTTCATTTAATGCGGGGAATATTAATTTTTCGCAATACTATTGGGATTTTGGTGATGGTAATACTTCAACATTAAAAAACCCTTATCACGTGTATGGTGATAGTGGAATCTTTCAAGTTTCATTAACCGTAGTGGATATAAATGGTTGCAGTATTAATTATCCATTGAGTTATTTAATTGAGGTGTTCAATCCTCAAGCCGCATTTGTTTTTTCAACGCCAACTTCAAATTGTTCTTGGGTGTATACTTATTTCACAAATCAAAGTACTAATAGTGATTCGTGGTTATGGACTTTTGGAGATGGATCATCTTCTACTTCGAATAGTCTTTATCATTATTATAGTCAGTTAGGTTATCATGATGTTACTCTAACAGCTTATAAAAATGTTTGTAGTAGTACTATAACTATTCCTAATGCTATTTATGTTCCAAACCGTTCAGCGGATTTTACTTATGTTCAAAGTCAAAATTGCTTGCCGGTAACTATAAACTTCCAAGATTTAAGTGTTGATGCTGTAGCGTGGCGATGGGATTTTGGTGATGGAGATACTTCAGATGTTCAAAGTCCGAGCCATGTTTATTTAAAAGCTCCCAATAGTCCAATAACTTTAACAATTACTGATGTTAATGGTTGTAAAGTGTCGATTTCTAAACCAAATATTCAAGTTACTGACGCTACTTTTTATCCTAGTCTTACTCATGGTTGTAATCCTGCAACTGTAGCTTTTGCCGATTCATCAATTAATCCTTTGTCATGGCAATGGGATTTCGGTGATGGAACAACTTCGAATTTGCAAAACCCTGTGCATACTTATATTGTAGATGGTTTTTATGATGTGCAATTAATCGTAGAATCTGTATCTGGTTGCTTCGATACTTTGCATGTTGATACACTAGTGTCTGTTCTTACTTCTACTGCATTGTTCAATGCTGATTCAACGACAGGTTGTTTACCGTTTATGGTGAATTTTGCAGACTCTTCTTTAAATGCCGTTTCATGGCAGTGGGATTTTGGTGATGGCAGTAGTTCTACATTAATGAATCCTTCGCATATTTATTCAACTCCTGGCGTTTATACCGTAACTCTTATTGCTACTAACGCTAATGGTTGTTCTGATACTTTAACTCGTACAAATTATATTACTGTTAACGGTGCAATTCCTCAGTTTGCGGTTTCAAATATTTCAGGATGTTCTCCTCTGTCAGTTACATTTAGTGATATGTCTTCAGGCGCTGTTGGTTGGATATGGAATTTTGGTGATGGAACAATTGATTCAATTCAAAATCCTGTTCACCTTTATGCTGATACAGGGTCTTATGTAGTTTCGTTGTATGCTATTGATGCTACTGGATGTTCTACTATTTTCACTTATCCGCAACCTATAACGACTTCGGCATCTCCAAATGCTCAGTTTGTGAAGTCTGATTCAGTTGGATGTTCTCCTTTAACTGTTTCGTTTAACTCTCTTGCTACTTCTGCCGATTCTTTAATTTGGCTCATGGGTGATGGAACTATATTATATGGTAGTAACCCTTCTTATACATATGCTATTCCGGGTGACTATCAGATAACATTGATAGCGAAAAATATTGGAGGTTGTTCTGATACTATTGTTGACCCCGTTCCGGTGCATGTTTCACTAAGTCCTCAGGCTTCGTTCTCTACCGATATTCAGGAGGGATGTGATCCTTTACAGGTGAATTTTGTAAATGAATCTTCCGGCCTCGATAATCCTCTTTACCTATGGTATTTTGGCAATGGGGATACTTCTATATTGCAAAATCCAACTTATGTATATACCGGAGCAGGAAGTTTTACTCCTAGTTTGGTGGTCATAAATCAGGGAGGTTGCACTGATTCTATTTCAATGCCTGACTTAATTACTGTTTACGATCAATTGCCGCCGCCTCCAACTAGAATTTATAGAGTTTCGGTAGTCGATAATAGTAGTGTGAAAGTAAATTGGCAGTTGTGCTTACAACAAGACATGGATTATTATGTCGTTTATCGATATAATACTTCAACTTCAAGCTTCGATAGTATTGCTTCAATTTCTCAAAACACTGCAGCAATTTCAGGTGCCGCACCTGAGTATATTGACTACGGATTAAATACGCTGCAGAATTCTTATGAATATAAAGTAAGTGCTGTTGATAGATGCGGCAATCGTCAGCCATTATCAGCATTGAAATCTCATGCTACGATGGAGTTGAATGCTGTCGCCGGATTTATGAAAGTGAATTTGACTTGGTCTCCTTATATCGGTTGCGACTTTGGAGGGTATGAAATTTATCGTAAAGATGTAGGTGGGTCATTCCAACTTCTGACTTCTGTTGATACATCAGTAACACTTTTTGATGATACTACTGCTTATTGTCCTACTGAGTTCTCTTACCAAATTCGCGCTTTGGCAATTTGTGGTGATGCTAATTTCGATTCGTGGAGTGATACTGCTTCAGCAACTCCGATAAGCGATATTGGTAAACAAGTTGTTGATGTAACTCGATCAACTGTTGTAAATGATTTATTCGTTTTAACTGAGTGGGGAACTCCTTCTTATAGACCTGATTTAGTTGATCGATATAATATTTTTAGATCTACTGATAATGTCCATTTCGAATTAATAGCTTCGGTCCCTGAAACTGTTCATGATTACTCTGACTATAATGTGGATGTAGATAATCAGGATTATTATTATAAGATTGAAGTCCAAAATGTTTGTAGTGCTGCCGATGGACAAAGCGGAGTTGCTTCGTCAATACTTTTGAAGGCAATACAAACAGAGGTCTCGAATTCTTTAAAATGGACTCGTTATGTTGATTGGGATCTGGGAGTCGAAAAATATGTAATTGAAAAACTAAATGCTTATGGCGTTTGGGAAGAAATCGATACTGTTTCCGGTAGTGTTACTGAATGGGAAGAGAAGTAATCTCGTTTTGTTTGGCTTTTCGTATCGCAACATTAAGTTCGTATCCTACTAACATAACCAGTGAGTTTATGTAAAGCCAAATAAGGATGATTATTAAGGTTCCGATTGATCCGTATACTTTGTTGTATTGACCAAAATGGGTTATAAAATAATTGAACCCTAATGAAGTTGCTACAATTAATAGGGTGGCTAACGATGACCCTGCCGATATAAATCTTAATTTTCTGTCTTTTGATGGCCCATAATAATACAATAGTGAAATTGCCGTAAAACAAAGCGCAAGAAGTATTATCCATTTGCCGATTTGTAAAATCAATAGGTGCATTACGTGATCGTAAATTTGTTGGGGGCTCGACAAATAATTATACACTACTTCGCTAATTACTATTAACGTGATTGAACATACTACTAATACTGCTAGAGTAATAGTAATTGCTATCGATATTAAGCGAAGCTTCCATGGCTTTCTAAATTCTCTCCCATGATAACTTTTGTTAAACCATTTTAGCAAAGCTAATACTCCATCTGCAGAAACAAATAAAGCAAAGAAGAAACCAAACGAGAGTAAGCCTCCTCGTTGATGCTTAACAATATCTTCTATTGTTGTGCGTGCTGCTTGATAAGTATTGCCCGGAAGGAGTGTTTGAATTAATGCCAACATCCTGTCTTGAAAATGTTCAATTGGAATGTACGGAATCAATGTGAAAATAAAAATGATTGCAGGGAAGAGGGCAAGTAAAAAACTAAATGCCAATGAGCGAGCTCTTACTTGTAATTCTCCTTCGTTTAATCGCTTTATGAAAAAGTTTAGTACATCATAGAGTGGTAAGCCGTCAAAACCGGGCAAACGTAGCCGTTTTGTAATCTCGATGATTTGCTTCAACGGACTAACACGCAATAAATACTTTAGAAGTTTAAGCACTGATTATATTATTTTCAAACTAAGGTCTAAGCTTTTTACCGAATGAGTTAATGCTCCAACAGAAATGCAGTCAACTCCTGCTAATGCGTACTCTCTAATATTCACTATTGTTATTCCGCCTGAAGCTTCTGTTTCACATTGCTTATTAACTAAACTTACCGCTTCTTTTACTTGTTCAGGACTAAAATTGTCGAACATGATTCTATCGGCTATGCCACATGCTAATGCTTCTTTTATTTCTTCAAAGGATCTTGTTTCAATTTCGATAGGAATTTGAAGACCTTTGTCTGAAATGTATTTTTTAGCACTCTCTAATGCTTGGGTAATTCCACCGGCACTATCAACATGATTGTCTTTAATTAAAATCATATCGTACAACCCGAAGCGATGATTGAATCCGCCCCCAATTTTTACAGCTTGCTTTTCTAATGCTCGTAATAGAGGAGTCGTTTTCCTAGTGTCAAGAACTTTAGCATTTGTTCCTTCAATAGCTTTTACATATTTGTTTGTAGTTGTTGCAATGCCACTCATTCTTTGCATGCAATTCAAAACAAGTCGTTCAGCTTTTAATATACTTTGTATGGGGCCTTCTACATAAAAAAGTTCATCACCGATCGATATACGATCTCCGTCTTTGCTTTTAATATCAATAGTTAAAGTCGGATCAACTTCTTTGAATATTGCTAATGCAACTTCAATCCCGGCAACTATACCTTCTTCTTTTACTAAAAGCCTGGCTTTGCCTAATTTGTTTGAAGGGATTGTCGACAACGAAGTGTGATCCCCACTTCCTACATCTTCTTTTAATGAAGCTGTGATAAATTCTTTAAGATCCATAATGATAAAATACTATGCAAAGGTGCTAAATATCACAGTATAAATGAAATTGGGACATATTTGCACCAAAATAAAAAAAAGACGGGGTGTCAAAATCTGGCACCCCGTACTCAATCATTAATTTAAGATTATTCACGCATAAATCGCAATTCTTGTATAACCGATGTCCCGCCTTGTTGTTTAAGGTAAAAATAGGTCCTATAGGTTACTCCTTGAGCTGTTACCATGCTTCCAATTGCATATCGAGCTCCTTCCTTTGATTCTCCTTTATGAATTAACGTAAAAGAACGAACGGTGTTTTTGCTAAAGAAGTCACGCAAAATCTGTTCTGCTTGAACTTTGCTGTATACTTCCTCTTGATCTATTATGGTTAAATCAATAGTGTTACCGAAGAAATGTGAAATTGATTTGGCGTCCCCCGAACGTAACGAATTCGCAACATCATCAAAGATGTCAAGTGCAGCAAACGATTGAGCCGCACTAAGGATAATTGCCAAAATAAATAATTTGTACTTTTTCATGGTTTGAAATTCCCTGAACTACTTCCAAAAATCAGACCAAAGTCGATTTTGGGCTATTACAATTTCTTTTATCAATTTTACACAATGATAATGGTAAGAAAGGCTGTTTTCGACTCCTTCTCAATCTGTTTATTAACATTTAATGAAGATTTTGAAATAAAAAACAATTAATCAATTGAAAGTCAAGCTTATACAGGTAAATAAAACATCTTCAGGTTGGCTCTTGGAAGGAGTTTCAGAATACGTAAAACGTCTATCTAATTATATTCCTTTGGAAATCAAGGATATAGAAATACAACTTTCAAAAGCGAAAACGAAAGATCTTCAGCTGCAAATGGAGTGCGATAAAATCATGCAGTTAATTAAGCCTGCTGATTATGTGGTACTTCTTGATGATAAGGGAAAGTTATTCACTTCTGAGGAAATGGCCGAGTGGCTAAATAAGAAGTTTTCGGGCATTAGCTCCGACCTCATTTTTGTAATTGGCGGTGCTTATGGGTTTCATGAAATCTTAAAGAATCGCGCTAATGAGAAAATTTCTTTGTCAAAAATGACTTTTACTCATCAGATGGTTCGACTTATTTTTCTTGAACAACTTTATCGCGCCTTAACGATTTTGAAAAACGAGCCATATCATCATTCTTGATGCATGGTTTTTTTATAAACAGCAGCGTATTTCATTACTCCCATTTTTAATCCGAATAACTCAATCGATTTTTCACGAAGCCGTTCTCCATTCGTTAAGTTCTTGTTGTTGAAGAATTCTTCTATGGCTTGGTCGTAGGCGGAATCATTAAATTCATTGCAAATAATTCCGGTGTCGGATTGTCGTACGATTTCTTCTGTATCGCCAATTCCTCCATTGCAAATTACAGGAATTTGCATACTCAGTAATTCCGCAAGTTTAGTCGGTGAACTTGCGATTTTAGAAAAGGCAGGTTTTATAAAAAATAGAGATGCATTACTCAAACTCAATAGGGTAGGTACTTCACTTCTGATTGCTGCAATTAAAATAATATGTGATAATGGAATTCCTTTTTTTACTGCAAGTGCCTTATATGGTTCGTGGTCGTCTTGAGTAATTATTAAAAATTTCGCATCAGGTTTTTTAATCAATAATCTTTTGAAAAAATCAAACATCTCATCAGGTAAATACCAAGTGCTCAAACTTCCTAAATATGAAAGAACAAAATCGCTTTGTTTGATATTGTATTTCTCGATTAGCTGATTGCGTTTATCTTGATTAATATTCTTTACTGAAAAATAGTCGGTATCAACACAAGTAGGAATTACCTCAGTAAGTTGAGTTTTTATTTCTCCTCCTTGTATTTGATGTATAACAGGTATGGCTTTTCTCGTTAATGAAATTACAGTTTCAGAATTGCTGAAAAGTGTTTTTTCTCTCTTTTTTAATGTTGAATAAATCAGGTTGAATATCGGGTTTTTTAAGTTCCAAATATTTCCATCTACTCTTTCGTTTATCCAAAATCCTCTAATATCAAATATTAAAGGAATTTCCCATTTGTCTTTTAACGATTGTGCAATTAACGTAGGTAAATATCCTCGACA
>ENA-UOWE01003406-UOWE01003406.1-activated-sludge-metagenome-genome-assembly--contig:-NODE-3406-length-16311-cov-21.843688_pt1 | contig 16311 bp, 15 predicted proteins | sample MGYA00249841_ERZ761562 | MGnify/ENA primary metagenome ERZ761562 (study PRJEB28883, sample SAMN05720200) | activated sludge metagenome | isolation source: Anaerobic digester | place: Japan... | reverse complement strand
AGTGCTTTTGCGTAAAAACGAATGTCTTGTATGTATCCAGCGATACCAGCGACACCAACATTACTTCTATTTGATAAAGCTGTTGTTGTACCGAAATCATATGTTGGCGTGACTGAATTTATATTATAAACAGAAACACCATTAACATAAAGTCTTTTTTCGGAAGTGTTAAAAAGTACGACAACATGATTCCAGACATTTACATCGAAAGTAATTGGAGTTTCAATACGTAACCCACCAATATATGCAATAAAATTAGAATTTCTTAATAACATTACCAATCCTCTACCTTCAGAAATAGGGTCTGCATTAAGAAAAAAGTTTTGGTCTCCTGTCTTTTTTGATGTATTAAACCATAGACTTACTGACATTGATAATAAGCCGCTTAAATCCATTAAATCACTAAATCCGAAGCATCTTTTTTGTCCATTTGAATTATACATGCTACCAGTATATACCTTACTTGCTGCTTCATTTGTAGTGTCATTCACTACATTAGTTATATGTCTATTGAATCCTGAATGGTCGAATACTTGAGTTGTAATAGGTTTGTCCAACTTATAATGAAGCATCAACGATTTGTAGTCTTCGTTTATTTCTTTTTGCGAAAGGGCGTGGTTGTAGTATTTGAAGTTGCATATTTGTCCATCTAAATAGTTAGCAGTTGTTCCTCTACCTAATCTTATTGTTTTATCGCTTCCTTTTCTAACATCTTTTGATGCAGTGTGAGTTTGCAACAATACGCCATTCAAATATAACCGCATAGTTCTACCATCTATTGCTGCTGCGAAATGGTACCACTTGCCTCTCGGGAGATTAGAATTTAAAACTAAATTAACCTGCTTACCGTCTGGGGCTGCATAACCGAATACAAATTCTTCATTTGTTCTCTGCCATAGCATAAACTGAAGAAAACCAGCCTGTCCAAACGTGGCTATGACTCTTGTTTCAATAATATTTGTAATTTTAAACCAAAGAGAAAAGGAATGTGTAATGGGTTCACTTGGCATTACCACAGATAGAGGGCTATTCACAGTCCCATCAAACGCAAACCCTTTACCTGTCTTACAACCTCCAACAATTGCAGATGTAGAGCCGGGAGTTAGCTCTGTATTGAGCAACCCTCTGCTAATATAATCCTGTCCTGTATAGTGAAGTAATAGAGCCATATTATAAGAAATTGAATTTTAGACTTTGATTAACTGAATCGTATACTTGCTCTACCTTACTTGCTATTACCACCTTTGTTCCTGCATGTACTTCTGCTGATGAACGTATATTGCCGATAACATGTAACTTTTCTGTAGGGTTATTGGTACCTATACCAACTTTACCAGCATTATCTATTCGCATACGTTCAGTACCGGTAACCGTAGTTGTATTTGCGGCTGTATAAAATTTAACATCTGTTGCAGCGTTAAGTAACCCACTACCTCCACCAATAGATAATATATTTTCTGTTTGATTACCTTGAATCATAAAAACACCAATTGGCTCTTCAGTATTAGTGTAATGGGCTCCTGCTAATCTACCTACTTTATCTGTTGCATTTGTTCTTGTATCTGCATTAGAATCTGCACCTATTAATAATGCTATAGAACCGTTACTAACGTCTAATTTAGTTCCAGATAATGGATTATGAGTTCCTAAACCCATTTGACCTGCTAAATGAATAATGTTTCCACTTAACACTTGTAGCTTTCCGGTTATATGAGCTTCTCCTACAGTTGAATTGTATGGCGATTTTAATGATAATACAGTATTTCTTTGGCTCGAATTATTCCACACCTTAAAACTAATCCAGTTACTACCCCCTCCCGCTGTATCATTCTGAAACGATATGTAATGTTGTGATGCTGCATTTCTTCCTATCTTAATAGCGTCTTCATCATTATACGACCCTGTTTGGATACTTAACGCTCTATACGTAAAGGTTGAGTTCTGTAATTTAATCGAGCCATACCAACCTCCATCTAATACAAATGAATCAATCGTAAAATTACTCCCTTTCAACAACTTTCCTGTAACTCCATCAAACACAGGTATGCTATTGTCTACAGACGATGCGGGTCCATCTACTTTATTATTCCATGCCGTTACTTGACCACTCGTAACATGCAAAAAATTATCATCGCTATTTAAGTTACTCAAATCAGTATGAAATATAGTCGAAATGATACAAGGATATACATGTAACGTATCCGCATCTAATACTATTCCTAATTCAATCGTGAGGTTTGGATTGCTTGGAGGTGTATTTACATATCCGCCACCAACGCCTAAATATATTTTACTTCCTACGGTTAGCCCATGACTTTCAACAGTCATTTCGCCCTTACATACGATAATTCCATAAGAATTAGCCGGTATGTCTATCGTTGTATGTCCTTTTACCATTGCAGTAGCTAAATTTGTAGCATCAGCTGGTGCAATTGCAGGCATTTGAACTCCCGACCCTCCTACGCCTGAATAATATACGGGAGTGCCGTTAATAATAGTAGATTCTGTGTCGTTATAAACAAAAGAAACTTGTTCTCGTCCTACTTGTAATACAGTTCCATTTGCATATTCAATCTCAACTACGTCAAGAGCAGCGTTGTATTTAATAGTTGAATTTCCTATGAGCTTGTTATTTATATCGTTTACAAGGTTGTTTATCCATGATTTACTTATAATTGTTTGTTTTGTAAAAACACCACCGTCATAAACTATCAATGCCAATTCGTCATCAATCTCTATACCACCGTAATTTGTATATGTTCCATTTTGCGAAGCTATCCCCCATGCCGGTATGTCATCAGCATAAAGCAAAGGCAAATACGGTGTGATTACACCATAGCATCTATGAGCATATAGTTGTGAAACCATCTCATTAAGAGTTGAATTGAGTATAACTCCGGTTATTTCTTCGTTACCATTCTCTTTTACATACGTATCTATATATTCTTTTATTACCTCGTTCATAAGAAATCATTATTAAAGTCAACATTAAAATCGCCTCTTGTTGGTTTAGCTTGAACAAATCTATTAACTACGCTATTAACAGTAAACGTTGCATCTAATGTACCTACGCCATCATCATTCCATTCTATGTCAGAAAACTCAATCCATAGAACTTTATATGTATTAGATTTGAAAGCTATTGCTATTTTGTCGGAAATCGCTAATAATCGTAAAGCGTCCATTTGTGGTTCAGTAACAATAAGAGGAAATGTATATTGTTTATTAGAAATCATTTTCAGTGGAAAATTGTACATTTCCCTTTGTGAAATATAGTTTTGAAATGGGTATGTTGGTTTGCCTATCTCTGTTCCTACATAGTGATTGAATTGAAAATACCCTCTATTTGTCCCTGAAAATATCTTGTAATCACCGAAATCAATATCCTGTAAGTTCCAATATTGGATTTTAACCATATCGCTTACATACTCATTTGCTTCAAATAAATCCGAATAAAAATAAGCAGCTGTTATTCCTGTACCGACTTTTACGCTTATATAATATCTATTACCACTTGTGAATAGTCCGTCTTTTATTTTACCCGTACAATATACCACCTGATATGTTGTATATGACTTCGCTGCTATTCCTATATCTGCATTGTTCAAAACTCCTAACGAGTTTCCTAAACGGTCATAAAGAGTAACTACAATTGAACTACTCATGTTTGTTGTTGCTAACTGAAAAGGCAATAAGCTATTTGTTGGAGTAAAAATATGATGATATGTTGAATAAGGTTGTTTATGCCATTGTTCGCTCAAATTGGAGTAAAACGGTAATGTGTTTATATTAGTATTAGTCAACAGCATTATTTTTTATGTTTTAAAGTGTATTTCACTACTTTTTGCACCAAATTTACAACAATTTTTTTGCAAAATCCAACACCTTGCGAAGTTTTTACTAATTTGTAAAAATTTGGTATCGGTTCGCCACCATAAGGCACTTCAATTTCCTGTATTTTAGGTCTGAAAAAACCTCTAACAGGTTGATTTACTCCATTTACTTCCACGTTTGTGCCATAGTCGTTAAAGCCGAAGTACTGTTCCATGCATAAAGGTAACATGCAATAAATATTTTGCAATTGAACTTTCGTTCCTTTATATGTAGGAACGTAATTGAATTCAAGTCTATATGAAGTACCGTAAGTATCGTACATTCCGAAAAACCAACCCTCCTTAAAATCTGCGTTTATCGCTCTATTTACATCTGTATAGAAGCATGATTCGCTCTTACGCGTGTTTTCCGAAGTTGTATATTCAGTTTTTATAATTCCATTTTCTAAATAGTCTGATGCGTTTTCTTCAGTGAATAGCCATTCCCTGTAATGTTCTATCTCAAAAGTACATGTATTTTGTAATTCGCTCCACATTTTCTCTAATCTTGAAGCCTCTTTTGTTGTTAAATCTATAAAATCATTATTTGGTATATATTTTTCGTTGTTTTCATAAAAATAAATATGCTCAAGCCTGAAATAATTATCTTTTACACTCCATTCTATATTGAATCTATCTTTAAGAAATTGCAGTATTTCGCCTAATGATATTATGTTTCTCGTTGCAAAAACTCTATCTTTTACATGCATGTTACTAATTTGCGTCAAGCATGGGTATTTTCGATCTAAACCGCTAATCGGGTTTTTTGCCAAATAGAAAAAAACCGATTTTATATTTAATTTTATATCGTAATAATTAAATATAGCTTTTATCGTATCTATTAATGTAAAGCTTGAAGTATTATGAGTTCCTTTATATGCGATTGATTCACTTTCTAAATCATTATTTCCTCGAACCCATATAGAGAAATTACTCCATACTCTTTCTCCAACAGGCATATAATCGTAATCTCCGTCTGACTCTAATTTCGTAAAATAACCTGTTTCTGAACTTTTTTGATATTTTGTTTCCGATATTTGAGTTTTTTTAGTTGCTTGTATGTCTATTGTTTTATATGGGTTAACTAATGATGTCCTGCATAGAACATAGTCGTACATAAAATTATTTGAAAAATCATTCGCATTAGGTAAACCGTATATTCCATTAAAACTATTTGCTAATGCTCGAACAACTACCCTTTTCATACTTGAAAAAGTAGTGGTTCCGGCACCATATAGATTAGTGAAAGTAAATTCTGATATGTCGTGATAAAGCCCCTTTTTTGTATTTGACTCCCAAACTAATATACTATTATTTTGCCAAACTTCCCATTTTTCATAACTTGGAGCTACGCCAGTCACTATATACCTTAATTCAAAAACACCGTCTTCAGATATGAATTTATTGTACGGGCTTACAATTACTGCGTTTTGATTTAAATTCCCTCTAAAAGCTTGTGAAATTTTAAAATTACCGAGTGCTGCTGTAAATCCTACACATTGCAAATTCTTATATTTACCACTTTCTTCTCCTAATGATGTGTACTCAATAGGCATTTCAATAATCTCACACTCCTGTTTCCAACTTGTACCGCCACAATAACAAGTACATTCGCTGTCGCCAAGTACGTACACTTGATGTAAAATAGGGCTGTAAAATGTTGTAGTAACTTTTTTACAATCTATATCCGAAAGATTTATTTCTTTGTCTAAAATGCTCGAAATTCTTTCATAGTAGTCGTCGGTTTTTAATGTAGTTTTTATGATTTTAGCATCGTAGTTCACTTCCATCATTTCGTAAGTGAAATACCCGGTATAAATAGTAACAGAACCCTCTTTTATTATCACGTAAAATTTAGTGAGCAAAGGTGCTGCAATTATATTATCAAAATCAACTCCGCAAAATTCCAAATCACCCTCAAATGATATTCTTTTACTAATTCCATCTGCTACTATTTGAGCATTTGAATATCGTGGAAAACATGTACTCTGAGTTGAACCGATAACAGATAACCATTTTAATTGAAAATTATACATAATATGTCGTATTTATTCCACGTTTTTCTACTGTTTTACCGTTTATTTGATAAATCTTATGTTCTGTATTTTTTACTATTTTGCCTACCCCCTTTTCTAAATTGTGAGTATTCATATAGTAATGCACAGATAGATTTCCACCTTGTTGAAATTCTCTATTATTAATCTGTTTTATCCAATTTTTTAAATTATCGCCATACAGTGCAGTTGCTTTGTCATTAAATATCGCCCATCGTTCGCCTTTTTGTGCAAACATTTTTTTACCGTTGCGTTTTCCAAAGTAAGTATCGTTACCGCTTGCATGAGTTCCTCCTCCTATTACGTCAGTACCTCCTTCTGAAAATTCCTGTCTTGTCTCTCGTGAAGCTCTTACCTTTGTAGCAATAAATGCCGTCCACATAGCTCCAATTAGTGGCAAATACACATATGGTTTATCTGCACCTACTTTTTTAATTACTGCTGCCGAAGCACTAACTAAATTAACACTTTGCTCTATGCCTTGCATTTGTTGTTGTTGTCTTAATGCTTTTCTTTCTTCCTCTAATGCTCTTTTTTGTATTCTTTTTGCATCGTTAAATTCCTTTTCTGCTAACATAATATTAGAGGCATACCCTTGCTCTTTCAACATGTATTGTTTTTCGAGGTTTGTTTTGGCGTTTTCAAGTTCCCTGTCGGCATTATCTACACGTTTTTTAGCTATTTTTACTTCGTTATCAAAATGTTCTGACAAAATACCCTCTAATTGTTGCGTAGCTGTTTTTACTGCATCGAGTGATTCTTTGTCAAGTGCCAACCTTTCTAATAGCGTTTCTTTATTCATTTGGTCGCCCAAATAAGGGGTATATGGAGTAGCTTTTGTATTTATCGTTGATGTAGTTTTTAATCCACTTTGCGGTTTAGACGATTGAAGTGCATAATTATACATCGTTTCCTGCTCGAATTCGTATCTTTGCTTATGTAATCTCGCTAATTCTGTTTGATATTCTCGCTCTGTTATTTGTGCCAATTTTATTTTATAATCTAAAATAGCAAATTCAGCTTTTTCCAATGCATCATATTGCTCAATCAAATATTCATTTTCCAAATAATGAGCGTCTTTTACCCTTTGAGTTTCTCTAATCTCTAAAACCGCAGCTTGATAATCTCTTTCAATTTCAAGCATTTTTAAGTATGCTTCTTCTTTTGTTTTTTTCTCTTTCTTTTGTTTTTCTATCTCTAATTCTTGTAATTTTTCGTTGTGTTCAAAAGTCAATTTACGCATCTCTAAATACGCTTGAAATTGGTCATTTGTCAATCCTTGATAAGCTAAAAGACCATTCGCCCGAGCTTTTTGTACTTCTTTTTCCCAAAAAATTACTTGTTCTTGCGTTTGTATTATATTATCTAAAAATTTCTGTGAAGAAACAGGTATATTTACATTTTGAACTGCAATGTCAACTAATTTTTTTATTTCATTTACTTGTTTTTCTAATTCTTCAACGCTTTTATTATCAACAGCGAATATGTCTGACAAGCTTACTTTTCCTTTTTGAGCAGCCATTTTTATTATTTCATCAGTTATTTTGCTTGATGCTGTTTCTAAAACTTTCACAAATTCCTCTGTTTCTTTTTTAGAGCTTGTGAAAAATTCTACTATTTTAGCCCCGTATATTGTTAATGCAGTTACGCCTATACTTATTAATGATTGAAATGAAAATATACTTTTTGCAAGAACGCTTAACATACTTGGTGCTTTCTGACCCTCTGCCGTCATTTGTTGTATTCCACGTTTCGCTGCTTGGACTTGGTCGATGAACATAGGAATATTATTCGACAATGCCATAAATCCCGTTTGTATGCTATTTGCAAATGCAGGCATCTCACGTGTTAATTGTGCAAATGATAAGTTTAAAGCGTTCTGATTATAAGCATAGTTGCCTACATTCATCGCTTGTTTTTGAATTACAGAACCTGTTGATAGTAGTTTGTTTCTTTGTATGTCAATAGCTCTATTATACGCATCTAATCGTTTACGTCCGTTTTCTGTTTCTTGATTTAATTTAGCCTTTTCAATCGTAAGTAATTTTATTATTGCCTGTGCCCTTTGTTCTGTGTTGCTCGCACTCGTTTGCACAGATGCTTGTGCTTTGAGTAACTCTATTTGTTTGCGTTGTTCTAATGCTTGTTTTTGATATTCAATAGTGAGCTTATTGGTTTCTTGTGCTTTTTTTTGCTCAATACTTATAAGTTTCTGCTTTAATTTTTCATTTTCTTTCTCTATTCGTAGTAAGTTTGATTGAGCTGCAGCTAATTCCTTACTACTATTAGCTGAATCTTTTGTTACTATTTTTAATTCGTTTTGAAGCAATAAAGTTTTCTTAAACGATTCGTATAATGTATCGCTTTCTTTTTGCAATCTCTTTATGCCTGCCTCAAGCGAAGCATCGTATAAGTCCTCATATCTAATCGTTTCGTTTGCCATGCTCCATTAAGCTAAAAAATTGTGATACACTCATTTCATGCGGATTGTAACCAATTCCGTATATTTTATGCAAGTAACTCATAGCGTCAAATATACTAATATTTTCGCCTTTTACCTCTATTTCTTTCGATAATTCTTGTATTTTACTTTCTAAATTATGCAACTCTCCTTTGAGTTTCATAAGGTCTTGTTCTGCTGTTTCTTTCGAGTACCTATACCCGTATGATTTAACTATATTAGCAATATCGTCATCATGCTTTACAGCTAAAAGAATTAAACATGCCTTTAGTATCTGTCTTTGTTCCTCTATTCTTAAGCATCTATGAATTATGTCTTTCTTCTTTGTTCCGTCTTGTTTTAGTATTTTCTCTACCTGTTCGTTTATTCGCTCACACGCTTCAATCATTTCAATAGTTGGTTCAAAATCGTAATTTTCAGATTTAACTACATATTGAAATTCCCCCTCTATTATCTTAAAATAATTATAAACGGGCAAAAAGTCTATATGTCTATAAATATTCTTTTGTAAGACGTACAATTTCGGGTTTAATCCTCGCAATAGTTTCTTTATTATATTTGAAAATACCTTCATATTTTTGTGTTAACAATTTAGTTTTTTCGTCCGAACTTGTTAGTCTTATTTCCCTTTCCGTTGCTGTTTCAAGTCTTACGCCCGAATAGAATTGTCCTGTTAGGTATAAATCTACTTTTCCGTTTGCACCAGGATTCATTCTTCTTTTTTGTTTTTCATAACTCAATGAACGATATACAAAAGATTTTAAACCATGTCTACCTGTATACATCTGCTCTTTAATTGCATCAATAAAAAACGTAGGGTTATCGTTTACGAGTCTTGCGAATGCTTTTCTTGGGTTCAACGCTTGTATTCGTTCGTTTTGTTGCCTCAAATTCATCGTACAATCTATTTAAATATTGCTCTCCGTTTACCATATCCTTGATAGGTTTTAAACGTAAGTGCGAAGCAATGAAATTTTTACGCCCCATTGCTAACGCACCTCTCACATTTATATCCATTATACTATTCCTGTAAAGGTTATAGTATTCGTACCCTCGATTTTAATCGAAGTCAACGAAATTGAAGAACAAGCAACAAGCTCTAACGTGTAATCATTTGCTAATGTTGCAGCAAGGTCATACTCCCCAATCTCGCCAGAAGCCTCTAATGTTGTTATTACTTGCGTTGCTCCGCTTGCATCTTTCAACACAAAATCGGCTTTTACTAAACCATCAACCCCTGCAGTAGTCATTGCACTGTCTACTGATTTTTTCAATACTTTAACTTTACAACCTGTTGCAGAAACTTCCGATACTTCTAATTCAACATCGTAAACCCCGTCAAAATCGGTTTTTGGATTCCAATATTCTGTCTGATTCAAAGGTTCTAATACAGCTCTGTTGTTTACGAAGTCCTCTGTTGATTTAATCGTAAACGTAACAGGGGTAAGCATTTTCTCTCCTTGTCCTGCAAGTTTCGGTTTACCTACGTGAATACGACATGAAATACCTGTGAATTTTGTTCCGTCTGGAGTCATACCGATTAGTGAGCCGCTTGTGTCGATTAATACACAATCTAAGTCTTTACCGTTTAATCCGTTAAGATTTAATGCAAGGTAGGTATTAACGTCAAGCATCGCATCGAATTGTATTTTACCCCATTCAGCGAACTTCTCGCCTTGCAATGAAGTTGTAAATACGTCATCAGTTGATTTGTCCGTAAAAGATTCAAACATAGGTAGCATATATACCCTTTGATTTTTAGGTAATTTCTGTTTTGCCTCCCAATCTGCTTTTGTTAGTGCTGATGTTGCAGTTGCGAACTCTAATCCGCCGTCAAGCGATACTAAAGCTCCAACTAAAACGCCCAATTTGTTGCCAACTAACTGCTTGAAACCTGTATTTCCGAGTTCTTTGGTCTTTTCTGAAAAGTAGTTTATTTTTGCCATTATTTTTTTAGTGTTAGGTTAATTTTTAAACAATCTATAATATCATTCAATTCATTTTGTGGTAAAAAAAGGTATTCGCGAGTGTGGTCTATTCTTACTTCATTGTTTTGAACCGGGTTTTTATCAAATGTAAATTTACCCTCACGAAACATAGTATAAAGAAATTCAGCGAACAAAGGCTCTAAAATCTCATCGAATACTAATTCAATGCGTTGTTTTGTCGTGTAATTCTTATTTGTAGACGTTATAAAGTAAAAGTTCGTAGTAAATTCAGAATAAGTACCGCCACGAGTTTCAGTGAATATTGGCGACATTACAATTAACGGGTATTTCGTTCCGTCTTGAGCTTTATCGTACATTAAAGTAGATAGTTCAGAAGCAACCTCGTTCCAATCAGCAGCAATAAATCGCGGCTCACTATCCATTCGCTTAACGCATTCTTCAACTAACAATATCGGATTCATATACCTATAAATGTAACATAGTTTAATTCACTATCGGTTAACTCATTGTAAATATCTACAGCATTATTATAAGCTCTAATAAGTTTAGATTCGTCAAATGTACGCTCGTTTGGTATTTGTTGCTGAACATTACCAACGGGAGTATTTTGACTGTATGTATCACGTACATACTCAAAATATGTAAAACCTACGTACATTTCTTTGACTTTTGATTCATTTTCATTGGTAACATCAATAGGATACTTCGCTTCGATGTAATCAATATACTTTTGCAGCATAATTTGAACACCTGAATTATTAGTATCTATGAAATAAATACCGTCAAAATCATCTTTACTTATTAGACTTGCCATTTTTTCGTTCTTTTACATTTGTTTCGACTTTTTTCGCCAAACCTTTTTTTATTAAGAGGTTACCGAGTTTAACGGTAACCTCTATATTTTTCTCTTTGAATGATATTTGCATGATTATTTTCTATTTATTGCGTATACCTTATAATAAGCCTTTTGGTCAGTTGCTCCAGAAATACCACGTATTCGTAAGTAAGGATAATTATAGTTGGTTAGTGATTTTAAATTCATTCCCGTAGACGCATTTGATAAAGCTATTGTATCTACATTCGTAAAATTAACACCGTCCATTGAGCTTTGAAGATAAAAATTATTAGTTACTGTACCGCTGACCTTTGTAACATACAATCCAATGCCTAACTGAGGAACGTCTGAACCTGTTACTCGAAGTAAAAGGTCTAATGTATCATTCGCCACCAATGTATCGGTAGTTTTCCCTAAATAGTATACGTAAGTATCCTGTGCTAATGGTTTTGATCCACTAACAACTCCTACATTTGTCTGTGCATAGCTCACACTTGCTACAAGTAAAGCTATTAAAAAGAATAGTTTTCTCATTTTATTTAAGTTTTAATAATTAAGCACCGGCAGTAATTGCAGTTAAAGCAGCAGAAATGTCGCTTACTTTCACAATTGCATTAGCATAAACAGATTTAACAACTAAATTCTCACGAATATAAGCGTTAACTGTTACGAGTCCTTTTAATGCATCATCGTCAACTTGTATTAATTCAACAACTAACTCGTCAAATACATACAAAGTTGCTTTACTCAAATCGCCAACGATTAACTTATTTGCTGTCATAAGTGCATTTTCTGCTAATGTCATTCCTCCAAATGATACAGCACCGCCTAATTGCCAATTTGGATATATAGGCATATCAAATTCGTTTTTCAAGTAACGAACTACATCAACATCGGTAGGGTTAGCGATAAAATTTGTCGGCATTGCACCACCTTTAGTATTAACAGCTATTTGAGTTTTACATTTACCAACTAAATCGACAAAGTTTGCAGCTTTAATTGAAATATCTGCTGTTGCAAATTCAGTAGCATAAGACAATAAGCCTTTAATGTTGTTGTTCAGACCATCGCCATTGATTAACGCGTTATCTTCAGCTATTCTCATGTTGTTATTCACAAGTTGAGTAACTTCGCCAATCATATATGCTTCATCTTTAATTTGGTCGATTGAAACTTTGATATGGTCTTTGATACGTTTACCTGCTAATGATTTTTCTTCCCAAGTTGCAACTGATTCAGTTGTTTTGTTTCCTTCCGCAACTGCCCCTGCATTGTTTGTAATTGCAGATTGCTCAATCCAACGAACTGTACCACCTGTATTTGAGCCTAATACTACGCGAGGTAATAAGTCTGCAACAAAAGGAATACCGCGTTGTGATTGACCAACTCCTTCGATTCTGTAAGCATTTGTATTATTTGTTATACTTGCAGCTGTTACCGCTTTGCGAGTAGTTCCAAAACTGTACGGCTTACCTTCAGAAATCGCTTTTGCTATAGCGGAAGCATTTTCTTTGTACTGTTCTGCGAATGTTTTTTCTGTATTTTGCCCTTTGCGTTGTATTTCCGCAAGCAAATTACCTTGAATTTCAGCTGCGTTTTTCAATTCCGCAAATTGCTCGTTAGTTACTATTCCATCGAATTTTTTTTCGATATCTGATTGAAAATCTTTTAATGCATTCTGTACACTTTGTATATCTTGCATTGAGGGTAAAGTTTTCTTGAACCCTTCTAATTCACTGCCTAATGCAGCCTTCAATTCTTCTTGTGTCATTTTTTATTTGTTTAAAGTTTTGTTTATAAATTGTTTTATCTCGTCGAGTTTTATCGGCTCATCGTGAGTGATAGTCTCGTGTGTTTTTACTGAAAATGTAGGAGTAATAGGGTTGCTTCCAAATACAACCGCTGACCCCTCGATTATTTTAGCCTCTGTTACCGCGTAGAAATAATCATATGCTATGTCTTTAGGGTTAGCAACTTCTCCTATGTATTTATCCCAATTCTTTTTTTCTTCGGCAGCCCACGATTCTTTAGAGTTCACACATAAGAAAACATTAACATATTGCATACCAACAGAGTGATTATCTACATAGCCATTTTTGTACTGATTAAACATATATTCATGTTCTTTCGCGTAAATATCGCCCTCAAACATTAATGCTTGTGTATTTCCTTGTAAATTAGCACCTAATTGTTGCCAAGTAAATGTCTTTGTACTTGCGTTCATTTCTCTGCTTATAACGTCCTCGAATGCTTGCGAATGTTGTTTAAGTAGTTTGAATGTCTTTTTTTGCTTCAATGATTGATTCCAAATCGAAGGAATATGAACGTCTTGGTGGCTGTCGTATAAGTTAGTTGTATTAATGATTAACTTTACATGTATTTTGTCGATTGATTCAGCTTCGTAACTTAACGATTTCATGCAAACATCGTTCACTTCATCGTAAAACGAAATAGCTATACCGTCCGCATGTTTTATAGTTGAACGTTTATGGCTTATTAATTGCTTACTGTTTTGACATAAGTATTTATGTAACTCTGTCAAATTATCAAACTCTTTCATTTTTTTACGATTTTAGATTGTTTTTTAATCTTTCTAATCTTTTCAAACTCTTCTTTATTCATAGCCTTTTAGTATTTCTTTTGCTTCTTCTACACTTAAAATTCCAGCTTCTATATTTGCCCTCATTGAATTACTCATACTTGCATATGTATCAGCTTTGAGTTTTTTATCCTCTTGCATGAAACTCAAATGTGAAAAATCGAACATAAACGAATATCCTTTTTCTTTCGTGTTAAATATTTTATCGAACCCCTCTGCAATACTTTGTGATTCGGGTATAATACAGTCATCATAAAACTCTTTTTTAGCTTCTAAATATGTGTTGTATTTTGATGTGTCAGGCAATGCCATTAATGGTGCAGGTATTCCCATCGCCAACGCAACAGCTCTATAATCAGCATTCTCACTATCAAACAATCCTAATTCAGTAGGTGTCCTTGTCAATTTAGTTGCTCGCATTGGTATTTTAGTAATCATTGTATGCCATTGATTAGACAAGCTACCGTATTTTCTGTATTCTTTTTGTATTTCATCAATTTCCTTTGGGTGCAATGCTGTTAATATTCCAGCAGCATCTCCACGTTCGGGGCTTAACAATACTTCAGCACCTCTGTTTTTTATTGTCGTCTGTCTACTCTCTGTTGAGAATGCTATATTTTCGATATTCTTATAAACTAAATCTAATCGGCTTTTAGGTTTTATAACATCTTTCAAATCAATAGCAGCATCATAAATTGGTATCATATTATTCAAGTCATCGCCTGTTATATTATAACTCATTCCAAATAAGTTGATTTGATAACTTAACACGATTGATTCTTGATTGATGTATGAAGCTATTTTATAATTAACAGTAATTGCATTGTTCGGAATAACAACCATGCTTTTAACATCTTTGAAGCCAATCGGAACAATTCTATAAACATAAGCAACCCCATAAATATTCATGAACGTCTCAATAGTCTTAATAAACTGTGAGCGGTTTTGGTAAGCGTTCGGATTATCGATTACCTTTAAATCCTTAAAAAAAGCAGCGTTTGTGATTTTTTCTTCTTTATCGTTAATAGCTACTATCTTACCAGTGCTTATTGCTTGTGATTTCTTTAATACTCCTATCCCAACAGCCGGACATTCCTCGTACATCGAATAATAGTTGTTTTTATAGGAAATGCTTGCGAATGATGAGGGTAGATAATTTATTGCTGAAATATTGGATTTCAACACATTAGCTCCTATTTGGTATGCTTTTGCTATACGGGAAAATATATTCATTGCAAAAATTTGCTACAAATATATATTATTTAATGATGCAATGCAAATAATTTTATGATTTATATCATGTTTTTACATCATGTACTGCGTCGCATATCCTGCTGCGTCCCAAAAATGATTAAAATCGTCTATCGGTTCATCGAGTTTTATTCCTCTTATTTTAGCATAACAGTAATTTTCTTGTTCTTCTTGAATATGCTGTCTTTTGACCAAATTAATGTTTTCTCTATTTATTAAATCAATTCGATGCTTCACGCAGCCTGGAAATTTCTTTACAGGTACAAACTTAAAGTTCAAATTATCATTCATAGAAAATGTGTTGAGGTCTGCTATTTTTTGAGGTTGAGCCGAATCGCTTATACATACTATCTCTGTTACATTATTTTGCGAAGCCCATGATTTTAAAGCCTTGTAAAAGTTAATTAATCCGCTGTTGCTGTCATTTTGAATGTCTGAACCTGTTGCCATACTTCCATATATCGGGCAATCATACCACCTCCCTTGCTCATTTTTACACGCCTGAACAAATGCGTATACTCCTGTTGTATTGCCAAAATCTAACCCATATAAGTATCGTTCTGTGTTGTCCGTCATTTTATCAACCCAATTAACGCGAGGAAATACAAGCCCTTCCATACTCCCACGCTCACCGCATGTATAAACTTTATACCTGTATGCATTTGCCGTTCCTTTTTGTATATTCTCAATAGTAGGCTCATATCCTTGCAGCTCTTTTTTAACGGTTTCCGGACAATGCTTATTATTCTTATAAGTTGTTTTTGTGAATAGCACATTTTCTCTACCATCCCATTTGAAAATCCAATGTTGAGTAAATTTAGGGTTCCAGTCCGCAATAAATAGCATCGTGCAACGCATATATATACCACTTATTAGACTTTCACTTTGGATCTCTAAAGCCTCATTTAAGAAACAAATATCACTCGGATACCCCTCTGTATCTTTTTCATCGTCTAACCCTCTGAACTTAATTATGTGCTGACCTATTTTGTAATTCGGCTTCGGGCTTGTAACATAAGCATTTTGGTCGTATATTCCTATTTCTTTTGTGAAACGAATAAACTCATCAAATGTTTTATCTCTACACTCCGTCAAAGTCTTGCGAAGTATGTAAATTGAAAGGGGCTTTTTAATGTGCCAACAAAGATAAACTATTAAATGAAATGTATCCCAAGTTTTCGAGCTGCGACTACCACCCTCATTGCATATTGTTAATTTATCTGACCTATCACGATTTGCGAATTTATCGAGCATGTAATAAAATAAATTATTAGGCTCAAATTTCAAATT
>ENA-UOWE01003374-UOWE01003374.1-activated-sludge-metagenome-genome-assembly--contig:-NODE-3374-length-16424-cov-7.455373_pt1 | contig 16424 bp, 25 predicted proteins | sample MGYA00249841_ERZ761562 | MGnify/ENA primary metagenome ERZ761562 (study PRJEB28883, sample SAMN05720200) | activated sludge metagenome | isolation source: Anaerobic digester | place: Japan... | reverse complement strand
ATCCAGAAATATACTACAAGCTATAAAGATTGTTTTTTTACTCGTTTTTTGTTTTCATAGAAGGACGCCCCAGCGAAATTTCACCCACCAAAGTGACGCTGGGGTTTTCTTTTTTGGTTATTCTTATTTAGAATCAATCTAAATTACAGTTAAAATCAAAAATAATTAACATTTTTTGTAACATTTTCAAATAGATTTCGTATAAGTAGTATAAAAACAATTACTGAAATGAAAACAATTGAAATGAAAAAAACTGCAAAATTGTGGAAAGCAATGGCTGACGCAATGGAGAATAACACCAAGTTATCTTATGCTGACGCTAAACAACTTATCAGAGAAATGAAAGAATCTGGTTATGTTGTTTTAAATACCAAAGAAGATTATGAAGCATGGCTGAAAAAATCACCAAGCATTGCTGCAATACTTCCAGAAAATCCAGAAGAATACTATTCGAATAATTAAAAACTAAAACCAATGGCTAAGAAAGAAAAGAAAGTATTTGCAGCATTGTCAGTGAGAAAACTCATTGCCTTGCTTGCAGAAGAAGTCAAAGACACTGATACTGTCAAGATTGAAACCAGTGAAACAGACAAGAATTATTTTGTTGTCAAAGTAAACATGGAATAAGTTTTTTGCTTTTTTTACAGTTTGTTTTTGTCATATGAAGACGAGTGCGTGAATTTCCACCTACCATAGTGGCACGCACTTTTTTTATTTTATAATTTTCTATGATTTTTTATAATTTTTGTTTATATTTGTAAGACAGTATAGACAAAATGAGTACTCATGTAAGAGGTAAACAGTATTGGGGTGAGAAGCAAGAAAGACTATGCCAGCAGTGGCTATCAGCAGATACCAAACAGCAATTTCAGATATACAAGGGATTATTACCAGCATTAAATCAAATGTCTGAAATGATAATGAATAGGTATTTTGCTGTACCAACTTCACAAAGGCAAACTGAATTAAAGAAAGATGCAATACAGGAATTATTTTTAAAACTCCACTTGTATCATCCAGATAAAGTAAAGAATAAGAATGGTGCATACTCATTTTGCAGTATGATTATCAAACATTATTTTTATGAAGTGTTGGTAGCACAACCAACATGGGTTAAGCAAATTGAAAAGAGGTTTGTTTACATTGATGAATATGATGAATATGTGAAACCATTGGAATATGCAGAAAAACCAAAAATTGATTATAATAGACTTTTAAGCCATTTTAAGACACTCAAATTAAAAGTGGAAAGAGAGTATGCTAAAGCATTAAAGAATGCAAAGCGTAAAGTAATACCAAAGAAATATAAACATAAAATAGAAATAGTTGAATTAACATGTGAGTTTATTGAAAAGTTTGATTCGTTTAATGGTGCTGCTGTGGTGGATTATATTTATCTTAATCAAAAATCTGGTGAGTTATTGAAGTCAACTATCGCTTATTATTTTAGACAAACATTTGGTATGAATATAAATGTTGGTGTTAATCTTGAAGGAAAGAATGACATTGACTGGAAAGTAGATTTAAGACGCAATAATCGTATAAGTTATATTCAAGATGATACACCACCAAATGAATCAATACACGCTAAAAGAGGTAGAGAAAAAACAACGAAAAAAAATCATCCAGAAATAGATTTATATAGGTATTTTTAGTATTTTCCTTGTATTTATCATAATAAAGTATTAATTTCGTACCTAATTATGATGGAATATACGACATTAAATTGGCTTTTTTTCAATATAGTTTGGTTAAGTTTGGGAGAACTGGCTATCCAGACAGTAATTTCAGACTTATCGTCATCAGTAAAAGGGGCAATGCTGCTTAACCAGCCTTATAATACTAAGTTGAATTTATTATGTACTTACAGTTTTTGCAAAAAGTTACTTGGTAGAGGTTGGTGGGTAGCAACCCCTTTTATCTTTTTATTCAGATTACACAGATTCTTTTCCGAAATGTTGTCATGTCCTTGGTGTTGTGGCTTTCATTTTGCTTGGATAACCAATTGGCTGTATTTAGATATGGACATAATAACATCACTTATACTTGCACCTGTTGTGCTGGTATATGTGACAATTTTAGACAGGCTACATTCAAGATGATAACAGGAAACACTGATGCAATCAAAGTATATGATATATGGTTTGGTAACAACTATAAGCAATTACAGAAACACTGCAAAAGATATAGGATACCAGATGATTATTTGAACGATGTTTATTTAAATGTAAGAGATAGGATTGTAAGAAGCGGATTCACTGAACAGTATTATCAGACATATGTAAAAAGAAGTCTGCATAACTTAATGATAAATGAAGCAAAGAAATGTAATGGAAGATTTGAGATTGATTTTGATGATGAAGATTACACTGCAACAATAGAGAATACACTGCAAGATAACGATGACACTGAAAAGGATACTCAGCAATACAGGGAAGAAATCATGTTCCTTTCCAAAAAGATTTTTGAGTACATAATGAATGAGAAAAGATATAATGATGAATGGCAATTTGTTTTCCGAAGTTATTACCTATGCACAGGAAGAATGACATATGCCAAATTAACTGCAATGACTGGAATAAATAAGAATCAATGTACAAAAATAATACAGAACATAAAGAAAGACATAAGAATAAACTTTCTTAATTGGCTTAAAGAAGATGACAAACGAAGAAATCATAGCAGTCATGGACAAGCCTAAAAGCATGTCAAGGGTTGCACAATATAGAGTTATATACCAGATGTCAACAGGCAAACCTTGGAAGGGTTGTTTCTGTGGCAACGGTTTTAATAACTTCTTCAATGTATGTAAAAATTATGCTAATGCACTTAAATTACAAAGAAATGCACAAACCAAGTAACGAAGATTTATTGTGGGCAAAAGAAGTATATGATACTATAATTGTCACACAAATACTTTCACCAGCAAAAGTGAAAGAAGCATTTAGAAAAGTGTTTGGATATGATGCACCAAACTTCCAACAGGCAAAAATAAAACTGTTCGCATATTTCACTTATGAATATAAGAAAGTGGATAAAACCGAAATAGCAGAAATACTGCCAGATATGACAGCAGCATCAACAACTGGTGAATATACTCACAGTGAAGATACACTTCCCAAAAATGGGGAGTCTGAAAGTCTGTCACTTACAAACGAAGGACAGTCACATTCAGAAACTGTTGATTTTAATGATAAACCATTAACTATTTTTAATGCAGATAATGAAACAAAGGAAGCATTAAAAGACTTACCACTTCAACCAGATGAAGAAGCACCAGCAGAAATAACAAAGCCAAAGCGTGGCAGAAAAAGTAAAAAAGCAAAACAATGAATGATGTAGAGAAATCAGAATTGGCATGGAAGTATTTTAAATATATTTTAGAGGAATATAAAATTCGTGATGATAATAATAAATTATATGATGAATATAATAATTATATTTGTGCTTATGATTCTGTTGAAGATGGTGATAGTGGAGAAGTAGAAGAAACACTTATGACTATATTTCAGTATTTAAAATTAAAAAAACACATATAATAAAAAAGATGAATAACGATAACTTACCAGCAAAGCGTAAGGTAGGACGCCCAGCCAAAATAGATACTCTTATCCAGACAAGGGAAGTTGCAGCAATGTTATTAACTGCACGTCCAAGAAGTGAAATAATTAAACATTGCTGTGAAACCTATGGTGTAGCAGAATCAACAGTCGCTGGTATTGTTACACGTGCCTATGCTTACATAAGAGAAACACATGCACTGGATAAGGATGGTATTGTACATACCCACGTACAACATTACTACGATGTTTATCGTATGGCATTAAGCATTGGTGATAGTCGTGGTGCAGTACAGGCACTTAATTCCATAGAAAAATTACTGAAATTAACAGCACCAGATGCACTGGTACAAAACAATACTCTTAATGTCAGTCTTAAAGATTTGACATTAAGTGAGTTAAAAGAATTACTTAAAGTAAATAATTAGATAAGTATCAACTCAAAATGATAAATATAATAACCAGAACGCATAATCGTCCAGAGTATTTTCAAAGATGCATGGCAAGTATTGTGCAACAGAATTACAATGACATAAACTGGATAGTTGGTACTGACACTGATTGTCCTTATTATCCACAGGCACATAAGGTTTATGTTAATTATCAGCAACCTTTATTTGTACCTGACGGAATGTATAAAGCACCTTGGAATCAATACCTGAATGAATTGCAGAGATACACAAGGGAAGGTTGGGTAACATATTTAGATGATGATGATGAATACACTTCACCAAAGTCATTGCAAAGGATTGCAGCAGCATGCCAGAATGAAGATGAAATAGTTGTATGGAAGGTAGAGATAATACCAACATGGATTGTGCCTTCACAGTCATTCGGAAAGTTTATTCAGGCTGGCGACTTCAGTGGGATAGGATTTGCATTTCACACAAAGCATTTACCTGTTGATTGGGGCAACTTATCATACGGTGACTTCAGGGTTGCAACACAATTAATAAAGAAAGGATTAAAAATAAAATGGGTTGACATGGTGTTAACCAAAACACAGAAAGGCGCAAATAATGGAAAATAAGACAGTTGATGTTTTTATTGCAAGTCTTCCAAGACAGCTACATGTGGTTGAAACTGTGAAGACAGTACTGGCAAATCCAGAAACACTATCAATAACAATAGTCGCAAATAAGTACAGCGATGAATTGTTTGAAGAATTAAAGATACAATTGCTTAATGTCAACTGTGAATACCAAGTGCCAATATACTTACATAGGGGTGACAACGCAAAAGAATCGAATGAGAAACTAAAATTTGTAGGTAAAGGTTATGGTAAATACATATCATTCGTTGATGATGATTTATTGCTTTCGCCAAATCACTTTAACAAACTCATTCGTGCCTGTGAAGAATATAATGCTATGGCAAGTCTGCATGGTGTTGTACTACATTCATTACCACTTCAACATTATTATCGTGACAGGGATGTTTACAGAGGCTTACAGACAGTTTTATTTGACATGGAAGTGGATATAGCAAGCAACTGTGGAAGTCTGTTTAAAAGGGAATGGCATACTGATTTAAGCAAGTGGTATGATGAAATACCAAATGTTGGTATGGATGACATTTTTGTTGCAATCAAGCATAAACAAAAAGGAATTAAGCGTTATGTACTGGCACATCATACAGGATATATGAAACATAAAGAAATAAGAAAAGAAGATGAATATATCTTTGATAAGTATGCACTGACAGGAAATGACAAGGTGCAGACAGATTATATAAATAAGTATTGGAAATGAAACATGCAATAGCAACAAGATTTAAATTCGAAGAAGATAACTTTGAGTTAATGGAATGGTACATTAAAGTAGCCAAAGGTACACTATTCCCACAACTGGCAAAACAAACAACACAAAACTTTGACTGGATAATTATCACAAATCCTAAACATGATGAATGGGTAAGGGAACACATAACCGAACACCCATTTAAAATTATGCATGACTATAACACTGAATTCGCTGGTGCAGGTTATAATCTTCAAACTCGTCATGACATAGATGACTGGATGCATGATACTTACGTGCAGTCACTTCAAGAATCAGTTGAGAAGTATGGATATGAGAAATGTTTATTACATGTCAATCTGATTATGATAGATTTCTTCACACAGCAGACAATGCCATATCCAGTTTACAACAGTAAATTTACCAGCAGTTTTGTTTCAATGTACCAGAAAGACATTGATACGAAGTTGCATGTGTATATGGATGAACACACAAAACTTGTAGAACATGTACCAACAGTTATTGAATTACCTTTGGGTATGTGCATGCAGGTTAAGCATGGGAAAAATATAAGTGGATAATAAAATTTTATAATATGAATAACGATGAAAGAAATTTATTTGATGCTACACAAGGTTTAAGCGTCAGAGAAGCAAGCAAGGAATTAAAACATTATTGGGATGACAGGTATGTATCCGGTGGCAATTCAGGTGCTGGCAGTTATGGTGGTGAAGCAATGCTTAAAGCAATGTACATCAATACTTGGATACAGAAGTATGACATTAAACGCATAACAGAAATAGGTTGTGGTGACGGTAACAATTTACTTATGTATCTTGTAAGAATGTCTTATTGTGGTTATGACATATCACCAAAGGCAATAGAGATATGCATGGATAAAACCAGAAAGATTCGTAACAGTTTAATGTATGAGTTTTATTCGGATAAGGATAAGATTGATTTGGATGCTGAATTATGTTTGTGTTTGGATGTCTGGTATCACCAAGTAAAGGATGAAGACTTTGAAGCATTATGTGATTTGCTTTTTGTAAAAGGAAACTGGAAATATATCATACTGTATTCATACGAAGAAAATCCTTGGAATCCAGATGAACCAGTTGGAAAACATATTAAGTACAGAGATGTATTAAGCAAGGTTGCTGAATTCCCAGATTGGGAATTGGTATATTGGGTTAGTGGTTATTCGACAACTCATTTACCTTCAAATAAGAAGATGTTTTTATTTAAAAGAAAGTGAAAGAATTTGTAAACATACTTCAATCACCAAAAGATGTGCTGCTTAAAATACCACCAAAGAAAATAAACATTATAATCAGTGTTTATGATGGTGCAGAATTCATTGAAGAATGTTTGGATTCAATTCAGGCACAAACATATAGGAATTATAAAATACTTTTAGGTGTTGATGGTTGTCAGAAAACACTGGAAAAGATACTTGAAATAAAGTATAAGTATGACAACTTATTCCTGTATGTTTCAGATAAGAATAACGGTTGCTATCCAATGTTTAATGCACTCATTAATCTTGTACCGGACAAAGAATATATACAGGTGTTTGGTGCAGATGATGTGATGTATCCTAAATTCCTTGAAACAATGAATAACTATAATGTGCCAGCAGTTAACAGGCATCATGGTGTGTTATTCATAAAGAAGGAAATGTTTAAGAATGTTGGTGGCTTTCGTAACTGGAAGTGTGCTGCTGATACAGATATGGTTTACAGGATTCAATTGTTTTATCGTAAAAAGATTGAATATGTACCATTGATGTTTCATAGGCGTGAACACCCGAAACAATTAACAACACAATACAGCACAAATCATAAGTCTGAATTAAGGAAGAAATATAATACAATAACTGAAAGGAACTATCATAGCAATAAGCCAAAGATTTATATCAAACCAGTAATGAGTAAAATATATGAATATAGTAATTGATGAAAAATTGGAACATGGATACTACATAATAAGAAAAGTAGATGCATATGGACATACACCTGAAAGTACTCTGGCTAAAATTAAACTGAATAAAGATAGTGAAGTCCAAGATTTTAGCGAAATTTTTTCCAGCAAATTCAGGTATAAGTTATTGAAATACTACGAGATGGTTGTAATGAGTGACAAAAGAATTGTCAAAAATTTCACAGAAACATTAGAGGGATTGACGGTACAGCAACTGGAAAACATGTTGCCAAGTTACTATCAGCCTGAGATTATGCAAAAAATTAAAGAGTTAAATGCAGTTACCAAAACTAAACGAACAAGAAAAGGTACAACTAAGACTGGAAATAGAAAAAGAAATATACACAAGAAGTCTGTATGAATTCTTTGTTGCAGCCAGTAAAGTATTGTATCCACAGGTAGAATGGGATTATCCACCATTTTATAAATATATCTGTGACTTGTTGCAAGCAGAAGTTGAACGCATAATCAATAAAGAAGAAAAGACAAAAGATTATATCTTCAATCTTCCTTTCAGGGCAGGTAAGTCAATCCTATTGTCACAGATTTTTCCTGTATGGTGCTGGATAAAAGAACCATCATTGGCAATCATGCAGGTATCACATTCAGAAACATTGGCAATAAAGCATTCACATGCTTCAAAAATGTTAATTGAATCTGAGTGGTTTTTAAAGCGTTTTCCAGCACTTTCATTAAGAGTGGACACACATGCTAAGGCAAACTATATGAATCAATCTGGTGGCAAAAGAATTAGTTTCGGTATTAATTCTGGTATCATTGGTGAAGGTGCAAACATTCAGATTATAGATGATATAAATAATCCACAGGATAGTCAGGCAGTAACACAAGGAATTAATGAAGTATATACTGATACACTTTATTCCAGATTAAACAATCCTGCAATAGACATAAGGATAATACTTCAACAGCGCATTTCACAGATTGATATATGCCAGTACTTGCTTGACACAAATCCACAGAAATACTTCCACGTATGTTTGCCAGTTAAGGTAGCAAACAATATAAATCCACCGGAAGCAATTGAGTTTTATAAGAATGGTTTATTATGGAAGGAAAGATTTTCAGAGAAAGTAATACTTGACTTTCAAAGTACATTGGGCAGTCGTGCATTCGCTGGACAACTTATGCAGAAACCAGTTGCTGAAGAAGGTGGAATACTTAAAAGAATTTGGTTTAAGAAAATAACACAGGATGAATGGTTAAAGTTAACTGATAAACAACAAATAGAGTGGTATGCTTTTGTTGATACTGCTTATGGTGGTAAACAAACAAATGATGCAACAGCAATTGTAATTGCATGTAAGTTTGGAAATCAGTTGTACATATTGAAAGTATATAATGTTTGGTTGGAATTTCCACAGTTAATACAGAAATTAAAAGAATTACAGAAACAATTTAATGTAAAAATAATATATGTTGAAAGTAAGGCAAGTGGATTAAGCATTATTCAGCAATTAAGAAATGATGGTTTTAATGTATCCATATTAAAAGCAGAAAAAGATAAAGTGGCAAGGGCAAATGGTATTGCACCAATACTTGAAGGTGGTAGAATAACAATAATTGAAGACAATTGGAATGAAATGTTTCTTCAACAAATTGCAAGTTTTCCATATGCTGCCGATGATATGACAGATGCATTTGTATATTCAGTTGATAAACTTCTTGGGAAAAGTGGATTTAATTATGCAACTTTGTAAAAAAAAAAGAATATGGAAATTTGGAAAGACATAAAAGAATATGAAGGATTATACCAAGTATCAAATCTTGGTAGGATTAAATCTATGGAAAAGAAAAGTATTGGCAAATCCAATTCATTAAGAATTTTAACTGAAAAAATACTTAAATGTAATGTTGATGCAAAAGGATATAAATTTATATCTCTTTGGAAAAATGGTGAGAAGAAAAGAATCGTAAAAATACATAAACTTGTTGCCGAAACATTTATTCCAAATCCATTAAACTTATCACAAATAAATCACATAGATGGTATAAAATCAAACAATGTTGTTTATAATTTAGAGTGGTGTACAGCAAGTCAAAATATAAAACACGCTTATGATAATGGATTAAAAACACAATCAAAAGAATCAAAAAATAAGGGAATTAATAATCCTAACTATAAACATGGATGGTTTGTAAAATGAAAACAATAACGCTTAACAGTAAGAAATACATTATTCCTGAGAAATGGAGTGAAGTTACATTGAGAATGCAGATGAAAGTCAGTGCGGATACTGAAAAAATTACATTGGAACAATTAAAGAAGTATGCCATACTGTCAGGATATGCTGGAATACCTGTTGAAGAATTGAAACATGCAAACATCAGCAACCTGAATGAAATGTTTAAAGCATTGAAATTTCTTAATACTGAAATAACAACTGAACCGATTATTGAATTTGACTTTAATGGCAAGCATTATTACTGTGGACAGAATCTTGTTGACATGGAATTCCAAGATTTTATTTCGATTGAAAACCTATTGACTGAATACAGTGGACATACTTATGATGCACTTCCAACAATCTTGGCAATAATGTGCAAACAGAAGAAAGCAAACGGTGTACTGGAAAGTATTGATGATTATAATGTACAGGAAAGGGCAAAGGAGTTTATGGATTTGCCAATAACAATAGCACAATCATTGTCGCTTTTTTTTTCAACCAGCGAAATTATGTTTTCAAACTCTATCCAGTTGTTTTCGAATCCAGAAAGTCTAAAGGAGATAATGGAGAAGCAGATAGAAGAAGCAGAGAATACTCTGAAAGAGTTGGATGGCAAGGGGTGGCTTATGCGTTGTGCGAGTGGAATCTTGCGTTGGTATCTCAGGTATATAAAACGACAACTGCGCAAGCATTACACTTCTATTCAGTAAAGATTTTGCATGACGAATTAACTTATGACTTGCAGGAAATTGCATTCAAAAAAGCAAAAGAAGAAGCAGGTAGAAAAGGTAAAAGATAAATTAAAATAAATTATGATAACAATAACAATTAAACAGGAAACACCATTGCATATAATAAGTGTTTCAAACGACAAGACAGAAGATAAATACACAGTAGAAATACACGACTGTGATTTATGTGGTATAACATTACAAGATGTAGTAGCACAAGTATTACACGATTATGTTAAAGAGTATTATGAAAAGAATGATATGAAGATTAATCTTTGGACTTAATCCATTTACAGAAGTTATAAAGTGATTCAACTTCTTTGTCAGCAACACCATAGTAATCATATGCTTCAAAGTTAATTGAAATGCACATATCGTTTCTATCATAATGACTTTGAATTTCAGCATTATGTAATCCAGCAGCAACTGCAATACTTTTTACTGTACGAAGATTGAAACAGCGTTGTCCATTTTCATCAGTCGTATAAATCTTAGACTTATACTTTTCAATAACTTCATTTAATTCCATAGTATTATGTTTTTCTACTTATACGAAGACAATTTGAAAATGTTACATTTTATGCCAATTATTTTATTTGGAAATATAAAAAAAAGTATTTATCTTTGATTGGGTTTTATTTATTTTATTATTTTTTCTGTTGGCTGGTGGGTTTTATTTCAATAATGCCATTTTGTTTATCCCACCAGCCATTCTTATTTTTAGTATTCTTCCAGTGTACTTATTATTGTCACACCTTCAACTTCAAGTAATGCTTCAAGAAATTCTTTATACTTTTCAGGTGGGCAGATAATCTCTGCAACATTGTTATAACCTTCAAGTGTAAATTCAATTTTTGCGCTTTTTAATTTTGTTTTCATTGTCTTAATTTTAATTGGTTTATGCTACTTATACGAAAACCAGAAGCAAATGTTGCATTTTAAACCATAATTGTTTATATATAAAAGATTAGATTATGACATTAGAGAATCTTAAAGACTATTGGCAGAATGTGTGCCTATTGCACAAAGATGTCAAACAGTTTAATGTAGGCAATAACTATGATGCTGCCAATAACACAGATGACAAGTATCCGTTATGCTTTTATGAATTGCCTTATTCCATTGACATGAACATGGATAAACCTATTGATACAATCCAGTTTGCATTCAGTGTATTCCTTTATACAAAGCAGGATGACATATTGGATTCACATTCAGCAATCAGTCTGGCTAAAGCAATCGGTGATGCAATCTTGACAAAGATACGTGCAGATGGTGATTCAGGGTTTACGCTTAACAGTGCAAACTGTGTTTCAGTCAGGGAATACAGTGATGATTATGTTGCAGGTGTAAGGTATGACATTGCAATAACAATGAAAAGGGATTTATGTGATAAGAATATAGAGGATTATTTCAATGAGGTTGCAGAATAATGGCAGAAGATAATTACATAGCAGCAATAAAAGGTTTGCTGGAAGAATTAAGACAGATAACAATTCAGGCAATGGCAAGTGCTGGTGTGCCTGAATCGTCTGATTTAAGCAAGTCTGTAAAGTATTATGTCACCAAAGACGGTATAAAAATGATGGTGGCTGAATACTATCCTTATGTGTCAGAGGGCAGGAAAGGAACAACCAGACGTGCAGGATTAAGGAAAGTACCTATTGATGCTTTGATACAATGGATAAAGAAGAATAACATTATTGGAAGAAGCAGAAAGTCAGGCAGGTTTATAACAACAAACTCACTGGCTTTTGCAATACAGACTTCAATATATAAACGTGGTATAAACAGCAAGCGTCCTGTAAAGGGTAAGAAGTTTGCACAGACAGTTGCAGACAACGTTGCAGATTATACAGCAAATGAATTAGCAAATTATTTGGCAATGATGGTTGCAGATGACTTGGTACAAGCATTCGAACCAGTTGCAGTTTAAAATAAAATACTATGGCTACACAAACAGCAAAATACTTTTATTGTAGTGGTTACACAAAAGACTTTGTAATAGTAACTATGACAATACCATCATGTCCTACAACTGGTACATTCTATAATGATACTTATTGTAATTATAGAACATACAAAAAGACAATCACATTTCAATTATCAAAGGCGATTCCAGTACCTCTTGTTATAAGATACAGAATTAATTGGATACAGGAAACAGATTATGATGAATACACTAAACAGCGTGGAAGCCTTATTTATACATACACAATGCCAGCAGGACAGACATATGTTTCATTAACATATGGTGATGGTTACACACCGCCATTCTGTAAAGAAGAAAGATGGTGTACAAGTGGTAGTGGCGATGGTATAATAACACCAGCAGTTGCTTATTAATAATTTAATTTAAAAAATATATATTATGCCAGTATATGAACAAGTAGTTGGTGGAACACAATTCACAGTAACAGTTTACAGTGGTGAAACATTATTAGTTGGTTTATTTCCAGTAGAAGGTTGTGGTGTACCACCACCGGATTGTAATTTGACTGTGACAGGAAGCAGCCATACAGATGTATCAATTCGTGGTGCTGCTGATGGTACAATAACAGTAAGCACAACTGGTGCAAGTGGTAATACTACATGGTATCTTAATGGTGCTTATTATGTTAGTGGTGCAAGTGAATCAATAACATTTACAGGACTAACAGCAGGAATATATGATATACTTGTAACTGATGAATTAGATTGCATTGCAACTGTTGAAGACATAACAATTTTAGATGGCGAATTTCGAACAGGTGATTTCACTGTGAGTTATCCGAGTGGACTGACAGCAGTAGAAAATCCTATTATTATTGGAGTATCAACAGCAGTTAATAATCCTTCACCAAACGCATGTGTTACAACTATAACAGTGACTGGTGCAACCATTGCTGATAATACTTCAATAACATTTACTCTTACCAGTCCATTCTCATACACACAAACATTTTATGCTAAAGCATATCCATATAAGCCAAATTATTTCTTGGCTTCAACTTTGAATAACCAGTATGGTACACCAGTAGGTACAAACACAAATACTGAAATTGCAACTTCACTTGCTGAAGCATTGCAGAAAGATTCAGTGATACCTAAAGTGTATTACATAAATAATTCAGGTGCAGTTGTAACATTGTGGGCAAAAGAAACAGGAAGTAGATTTAATTTAACAGCAAGCAATGTTGTTTCAAGTGCGACAGGATTAACAGTTACAAACACTGTGGCTGGTACTGATTATTGTGATGGACAGTTAAGCGATAACTATTCGATTAGCTGTGAAGTGTTAGTTAATACTGATACGACAAATCAGTATCCTGAAACTGGTGAAGTAAGTGATTATAACAGGGTAGCAGAATTAATACTTCCATTTAATCCAAGCAATGTACACAGGTTTGACATATCTTCAATCTTGAAAACAACTGTTAGTACACCTATGCCTGATATAACATTAACTGGAAGTACATATTTGCCAACAGTTATGCAGCCTTGGAAATGCAAATTATCAGAATTATATCCTTTAATTGCCAATACAAACACAATTAAGAAGCGTTATAAGACTGAAACAAATGTGCGTTGGAGTATTAATTCATCGTTGGATAGGTATTCAACAAACAACATGCAAGCATATTTAGGGCAAGCAGCAACTAATCTTACTGCTGATTTTACATTTGATTTGTCTTGGAGTACAACAGGTACTGTGACATTTACAAATTATCTTTTTGATGTAAGTAATACTGGCACGACTGACATACAATTCTCATTATGGGATTTTAATTTAACTGGTGCAACATATGGCTGGCAATCTGGTACAACATTCACTGGTGTATCTGCAAATTATTATTATGGTTATGTGTCTGGTATAACTTCTGGAATAACGGTTGTGTACAGCAAATGGCTTTATATTAATCCATTAAGTAATAGTTATGAAACAATTAATAAACCGGACATAGTTAATAATGTTAAGTTTCTCACAAACTCACCTGCAATTAAACAGATACAAAGGAATTCAAACGAATTCTTGTATTTCATATTGCCAAAGAATTATGGCAAGGATTTAAAGATGAAAGGTGACTTATATTTTTATGATGGTACGAGTGCAACAGGACAGACATTCTTTACTATTAGTACAGGCACTACAAATGCTGGTGGCTGTATGGTTATGAATTTGAGTTATGATAAACTTGGACTTGCAGCATATGAGGTTACAGGCACAACAAACAGGAAGATTAAGCGTGCTGAATTAGCAGTTTATCAGAGTGATGCAATCAATGGTGATTTTGCATATACTGAAGTTAAGAAGTACAGGTTTGAGATTGATGAAATGCCAAGAAAGTGGGGTATCTTATTCCAGAATGCTTTGGGATTATTCGATTCATTCGATTTTGTTGGCGTGGTTGAAGAAACAATCAGCAGAAGTACTGATACATATACTGTGCCATTAACATTTGGTACACAGGGTAACTTGGTTGATGGCTTTAAATCAACAGCAACATACAACACAAGGATTATTAAAAAGGTTATCGCTAATACTGGTTGGATTGATGAGGAACATTTTGACTGGCTTATGGAACTTATGAACAGCAATAACATATATTCAACCAGCACAGCAAACCAGAACTATCTTAATTTGATTGAATACAATTATAAGAAGTCTTCATTGGATGACTTATTTGACATTGAGGTAACATTCCAGTGGACAATCTTTGAAAACAACATTACAATATAATGGTAAGTAACATTAAAATAGTAGTAAAGCAAACTGGACAGCAGATTGACTATGTTAATGCTGAAGACATTTCTATTAAGATGAATAGAGTGGCTGATGACTTAACAAAACCAGATTCAAGATTTGGTGAATATAGTTATACATTCTCTGTACCTAAAACCAGAAACAATGTTTCAATCTTTGGTTATGCAGGTGTGGCACATGTTAAAAATATATTCCAGATTAATCCTATTGATGTTGAAGTATTCAATAATGACTTGCTTATCTTAACAGGACAATTGGAATTGCAGGAAATAACTGAAGATAAATTTAAATGCGTATTCTATTCCAAACTCACACAATTATCAGATGATTTAAAGGATAAGAATTTGCAGGAATTAACTGTTTGTCCACAGATTGCATGGAACTATGAAACAACAATCAGAGGACATATTAACTCTGGCAGCACTGCATACAGGGAATTTGAGTTTCCATTTATATTTTATAACACATTCTATGCACCAACAAGCACATTTACTGGCTTAACTGATACTATTGTTGATGCTAACGGTACAACAGCACATGCATTTGACAGGGAAAGGGACTGGCAGAATTGGTATTATTATATCAATCGTGCTGCAAGTAAGACAGAAAATAATACTTGGTATCAGTGGTTTCCTTTGGCTTTCAGATTGAAAGCAATAATGGAATATATGTTAAAGGAAGTTGGCTGGACAATGGGTGGCAGTTTTTGGGAAGATAATAACATAAAGAAAATCATTGTGCCTTATGTTGGTGATTCACCTTGGGATTCTGCAATATATTGCAGCAATGGTGTGGCAATAACTGGTACAAGTTGTGGTGCAGGTACATTGACATTGAATACAGCCAGATTCATGCCTGACATGGACTGTCTGGACTTCATGGAAAACGTAGTTAAACTATTCAACCTGTATTTGCAGATTGATGTTAAAAACAAGATAGTTATTTTCGAACCATATGATGTTATGTTTGGACATAAGGTTGCACCATATAACATTAACTTAAAAGTTATTGGTGAACCAGTCATGAGTAGAGTTGATGAATATAATCCAAGTTTACATTTTGCTGAAGTGCAGAATAAAAGAATACTTGGTGACAATAGATATATAGCATCGTCTGGTACAAGTGCGTACTCAGTTAAGTACTTAATTACTCAAAACAATGATGTATTTGATGACATATTTAATTACAGGGGTAGAACAACAGGTGAATTAAAAGTTGACTTTGGCGCACCTGTGGTGAAACGAATGAGAATAAGAAACGACTATAATTATAGTGATGTAAATAAAAGTGCTGGTGATTCAGTGTTTTTTATTCCTTTTATAAGTAAACAACTTCCAGAAGATAATGGTGGGAAAGCGTTCAATAAAAAGGATACTGATACGACAGCAATGAATAATGAAAGCAGCGTACAGTATGCTGGAAAGCCAGTACTTTTATATTACTATGGCATAAGTGCAAGTGACATCGAACAGAAAACACCA
>ENA-UOWE01003372-UOWE01003372.1-activated-sludge-metagenome-genome-assembly--contig:-NODE-3372-length-16439-cov-3.755493_pt1 | contig 16439 bp, 15 predicted proteins | sample MGYA00249841_ERZ761562 | MGnify/ENA primary metagenome ERZ761562 (study PRJEB28883, sample SAMN05720200) | activated sludge metagenome | isolation source: Anaerobic digester | place: Japan... | reverse complement strand
TGTGGCGCTGGACCCCTTCACCAGCCATGGCCAGGACGGCCTGCCCGACGACACCGGCTACATCCTGAACGACGAAACCACCGCGGTGCTGGTCCAACAGGCGCTGACCCAGGCCCGGGCTGGAGTAGACATCGTGGCGCCCAGCGACATGATGGACGGACGCATTGGCGCCATCCGCGCCGCGCTGGAGGCCGAAAAACTGGTCCACACCCGCATCATGGCGTACAGCGCCAAGTACGCCTCGGCGTTCTACGGCCCGTTCCGCGACGCGGTCGGCTCCGCGGGCAACCTGGGCAAGAGCAACAAGAAGGTCTACCAGATGGACCCCGCCAACACCAATGAGGCCCTGCGCGAAGTGGCCATGGACATTGCCGAAGGCGCGGACATGGTGATGGTTAAGCCCGGCATGCCTTACCTGGACGTAGTGCGCCGCGTCAAAGATGAATTCAAGGTGCCCACCTTTGCCTACCAGGTGAGCGGTGAATACGCCATGCTCAAGGCGGCCGCCCTGAATGGCTGGCTGGACCATGATGCGGTCATGATGGAAAGTCTGCTCGCGTTCAAGCGTGCCGGGGCCGATGGCATCCTGACTTATTTCGCCCGCGACGCCGCCAGACTGCTACGAAAATAATAGCTGCTTGTGCACATTCGGCGAGGGCTAGAGGCACAAAACAACAACAAACTGGGCTACACCGCGATGCGCATTTTCCATATCCAGAACAGCAGCGTCAGGGAAAGCGCCGACCTGCAGGCGCTGACCGCTGAGGCTCCCCCGGCCCAGGGCTACGTGTGGGTGGCATGTGCCCGCGAGGAGTTTGAAACGGGGCTGCCACAAGTGCAGGCCATGCTGCAGGCACTGAGCGGCAACACGCTGCTGGACCTCCACGTGTCGGACCTGCTGAACCAGCAGTTGCCGTCGCACTACGACTTCACTTCCCAGTACGACCTGCTGGTCTTCAGGCGCCTGGCCGCCGCCAGTGCGGCGACTGTGAACGCGGGGCCCGGCAAGCCCTATTCCGTAGGCAAAGGTGGGCCCCCCATCTTGCGGCGAATTGACACCAGTCCGGTGGGATTTGCCGTTTTCGATCGGGTGCTGTTGTCCGTCCACCCGACGGACTGCGCGGCACGTGAGGCCTACGCCACCAAGTTACTCCAGGCCGCCAGCGCAGAGTCGCATGCTTCAGGCGCGCGCCTGCCCACCAGCCCGGCGGACCTGATGCTGCGCGTGGTTAACCAGATGGTGGACGGCTATCTGGCCCTGCGGCGCGAACTCACCCAACAGCTGGACCACTGGCAGGCAGAGCTGCTCAACCCCAAAACCCGCTTCAACAACTGGGGAAGCCTGCTGGACGCCCGCCTGTCGCTGCACCATCTGGATGAAATTTGTGAAGAACAGCGCTCCAGCATTCAGGACTGGATTGAAGCCGTCAAGACCTGGCCCGACGCTGAGTCGGTCACCGAGCAGCGGGAGCGTGAACTGCTACAGGTGCGCAGCCGTGATGTGCTGGAGCATATCGAGCGTGTGGTGCACCATGTGCGCCGGCTGGAGCAAAGTGCCGAAACGGCTGTGCAGATGCACTTCAATGCGCAAAGCCACCGCACCAATGAAATCATGCGCACGCTCACCGTGCTCACGGCGATTTTTTTGCCGCTGAATCTGATTGCCGGCATTTTTGGAATGAACTTCGAATTCATCCCTCTGTTGCATATCCACAGCGGCTTCTGGTGGGCCATGGGCAGCATGGTCCTGATCGCCGTAGGTCTGGCCCTGTTCTTCTGGCGCAAGCGCTATATCACCCGCACCAGCCATTAGCGCCGCTAAAAAAACGGTGCGGACAACTGCTCGTTCGCCATCACCCGCCGGGTCGCCGGGCGGTCCAGTACCCGCTGCAGGTAGGGGCCGATGTGGGGTCGCGACCGTGCCGGGTTGCTGGAAAAGTTGCGCGTCCAGCGGCACAGGGTGAACACATACGGGTCCAGTGCCGAAAAGGGTTCACCCAGAAACCACGGGCCACCGTTGCGCTGCAATTCCGCATCCAGCTGGTCCAGCATGGCAGCCACCATGGCTTGCGCGTGCTCCTTGACTTCCAGCGTGCCCACTGCATTGCCCGCATGGACCCAGCGCTCGGGATAAAAGTAAACGATCAGTGTGCTTTGCAGGGTATTGGTGAGCCACACCAGCCATTTGTAGAAATGCGCCCGCTGTGCAGTGCCCACGACCGGAGCCAGCCCGGCGTGCGGATGGGTATCGCACAAATGCAGGCAAATGGCCGCCGTCTCGTACAGCACCAGGTCGCCATCGGTCAGTGCCGGCAAAAGTCCGTTGGGATTCAGGCGCAGGTAGGCAGGGGACTTGTGGGCGTCGTTGGTGCGGTCCACCAGCACACGCGCATACGCAACGCCCAGCTCTTCGAGCAGGAGGTGCGGAATCATCGCCGCCGTGCTGGGGTAATAGTACAGCTGGATCATGCAAAAGACTTGCAAACCATGGCGCTGTCTGCCTCAGGCCAGATGCTGCCGCAGGAACGCCAGCGTGCGCTGGCGGGCGGCGGCCGCGCAGGCGGCGTTGTAGGCCGCGCGGTGGTCGCAATTGAAGCCGTGCATGGCGTCGTACAGGGCCACCTCCACGCCGGGTTGCACCTTCTGGAAAGCCAGCACACCCTCCAGGGGAATCGCATGGTCCTGCTCGCCAAAGTGCGCCAGCACCGGACACCGGGGCTGGCGTGCCGCCTCGGAAGGCGTGGTCATGCCGCCGCCGTAGTACGGTACCGCTGCGCTCACACCTGGCAGCAGACAGGCTGCGCGCCAGGCAAGCAGGCCACCCCAGCAGTAGCCCAGCACACCCACCTTGCCGGATTGCGCGGCGTAGTCGATGGCAGCCTGCACATCCTGCAACACGCCAGGTGCAGGCAGGCCCTCCACCGCGGCCTTGAGCGCCACACCGGCACTCACATCGTCAGGCGTGTAGCCCCGTTCCACGCCGGGCTGGACGCGGTGGAAGGTGGACGGAGCCACCACCAGGTAGCCGTCCGCAGCATAGCCATCGGCCACTGCGCGGATATGGCTGTTCACGCCAAAGATTTCCTGCAGTAGCACCAGCGCACCCTGCGGCTGCCCCGCAGGCCGCGCCACATAGGCCGGAAACACAAAACCGTCGGCGGCGGTCAGCTGGACAAATTCACCCATGGTGTCGATTTCAAATTCAGGTTGAAAGGTGCGCTTACTGCGCCTGGAATCCGCTGGCCTTGATCAGCCTGGTCCACACCTGGGTGTAGGCATGCTCGCGCCGGGCCAGCTGGGCGGCGTCCATAAAGCCCACGGTCAGGCCCATGGCGGTCAGGCGCTCTTTGACATCGGGCATGGCCACCACTTTGGCCAGCGCATCCGAGAATTTGTCGATAACGGCTTTGGGTGTACCGGCGGGCGCAAAAATGCCGTAGTAAGGCATGTCTTCAAAGCCACTCAAGCCCAGTTCGGCAAAAGTGGGGACATCGGGCAGGGTCGCCTGGCGGGCACCGCCGAGCACCGCCACCACGCGGATCTTGCCGGCCTTGTGGTTTTCGATGAAGTCGGGCACCGAGCCGGTGCCGGCAGCAATCTGGTTACCCAGCATGTCGGCCATCATGGGTGCACTGCCACGGTAAGGCACGGGTTGCAGGTCCAGACCGTATTTCTTGCCGATCACGCCCACCAGAAACTCGGGCGTCGATGCTGGCGCCGGCACCCCCACCGTGCCCTTGCCACCGCCCTGGGACTTGACCCAGGCCACATACTCATTGACCGACTTGACAGGCGTGCCGCCCGACATAGCCAGCGCGTTCACGAAAGTAGCAAAACCGGCTACGGGCACAAAGTCTTTGGCGGGGTCAAAGCCCGGGTTCTTCACCGTCAAGGGCAGGATGGAGATCGTGTGGTCGTGCGACAAAAAGAGGGTCATGCCGTCCGGCGCTGCCGCCTTGAGGGCCTGCGCCGCCAACTGGCCGCCGGCACCGGCCTTGTTGTCCACCACCACCGGCATACCCAGCTGGTCCTTGAGTTTGTCGGCCAGGGTGCGGGCAATGGCATCGGTACCGCCGCCGGGTGCGAAGCCCACCAGCAGCTTCACCGGCCCGGTCTGCGCCTGCGCCCAGCCACAGGCCAGCAAGGCACCCAGCACGGCGGTATGGCGCAAGGCACCCACGACGCGTTGTACGGAAAACTTCATTGGAAACACTCCTGAAAAAAACGGATACGGGATAAAGTCAATTGCGGGCGAAGCTCAACTGGAAATTCTGCACACCCGGGAATTTCCCCATTTCCGCACCCAGGTCGGAAATCGGCGCCATTTTCTGGCGGCTGCGCGCCACAGCCACGAAGCTCCAGGTGTACGCCCCCTGCTCCATGGATATCACGATGGTGCCGCCCGCGATGTCGTAGCCACGCGCGCTGGCCATGCCCCGCAAGGCCGCTTCGACCGGAACAAAGCCCGGCAGAAATTTCAAGGAAACCGCCACCGCCTGGCGCGACGGCAGCCAGGCCTCCAGCCTGGAGACCCAGACCATGCAGATGGCACTGAGCAGGGCCAATGCCATCGCAGCGGCATACAAACCAACCCCCACCAGAATGCCGATCACCGAAGACGACCACAGCGAGGCCGCCGTCGTCAGGCCGCTGATGTTGAAACCCTCTTTCATGATGACACCGGCACACAGAAAACCAATGCCGGTCAGAATGCCCTGCACCACGCGGGACAGATCGGCGTTGGAAATGGACGCGGCATTGGCGCCGCCGTACCAGAAGTGGGCGTAGCCACCGATCACCGTGAGCGCCGCCGATGCCATGCACACCAGCCCGTAGGTGCGCATGCCCGCTGCTCGCCCGTGGTACGAGCGCTCGTAGCCCACCATCAATCCCAGCGACAGCGCGCCCAGCAGGTGCAGAAGAATAAGGAAGTTGGCCTCCAGCATGGGGCCAGACCAGTAGGCGGAAAAAACCGTGTTCGTCAGCATGGCATGACGATACCCCATTTACCCCCGGTGCAACAGATGTTCAGGTTGCCAGCCCCAGCGCCCGGCTGCCACGAAACGCCAGCGTGGCCCCGACCCAGATGGAAATCAGGGTCAGCCATGCGGTCAACGCGAACAGGGCGCCACCGGTCATGCCCGCACCCACGGTGCAGCCACCGGCCAGCACCGCGCCAAAACCCATGAGGACCGCGCCCATCAGGTAGTGGCCCAGGCGGTTCTCGGTTTTGAATCCCTCGAACTTGAACTCCCCGAACACCAGTGCAGCCAGCAGGGAGCCACCAAACACGGCTGGCAGCAAGGCCGCATCGAACCCGAAGGCTGGCGCAGTAGCACTGGAGAGCACGCGCATCAGCCACTCGGCCGAAGGCCCGCTGAAGCTCAGGCTTTGCACCACCACCGGGTCAAACGAACTGCGTGCCGCTGCCTGGGTAAAGGCCCAGCCTGCGGCAATCATCAGGCCGGTCACCACGCCACCCAGGGCCGCCCAGCGGCTGCGCAAAGCACCCCGCAGGCACACCCCCACCGCAAGCAGCAGAACCACCAGACTGGCTGCCATACCGCCCCAGGGTGCAGTGCCACTCAATGCCATCAGATCGCGCGCCGGACCGGGGTCCACCGGCCACCACGCGGCAATGGCCTGGCGCAGCGGGCTCAACCAGCCGCCAATGGTGGCCTGCACCGTCACCGCAAAGACCAGCCCGGACAGCAGCGCACGCAGATTGCCGTTGGCCGACAGAATCAGCAGGCGGCTGGCGCAGCCGCGCGTGAGAATCATGCCGGCACCAAACAGCAGGCCCCCGACGATGGCTCCGGAGAGGCTGCCCGGTTGCCCAATAAAGCGCGTGGCGGCGCGGTCCAGCCCGCCTGCCAGGGTCAGCGCCTGCACTGCCACCAGGGCACTGGCAAAGGCCAGAAACCACACGCAAAAGCGCTCACCCAGGCGGCCTTCTGCCGTTTCGATCACGGCCGCCCGCGCGCAAAACCGCGAACGCTGAGCCGCAAAACCAAACACTGCCCCCATGGCTGCAGCGCCGGCAGACAGCACCACCGAAACTCCGTACTGCTCAATCAGGCCAGCAAGATCCACAACGCGCTCCTGTACTTCATTACATGCTTATTCAACCATCTGCAGCGCAGGCGGTGCAGCGAAACAGCCGCGTATTCTCCATTCTTTTGGAACACCGGCTTGCGCGCGATACCATGCCCCCATGAAACCCATTGTTCTGATCACCGGAGGTTCGCGTGGCATCGGCGCAGCGACGGCATTGGCTTGCGCGCAGGCTGGTTATGCCGTGGCCGTGAACTACCACGCCAACTCGCTGGCCGCCGATGACGTAGTACGACAGATTCGGGCTGGCGGTGGCACCGCCATCACGGTGCAGGCCGACGTGGCGGTGGAGAGCCAGGTCATGGCCATGTTCGCCAAAGTGGACACCAAGCTCGGGCGCATCAGCGCGCTGGTCAACAACGCAGGCATCGTCGACGCCACTTCCCGGGTCGACGCCATGGACTGGGCCCGGCTCAAGCGCATGTTCGACACCAACGTCATTGGCAGCATGGTCTGCGCCCGCGAAGCGGTGCTGCGCATGAGCACACGCCATGGCGGCAGCGGGGGATGCATCGTCAACGTCTCCAGCGCCGCGTCGCGCCTGGGCAGTCCGGGCCAGTACGTGGATTACGCCGCCAGCAAAGGTGCGATTGACACCTTCACACTAGGACTGGCCAAAGAAGTGGCGGCAGAGGGCATCCGCGTCAATGCGGTGCGCCCGGGCATCATCGACACTGAAATACACGCCTCCGGCGGCCTGCCCGACCGCGCACGCGATCTGGCACCGCAGGTACCCATGCAGCGTGCTGGCACAGCCCAGGAGGTAGCACAGGCCATCCTCTGGCTGCTCGGACCCCCATCCAGCTACACCACCGGCGCATTGCTTGATGTTGCTGGTGGACGATAAGGAAAGTACCCCATGGACCTCAAACCGCTGGTCACCTTGCTGGCTATCGTCAACCCACTGGCCATCGTGCCGTTTTTTATCCATTACACCGAGGGCTTCAACAGTGAGCAGCGGCGCAAGACCGTGCTCATTTCATCGTTCAGCAGTTTTGTCGTGATTGCGGTGAGCGCGCTGGCCGGGCTGCACATCCTGGAGTTCTTCGGCATTTCGCTGGCAAGTTTTCAGGTGGGTGGCGGCATGCTTCTGCTGACCTCGGCACTCAACATGCTCAACGCCCAGCCGGCCGAGGCCAAGACCAACACCCATGAGCTCGAAGACGGTGCCGAAAAAGCGGCCATGGGGGCCAGCATTGCCGTGGTGCCACTCACCATTCCGCTGCTGACCGGGCCCGCCACCATGTCCACGGTGGTGATCTACGCCGACAAGGCCAAGACCTTTCTGCAACTCAGCACGCTGGTGGGCTACGGTGTGGTGGTGGCACTGGCCACCGCACTGTGCTTTTCCCTGGCTCAGCCGATTGCCCGCGCACTGGGCAAGACCGGCATCAATGTCATGACCCGCCTGATGGGACTGATTCTGGCGGCGCTGGCCGTCGAGGTGATGACGGACGGTTTGACCAAGCTGTTTCCTGTGCTGGGGCGCTAGAAGCCCTGCCGCAGCCACTGGTCCAGGTCGGCAATCACCGCATCGGTCGCAGCGGTCAGGGCCCGCACACCACCCGCCGCATCGGCACTTGCGCTGTCACGCTGCACCACAAAGCTGCGCTGGGCCAGCACCCGCTCGCCCCCGCCACTGCCCTGGCTCAGGGTGGCCCGCAATCGCAGCAAACCCGCGCTGGTGTCTGCGGACGCAAACAGCTGGCTGAACTCTTCGAGCGCAATCCGCAAGGTCAGCGAAGGCGCCGACGAGGACACCCCTTCCCCCGGCTGCAAAACCACCCGTTGCTGACCCAGGGTTTCCCGAAGGCGCTGGCGTAGCAGCTGCGCCGGCGGCATGCTCCAGCGCGCCTGCGCGTAGGGACGCAGCTGCTGGGCATCGCTGTACGCCAGCCGGTACAGCACCGCCGTGCTGTCCAGCGACGCGGGGGCCTCCACCTCGGTCAGCATCAGTGCGGGCAAGGCAGGCAACGGGCTGGCACCCGCCGTACTGACGGCACCCGGACCAAAGTCGTACACCACCGGACGCGGTGCCGGCTGCATGACGCCACAGCCCGCCAGACCTCCCACTACCAAGCAATAAAGCACTCCAGCCCGCATGGAACATGCACAAGCAGCTATCATTTTTATAGTATTCATGGCGATGAACTCAGCGGCGTGGTGGCACTACAAAGCCGGACTCACCCGGTCCGGGCTGGGCAGCACCTTTGCCCAGTATCAGCGATTGGGGAGATTCACTCACCGTATCGGCCACACGCCCCAGCTGGCGGGCAGTGCGTGCCGCATCGTCGGCGGTGCGGTTGAGGCGCGGTACCAGGGTGGCGTTCACCAACTGCCCGGTGGCCGTCAGCGCCTCGGTACTCTGGGCGATACGGTCCAGCGTTCCACCCGGCCCGTTCATGCGGGCAGAGAGCTGCTTGAATTCGGTGGCCGAGGTCTTGACGGCTTCGGCCGTATCGACCAGCCGCTCCGAGGTGGCCTTGACACTCTGGAGGGTGGCCTCCGCCTGGGCGACCACCCGGGGGAGGTTCATGGCTTCGTCACCGGGGCGGTTCGCCAGCATCTGGTCAGCACGCTGTGCAAGCTGGTTGATGCTGGCCGCCGCCTGGCCCAGGTTATTGATGGCGGCCATCAGGGCTTTCTGGTTCTCTGCTGCCAGCAGGGCATTGGCACGTCCGCTGGCCTGCTCCAGCTGGTCCATCAGCTGCCCGCCCTGTGCAGTAAAGCGCGACACCATGCCCGGGCGCATCGGAATGCGGGCCACCTGGGTCTTGCTGGTCGCAAGCGGCTGCGCTGCGCCGCCAGAGTCATCCAGTTGGATAAACGCCAGACCGGTAATGCCCTGAAAGCCCAGTGACGCAAAGGTCGCGCTGGTGATGGGTGCGTTGTCGTTGACGGCAATGCGCACCAGCACGTTGCCGCTGGTTTGTGCATCCAGGTCAATGCCGGTCACACGTCCCACCAGCACGCCCTTGTAGCGCACACCGGCCTGGGGCTGCAGACCCGTCACACCATCGCGGCTGGAAATTTCATACACGCGCTTCTCGGAAGTGTCGCGCATCAGCCAGACGGCCATGGCCACCAGCAGCGTGGCCACGGCCAGCACAAAGGCACCGGCAGCGATGGCGTGGGATTTGTTTTCCATAAGGTTCTCTTTCTACACGCCCTGGGGCGGGTTGCGCAACAAGGCCATGGCACGGTGACCGCGGCCTCCCAGGAAAAACGCATGCACAAATGGATGGGGAAAGGCAATGACCTCGCGCGGCGAAGCATTCACGATGACATGCTTCTCGGCCACCACCGCAATGCGGGTGCTGAGCTCGTAAATGGTGTCCAGATCGTGGGTGACCATCACCACCGTCAGGCCCAGTTCCTGGTGCAGCGAGCGCAGCAGTTCACAAAAGGCGTCTGACAAATCGGGGTCCAGGCCTGCCGTCGGCTCGTCGAGCAGCAGCAGGGGCGGGTCCATGATCAGGGCCCGCGCCAGGGCGACGCGCTTGACCATGCCGCCAGACAGGTCGGCCGGCATCTTGTGGGCCTGCGAAGGGTCTAGCCCCACCATCTGCAGCTTGACCATGGCCGCATCGCGCACCAGATCCGGTGGCAGGGTGCGCAGCTCACGCAGGGGGAAGGCAATGTTTTCCAGCACGGTAAAGGCAGAAAACAGCGCCCCGTGCTGGAACAGCATACCCACGCGGCTGGCAGCACCGGTGCGCCCCATCTCGGCAGCGGGCCGCCCCATCACTGTCACACTGCCACGGGTGGGGGTCTCCAGCCCCAGTATCTGGCGCAGCAGCACCGTCTTGCCACTGCCCGAACCGCCCACCAGCGACAGAAACTCACCGGGCGCGATGGTCAGGTCCAGATCCTTGTGGATGACTGACTCCACCCCGTTGGTGTGGAAGGTCGACCACAGCTTGTCAATCTGTACCGCGCTCATATGCCAACGTTCTTGAAAACGACCGCAAACAGCGCATCCACCAGAATCACCACGGTAATCGAGGTGACCACCGACGCCGTGGTGCCCTGGCCCAGGCTTTCGGTGTTGGGTTGTACCCGCAGGCCGTAATGGCAGCCGATCAAGGCAATCAGCACACCAAACACCGTGGATTTTCCGATAGCCAGCCACAGGTTGGACAACTCCACTGCCTTGGGTAGCGCCGTCACAAAGTACGCCGGGGTCAGGCCCATCGCCAGGTCAGCGGCCAGCATGCCGCCCAGCAGGGCCGCCACGGTGGTCCACACGGTGAGCAGCGGCATGGCGACCGCCATGGCAATCACCCGCGGCATGACCAACCGGAAGCCTTTGGCAATGCCCATGACCCGCATGGCATCGAGCTCTTCGGTCACCCGCATGACACCGATCTGCGCCGTGATGGCGGAGCCCGAACGCCCCGCAATCAGGATGGCCGCCAGCACCGGACCCAGTTCGCGGATCAGCGAAATGCCCAGAATGTTCACAATAAAAGCATCGGCCCCGAACTGGCGCAACTGCTGCGACATCAGGTAGGCCAGCACCACACCAATCAGAAAGCCCACCAGTGCTGTGATAGGCAACGCCGTAGCGCCAATGTGGTACAGATGGCCTGAGATGTCGCGCCAGGGCGCGCGGCCCGGATGGCGCGCCAGCTGCAGCAGATCCAGTGCCAGTTGCCCAACGATCCGCACCGCCCCCTGGATGTGCCCGGCCACACGAAACAGACCTTCCCCCAGGTGCTCAAAGGCCGCCAGCGAGGACATGCGCTGCAGCCGCGGTGGTGCCACCGAGAAACGCGCAACCCGCTCCAGCATGGCACGCTGGGGTTCGAGCAGTTCCAACCGCGCCGGCCAGTGGCGGCCCCAGGCATTCCAGAGCAGTTGGGCGCCACTGTGGTCCATGCGCTGCACCTGGCGCAAATCCCATCGCATGGATGCCCCGTGGGTGGCCGCGCGTTGTAGCGCGCTCTGCACCGCCTCCCAATGCGAGGGGACCGCCAGTTGCGCAGCCGTCCAGCCACCCAGCACCATGGCGCATTCCCCCTCGGGGAGGTCTTCAAAGACAATGCGGGACTGGCTATCCTCCACGGTGGACATCTTTTCCTAAAGGTCGATGCAGCGAATGGTAACGCGGGTGCACGCCCCGTAAAGCAAAATACATCCCAGGAGACCCCATGAACACAACAGCAAGCACCTTCATTTCTACCGATGAACTGTCCGTCGCGTTGCGCGGCCCGGTACTGTGGCTGACCATCACCCGCGAAGAGCGCCGCAATGCCATGAGCCACGGCGTGCTCGCCGGTATGGCGCAGGCGATTTCTTCCGCCCAGTCGCAGCGCGACATTCGCGCCATCGTCATCACCGGTGCTGGCAGCAAGGCGTTCTGTGCGGGCGCAGACCTGCAGTCAGCCAACGCGTTCACCACCGACTATTCGGAACCCCACGGTCACCTCGCGCAGCTGCTGCGTGTGGCCAAGGCCAGCACTATCCCGCTGATTGCGCGGGTGAACGGCGCCTGCATGGCCGGCGGCATGGGGCTGATGAGCATGTGCGACATGGCCGTGGCTGCCACCCATGCGGTGTTCGGCTTGCCCGAGGTGAAAGTGGGCGTATTCCCGGCGCAGGTGCTCAGTGTGCTGCAGCACCTGATACCGCGGCGCAAGCTGGCCGAAATGTGCCTGACCGGCGAACCGATTACTTCGGCCCAGGCGCTGGAGTACAGCCTGGTGAACTACGTGAACGATGATGTAGACGCCAAATTGCAGTGGCTGCTGGACCGCATGCTGGACAAGTCGCCCGCCGCCATCCGCCGGGGCCTGTACACCATGAAGAAGGCCGAGACCATGTCCTTCGAAGAGTCCATGTCTTTCACCGAGAGCCAGATTGCGCTGTTCACCCTGACCGAGGACGCCAGGGAAGGCCAGAAGGCCTTTCAGGAGAAGCGCAAACCGGTGTGGGCTGGAAAATGAATGACATGAACGATCACACTTTTGACTACATCATCGTTGGCGCAGGCACTGCTGGCTGCCTGCTGGCGAACCGGCTCTCCTCGGACGCCACCAAGCGGGTGCTGCTCATTGAAGCGGGCCGCAAGGACGACTACCACTGGATTCACATCCCGGTGGGCTACCTGCACTGCATTGGCAACCCGCGCACCGACTGGCTCTACAGCACCGAAGCCGATGCCGGCCTCAATGGCCGCAGTCTGAAGTACCCGCGTGGCAAAACGCTGGGCGGCTGCAGCAGCATCAACGGAATGATCTACATGCGTGGCCAGGCCCGCGACTACGACCAGTGGGCGCAACTTGTGGGCGATGCCAACTGGACCTGGGACAACAGCCTGCCCTACTTCAAGCTGCATGAAGACCACTACAAGGGCGCCAATGCCATGCATGGCGCAAAAGGCACCGCACCGACGCTCATGCAGGACACCAGCACGCCCTACCGCACCATCCTGCGCCACCACAATGCCGGTGGTGAATGGCGGGTGGAAAAACAGCGCCTGCGCTGGGATGTGCTCGATGCCTTTGCGCTGGCCGCCACACAGGCCGGCATTCCTGCCACCGACGATTTCAACCGTGGCAATAACGAGGGTGTGGGTTACTTCGAGGTCAATCAGAAAGAAGGCTGGCGCTGGAACACTGCCAAGGCTTTTCTGCGCCCCAAGTGTTACGGCCGCCCCAATTTCGAGTTGTGGACCAGTGCGCAGGTCGCCAAACTGGTGCTGGAGCCCTCCACAGGCGATGCCGCTGCGCCGCTGCGCTGCACTGGTGTGCAGGTCTGGGACGGACAGGAAATGGTGACCGCCACAGCGCAGGCCGAGGTGATCCTGTGCGCGGGTGCCATTGGTTCGCCGCAACTGTTGCAACTTTCAGGCCTGGGCCCAGCCGCCCTGTTGCGGGAGCGCGGAGTGCCCGTGGTCAGCGACCTTCCGGGCGTGGGTGCCAATTTGCAGGACCACCTGCAGATCCGTGCAGTATTCAAGGTGAGCAATGTGCCCACGCTCAACACCCAGGCCAGCACCCTGCTGGGCAAAGCCAGGATCGGGCTGGAGTACGCCTTCAAGCGCACCGGCCCCATGAGCATGGCGCCCAGCCAGTTGGGGGCGTTCACGCGCAGCGACCCGAGCCAGCCCCACCCGAATCTGGAATACCACGTGCAGCCGCTCAGCCTGGACGCTTTTGGCCAGCCCCTGCACAGCTTCAATGCGTTTACGGCCAGCGTGTGCAACCTCAACCCCACCAGCCGGGGCACAGTGCGCATCAGGTCTGCAGACTTCAGGGACGCCCCAGTCATTGCACCCAACTACCTCAGCACCGACACCGACCGCAAGATTGCGGCCGAGTCGTTGCGGCTGACCCGCACCATCGTGGCGCAACCGGCGCTCCAAAAGTACCAGCCGGAAGAATACAAACCGGGCACGCAGTTTCAGTCTGACGAAGACCTGGCCCGGCTGGCTGGTGACATCGCCACCACCATTTTTCATCCGGTAGGCACCACCAAAATGGGCCGTGTGGACGGACCTGGCAGTGACCCGATGGCCGTGGTCGATGCACGCCTCAAAGTGCGCGGGGTGGTGGGGCTGCGGGTGGTGGATGCCGGTGTGATGCCGTTGATTACCAGCGGCAATACCAACTCGCCCTCTGATGATTGCCGAAAAGGCTGCGCAATGGATTGCCGAAGATGGCGCGCTGGGTCACCATCCTTCGGTGAAAACCAGTGCCGCTGCGTAAAGGGTAAATCCGGATACCAGCGCAGTGTCACCCGGGTTACAGTCTATCCACTTTCAGCCAAAGCAACTGCGAGGCAACTGCGAGGCAACTGACGGGCGCGAAGCCGGGTGAGAGAAGGCGCCGAGGAGAACACGCGTTAGCGGCGAACAACAAAATATTACACTGCACCTCGAGATGCAGGTTCCGGAAGCACTGGTAACCCCAGTGCTTTTTTTATGGGTGCGACAATGCCCCGAATGGAATTGCTTTTTGTTTCGCTGGCCTCAATGCTGGCCGGGTTTGTGGACTCCATCGTCGGTGGCGGTGGACTGATTCTGGTACCGGCCCTGTTTGCAGCTTTCCCCAATACCCACCCCGCCACCCTGTTTGGCACCAACAAAGGCGCGTCCATCTGGGGAACCGGCATCGCCACGGTGCAGTACAGCCGGCGTGTCACCATGCCCTGGCACGCATTGGGTCCAGCAGCAGTGGCTGGCTTTGCAGCGTCGCTGGGTGGTGCCTGGCTGGTCACCCTGATTTCGCCAGAATTCCTGCGCAAGGTATTGCCCGGCGTGCTGCTGCTGGTGCTGCTGTACACGCTGGCCAAAAAAGAACTGGGGCGCCACCACACGCCGCGCTTTTCCGGCATGCCGGAGACCCTGATTGCAATGGGCATTGGGGCAATCATCGGCTTTTACGACGGCTTTTTTGGTCCGGGAACCGGCAGTTTTTTTGTGTTCCTGCTGGTGCGCCTGCTGGGCTACGACTTTCTGCATGCGTCTGCGGGTGCCAAGCTGCTCAACACCGCCACCAATCTGGCGGCGCTTGTGTTGTTCGCCCTGAAGGGACATGTGTGGTGGCACTTTGCACTGGTCATGGCGCTGGCCAATGTGATTGGCAGCATGGCCGGCACCCACCTGGCCTTGAAACACGGCACCGGGTTCGTGCGCGGTGTATTCATCCTGGTGGTGTCGGGCCTGATTCTCAAAACCGGCTACGACGCATTCCTGCGCACCTAGCGCGGCGCGGGCGGCAAGGGCACATCTGCCACCAGACGGGGCTTGCCAATCGGCGCAGTGGCTTGGCCTTTGGTGACCGCTGCCAGATCCTCTTCATTGGGGTATTGCCCCATCAACACATAGTCAAACACCCGGCGCGCAATTGGCGCTGCGGAAGCAGACCCAAAACCCGCGTTTTCCACAATCACGGCCAGGGCAATCTTGGGGTCATCGGCCGGGGCAAATGCGATGTAGAGGGAATGGTCACGCTGATGCTCTTCCATCTTGCTGGCAACATACTTTTCGTTCTTGCCCAGTGACACCGCCTGTGCCGTCCCCGTCTTGCCACCGCTGAGATACGGCGCACCCGCAAACACCCGCGTAGAGGTGCCTTCCTGCGTCACCCCCACCATGGCGCGACGGATCACATCCACGTTCTCCTGCTTGAAGCCCAGGTTTTCCGGTGCCGCGGCCGGCAGTGGCACCCGCACCCGCGTGGTGGCGTCCTGCGTTGCAATCACGAGTTGTGGTTTGTGCTTGACACCGTTGTTCGCCACGGTAGACACCGCCTGTGCGAGTTGCAGCATGGTGAACGCGTTGTAGCCCTGCCCGATACCCAGGGAAATGGTTTCACCGGCATACCATTTCTGCTGCTCGGGGCGCTTGTAGTACTTGCGTTTCCACTCCTGGCTGGGCAGCACACCGCGCACTTCGCCGTTGATGTCGATGCCGGTGATCTGGCCAAAGCCCAGCGGCTTCATGAAATCGTGCATGGCGTCCACACCCAGTTCGTTGGCCAGTGAGTAGAAGTAGGGGTTGCTGGACTCCACGATGGCGCGGCGCATGTCCATGATGCCGCCCTTTTCATTTTCGGGACTGCCGAAACGGTGTCCACCAAACATGTAAAACCCCGGGTCATTGATCAGCGTGCTCGCGGAGCGGGTGCCGGTTTCCAGCGCAGCCAGCGCCATGAAGGGTTTGTAGGTGGAGCCTGGTGGGTAGGTACCGCGCAGGGCTCGGTTCAGCAGGGGTTTGTCGATGGACTCATTGAGCATCTGCCAGTTTTCCTGGTCGATACCCTCGACAAACAGGTTGGAGTCAAACGTGGGCTTGCTCACAAAACTCAGCACTTCACCCGTCTTGGGGTTCAACGCTACCAGGGCGCCCCGGCGGTCACCAAACATGTCCTCAATCAGCTTCTGCAGCTTGATGTCGATCGAAAGCACCACCATATTGCCTGGGGTGGAGGGCGTACTGGCCAGCTTGCGCACTGCACGGCCACCAGCAGACGTCTCTACCCGCTCCACACCGGTTTGGCCATGCAGCTGGGCTTCGAAGCTTTGTTCCACACCAAGCTTGCCGATGTACTCGGTGCCACGGTAATTGGCCTGGTCATCGCTGTCGTCAATCTTCTCTTTCTCGGCCCGGTTGATGCGCCCGATATAGCCAATCACATGGCTGGCGAGTTCGCCATAGGGGTAGTTGCGAAACAGCCGGGCCTTGATCTCCACACCGGGGAAGCGGAAACGCTGCGCGGCAAACCGGGCCACCTCGGCATCGGTCAGGCGGGTACGGATCGGGATCGACTCGAAGTTCTTGGCTTCGTCGAGCAGGCGCTTGAAGCGCTTGCGGTCCT
>ENA-UOWE01003371-UOWE01003371.1-activated-sludge-metagenome-genome-assembly--contig:-NODE-3371-length-16441-cov-4.299219_pt1 | contig 16441 bp, 16 predicted proteins | sample MGYA00249841_ERZ761562 | MGnify/ENA primary metagenome ERZ761562 (study PRJEB28883, sample SAMN05720200) | activated sludge metagenome | isolation source: Anaerobic digester | place: Japan... | reverse complement strand
AAAATACAAGAAACTCAAACGTTAGTATATCAAGTTAAAGATAATGATTTGAAGATTCAAAATCTTGAAAATGAAAAGAAGTTGGTTGAAGAAGAATTAGATAATATAAGTATAAAAGCTAAAGGTTATGAAACGTTATTGGCTGATTATAAAGCACGATTAGAACAAAATGAAAAACAAATTGATGAGCTAAATCAAAGAATTATTGAACTAACTCAATTAAGTGATATTACAAATGAGAAACTCATTCAAGCTAATGAGCTTTCTTTTCTTAAGGATAAAGAAATTGAAAATCTAAAAAAACAGATCAAAAACATTGAAGTTACAAATCTTGAACTTATTGATGATAATGAAAATTATCGTAAAGAGATTAAAAGAATACAAAATCTTTTAGATGAAAAAATTATTGAAGAGGAAAAATTAAGAGAAGAATTAGCTTCGCTTTCAAAGAGAAAAAATGACGGAGAGAAAGCAATACTTGAACTAGAAAAAGTTAATACATCACTAGCTTCACAAATCAGGAGAAGAGAAAACCTAATTGAAGAGTTAGAAAACGAGATTAAAAAACTAAAAGAAAAATTAAATGAAAATATTGAACAAATAAATAGATAAATTATGGAAGAAATTATTAACAATGAAGAATTGGAAAATCAGAGTCTTTTAAATAATGATATGAATGAACCTATTGAAGATGAGATAAAATCATTGGATGAGCAAACTATAAAAGAAAAAATTGAATATTTTGAGAAAAAAATTGAAGAGCAAAACGAAATTCAGAAAAAGTTAATAGAAAATGCTGAAGAGAAAGAAATTGAAAAAAATATTGACTCAAATGGTGATAAAAGAGAAAATCATGACAAAAAAATTGTGGAGTTTCATCAATTAAATACTCGTTTAGAACTTTTACATCAGGATATAAAAATATGTGAACTTTATAAAAAAAGCCTTGAAGTTGAAATCAAAGATTATAAATCAATAATATCAAAAATTAATGAATACGAAAACAAATTAAATTATCTAAAGACTGAAATTGTTGATCTGGAAAATAAAAGAGATTCATTGACAGTTACTAATATTACCCTAAGTGAAGAAAATGAAAAGTTACAGAAATTTAATGAAGAGTTAAAGAGCGGAATTGAAAATATCTTAAAATCATTTAAAGAAAGAGAAGAATTTATAAACATTGTAAAGAAAGATATTGAACTAATGAAAAGGGAAATTAGTGATTTAACAAAAATTAAAAGTAATTTGCTTTATGATATATCAAATTTAAAAAGGGAAGTTGAAGAAAGAACGCAAAAAATTGATCAGTTGAAATTAGAGCATAGTAGTTTGCTTGATAAGATCGATGAAGAATTACAAAAATTAAAAGCTGAACTCGAAAGTAAAATAAATTAGGATGGAGTAAGTAATTACCCCATCCTTGCATTTTTTACCTTCTGGTTAATTCCATTTCACCAGTCATTTCTTTACCTTCACGTAACCAAATTACAGTTACTTTATCTCCGGGTTTAAAATCTCCGAGTGCGAATGTATAATCATATAAATTTTTTATGGTTTTATTCCCAAGCTTTATGATGATGTCACCAGCTTTTAAACCAGCTTTGCTTGCAGGAGAGCCATCTCTTGTACCCTGAATCTTTACACCATTTGTTTCTTCGCTGAAATCTGGTATAATACCTGTAGATACTCTGAAACCAGGCATATCTCTTCTTGAGATACTATCAGATTTTGCTTTAACAAACTCAATTTTTGATTTTTCATTACTGAGATCAGTTAGAACATTTTTTGCTAATTCAAGGAGCGATTTTGTACCGGTAACATTAATTTTATCCCATGTATCAGATGGTTTATGGTAATCGGGATGTGAATCGGTAAAGAACATCATTACTGGAATATTTTTACCGTAGAATGATGAATTATCACTCGGACTAAAACCATCGTTGTTTGTTTTTAAATTAAATAATGAATCTTTATTATACTTATTCAGTAAATTAATAAAAATTGGAGAAGATCCAGCTCCATTCACTATAAGTTTGTTATCTTTAAGTCTACCAATCATATCCATATTAATCATAGCTACTGTTTTTTCAAGAGGTACTAATGGATTTTTCACATAGTATGAAGAACCTAATAATCCTTCTTCTTCACCTGAAAAAGCCATAAAAATAAGTGTTCTTCCGATTTTATCTTTATTAGCACTAAAATATTGTGCAAGTTCTAATACGCCGGAAGTACCTGAAGCATTATCATCTGCGCCATAGTGAATAGCTTTTTTATCTGGTTCTACTGAGCCTGATCCACCTAAACCAAGATGATCATAATGAGCGCCAATTATAATATATTCATTTTTTAAATTTGGATCATTCCCTTCAACATAGCCAATTACATTAAAAGTTTTTGCCTTATTTTCAATAATCTCTACCCATAAATCTGTTTGTAATTTATTAAAATTTACTTGAGTGGGTTTGTTTTCAGTATTGATTTTTTTAGTCAATAAATCTAAATCCATTTTTTGAGATTTAAAAATATCTTTAGCAAGTTTATATGTTATTTGTATTATTGGAATACCCACTTTTGATGATGATCTTTCAGATTTAATTTTTGGTAAGATATCCTTCTCATCAGCAGTTGGTATTTTTACAAAAATGATAGCTTTTGCGCCTTTATCTCTTGCAATAGTTGCTTTATATCTAATATTATCATATCTAAAATATTTTTTGCTACTATCGTTTTCTGGATAACCGGAGAGAATAATAACAATTTTATCCTTTACATCTATGGAAGCGTAATCATTATAGGTAGAGTCTGGTAAAGATATTCCATAACCAGCAAAAATGAGTTCAGCTCTTACTTTGCCTGAAGATGAGCTGCTTAATGGAATAAAATCTTTTTCTATTTTAGGTTGAAGTTTTAACCCTTTAATATTTAATTTATTGTTTCTACCTAAACTAAGAGAGCTGGTTAAATCATAATATTGTCTAAAACTATTATTAAAAGGTTTTAAACCATAATGAATAAATTCTCTCTCAATATAAGCACCTGCACTATCACACCATTTTTCACCTGTTCTTCTTCCTTGTAATTTATCTGATGATAAGTATTTTATATGGTATATGATTTCATTTTCTGTAATATCATTGGAACGTATTAAATCTGTTTGTGAAAAAAGATATGATGAATAAATTAAAAAAAGGATAATAAATTTTTTCATTTTTATTCTCCGAATATATTAAATTTTTTTGGATGGGCAATAATCAGAAATTGTGCATTCATTACATTTAGGTTTTTTGGCATTACAGATTTTTCTTCCATGAGCCATTAAAAGATCTGCGAAAAGAGTCCAATTTTTTTTATCAATAATATCCATCAGTTCAAATTCTATTTTATCAGGATTAGAACTTTCAGCTAATTTTAATAAATTTGATAGTCTTTTTACGTGAGTATCTACTGGTATAGCAGGTTTACCAAATGCACTACCTAAAATTACATTTGCAGTTTTTCTTCCTACCCCTTCTAATTTAACAAGATCATCTATATTATCTGGTATATTCCCCTGAAATTTTTCAATAATAGACTTGCTGCAAGCTTTAATTTTTTTTGCTTTTTCTTTATAGAAACCTGTTGAAAAAATTTCTTTTTCTAATTCTTCAATTTTAGCATTAGCAAAATCTTCTGGTGTTTTATATTTTTTGTACAATTCTTTTGTTACTTCATTTACTCTATCATCAGTACATTGCGCAGAAAGTATTGTAGAAATTAGAAGTTGAAATGGATTTTTAAAAATTAACTTTGTTTTTGCTTCAGGATATTCTTTTTTTAATATAGAAATTATTTTTTTTGCTCTCTCTTTCTTCTCTTCTTTATTTTCTTTCATTTTCAACTCTCCAAAGAGTTTAATATTTTTTTTGATAGAATAAATTTCCTATATAATACTATTATTACTAAATATAAATTTAAAATCACGATGTTAATATATAAATATATTTTTAACATATCAAGGTATGACATTATAATCAATAATGTAAGTTCTGTTCCTAATCCAATAAAGTTGTTAAGTCTTAAACCCCAAACATCTGAATACCACAACTTATCAAAATTCATGTCATTGATTTTGGGTTTACATATTTTATCAATATAATAAATGAATTTATCTTGCCATGTATAAAAAATATTAAAAATTATTTGAAGATAATATGAAATTTTATCTCCTTTTTTATCCTCGTCGGTAATTGTTTCAATAATTCTATTATTTTTCATTTTATCTTCTAACTTTAAATATGATACAAGATAAAATACAAAATAAGAAACTCTTAGTGAAATACTAATAAAAGCTATGAAGCATAATAAAAAAATATTAGGATTATTTTCTATACGATAAATAGAGAGACTAATAGCTAAAAATACCAAAAAGTTAATAATGATATCTGCTATAGAATCAAGGAAGCGTCCTCTTCTATCGACCATATTTTTTGCTCTTGCGAGTTGGCCGTCTACTGCATCAGATATATTTTTAGCGAAAAGAAAGGTAGCACCGAGAAATAGATTCCAATACCCATTAAGTGAATAAAAGTAAGCAGAAATTAATCCAAGAAGTGAACCGAAAATTACTACTTGAATTGGTTTGATTTTTGTATTAAAAAGCATATTAACAAATAGACCAGCAAAAGGTCTAATGAAATAAGTGTTTAATAACTCATCGCCAATTTTAGATTTTATAGAAGCTTTATAACTGTAATTTTTCATTTTAGAATAATTCCTGTACCAAAACTCCAGAATAACAAATCCAACTCATTTATATCAATTCTTATAGAATTTGCAAAATTTTGAAATAGTTTTTCTATTTCATAATATTTTTTCTTATTTATAGATTTAGGTAACTCATTTATTATGCCATATTTTAAGAGATTATTTAAAATGTGCCTATCTAATATTGCCAAATTTTTATTTTTTCCAATATTTCTTAAAAAATGTGTAGCTTCTTTATAGCTAAGACCTTTAATATTATTTACTAACCATTCTCTTAACTCAAAAGGTTCCTTTATTTCATAAATTTTTTTTAAAATTTCATTAAATTTTTTATGAGCATCGATAACATATTTTTCTTTATTATTGTGAAATCTTATATATATTCCATTTTTTTGGTGAAGGATATGCTTAAGTGGAAATGGTTTTGTAAAGTAATCTCTTTTTTCCATTTCCTTTACTACTATAAAACAATTTTTTGCAGATGATTGGGGTGTAAAAAGACAGTATACAAGTTCATAAAAATAATCGGATTCTTTGACATTTTTAAATTCATTTAATTTATTTTTTATTTCAATTTTTTTTAATCTATATTCTTTTTTAAGATGTGTTATTTGATCATTTTTATATTTCATATATCCTTTTGAAAATGGGATTTTAACAGAGAAATTATTTTTTTATCTGCTTCTAAAAAATCATATTTATCTAAGTTTTCGATTTCAGTCCATTCAATTTTTTCAAAAACTTTGTTTTTTTCTTGTCCATAAAAATTATTTATTAAATAAAAAAATATCCTGAATTCAAAACCATCAGGATATTTATGATCTTCAATATGAATGAGCTTGAAATCACTAATTGTAATATCAAGCTCTTCTTTTAATTCTCTTTTTAAACACTCTTCAATTGTTTCTGAGTTTTCTTTTTTTCCACCGGGGAATTCCCATTTTAGCTCATAATAAGAATTTCTTTTTCTTTGAGTAATTAATACTTTATTATCTTTAACAATAATACCGGCAGAAATATGTGTCATGTTAAATTATTTCGTTTAATAATTCAGGCCGTGGTGAAGGTATAATAACACTATTGACCAACAAGCCCTTTTTACTTATGATATTAGAACCGACTTCAACGGCAGCAGTTACAGCTTCAACCTCGCCGGTTAATGTTACGAAGGCTTTTCCACCAAGAGCCATCGCCAATCTTATCTCGATAAGATTTACATTTGCAGCTTTAACAGCGGCATCAGCTGCTTCTATGAGAGATGAAACAGAGAACGATTCAATTATTCCGAGTGCTTCAAGTTTATCAACTTTTGTAATGGCTTTAATTGCATCAAAAACTTGAGGATGAACATTTGGTATTGTAAAACTATCAATTACAGCAGCATCACCATGTTCAATTCCTCTTTCAACGCTTGACGATACTTCAGCAACATCGCCTCCGATAAGAACGATAAATTTACCACTACAAATTGTTCGTGATAGCAAAAGTTCAACATTTGAAGTTTTTAGCATAATATCTGCAACTTGAAATCCAGTTGCGATGCTAGATAATTCGACTAATCCAATTGAATTCATAATTAAGTTAAATTTTTTATGTTATTATTAATTTCAGTTATTATAGATTCAAAATCAATTTTTTGCAAAACAGAGGTTAATGAATCAAGATTCTGATTTACTGTATCTGCTGTTGAGTTTAATACTTCATCAGGCATCATCATTGAATAAAGATCCACAAGACTTTTTATCTCGAAATCATTTTGCTTGTATAAATTTAATATGTTATAAATTCTTTCTTGCTCCTTCATTGCTAGATCGCGATTTTTGAAAAATATATCAAGAATTTTAGGATCACCTTTTACAGCTTTTGCGTCTAATTCTGATTTAAGTTGCAAGAAAGATTTATACTTTGATTCGAAATCTTTTATTTTATTGAATATTTCTTTTAAGTCGTTAAAATTTTGATTTATTGTTTTTGGTAATTTCTCAGTTGCTTCTTTTAATTTAGGAAGGTTAGATTTAAATTCATCAAACCATTCTATAAGTTTTTCAGATTGTGTTTTTAAAGCTTCAATACTATTTTTTTGATTTTCATCAAAAATTATTCTATCTTTATATGGTTCAAGAGAAGTTTCTAAAAACTTTTTCTTTTCTTCTAATTTGGATATTTCATTATTTAATAAATTAATTGTATTTTCAATTTCAGATTTTTTATTTTCAAGTTCGTTTATTTTGTTTTTGTGTTCATCTAATTCGGAATTCATTTTTTCATAATTTTCTTTTATTGCCTGGAATTCAGATATTTTTTCATCTTGTTCAATTCTTAACCTATTTAATTCTTCTTCTTTTTCCTTTATCTGGTTATTGATATTATTTAAGACCGCATTTTGTTCAGATATTTTTCTTTCATTTTCAGAAAATTTTTGTTCAAAAGGTATAAGAGATTCTTCAATTTCTTTTTTTCTTAGTTCGAGTTTTTCAATTTCATCTTTCAGAATTTTACGTCTTTCTTCAAGTACATTATTTTCATCGTTTAATAGTTTTAGTGATTCCTTAAATTTTTCAATTTCTCTATCTAGATTTCTTAACCTCTCACGTTTTTCATCATAATCCTGAAGAAGCTGAGTAAAGGAATGTTGTTTTTCAGAAATTATTGCTGTAGTTTCTATTAGTATCGTTTCTTTATTAGTTAGTTCGGAAATAACATTTTCTAACTTTTTGTTGGTTTCAATTGTTTTGCTTTCAATGTTATTTTTTTCTTCTTCATACTTATTTTTAGTTTCTTGAAGGTCGTTTATTAATGTTTCGAGAGTTTGAATTTTTTCATTTAAAAGGGTTAATTCGTTTTTGTTTTTTTCAATTATTGAAGAAGTAAAGTTTAATTCTTCATCTAATTTTAATTTTTGTTCATTTTTAATTTTTACATCAATTTCTAATTCTTTAGTTTTTCCAGTAAGATCCTTGTACTTAATATTCTCAATTTCTGAATTCTGTTTGATGATTTGAAGATTATTTTCTAATGAGATCCTTTCATTATGTAGTTTTACAACTTCATTAGAAAGTGAATAAAAATCTTCTTTAGCTTTCTCTAGCCTTTCAAGGAAGGGTTTATTCTTCTTTATTTCTTCATCAAGAAGTGATTTATAGTTTTCTATCTTGCTTAATTGTGCTTTTATATTGTTTAATTTTGTATTCTTGTCAACTAACTCTTCTTCAACATCAAGTAAATCTTTTTCATTTTTTCTTAGCTGTTCTTCTTTTGAGATTATAGAATCATTTAAAGTTTTTAGTAAGTTATTTTTATCATCGATATCAGAATTAATTACTGCAAGTTCCTTACTCTTTACTGAAACTTCATCTTCTAGTTTATTTAATTGAAGTTTTAGTTCAAATACTTTTTTTTCTAAGGAATCTGCAACTACGGAATCAGAGGTTTCTTTAGCTTTCTTTTCCGAAATTATTGTATCTAATTCAAGTAATTGTTTTTGTTTTTCTGAAATTTGATCTTTATAACTATTAATTTCTGATTTTATATTTTCAAGATTAGATGTTAAATTTAAATACTCAGTTTGTTTTTCATTTAATTCATTTGTTAAATTGTTTAATTCAATTTGTGTATTATTTAGAAGATTTTCTTTCTCTTGAATTTTTGTTTCAATTTCTATCCTTTTGTTTTCTAAGGATTGATCAATATTACTTAACGATATTTTTTTCTTGTTAATTTCTGATTCAATATTTTGTAATTCTTTTTTCTTTTCTTCATAATTGTGGTGTAAAGCTTTGATGGTAGTAATATAATTTTTTAATTCAATCTCCTTATTTTTTAAGGATTCATAAGTAATTTGACTTTTTTCTAATGCTTGTTGCATTATTTCTCTTAATCTCGATTTTGCTTCGCTATCTCCAAACATTTTCAATTTAACATTTTCAGATAGAGCAGAATCCAAACTATTATAAATTTCTTTGAGGTTATTTATATTTTTTTCAACCTCAAAAGATAATGAATTTATTTGTTCTTCCATCATATGGCCAACAAATTATGAAAAATTACTGATTTTGTTAAAAAATAGTTAATTTTATTATTAAACTCAAGTTTATTATTTAACTTTTTTAATTTTAACATTTTTTAAATAAAGTTTAATAATTTAGTGAAAATGTATTGTTCTCATTCAGATGAAAATGAAAAAATAAAGTTTAAAATAAGAGAAAAATCATAGGGTTCAATTGTTGTAAATGAAAAATATAAATGCAAAAGAGTATATTTTTTCAGAAGAGTTATGCGAGAGTATAATATTGAATATGTTTTTGGGAAAGCTATATAAAAATATCCTAATGTTAAACCTAGAATTTTATCAGATAATGGCAAACAATTTGTTTTTAAAGATTTCAATAAATTTCAATTTTATGTTAACTTTACGATTGTAAAAACCTCTTTTGTTTATCTACAACAGTAAAATTGAAAGATTTAATAAAACTAAATAAGTTGTAGCTTAAATTTTTCATCTTTTTCCCAATTTTAACTGAATTATTACAAATGATATGATTAAATCTCATCATTTTTTAGGATCTTCTTAGTTTGTTTACCATGTTCAGTTAACTTTCTAATCTAGTTTATACAGTCCTTAGCAATATTAAATAGTATTCTTAAATTATAACTTGATATTGTATAGTAAAAATTCTTAAATTTATTTTGTTTTTGACAAATAGTGATATGAAAAATAATTATTTAAAAGAAAGCATTTTAATTATTTGTGTTACAATTATTATTTCTTTAGTGTATAATTCTTTATCTCAAAATGGTATTCCATTAATTAGGAAACCTATACAATTTAAATGGGAATCAGATTCAACATTAGAAAATATAATTAAAAGTAATAATACTAGTGATTTTTCAAATGTAACTAAAGATTTTAATAATAAACTTAGTGAGATAAAGGAAAATATTCAAATATCAAAAAATAAGGAGAGTAAAGATCTCGTAATAACAAAGGATACAATATCAAAATTGAAATCAAATAAATCTGATATTGATAGCAAAAAAAATAATGATATTTCAGAGCAATCTAATAATGAAGATGTAAATAACGTACCTGTTGCTATAACAGTTGATCAGGCATATAAAATATTTTTGAGTGGTAGGGGAGTATTTATTGATGCTAGAATGGAAATTGAATATAATTTAGGTCATATCAAAGGAGCAATAAATATACCTTTAAAGAAGTTTGAAGAAAATCTTGCAAAACTTAAAACTTATGATAAAAATACAATTTTTGTTTGTTACTGTGATGGTTCAGGTTGTGATTTAAGTATAGATCTTGCTAAAAAATTACATGAAAATGGTTTTAAAAATGTCAAAATATTTTATAGTGGTTGGAATGACTGGAAAGAAAAAAACTATCCTATGGAATAGATATGAAAAAAATAAAATTTAATCCTAATTTAATTTTTATTTTTAGATTAATTATTGGAATGGTTTTTATTTATGCAAGTATTCATAAAATTGCTAACCCTGAAGAGTTCGCAAAAAGTATAGATAATTATAGGTTGCTACCAATATTTCTTATTAATATAATCGCAATTATTTTACCCTGGTTAGAGCTTATCATAGGTTTATTTATTATATTCGGAATATTTATCAAAGCTTCTTCTTTTCTTATATCTTTGAATATGCTTATATTTACTATTTTAGTGCTTATTACAATTATTCGTGGTATTGATATAAGTTGTGGATGTTTTTCTTCTGACATAAATAGCACGCCTATAGGTTGGAAAAAATTTTTTGAAAATATTATTCTACTTTTAATTTCCTCAATTGTTTTTATTTCTAATGAAGATTACCTATCAATTGAAAAATATTTTAAAACAAATAGTATAAAATAAAATTGTTAAAAAATTATAAGGGACATCTTTTAGCTTTTTTGGGTATAGTTTTTTGGGGTATCGCTGGTCCAGTTGCTAAATTTTTATATTATAAAGGTTTTTCATCTTTTTTAATTATTCAGACAAGATCAACATTTTCGTTTATTTTACTTTTTTTGATATTTATTGTTTTTAGAAGGGATTTGATTGTAATACCATTAAAGGATGCTTTAAAATTAATGTTGTTAGGTGTTATTGGTCTGGCGGGTCCAAATTTCTTTTATTATACTAGCATTAAGTATGTTACTGTAGCAACTGGAATAATGATTCAATATACAACTCCATTTATGGTAATGATATATTCAATTTTGATGAAACAAGAAAAATATCATCATTTAAAACTAATTTTTCTTTCAATTGCATTTATTGCTTGCTTTTTTACAATTAGTGGTGGTGATATAAATTACTTTACTACAAATGTTCTCGGAGTAACACTTGCAATAGCAGCAGCATTAACATGGGCTTTTTATAATATTTATCATAAATATATTCAGAAGAAATATAATTCCTGGACTGAATTATTTTATATACTACTTGGGGCTACACTTTTGTGGATTATTATAAATCCTAATCTCTTTATTGAATTAAGCAGTTTTTCATTTGAATCAAATATGATTTTATTCTTTTTCGCTATGCTATCAGTTCTAATACCATTAACATTTTACAACATTGGTTTAAGAAGTTTAAAGGCTACACAAGCAACCAGTATTGGTTTATTAGAACCGGTTATGGTAGTAATATTTGCTTATATTTTTGTGAATGAAACTATGAGTTTAATTCAAATTATTAGTGGAATAATTGTACTTTTATCAATATATTTGTTAGAATCTTATAGGCAGAAAATTGATTATATCGAAAAGAACTGAAAAAAGAACAAATAAAATAATAAGAGCGTTAAATTATAGGCAGCCTGATTTAGCAGTTGTGTTAGAAAATATTCATGACCCTCATAATGTAAGCGCCATTGTTAGAACATGTGATTCTATAGGGGTGGGAGATATTTATTTAATTTATAATCAAGAAAAATTTCCAAAGATAGGTAAAAAAAGTTCTGCTAGTGCCTATAAGTGGGTTAATAAGAATAGTTTCAAATCTGTAGATGATTGCTATAATTACCTAAGAGATAAAGGCTTTAAGATATTCGCAACAAGTTTAGAAGGAGATTCTCATAGTTTTTGGGAAGTAGATTTTAAAGGCAAGGTAGCTATAGTGATGGGAAATGAACACAGGGGAGTATCTAAAGAAGCATGGGAAAAAGCAGATTTAAATATACAAATTCCTATGTTTGGAATGATTCAAAGTTTAAATGTTTCTGTTGCTACAGCGGTTATTTTATATGAGATTGCACGGCAAAGATTTTTCTCTGGAGGTTATGATAAACCCAAATATTCTTCAGAAGAGTATGACAAAATATTAAATGTTTGGTTAAATAAATGAGGGCAAAATGAAGAAAAATATAATGACTTTTTTATTATTATTTGCAAGCATAAATCTTTTTGCTCAGAATGAGATTGATTCTAATTTATATAAAAAAGCTTTAAATTTACTTGATAGAACTTTATCTATCGATTCTCATTCAGATACGCCCTTAAGATTGCAGGATTCAACTTTCGATTTGGGCAAAAGGAACGAAAGAGGATGTTTTGATATTCCCAGAATGATTGAAGGTAAATTGAGCGTTGAATTTTTTGCAATATTTGTAGCAAATGGACGTGAAAAAGAAAATCCTTCTCAACTAGCTTTTGAATACATTGAAAATGTGTACAAGGCTATAAATAAATATAATAATATAGTATCTCTAGCATTTAGCACTAAAGATGTTAAAAGACTTTATAAAGAAGGCAAGAAAATTATTTGTCTTGGCATGGAAAACGGTCTGCCTATAGAAGATGATTTTGGAAATTTAGAAATGTTTTATAATCTTGGAATAAGATATATTACATTAACCCATTCAAGAAATAATTCAATTTGTGATTCATCTACCGACACAACAGAAACATGGGGAGGTTTAAGCCCTTTTGGTAAAAAATTAGTTCAAAAAATGAATGAAATGGGTATAATGGTAGATGTATCTCATATATCTGATAAGTCTTTTTGGGATGTAATAAAAATAAGTAAGGCACCAATAATTGCATCACACTCTTGTTGTAGAGCATTATCATCTAACCCAAGAAATCTTACTGATGATATGATAAAAGCTTTAGCAAAAAATGGAGGAGTTCTACAATTGAATTTTTATCCTGCTTACCTTGATGAAGAGTATGAAAAAAAAGCTAATGAATATTATAAAAACATATCTGTTCTTTTAGATAGTCTTAGAAATTTGTATAAAAATGATCAAAAAAAGTTACGGGAAGAGATGTTAAAACTTAGAAAAATATTTCCTCTTCCAGAATCTGTAAATGTTGAGAGATTGATTGACCATATTGATCATATAGTCAAGTTGGTAGGGGTTGATTATGTGGGTATTGGTTCGGATTTTGATGGATTAAGTGTTTTTCCAAAAGGATTGGAAGATGTTTCAAAGTTACCAATAATTACTTATCACCTTCTTAAAAGAGGTTACTCTGAAAAAGATATTAAGAAAATTTTAGGTGGTAATTTTATGCGAGTCTGGGAAAATGTTGAAAGAGTAGCTTTTTCAAGAAAATAAAAAAAGGGGTTTATACCCCTTTTTTTAGCTCAGTTTTAATACTATTAATTATACCTTCTTTATGTAAATTGTGTTTTTCGTATAATGCTTCAGGAGAACCACTTTCTCCATAAGAATTTACTATACCCAATCTTTTTACTTTTTTAGGATAGTTTTCACTGAGAACTTCACAAACACTACTTCCAAGTCCACCAATTATGCTATGATCTTCAATAGTAAAAAGATAATTTGTTTCTTTAGCAGCTTTTATTATTATATCTGTATCAATTGGTTTAATTGTATGAATATTTATCACTCTTATTTTTATTCCTTCTTTTTCAAGTTCTTTTGCTGCTGCCAAAGTATTACCTACAACACCACCTGTACAAAACACAGTTGCATCATTACCATCAAGTAATAGATCACCTTTACCAAAAGAAAATTTGTAGTTAGATGAATGAACATCTTCTAAATTTTGTCTTGTTAACCTTATAAACATTGGACCGAAATTTTCAGCTGCGTATTTAATTATTTCTTTAGTTTCAATTTCGTCAGCTGGTTGCATTATACTCATATTTGGAAAACTGCGCATTAAAGAAATATCTTCTAAACCCATCTGGCTGTATCCATCTTCTCCGATACCAATACCACAATGGGTGCCGATTAGTTTAACATTAGTATTAGAATATGCAACAGACATTCGAATAGTTTCAAATCTTCCTAGTAAAAAGATTGAAAAACTGCAGATAAATGGAATCTTCCCTGATAATGCTAATCCAGCTGCAACTCCAATCATATTCTGTTCTTGAATTCCCATTTCAAAAAATCTATCTGGATATTTTTTTGCAAAAATGTTTGACATTGTGGATTTAGATAAATCAGCATCCAAAACTACTATATTTTTATTTAGAGAACCAATTTCTGCTATTGCTTCCCCAAAGGCTAGTCTTGAAGATTTTCCCATATTTTCCTCTATCTTTTAAATTATAAAAATATGCTTAATTAATTTTGTTTAATTCTTCTAATGCTTTGTCAAGTTGTTCTTTGTTCGGTGCTTTGCCATGCCAATCTATAACACCTTCCATAAAGGATACTCCTTTACCTTTAATAGTATTAGCAATAATAAAATGAGGTTTCCCATTTAAACTATCAGCATTATCTAATGCTTTTTGTATCTGTTCAAAGTCATGTCCATCAATTTCTTGGACATCCCAATTAAAAGCAATTAATTTATCCTTTAAGGGTTCTAAATTTAATACTTCATTTGTTGGTCCATCAATTTGACCTTTGTTATAATCAAGTATAACTATTAAATTATCAAGTTTGAATTTTGGAGAAGAACGTAAAGACTCCCAAATTTGTCCTTCCTGAATTTCTCCATCACCAACCATACAATAAACCTTGTAATTTTTGTTATCAATTTTTGCTGCTAGAGCCATACCTTGTGCAATCGATAACCCCTGTCCTAATGATCCAGTAGAAGCCTCTACGTAAGGTAAAATAACTCTATCTGGATGGCCTTGCAATCTACTACCAATTTTGCGTAAAGTCCATAATTCTTCAGTTGGAATTAAACCACAACGATTTAATACAGCATATAAAGCAGGAACACCATGCCCTTTTGATAAAATGAATCTATGTCTATCAGGGTCTAATGCGTTTTCCTGAGTTCTTTTAATTTTATTAAAGAAAAGGACTGAAAGAATATCAATTGAGGAAAGAGAACCACCTGGATGACCTGATGTTCCATAGTAAATCATTTTAAGAATATCTGCTCTCATTTCATTAGAAATCTTTCTAAGTTCTTCAATAGATTTAGACATTTCACAGCTCCATAATTATAATATTAAACTAATTTATTTTCAATTTTGAAAAAATGGAAAAATTGTTATGAGAACTAATTTATAATTCTAGAATAAATAGTAACTATCTATTTTAAAAAAGGGGAGTAAAAACTCCCCTAAGAATTAATCTACTACAAAAGTTTGTTCTCTTTCAGGACCTACAGATACAATTTTGATTGGAGTTTCAGTTAAATCTTCGATTGCTTTTAGATATTTTTGACAATTTTCAGGTAACTTATCAAAAGAACGAATATCTGAAATACTTGATTTCCAACCTGGAAAGGTTTCATAAATTGGTTCGACTTGTTCAAGAGTTTTAAGATCATTAGGAAAAGTTTTTAAAATTTTTGAACCAACTCGATAGCCCGTACAAATTTTAATTTCATCTAAAGCATCGAGTACATCAAGTTTAGTGATAGCAAGGTATTTTATGCCATTTATCATTATGCTATATTGTAAGGCCATAATATCGAGCCAACCGCATCTTCTTGGTCTACCAGTAGTAGCTCCATATTCTGAACCAATTTTTCTTAGAGTTTCACCGATTTCGTTATCCTGCTCAGTTGGATATGGGCCATATCCAACACGAGTTGTATATGCTTTAACTACACCTAATACAGAAGTAATAGCCGTTGGTGGTATTCCTAATCCTGTACAGGCTCCACCACTAATTGGATTTGAAGAAGTAACATAGGGATAAGTTCCGTGATCAATATCTAATAAAGCCCCTTGAGCTCCTTCAAGAATTAACTTTTTACCTTCTTTTAAAGCATTATTTAAATAATAAACTGTGTTAGTAATATATTCATCGATTTTTTTATCGAATTCTACATATTCCTGAATAATATTATCAATATTGAGTTCTTCAACATTGTAAATCTTTTTTAAAAGTTCGTTTTTAGCTTCAAGATTTTTTCTTAATTTTTGAGATAAAATATCTCTATCGAGTAAATCTACAATTTTAATTCCAGTTCTTGCTGCTTTATCATAATAAGCTGGGCCAATACCTCTTCCCGTTGTACCAATCTTCGAATTACCTTGATGAGCTTCTGATACTGAGTCGAGAATTTTATGATATGGCATAATTAAATGAGCATTGTGGCTTATGAGTAATCTACCTGATATGTCTATACCCAGATTCTTTATAGCTTCAATTTCGCTTACTAAAGCAACTGGATCAATAACAACACCATTACCAATAACGCAAGTTACATTTGGATGAAAAATTCCTGAAGGTATTAGGTGTAAAACAAATTGTTGATCTTTAAACTTAATTGTATGTCCGGCATTAGCTCCACCTT
>ENA-UOWE01003368-UOWE01003368.1-activated-sludge-metagenome-genome-assembly--contig:-NODE-3368-length-16453-cov-5.076107_pt1 | contig 16453 bp, 30 predicted proteins | sample MGYA00249841_ERZ761562 | MGnify/ENA primary metagenome ERZ761562 (study PRJEB28883, sample SAMN05720200) | activated sludge metagenome | isolation source: Anaerobic digester | place: Japan... | reverse complement strand
AAGCGCATGGCCGGCCACATGGGCAATGAGCGCCAGACATCGCAGAACCTTGTGGTTGTGCGGGTCGATCCTGAGCGCAACCTGATCGCCGTGCGGGGCGCAGTGCCCGGCGCAAAGGGTGGTCTGGTGATCATCCGGGACGCGGCCAAGGGCTAGTCAAAGACGTTCGTTGAGAACGTCTCTACCCCGCCGTGGGAGAGAGTAAGATGGAACTACCCGTTTATAACATGGCCGGCGAACAGGTGAGCACGCGCGAGCTACCGGCCAGCATCTTCGAAGCCAATATCAACCGCGCCCTGATGCACCAGGCGCTCGTCCGGCAGTTGGCCAATGCCCGACTGGGCACGCACAAAGCCAAGACGCGCGCTGAGGTCAACCGCTCGACAGCGAAGATCTATCGCCAGAAGGGCACCGGCCGCGCGCGTCATGGCAGCCGCAAGGCGCCTATCTTTGTGGGCGGCGGCAAGGCCCACGGCCCCCAGCCGCGCAAGTACACTAAGGCCATGCCGCGCAAGATGCGCCGGGCCGCGCTGTGTTCGGCGCTGTCGGTGCGGGCCGGCGCGGGCGACATTGTCCTGCTCGACGACATCCGCATGGACGTGCCCAAAACGAAGACCGTGGCCACGCTGGTGATGGCGCTGACCAAGGGCGAGAGCGCCCTGCTGTTGCTGCCAGAGCGCAACGAGACGGTTGAGAAGTCGGCGCGCAACCTGGAGCACGTCAAGGCCCTGCGGGCCAATTATCTGAATGTTCGCGATCTGCTGGGCTACAGCAAGATCGTCATGCCCCTGGCCGCGCTTGATGTCGTCTCTGGCTTCCTGGAGACGGACGAGGCCGGCGAGTGGGTGCTGATCGACGACGGCGGCGACGCCGCGGGGTCGGTGGAGGGCTAACATGCATTGGCGCGACATTATTCGCCGGCCGGTGGTGACTGAGAAGAGCAGCCTCATGGCCGATGTGAACAACCAGTATACGTTTGTGGTCCATCCGCGCGCGAACAAGATGCAGGTGAAGCAGGCCATCGAACTGGCCTGGCCCAACGTGCGCGTGGAGAAGATCCGCATCGCCAATATGCCCGCCAAACGCGCCCGCCGGTTGCGTCGGCTGACCATTCGTAAGTCGGGCTGGAAGAAGGCCATCGTCACGCTGCAGCCGGGCAGCCGCATCGACTTGTTCGAGGGCGTCTAAGCCGCAGCCTGGAGGAACCCATGCCTGTTAAAGTATTTAAGCCCACTTCGCCCGGCCGCCGCGACATGACTGGCTTCTCCTTTGAGGAGATCACCCGCAGCGAGCCAGAGCGCAGTCTGGTGCGCGGTTTGCGCAAGCAGGCCGGCCGCAATATGCGCGGCAAGATCACCGTCCGGCATCAGGGCGGCGGCCACAAGCGCCTCTACCGCGAGATCGACTTCAAGCGCGACAAGATGAACGTGCCCGCGCGCGTGGCGACCATTGAGTACGACCCCAATCGCTCGGCGCGCATCGCCCTGTTGGTCTATGCCGACGGCGAGAAGCGCTACATCCTGGCCCCGTTGGGCGTCAAGGTGGGCGACCAGCTCGTTAGTGGTCAGAAGGCGGAGATTCGCCCCGGCAATACGTTGCCGCTGCGCAACATTCCTCTGGGCACGACGATTCACAACATCGAGCTGTACCCCGGTCGGGGCGGCCAGCTGGTGCGCTCGGCCGGTGTGTCGGCCCAACTGATGGCCAAAGACCACCCCCAGTATGCCACCATTCGCCTGCCATCTGGCGAAGAGCGCTACGTGGCCCAGGAGTGCCTGGCGACGATTGGCCAGGTCGGCAACGTCGAGCACGGCAACATCAAGCTGGGCAAGGCGGGGCGCAAGCGTCATTTGGGCGTACGGCCGTCGGTGCGTGGCTCAGCCATGACCCCGCGCGACCATCCTCATGGGGGTGGCGAGGGCGCGGCGCCCATCGGCATGGCCAGCCCGAAGACGCCCTGGGGCAAGGTGGCGTTGGGCCAGCGGACGCGCAATAACAAGGCGACGGACAAGTATATCTTCCGTCGGCGGGGTAAGAAGCGCAGATAGGGTCTGGGTTTCGGGTTCTAGGGACTAGCGAAAGAGCACTCTTCCCTAGCCCCAGTTCCTAACCCCTAGCCCCTAGGAGAACAACATGTCACGTTCGTTGAAGAAAGGGCCATTTATCGATCCGAAACTGCTCAAGAGGGTGGAGGATCTAAATACGGCGCGCAAGCGTCAGGTGATCCGGACATGGTCGCGAGCTAGCACCATCTTCCCGCAGATGGTCGGGCACACGATTGCCGTCTATGACGGCCGCCGCCACATCCCGATCTACATCACTGAGAACATGGTCGGGCACAAGCTGGGCGAATTCGCGCCGACGCGCACGTTCCGCGGCCACGTGGCCAGGTCGGAGAAGAAGGGACGGAAGTAATCATGGCCGAGACATCTGGGAATGCATTTGAAGTCCGGGCGACGGTTCGGCACATTCCGATGAGCACGCAGAAGGTGCGACTGGTCGTCAATGCCGTCCGCGGCATGGAGGCGTCGAAGGCGCTGGATACGCTGCGCTTCATGCCCCAGTACGCCGCTGAGCCGGTGTTCAAGCTTATCTCGTCGGCCGTTGCCAACGCCGAGGAGAACTACGGGCTGGAGATGGAAGAGTTGGTCGTCAGCGAGATTTGGGCCGACGAAGGCCCGCGCCATCGCAAAGCACCGCACGGCGGACGGTTCGCTGGCCGCGGCCGCTTCCGGCCCATTGTTCGGCGATCATCGCACATCACGGTCGTGCTGGCGGAGCGCGAGACGGCCTAGTGGGGCTACAGGTAGCCCGCGCATCGGAGGATTAAGTTGGGACGCAAAGTACATCCAGTAGGCTTTCGGTTGAAGTCGATCCGCGACTGGAACGCCCGGTGGTATGCCGAGGGCGGCCGCTATCGCGACCTGCTCCATGAAGACATCGCCATTCGCCGCATGGTCAAGCAAGACTTGAGTGCGGCCGGCGTCGCCAAGATTGAGATCGAGCGTTTCCCGAACCAGGTTCAGGTGACGATCCACACGGCGCGGCCGGGCATCGTCATCGGGCGTAAGGGCGCGGCGGTCAAGGACTTGCGTCAGAAGCTGAAGGACCTGACCGGCAAGACGGCGCGCGTCGAGGTAGAAGAGATCACCCAGCCCGACGCCAACGCGCAGCTCATTGCCGAGAATATCGCCGGCCAGCTGGAGCGGCGCATCAGCCACAGCCGGGCCATGAAGCGGGCGATCTTGCAGGCCATGCGCGCCGGCGTGAAGGGGATTCGCATTGAAGCCAGCGGCCGGTTGTCCGGCTCGGAAATGGCCCGCAACGAGAAGCTGTGGGAAGGGCGTGTGCCGCGCAACATGATTCGCGCCGACCTGGACTATGGCTTCGCCGAAGCCCTGACCACCTATGGCCGCATCGGCATCAAGGTGTGGGTCTACAATGGCGAGATCCTGCCCCAACGTGTGGAAGCGACCGACGTCTATATTAGCGAGTAATGGCCGGTTGCCGGACGGCCGGCGCAGGGGCATGACCCACTGCCGGCGGCCGACGATTGACCAAGCGGAGAAAGTCACATGTTAATGCCGAAACGCGTCAAATATCGCAAGCAGTTCCGGGGCCGGATGCGCGGCATGGCCAAGGGCGGTTCCACGCTGCTGATCGGCGAGTACGGCTTGCAGGCGCTGGAGCCGGGCTGGATCACTAGCCGCCAGATCGAGGCCATTCGCCGGTCGATCGTGCGTCAGATGCGCCGCCGCGGCAAGTACTGGGTGCGCATCTTCCCCGATAAGCCGGTGACGGCCAAGCCGGCCGAAACCCGCATGGGCAAGGGCAAAGGCTCGGTTGACCACTGGGTCGCCGTGGTCAAGCCGGGGCGCATCATCTTCGAGATCGCCGAGGTGCCCACCGACATCGCTCTGGAGGCGTTGCGTTCGGCCAGCTACAAGTTGCCGATCAAGACGCAGATCGTCTCGCGCGAGGAGGCCCTGTAATGGCCAGCATCGTCGAATTGAACCAGATGAGCAATGACAAGCTCGAGAAGACGCTGGAGGAGGCGCGCGAGGAACTGTTCAACCTGCGCTTCCAGGTGGCGTCAGCCCGGCTAGAAAACACTGCCAGGCTGCGGCAGGTGCGGCGCGAGGTCGCCCAGGTGGAGACGGTTCTACACCAGCGACGGCTGGCCACAGCCGCCGCCGCGGCCGAACCGGCCATCGCCGAGCGGCTGAACGGTAAGGAATGGCAGGCCACCACGCGCTACGTCTATGAGGACAGCGCCTGGCAGGTCGAATTTAACGACAAGGGCGGCAAGAAGCTGGCCACGGCCTGGGTGAACCTGAACAAGGTTCAGCCCAAGCGCCGCGGGGACAAGCAGCCGCAACTGGTCGTCCGCCACGAGGTGGCGCGCTAAGGCCAGCAAGCCGATAGCGTCCGACAGTGAGGTACTAAGATGAGAGAGCAGCGTAAACGACTCGTGGGCGTTGTGACCAGTGACAAGATGGACAAGACGATTGTCGTCTCCGTATCGACGACCAAGCGCCACCCGATCTACGGCAAGGTCTTCAGCCGGGTCACTAAGTATAAGGCGCATGACGAGAATAATGAGTGCCGCGTGGGCGACCGCGTGGAGATCATCGAGTCGCGGCCCTACAGCCGCGAGAAGCGGTTCGCGCTCGTCTCCGTTCTGGAACGGGCTGTGTAAGCGAGGCATTCCATGATTCAGAAGGAAAGTCGACTCAACGTTGCCGATAATTCGGGCGCGCGCGAGCTGTTGGTGATCCAGGTGATGGGTGGGTCGCGCCGGCGCTATGGCACGGTCGGCGACGTGGTCACGGCCACCGTCAAGAAGGCCACGCCCAACGCCAACGTGAAGAAGAGCGCCGTGGTCAAGGCGGTCATCGTGCGCACGACCAAAGAGTATAAGCGCGAAGACGGCAGCTATATTCGCTTTGACGACAATGCCGCCGTTATCCTGGACTCGGAAGGTAAGAACCCGGTCGGGACGCGCATCTTCGGCCCGGTGGCGCGCGAGCTGCGCGACAAGGGCTTTGGGCGCATCCTGTCCCTGGCGCCGGAGTCGTTGTAATTAGGAATTACGAATATACAAGCTTTGCTATTCCTAATTCCTAATTGGTAAGGTGAGTGATGCGAATTAAGGTCAACGATACGGTCGAGGTGATCTCCGGCAACTTCAAGGGTGTGCGTGGCACAGTGCAGCGCGTCTACCCGGCCAAGCAGATGATCGTCGTCTCCGGTGTCAACATCGTGAAGAAGCACCAGAAGTCGCGGCCGACCGCCGGTCGTTCGCGCGCCCAGGGCGGCATCATCGAGTTTGAAGCGCCGATTCACATCTCCAAGGTCATGCTGGTCGAGAGCAGTGGCGGCAAGACCCGCGTGGGTGTGCGGCGCGACGAGAATGGCCAGCCCGTCCGCTATTCCAAGAAGAGCGGTGCGGTACTGGATTAACGAACACGAGCAAGATAGGTGAGCCAGGCGGCCCACAACGGCAGGACACAACACAACCCGCCGCGGCCGGCCTGCTACTCAGCCTGGAGGTATCAGAATGGCAACCAACTTTACGCCGCTGCCGCAGCTATACCGCGACGAAGTGGTCCCGGCGCTGATGAAGGAGTTCAACTACTCCAGCGTCATGCAGGTGCCGCGGGTTTCTAAGGTCGTGGTCAATGTCGGCCTGGGCGAAGCGCTCGACAACGCTAAGGCGATCGAGTTTGCGACCAATGACATCACCAATATCACTGGCCAGAAGCCGGTGCTGACGAAGGCCAAGCGCTCTATCGCCGGCTTCAAGCTGCGTGAGGGCCGCATCATTGGCCTGAAGGTGACGCTGCGCGGCGAGCGGATGTGGGCCTTCTTGAGCCGCCTCATCCACGTGGCCCTGCCACGCACGCGCGACTTTCAGGGCATTTCGCCGGAGGCCTTCGACGGCCGCGGCAACTACACCCTGGGGCTGCGCGAACAATTGATCTTTCCGGAAGTCGACTACGACAAAATCGACAAGATTCGGGGCATGGAAGTGACCATTGTCACGACGGCCCCGACCGACGAAGAAGGACAACGTCTGCTGGCGTTGTTGGGAATGCCTTTCCGGCGCGAGATCGCGGAGGCGGCCTAGGCGCAACGGTGCGCGAGGCAATTGACGAACGGAAGTTCGTGGACGAACAGGAGTTCGCGAGATGGCGAAGAAATCGATGATTGCACGTGAAACAAAGCGGAAGTATCGGGTCCGCGTCCGCAACCGCTGCAAGCTGTGCGGCCGTCCCCGTGGCTATATCCGCCGGTTTGGCCTGTGCCGGATTTGCTTTCGGGAGCAGGCGCTGAAGGGCAACATCCCGGGCGTCGTCAAGTCGAGTTGGTAGAGGTGCGCTATGTCTATGACTGATCCGATTGCCGACATGTTGACGCGGATGCGCAATGCCCTGGACCGCCAGCAGCCGACGGTGGCTATGCCCCATTCCAAGATGAAGGTGGCCATTGCCGATGTGCTGAAGAACGAGGGCTACATTGAGAACTATGAGGTTCTGCCGGCGGGCACAACGCCGCAGGCCAAGTTCCCCACGCTGGTCATTCGCCTGCGCTATGTGGGTGGCCGGCGCGAGCGCCGCTCGGTCATCAACGGCCTGCAGCGCGTAAGCTCGCCGGGACGGCGTATCTACGTTGGGAAGCGCGAGATTCCCTGGGTGCTCAGTGGTATGGGCGTTTCCATCGTGACGACCTCGCGCGGGGTCATGACCGACCAAAAGGCCCGCCAGCTCGGCCTCGGCGGCGAGTTGCTGTGCAAGGTGTGGTAATAGCAGAGGAACGAAACGAGTCGCGGGCGGACCGCGCTACGGAATCCGGCGCGCTGGCTATTATGGCCGGCTGGGCCGGGGAGGAATGATGGAATGTCGCGAGTAGGTAAGGCGCCAATACAATTGCCCACGGGCGTGAGCGTCGATATCGACGGCTCGACGGTGGCGGTCAAGGGACCAAAGGGCGCGTTGACCCGCACCTTGCACCCCGACATGGCGATCGCCATCGAGGACGGCGTGTTGCACGTGACCCGGCCGAGCGATAGCCGGCAGCACCGCTCTTTGCATGGCCTGACGCGGGCGCTGCTGAACAACATGGTCACGGGTGTTAGCGCCGGCTACACTCGGGTCTTGCAGATCGAGGGCGTCGGCTACCGCGCCGAGATGGACGGCAAGACGCTGGTGCTCTATGTGGGCTATTCTCACCCGGTTCGCTTTGTGCCGGAGCGGGACATCGCCTTTGCTGTCGAGGAACGCGGTCGCCGCGTCATCATCAGCAGCACCGACAAGGAGTTTGTCGGCGAAGTGGCCGCCCGCGTGCGCAAGACGCGGCCGCCCGAGCCGTATAAGGGCAAGGGCATTCGCTACGACAACGAAGTCGTCCGCCGCAAGGCCGGCAAGACCGGCAAGGTCTAGTGAGGGTACGATGGCACAGAATAGCAATGATGCACGGAAGCGCCGTCAGCGGCGCATCCGCATGAGAATTACGGGCACGCCGGAGCGTCCGCGGCTAAACGTTTTCCGTAGCCTGGAGCACATCTACGCCCAGGTGATCGACGACGTCGCCGGCAACACGCTGGCCGCCGCTTCGACCCTGGACAAGGAACTGGCCGGGCAACTGGACGGTAAGAAGAAGCAGGAGCAGGCGGCCATGGTCGGCAAGCTCGTGGCCCGGCGGGCGCTGGACGCGGGCATTCAGGAAGTGGTCTTTGATCGGGGCGGCTATCTCTACCACGGCCGCATCAAAGCCCTGGCCGATGGCGCGCGCGAAGGCGGCCTGAAGCTGTAGTGATCGACTAGGAGTCCAGACATGGGACAAAGAAGACAGCAACGCTTTGGGGAACAGAAAGACGAGTTCGATGAGCGCATCATCGACATCGCCCGCGTGGCCAAAGTCGTGAAGGGCGGCCGCCGCTTTGCCTTCCGGGTAACGGTCGTCGTCGGCGACAATCGCGGCAAGGTCGGCGTCGGCATCGGCAAGGCCCGCACCGTCCCCGACGCCATCCGCAAGGCTCTGGAAGCGGCGCGCAAGAATATGGTTTCGGTGCCGATTTATGGCACAACCATCCCGCACGAAGTGATCGGCCGGCACGGCGCAGCCCGCGTCATGTTGAAGCCGGCCTCGCCCGGCACCGGCGTCATCGCCGGCGGCGGCGTGCGCGCGGTCATCGAGGCCGCTGGCTACCGCGACATCCTGACCAAGTCGCTGGGCAGTTCCAACGTTCTCAACGTCATGATGGCAACGATGGACGGCCTGGATCGCCTGATGGACATGCGCCAGATCGCTATTGACCGCGGCAAGGACCCGGCGGAAGTGACGCCGTTCTGGGGGCGCAAGTAATGGCTACGCTACGCATCACCTATACTAAGAGCGCCATTGGCTATACGGAGCGTCAGAAGGCCACGATCAAGGCCCTGGGCTTTGCGCGGCTGAATCAGACGCTGGAGAAAGAGGATACGCCCGCCCTGCGGGGGATGATCTATGCCGTTCGCCACCTGGTGACCGTCGAAGAAGTCACGACCGAGAAGGGGTTGGCCAAGGAGGTCAAGTGACATGAAGTTGAATGAGCTAGGCCCAAGCGAGGGCGCGAAGAAGTCGCGCAAGCGCGTCGGCCGCGGCATTTCCGCTGGCCAGGGCAAGACAGCCGGTCGTGGCACTAAGGGCCAGGGCGCGCGCAGCGGCGGCATCAAGGGCCCCTACTTTGAAGGCGGCCAGTTGCCTCTGGCGCGGCGGCTGCCCTTTAAGCGCGGCTTCACCAATATCCGCCGCGTCGAGTATAAGGTGGTCAACCTGCAACGGCTGGCCGAATGTGACTTCGACGGCGAGACTGTGACGCCGAAACTGATGGCCGAGTTTGGCTTGCTGAAGAAGGCGACGGACCCGGTCGTGGTGCTGGGCGAGGGCGAGCTGAGCGCGGCTCTAACCGTGCAGGCCCATCGCTTCTCCGCGTCGGCCAAAGAGAAGATCGAGGCCGCCGGTGGCGCCGCCGAGGTCATTCCCTACAGTGCCGTGAAGACGGCCGAGGACATGCAGGCTCCGTAGGAGACATGCCATGATTGAATCAGTGCGCGCGGCTTTCACGCTGCCCGACCTGCGGCGACGCATCCTGTTCACCATCGCCATGCTGGTCATCTATCGCTTGCTGGCCAACATTCCCGTGCCCGGCGTCGATCTACAAGCGTGGCTGGTGTTCACGGCGCAGCGGACAGGCAACTCGGTCGTTGACTTCCTCGACCTGCTGTCGGGCGGCGCGGTCAGCAACTTCTCGGTGATGGCTATGGGCGTCTATCCCTACATCACCGCGTCCATTATCATCCAGCTGCTAACACCTATCATCCCGCAGTTCGAGGAGTTGCAGTCTGAAGGTGAGTCTGGCCGGAACAAGCTGAACCGCTACACCTACTTTCTGACTGTGCCCCTGGCGTTCTTGCAGGCCATCGGCCAGATTCGTCTGGTCGGGGCCAGCCTGACCGGCGGCGTTGAGTCGATCATGCCGAACTTCGGGTTCACCGGCGCGAACCTGCTGCCGACGCTGACCACCCTGGTGGCTATGGTCGGCGGCACAATGTTCGCCATCTGGTTGGGCGAGCGCATCACCGAAGACGGCGTCGGCCAGGGCATCTCGCTGATCATCTTCGGCGGCATCGTCTCGCGCATCATTCCCAACGTGGCCCAGATGTTCACACTGGAAGGCAACGCGGCGCGGATTTTCTCCGTCGTCACGTTCCTGCTCTATCTGGTGCTGACCGTACTGGTTATCGTCATCATCCAGGAGGGGCAGCGAAGAATTGCCGTGCAATATGGGCGGCGGGTGCGTGGACGTAAGATTTACCAGGGTCAAAGCACCTATATTCCGTTGAAGGTCAACACCGCGGGCATGATTCCGATCATCTTCGCCCAGTCGATCCTGACTTTCTTTCCGCTGATCGCCGGCCTCTTTGTGACTGGTAACGGCAGCGTCATTGACAACATCGCCTCGGCGATCGGCAGCTTTGGCACGCGACAAGATGTCACCACGGCCCCGATTGCCTTCACGGTCTATTGGGTGCTGTACTTCATCCTCGTTGTCGCCTTCACGTTCTTTTACACCGACGTGATGATCCGGCAACAGAACCTGCCGGAGACGCTCCAGCGTCAGGGCGGGTTCATTCCCGGCATCCGGCCGGGCAAGCGCACCGAGAACTACATCATGTCGGTCGTCCGGCGGATCACGCTGATCGGCGCGCTGTTCCTGGGCCTGGTGGCCGTCTTGCCCGGCATTATGGCCGTCGTCGCCCTGGTGCTCCAGATTCCAGGTCTGGAACGCAGCGTTCTGGTCATCAGTGGTTCGGGTCTGATCATCGTCGTCGGCGTCGTCGTCGATACGATGCGACAGTTGGAGGCGCAGTTGCTCATGCGTCACTACGAAGGGTTCTTGAAGTCATAAGCTGCGCGACGTTCGCCGCGCGAAGGGGGTCGCCATGAAGTTCATTGTCCTGATTGGCCCGCCAGGAGCCGGCAAGGGTACACAGGCGAAACTGTTGGAACAGACATTGGGCCTGCCGCAGGTGTCGACAGGGGACTTGTTTCGTTACAATCTGAAGAACGCGACCGAGTTGGGCAAGCTGGCCCAGACCTATATGGACAAGGGCGAGCTGGTGCCAGACTCGGTGACGGTAGCGATGGTGAAGGAGCGCTTGTCGCGGGCGGACGCGGCCAACGGGGCCATCCTCGATGGCTTTCCGCGGACGACCGTGCAGGCCGACGCGCTGGAAGCGCTGTTGGCCGAGCTAGGCGGGCATATCGCCGTGGTTCCCCACATCGTGGTGGACCGCGAAGAACTTGTCCAGCGCTTGCTGAAACGCGCCCAGATCGAGGGCCGTGCCGACGACAGCGAGGCCACCATCCGCACCCGGATGCGCGTTTATGAAGAACAGACGAAGCCGCTGCTGGACTACTACGCCCAGCGCGGGCTAGTCATCGAAGTGAACGGCCAACAAGGGGTTGAGTGCGTTCAAAATGACCTGCGTCAAGTGGTTATGCAGGCGGCGTAGCGCGAGGCCTGGCCCGCGCCGCGCGAGGAGTATGTGAACATGAAAGTTTCATCGTCGATCAAGCGGCGTTGTCCGAAGTGTAAGATCATCAAGCGCAATGGTGTGGTGCGTGTGATTTGCAGCGATCCGAATCACAAGCAGCGCCAAGGTTAAGGGAGAGGCAGCATGGCACGTATTGCGGGCGTCGACATTCCGCGCAACAAGCGCGTCGAGATTAGCCTGACCTATATCTATGGCATCGGCCGCACGAGCAGCCAGCACATCTTGCAGCAGGCCGAAGTGAACCCCGACACGCGGGTGCGCGATCTGTCTGAGGCAGAGGTTACACGTCTGCGCCAGTTGGTCGAGAAAGAGCACACGGTCGAGGGTGACCTGCGGCGCGAAGTGGCGATGAACATCAAGCGCCTGGGCGAGATTGGCTGCTACCGGGGCCAGCGCCACCGGCGGCATTTGCCCGCGCGCGGCCAGCGCACGCGCACCAATTCGCGCACGAGCAAAGGCCCGAAGAAGACCGTGGCCGGCCGCGGGCGTCGCAAGGGCGGCAAGTAATTAGAACGACGAGCGGCGAACTGCGAACGACGAATGCCCCGTGGCGGGCCGTTGTTCGCCGTTCGCGGTTCGCCGCATGGTGGAGGTACGATGGGACGCAGAAGACAAGCACAAGCAGCAACGCGCAAGAAAGCGCGCAAGATGGTGCCGAAGGGGCAAGCGCATATTTATGCCGCCTTCAACAACACCATTGTGACGATTACAGACACCAAGGGCAACACCGTGGCCTGGTCTAGCTCCGGCGCGTCCGGCTTCAAGGGTTCGCGCAAGAGCACGCCCTACGCCGCGCGTCTGGCCGGCCAGAACGCCGCCCGCGTCGCCGTGGAAAACGGCGTGCAGGAAGTGGATGTTGTGGTGAAAGGCCCTGGCCCCGGCCGCGAGGCGGCCATTCGTTCGATCCAGGCCAGCGGCATCCGGGTGACGTCCATCCAGGATATTACGCCTGTGCCGCATAACGGCTGCCGGCCGCCGAAGAAGCGCCGCATCTAAGTGAGTTCATCGGCCTGGCCGCGGAGTGGGAAGAAGGGTTGCCACGCCCGTAAACCGCTCTCGGCTGGTATAGCGGGCCACCGGCCCGCGCTAGAGTTTGGAGGTAAGCAAGTTGGCGCGTTATACAGGGCCTGTGTGCCGGCTGTGCCGGCGCGAGGGCGAGAAGCTATTCCTGAAGGGGTCGCGTTGTCTGACCCCCAAGTGTTCTGTCGAGCGCCGGACGTATCCGCCCGGGCAGCACGGCAAAGAAAATCAATTCCGTCGCGGTCGCGCTTCGGACTATTTGCTCCAGTTGCGCGAAAAGCAAAAGGCGCGCCGCATCTATGGGGTGTTGGAGCGCCAGTTCGGCCGTTACTTCGAGCGTGCCTCACGCGCGAAGGGCCTGACCGGCTATAACCTGCTGGCCACCCTGGAGCAGCGGCTCGACAACGTGGTCTATCGCCTGGGCCTGGCCGATTCGCGCGCACAGGCGCGCCAACTGGTCCAGCACGGCCACATTATGCTGAACCAACGCAAGACCAATATCCCCTCGGCTTTGGTGTCGCCGGGCGATGTCGTGTCGGTGCGCCCGGAGAGCACGCGCCGGACCTACTTCAAGGACCTGCGCCAAAACCTGGACGACCGCCGTGTGCCGCGCTGGTTGTCCGTTGACACCGCCGGCCTGTCGGGGCGCGTGTTGCATATGCCCGCCCGCGAGGATATCGATATCTCGCTCAACGAGCAGTTGATCGTCGAGTACTACTCGCGCTAATAGCGCCCACATGACAGTCGAGGACGATGCTCAGGAATATGGCTGTGGCCCTAGCACTGGCTCGCCATTCGAGCGCGTCATTCGAGGGAGATGAATCGCCTTGGCAATCAATAATCTAGTCATGCCAAAGATCCAAAGCTCCGCCATGTCGGCGGAGTATGGCCGGTTTATTATCGGCCCGCTGGAGCGCGGCTATGGCACAACGCTGGGCAATGCGCTTCGCCGCGTCTTGCTGGCCTCGCTGCCCGGCGCGGCGGTGACGTCTATCCGCGTCACTGATGTGCCGCATGAATTCTCGGCTATCCCTGGCGTGCGGGAAGACATGATGCAGTTCATCCTGCACATCAAGCAATTGCGCTTGCGCCTGGTCAATACCGACATTGCCCGGATGCGCCTGGAAGTGCAGGGGGCCGGCCCGGTCACCGCGGCCGACATCCAGACGCCGCCGGAAGTGGAAATCATTAACCCCGATCTCTACCTGTTCACGGTTGACTCAGACGACACCTTCCTGGAAGTGGAGATGATGGCCGAGACGGGGCGGGGCTATTCGCCGGCCGAAGAGCGCGGCCGCCTGCCCATCGGCGAACTGCCGGTTGACTCCATCTTCAGCCCCATCCGCCGCGCGTCCTACGACGTGGAGAAGACGCGCGTAGGCCAGGTGGCCGACTACGACCGCGTGGTCATGGAGATTTGGACCGACGGCACAATGAAGCCCGAAGAGGCGTTGGCCCAGGCCGCGCAATTGCTGATGCAGCACTTGCGGCCCGTTGCCGGCGTTAGCGAAGAGAGCTTCGCCGCCATCGAGGAAGAGCGCCCCCAGGAAATGATCCCCAACGAGATTTACGACACGCCCATCGAACAGCTCGATCTGAGCGTGCGTGTGTTCAACTCGCTCAAGCGGACGGGGATTACCAAGGTCGGCGAGATGCTGGAAATGCTGGATCGCGGCGAAGAGACCATGTTGGCCATCCGCAACTTCGGTGAGAAGTCGCTGGATGAGCTGAAGCAGCAGCTTCGCCTGAAGGGCTTCCTGGCCGAAGAAGACGAGGCCAAGCGCTCGGCGTAGCGTGGGGAATTGCCCCCAGGCGCGAGATGGCTCGCGCGGAGGACATGAGAAATGCGACATCAAAAGCATGGCCGCAGGCTCGGCCGGGATACAGGCCAGCGCAACGCGTTGCGCCGCAATCTGATCGCCGACTTGCTGTGCTTCGAACAAATCACGACAACAGAGGCCAAGGCGCGCGCCATTCGCCCCGAAGCCGAGAAGATGATCACCCTGGCCAAGCGCGGCCTGGCGCAGTTGGGCGAACGACCAGAGGCCGTCGTCCACGCCCGGCGCACGGCCGCTTCGCGTCTGCCCATTGTGCGGACGCAGGAACTGGAAGACGGCACGTTCGAGGACATCGACGTGGTCCGCAAGCTTTTCGATGAGATAGCGCCGCGCTATGCGCAGCGCCCCGGCGGCTACACGCGCATGGTCAAGATCGGCCGCCGGCCGGGCGACAATGCCGACATGGCCGTCCTGATGCTGGTCACCGAGTAGCCGGCCGGAAGCGTGGACGGCGCGACGCCCCGCAGCTTCCGAGCGACCGTTCAGTATGACGGCGCCGCTTACCAGGGCTTTCAGCGCCAGCGGCGCGGCCCTCAGGGGCAGGGCGCGTCTATCCAGGAAGAACTGGAGAGCGCGTTGGCCCGGCTGGCCGGCCGGCCCGTGCGGGTGACCGGGGCCGGGCGCACCGACACCGGCGTGCACGCGCTGGGTCAGGTGGTGGGTTTTACAATCGAATGGCCGACCAGGCACGGCGACGCCGCGTTGTTGCGGGCGCTGAACGCCCACCTGCCGCCGGACATCGCCATTTGCGCGCTGGCCGAAGCGCCGGTGGGCTTCCACCCCCGTTTCGACGCGCGGCGGCGGACGTATGAGTATCGGGTCGTGAATACGCCCGTGCGCCAGCCGCTGCTGCGCCAACGGGCGTGGCACGTGGCCGCGGCGCTGGACGAGGCGCGGATGAACGCCGCGGCGGGGCTGCTGTTGGGCGTGCACGACTTCGCCACGTTTGGCCGCGCGCCAGTGGGCGATACCGCCGCCCGCGGCGGCAACACGGTGCGCCAGGTCTACCTGGCTGAGTGGCGGCGCGAGGGCGACATGTTGCTCTTTCGCGTCTGCGCCAATGCGTTTCTATATCGCATGGTGCGTAGCCTGGTTGGTAGCCTGCGCAAAGTCGGCGAGGGGCGATGGTCGGTGGATGACTTCGCCGCGGCCCTGGCGGCGCGCGACCGGAAGCGGTCGGCGTCGGCCGCGCCGGCCCACGGCCTGTATCTGGTGGCGGTGGATTACGATTCGGCTGTGGCTGAGTACATAGATGGACATGCGGCGAGCCGCTGACAGCCGGCGGTAGGCCGGTGGAGGAATTGAGATGAAAACTTACGTAACCAAACCGGCAGATGTCGAGCGCGCCTGGTTCGTGGTCGATGCCGAGGGGCAGACGCTAGGCCGGCTGGCTTCGTCGGTGGCCACGGTTTTGCGCGGCAAGCACAAGCCGATCTACAGTCCGTCGGTCGATTGCGGCGACTTTGTCATCGTCGTCAACGCCGACAAGATCGCCGTCACCGGCCGCCGGCTGGAGCAGAAGCGCTACTATCGCCACTCGCTCTACATCGGTGGCCTGAAGGAAGTCACCCTGCGCGACCAGTTGCAGCAGCACCCGGAGCGCGTCATCGAGTCGGCCGTGCGCGGCATGTTGCCCAAGAACGCGCTGGGCCGCAAGATGTTCAAGAAGCTGAAGGTCTACGCTGGCGGCGAACACCCGCACGCGGCCCAGATGCCGCAGCCGATGGAACTTTAGAGCGAAGAGACGCCCAAGAGGAACACATGAGCGAGTATTACGAAGGAATCGGCCGGCGCAAGGAAGCCTCGGCGCGCGTGCGCATCTTCGTGCGCGATGCCGGCCAGACGGAAGCGCCGACGTTTGTCGTCAACGACAAGCCGGTGGAAGAGTACTTTCCGCGCTACGGCGACTATCTGATCCTGACCGGCCCGCTGGAGTCCAGTGGCCTGATGGGGCGGGTCGATGTCACTGTGCAGGTGCAGGGTGGCGGCATCACCGGCCAGACGAGCGCCGTCCGGTTGGGAATCGCGCGCGCACTGGTCAAGTATGACGAGAACCTGCGCACGCCCCTGCGCTCCGGCGACCACCTGACACGCGATGCCCGCGTGAAGGAACGCAAGAAGCCCGGCCTGAAGCGCGCGCGCAAGGCGCCGACCTACACCAAGCGTTAAGCGGGAAACACCCCGCCGGCACGGCCCGCGCCAGCCACGTATGACCATCACCATTGTTGGTCTCGGCCCCGGAGATGCCGGCCTGATCACTCGTCAGGCCTGGCATCTCCTTTCCGCGGCCGAGGCCGTCTACCTGCGCACGCGCCGCCACCCGGCCGTGGCTGGCCTACCCTCCCACCTGCGACTCCACAGCTTCGACGACATCTACGACGCGGCCGAGGACTTCGGCGCGGTCTATAGACGCATCGCCGACGAAGTGTTGCGCCTGGGGCGCGCGGGCGAGATCGTCTAGGCTATAGGGGCGCCCGCTGGCCAGCAGGCGCA
>ENA-UOWE01003363-UOWE01003363.1-activated-sludge-metagenome-genome-assembly--contig:-NODE-3363-length-16471-cov-5.678545_pt1 | contig 16471 bp, 11 predicted proteins | sample MGYA00249841_ERZ761562 | MGnify/ENA primary metagenome ERZ761562 (study PRJEB28883, sample SAMN05720200) | activated sludge metagenome | isolation source: Anaerobic digester | place: Japan... | reverse complement strand
AACCGTGTCGGTCGCCCGTGGAGGCCTTCGGTGATCGAGTGGGCCCAGAACGCGTTGGTGGAGTCGAGGTGCACGACGACGTCGCGGTTCGTCCATCCTTCGCAGCGACTCGGGTGTGACCACGCGGCCTCGTCGAGCGAGGCGAGTAGGGCGACGAGGCGTCGGCGCTGGCGGATCGCCGGCGCGGCGACGGCGTCGGGCGGCCCGTCGAGTGAGATGACGGGATCGGGGCCGTAGCTGGGGGTGAGTCGCATGCATCGAGTGTGCTCAGCGATCGTCGTCGGATCGAGTGGCAGGATCGCCAGAGTCGAGGGGTATTCTCGCCACATGGTGGGACGAGTCGTTCCGGGTGGGCCGTTCCGTGTCGGCATCTTGGCGTTCGACGGATGCTTCGCCGCGGAGATCTTCGGGCTGTCGGACCTGTTGCTCATGGCCAACCGCGTCGCGCTGGCGTCGACCGCCACGGTGGGCGACCAGTTCGAGGTGTCCGTGCTGTCCGCCGGGGGCGGGCCGGTCAGCGCCGCTGGCGGATGCCCGCTCGGGGCGACGCTGGCCCACACCGGCCTCGACGTGCTCGTGGTGCCCGGCTTCGAGGTGATGCCCGGCGACGATCTCGACGCCACGCTGGGAGCGTGGACGGCGGAGACGCGGTTCATCGCCGCAGCGGTGGCGGTAGGGGTGCCCGTGGCGTCGGTCTGCGTCGGGGCCTTCCTCCTCGGCGAGGCGGGGGTGCTCGACGGCCGTCGGGCCACGACGTCGTGGTTGTTCTCCGCCGCCCTGGCGAGCCGCTTCCCCGACGTGTCGGTGACGCCGGAGGCGATCGTCGTCGCCGACGATGCCGTGACGACGACCGCCGGCTTCAGCGCCGTGCACGACCTGGCGATACGACTCATCCGCCGCCACGCCGGCGAACAGGTGGCCCGCCGGACCGCCCGGGTCGCGCTCGTCGCCGACAATCGCACAACCCAGACGCCCTACGTCGACGACTCGATGCTGCTTGCCCCCTCGTCCCGTTTCGCCCACGACGTCCAGCGGCGGCTCCTCGAGCGTCTCGACCAGCCCTACGACCTCGGGGCACTGTCACGGGAGTTCAACGTGAGCACCCGCACCATGCTGCGGCGGTTCGCTGCCGAGGCCGGCCGGTCGCCGCTCGACTTCCTCCAGTCGGCCCGGGTGCAGGCCGCCAAGCGTCTCCTCGAGACCGACGACATGAGCGTCGCCGCCGTGATGGAACAGGTCGGCTACCGCGACGCCGGGACGTTCCGCCGATTGTTCACCGAACAGGTCGGGGTCACGCCGGCGGCGTACCGACGGCAGTTCCGTGCCGTCGGTGCGCGGTAGCCGACCTGCCTGCCGCTGCCTACTGGGCCAACGGGATGGCGATGTCCCGGACCGGCAGGCCGAGGGCGCCGAGGTTCACGAGCCGGCCGGAGAACGGGCTCACCTGGTAGAGCGAGCGGCCGGCCGCGGTGGCGACGGTGGCATACCCGGCGAGGTCGGTGGTCGTGAGGACGCCGCCGCCGATGTCCTTGACCGACGAATACAGGTCGAAGCCGACCGGGCCGGTCGCGTCGATGCCGAGCGGGGCACCGATGCCGACGAGCACGCCGTCGTTCGGCGGGTTCTGGACGAGCAGCTGGTCGGCGTTGACGTCGATGTCGAACAGCGTGGTCCCCGTGGCGGGATCGCTGTCGACGTTCGTGTAGGCGGCCGCAGCGACGCCGGTGGCGGTGGTGCCGCCGGACACGAGCCCGCCGTCGACGAGGGCGGCACCGGTGTCGACGTTCACGCGGAGGTTCTGTCCGGTGTTGCTCACCACGCGGAGCCGGTCGACGGTCGGGTTGAAGTCGATCCCGAACGCGGTGCCGGCGAGGGCGACGCTGATCTGGGCCTTCTTGGTGGCGACGGCGGTCGACGGGTTGATCGAGTAGAGGCCGCCGAGGTTGCCGAGGCCGTAGAGCGTGCCTTCGACCGGCACGTTGTTCGACACGCCTCCGGCGTCCTTGAACGGCGAGCGGTAGTCGATGCCGACGAGCGTCTCGTTCGACTCGAGGCCGGTCAGGGTGCCGATGACCTTGGTGGCGTCGGTGTCAGCGCCCTCGATGCAGGCGAGTTGCCCGGTGTCGGTGAGGGCCACGATGTCGGTACGTACGACGCGGTTTCGGCCGCATTCGCCGGGGATGAACTTGCCGGGGCCGGGGCTGCACGAGGCGAGCACGATGGCCGCGAGCGCGGTGGCGGTGACGCCTGCGAGGCGCTGGGGTGTTCGGGGCATGAGGGACCTTCTCTCCGTTGGATGGATGCGGAAGGTTCGTCACGGGGCTCCGACCGGATGGGGGATCCTGTCGAGATTGTGTCGGTGGCAGAGATGGCGTCGGGGGCGGGGCCGATGCCGGAGCGCTACTCGAACTGCGCCTTGGCCCACCGGTAGTCGGCCTTGCCCGACGCTGTGCGTCCGATCTCGTCGACGAGGCGGAGCTCGCGGGGAGCCTTGTACCGGGCGAGCCGGGTACGGCAGTGATCGGCCAGATCGTCGAGGGTCACGACGTGGCCCGGGCGCGGTTGCACCACCGCAGCGACGCGTTCGGTGAACCGTTCGTCGGGCACCCCGACCACCAGGACGTCGAACACCCCCGGGTGGCTCTTCAACGCCACCTCGACCTCTTCGGGGAAGATCTTCTCGCCGCCGGAGTTGATGCAGCCCGAGCCCCGTCCCAGCAGGGTGATCGTGTCGTCGTCCTCGAGTCGACAGAAGTCGCCGGGCACGGCCCACCGGACCCCGCGGGCATCGGTCATGAAGGTGGCCGCGGTCTTCTCCTCGTCGCCCCAGTAGCCGAGCGGGATGTTGCCGCGTCGGGCGAGGCGCCCGACGACCCCGACGGGGCATGGCTCGAGGTGTTCGTCGAGGACGGACATGAACTCGTTGTGCGGGAACCTGGCACCGGCATCGGGGTCCATCTGCGAGCCGGCGGCGCCGAGTTCGGTTGCACCGAAGCTGTCGGTGATGAACAGGTTCGGCAGGTGGGCCTTGAGCTGGTTCTTCACCGGGGCGGAGAAGACGGCGCCACCGGAACCGATGGCGATCACCGAGGACAGGTCGTAGTCGGCGGCACCGTCGTCGAGCGCCTCGGCCAGGGGGCGCGCCATGGCGTCGCCGACGACGAGGAGCGTCATGCACCGCTCGGTCTCAGCGAGCCGCCACGAGGCGTGCGCATCGAAGCCGCGGGCGGTCGACAGCGTCACGTGGCCCCCGCCGAAGAACGTGATGAGCATTCCCCACTGGGCTGCGCCGTGCATGACCGGGGCGAGCACGAGGGAGCGCAGCGCGGCATCCGCCGGTGAGATGCGTTCGACCAGTTCCTCGGGCGTCGAGATCGGCACCTGGCCCCACGCGCTCCCGCTGAGGGCAGCGAAGTAGAGGTCCTCGTTCCGCCACATCACGCCCTTCGGCATGCCCGTCGTCCCGCCGGTGTACATGATGTAGAGGTCGTCGGGAGACCGCTCGATGTCAACCCGCTCGGGTGAGGCATCGGCGAGGGCGTCCTCGTACCGCACGACGCCGGGAAGGCCGTCCAGCGGCTGGTCGCTGCCGTCCTCCAGCACGATGAGCTGCCGCAGCCGGGGCAGGTCGGCGATGACGGCGGCGACGATGGGAGCGAACGAGCGCTCGAACACCAGCGCCTCGGACTTGGAGTCGTCGAGGATGTAGCGCAGCTCGTCGGCGAGGTAGCGGTAGTTGACGTTGATCGGGATTGCCCGGGCCTTGTACGCACCGAACAGGGACTCGACCCACTCAGTGCGGTTCCACGCGTAGATCGAGATGGTGGCACCGGGTTCGAGGCCGTTGGCGATCAGATGGTTGGCGAGGCGGTTCGACCGCTCGTCGAGCTCACCGTAGGTGAGGCGGTGGTCCCCGCCCACGAGGGCCGGGCGGTCGGGAATCGCCTCGGCGACCAGTTCGAACAGGTCGGCGATGTGGAACACCGCCCGACCGTGCCGTCGCGCTGTCGTCGAATCCGTCGTCGTGTCCACGAGACCCCCCTCGTCACGACCGTCCCGCGGGTTCGGGTCGGTCGTGGCGATCACGGTACGTCGTCGCCGTCTCCGATGCCGCTCAGCCGCAGTTGCCGGCGGCCAGATCGCCGGTGAATCGGGTGGGCGCCGGCTGGTTCTTCGACGCTTCCCAGAAGCGGCGGCCGCCGTCGGAGAGCCCCTCGCCGGTCGTCGCCGCTGACCACGGCGCCTCGTGACGTTCGGCCATCAGGGAGTACGTGAGGAACACGCCGCTGTCGCCGGTGCCGTGCCACCAGAGCAGACCGACGCCGAACTCGGGGGCGAGCGCGATGACCGAGCGCGCCCCGTATCGGTTCCAGATCGGCTGACCGGCGTTCCCTTCGTCGAGCGTCAATGGGTCGCCGACCTCGCCGATGACCATCGGGATGTCGTTGTCGCGGAGGAACTCGAACACCTTGCGATGGTTGGCGAGACTCGCCGCCTCGTTGTCCCAGTCGTTGGGCGAGCCGAACTCGTCGTCGTTGCCGACGGCGCCGTAGGAATGCCAGCCGTAGAGCACGTTGCACTGGCCGTCGCCGAGTCGGGTGATGGGATCATCGCCGGTGAGGGTGCCGAGGCCCTGGGCGGCGCCGGGGATGTCGGCGACGAAGATGCTCGTCGGAGCGATGGCTCGGAGGCGACCGAGCGCGTCGCGCTGGAGGTCGAGCCAGTTGTCGACGCCCGCAGCGGTCGTGGTCCCCTGGGGTTCGTTGTAGAAGTTGAACCAGACGTACGGGTTGTCCTTCCACTTCGTGGCGAGGCGGTCCCAGAACGGGAACAGGGCCTGCACCTTGGGATCGGTCGGGCCGAGGTTGTCGCCGGTGATGTCGTGGCACTCGACCATCACGACGACCCGCTGGCGGGTGTACTCCTCGATGAACGCGTCGATGCCGGCGTTGAGCTCGTCGACGGTGGGACCGGTGCCGTCGAGGTCGCAGACGAGGGTCGCTCGTACCGTGTTCCAGCCCCACGCCTTCACGTCGGCGACGCGACCGGTGGCGGTGCCGTTCCAGTTGAACGCGTAGCCCTCCTCGAACCCGCCCTGGCGGACGGCGACGTTGGCGCCCATCGGGACGAACACGTTGCCGTCGGGGTCGACGATCTGGCGTCCGACGATGGTGAAGCGGCCCGTCGGCAGACCCGTGACCGGGTCGACCGCAGCCGGGGCGGTGGCCGCGCCCGAGGTGGTCGAGGCCGCGATCGTGGTCGTCACGGCGGTGGTGCTGGTCGGCGAGGCGGTGTTGTCGCTGTCGTCGCCTCCGACGACGAGCGCCACGGCGACGCCCACACCGACGAGGAGCAGGGCCAGTGCGACCACCAGAGGTGCACGACCGGAGCGGCCGGTGTCGGGCTCAGGGGCGGACGGAGGAGGCTCGTCGCCCCCGGACTCGGGTGATGGCTCCATCGGAACTTGCTAGCACGCCGGTGGGCATCCCCCGCATCGGCGGCACGTCGTCGACACGATCGGCCGGTAGTTTGGGCCGGGAGGAGGGTGTGCCATGGGGTCGAGGAAGGTGGTGGATCGTTCGCTGGCGACGGTCACGCTCCCCGGCGGCCTCGTGCCGGTCGTCGACGCGCTCAACGACGTCGTGGTGGTCGCCGAACTCGACGGATCGATCCTGTTCGCGAACGTGGCCACCGAGGCGCTGCTCGGCTGGTCACCCGCCGAGCTCGTCGGCCGTCCGCTCGTCGATCTGGTGCCCGAACGGCTCCGCAGTGCCCATCTGGCGGGCATGTCCCGTTTCGTCGAGGGCGGCGAGCCGCGCCTGATCGGCCAGCCGACCCGGGTGCCGGCGCTGCGTGCCGACGGCAACGAGGTCGCCGTCGAGCTCCTCCTCTCGATGCTGCCGACGAGCGGTGGCGGCGGCTACGTCGTGGCGACCATGCGCGACGTCCGCCAACGTGTCGATCTCGAGCGCGACAGCACCCTGATCCACCACGTCCTCGACGTGGTCAGCGGGTCGGCGGGCACCCCCGACGCGATCGGACGGCTCCTCGCCGTGGTGGCAACGACGGTCGGGTGGGACGCCGCCGGGCTGTGGGAACCCGATGCGGACCGGTCGTCGCTGCGCTGCGAGCAGGTCTGGTTCCGTCCCGGCCTCGATGCGTCGGCCATGAGCGACGCCAGCAGTGCGACGGCGTTCGTCCCCGGTGAAGGGCTGCCGGGCCGGGTGTGGACCGAGGCGGCACCAGCATGGGTCGTCGACGTGTCCGTCGACGACAACTTCCCGCGGGCCACGGCGGCGGCCGCTGCGGGTCTGCGCTGCGGCCTCGCGTTCCCCCTCGTCGACGCCGGCAAGGTGGTCGCCGTCATCGAGCTGTTCCGTACCAGCTCGACCGAGGCCGAACCGTCGCTGCTCGCCACACTCGGTGACCTCGGGACGTCGCTCGGGGGCTGGCTCACCCGGACGCGCCTGCAGGACGCGTACGACGCCATCTCCGAGCGCGAGCGCAACGTGGCGGACGTCCTTCGTCGTACCCTGCTCCCGCCGGAGCTTCCCGAGATCGACGGCTTCGAGATCGCCGCTGCGTTCCAGCCGGGCGCCGACTCCAGCGTCGGGGGCGACTTCTACGACGCCTTCCCGCTGAGCGACGGGGGTGGCAACGTCGCGATCGCCATCGGGGACGTGTGCGGGAGCGGGCCCGAGGCGGCCGCGGTCAGTGGCCAGGTGCGGCACACCTTCCGGGCGCTGGCCATGTGGGCGACCAGTCCCGCCGGTCTGATGGAATCGCTCGACTCGCTGCTGGCGGCGACGATCCACGACGGCCGCTTCTGCACCGCAGTGTTCGCGATGCTGCACGTCGACTACGCCGGCGGAGTCAGCGGCAGGCTGAGTGCTGCGGGCCACCCGCCGCCGTTGGTGATCCGGGCGTCGGGCGACGTCGACGTCATCGAGCTGCGCGGGCCACTCCTCGGGGTGCTTCCCGACGGGCGGTGGGTCGACGCCGACGTCGGGCTCGCTCCGGGCGACACGCTGGTGCTCTACACCGACGGGGTGACCGAGGCCCGCGATGCGGAGGGCCGACTGTTCGGCGAGGCGGGTCTCCGGGAGTTGTGCGCCGAACTGGTGGGACGTCGTCCCGCCGAGATCGTGGCAACCATCCGCGAGCGGGCGCTCGCACACGCCGGTGCGATCACCGACGACATCGCCGTGCTCGCCCTCGCGCCGGCCTGATCTCCCGGGCTCGCTCCACGGGGCTGGCGAGGAGCACCGGGATGCGGCGCTCCGTTCTCGCCTGGTACCACGCCGGGTGCTCGGGTTCGCCGCCCTTGGTGACGACGATGATCGGCAGGCCGGTGTCGGCCCCTGCCTGCGACGGGTGCGTGTCAGTCGGCGAGCCCGAAGGGGCCCTTCAGCCCGGCGAACTCGACGACCCGGGTGACCGAGGGCGACGGGTTCACGATCCGCACCGGGATCTTGGGTTCTCGGGTGATGAATCCGACGAGGACCCGCAGCGCCGAGGAGTCGATGAACGCCACGTGTTCCATGTCGAGTTCCACTGCGCCGGTGCTCGCCGCCCGGGCAGCGTCGAGCGCGTCGGACAGGAGCTGCATCGTGGTCAGGTCGAATTCGCCGGCGAGAACGACGCGGACACCGCCGGGGATCTCCGAGGTCGTGGTCGAGGCGATCGGAGCATCGGGATCGATGGCGAGGGCCGGGCGATCGTTGAGCCATGCGACCGCCTGGCCGCGGCTCGAGACGTCGAGCTTTCGGTAGATGCCGGACAGGTGCGATTTGACGGTCTCGACGCCGATGTACAGCTCGGCCGCGATCGAGGCGTTCGACATGCCCTTCGCGAGGAGGCGCATGACCTCGAGTTCGCGGTCGGACAGCATCGGGTCGTCAGCGCCTCGCTCGGTGTGCCTGGCCTCGGTCATCGGGCTCCCTTCGAGTCTCGAACGAACGATCCTAATTTGAACGGGGACTCCTGACGTCCCGACCCGGGCCGATCGTCGTGGCGACTACCTTCCACCCGTCGACCGGACTCCCGTCGGGGCAGTCGCTCGTCGGACGACGCCGAGGGGGAAGCATGCCGATATCTCATCGATGGTTGTACGCCGCCGCCGTGCTCGTGCTGGCGGCGACCCTCACGTCGTGTGGTGAGCCGGCGCTCGACGCGTTCTACGACGCCGGTGGTCCGATCACCGGTCGCCGGCCCGGCCTCGTCGACGCCGGGTCGCTGCCCGGCGACGTGGTGTCGTCCCGGCCGGCGCGGTTCACCGTCGACCCGTTCACGCTCGCACCGGTCGCCGGCGTCGAGTCCCAGCAGCTCCTGTACCGGTCGACGACGGGTCGCGGCGAGCCAGTCGTGGTGTCGGGCACCGTGCTCGTGCCGACAACGCCGTGGACCGGTGCGGGGTCGCGGCCGCTCGTGAGCTACGGGGTCGGGACGCGAGGGGTCGGCGACCAGTGCGCCCCCTCGAAGTCGCTGTCGGGCGGCCTCGACTACGAGAGCGGCATCTTCCAGGAAGCTCTCGGGCGCGGGTGGGCGGTCGCTGTCAGCGACATGGTCGGCCTCGGCACCGCGGGCACGCACACCTATGAGGTCGGCCGAGATCAGGGCAGGGCGTTGATCGACATCGCCCGGGCCGCTGAGCGGCTCGACGGAACCGGGCTCGACGCGTCGACGCCGGTGGCGTTCTGGGGCTACTCCCAAGGTGGCACGTCAGCGGGGTGGGCTGCGCAGCTCGCGGCGTCCTACGCGCCCGACCTGAACGTGGTCGCCGTCGCCGCCGGAGGCGTTCCCGCCGATCTCCGGGCCGTGGCGGTGAACCTCGACGGCAACCCGTTCTTCTCGCTGCTCACGTTGGCCGCGTTGGGCTATGACGCCGCCTATCCCGGTCTCGACCTCGACCGGTACCTCAACGATGCGGGACGGCGGACGTTCGCCGCGAACCGGAACTTCTGCATCGTCGGCATCGATGGCATCCAGACGTTCGGTTCGCTCGCCGGGCACCACATGAGTGACTACCTCGGATCGGCCAACCCGTTGACGACACCCGAGTGGATCGCGGCACTCGACGAGAACCGCTTGGGAGGGGCAGCGCCGGCGGCGCCGGTACTGCTGCTCCACGGTCTCGTCGACCAGGTGATCCCTCGGGCGCAGGCGGTGACGCTGCTCCGAGAGTGGTGTGCGGCGGGTGCGACGGTGGCGTGGACCGACCTGCCGACGGAACACGCGCTCGGCATCGTGTTGAGCGTGCAGCCGGCGCTCGACTTCTTGTCGGCCCGGTTCGCCGGCGTTCCTGCGACGAGCAGCTGCGGCGAGGTGTGGCCCTGAACGCCGAGATCCGGTGGCTACGGGAGGTAGGCCGCAGCCGGCTTGGTCGGCTGGTACAGCCAGGCGTCGAACCAGGCGTCGAGGTCGAGGCCCGACACCGACTCGACGAGCGCCTGGAAGTCGGCGGTCGTCACCGGCGTGTTGGCGTTGCCGTCCGCCCACTGGCGCAGGATCGAGAAGAACTGGGTGTCGCCGATCGTGAGCCGGAGTGCGTGCAGGAACGCTCCCCCACGCTGGTAGGTGGCGGCAGCGAACAGGTCGTCGGGGCCCGGGTCGGCGGTCACGACCGTCCAGAACGCGTTGGCCGCACTGCGATTCTTGACGGTCGTGTACCGGGCGGTGACGGTGGTGCCGCCGTTGTGCTCGCCCCACAGCCACTCGGCGTAGGTGGCGAAGCTCTCGTTGAGCCAGATGTCCTTCCAGTACTTCGGCGTGATCTTGTTGCCGTACCACTGGTGGGCCAGTTCGTGGGCGACGGTGCTGCTCGACGGCACGCCGGCGTAGATCGGCCGGGTCTGGTTCTCGAGGGCGTAGCCCGGGTCCTCGTCATCGTCGATGACGGCACCGAACGACGAGAACGGGTACGGCCCGAACATGTCGTCGAAGTAGTCGACCATGGCGGGCTGCTGGGCGAGCACGGCGGTGGCTGCTGCCTGGTCACCGGGTGACAGGTCGACGTCGACGAAGTTGACGATCGGGAGACCGGAGGGCGTCGTCTCGGTGGTGGTCGAGTAGTTGCCGCTGGCGGCCAACGACAGGTACGAGGCCATGGGATCGGCGGCGACCCAGACGAACGTCGTGGAGCCTCCCGCCGACGTCTGCGACACGAGGTCGCCGTTGCCGATGCCCGTGGTGCCGTCGGGCACGGTGATGGTGAACCGGTACGTGGCCTTGTCGGACGGCACGTCGTTGACCGGGTACCAGGTGCTGGCACCTTCCGGCTCGTTGGCGACGAACGCACCGTCGTCGAAGGCAACCCAGCCGTACAGGGCTCCCGTCCCGTCGAGGGGCTGGCCCATCGTGCCGCCGTAGACGACGGTGGTCACGAACGTGCCGCTGACGGGCGACTCCGGGGTGATGATGAGTTCGCCGCCGCCCTGGGTGAATGCTGCGGGACGCCCGCCGACCGTCACCGACGACGCCGTCAGATCGCGGAGGTCGAGGCTGAAGGACGACAACGGAGCGCCGACGGTCGCTGCCTTGATCACTGCGGTGGCGGCGAGCGCCTTCGTCGTCGGGTCGTAGTCGAGATCGAGGTCGTAGTGCGCGACGTCGTACCCGGTGTTGCCCATCGCCGGGAAGTACGAGTCGCCGCCGCCGGTTCCGCCGGCGACCGGTGGCAGCGCAGGTGTCTCCGGTACACAGGCCACGAGCGACGTCGTCGCCGCGATCGCCATCATCCCGATCACTGTTCGACGCATCACGTTGCTCCTCACACCAGGTCATATGCCGCGGTGTCGTACGAGATGCTTCCAGTCCGAACTACCAGGTGCAAGCGATCCGTGTGAACTGGTGATGTCAGCCGCGTCGGGCGTGTCGTGCCGGACTGGCCCGTTGCTCAGCCGCCGTGGACCTGCCGGAGCGCTCGGGTGGCGGCGTTGAACCCGCCCATGCCGTGGACGGCGGCGCCGGGCGGTGTGCTCGCCGAGCAGATGAACACCCCGGGGACCGTGGTGTCGTAGGGATCGAGCGCGATGCGCGGGCGGAAGATCAACTGGGGACCGCTCGACGCTCCCCCGGCGATGTCGCCTCCGACGATGTTCGCGTTCGCTGCCGAGAGTTGCCGGGGCGTCGTGACCGTCACGTGGCGGATGAGGTCGCGGAACCCGGGTGCGTACCGTTCGATCTGGCGAAGGATCAGCTCGGTTCCCTCGGGGCGGTCGTACCCGTTGGGCACGTGCGCGTACACGTAGATCGGGTGGAGTCCGCCGCTGCTGCGTTGGGGGTCGGCGAGGTACTGCTGGCCGAGGATCAGGAACGGCCGATCCGGCATCCGCCCCTCGTTGGTGTCGGCCTCGGCGGCGGCCATCTCGGCCATCGTTCCGCCGACGTGCACGGTGCCGGCGCGGCCGACGTCGGGGTTCGACCAGGGGATGTGGCCCTCGAGCGCGATGTCGAGCTTGTACGCCGCCGGGCCCGGTCGGAAGCGCCGGTAGGCGCGTGCGACGCGGCTCGGGAGTCGATCGCCGAGGATCCGCGCTGCGGCGGCGGGGCTCGTGTCGAGCATCACGACGTCGGGCGAGCCGAGCTCGTCGAACGATGTCACCGTCACCCCGGTCTCGACCGTGACGCCCAACGCTGTGAGCTTCGCGACCATGGCGTCGGTGATGGCCTGTGAACCGCCCTTCGCGACGGGCCAGCCGTAGGCGTGCCCGGCTCCCCCGAGCATGATGCCGGCCGAGGACGAGAACGGCATCGTCAGCTTCCCGAACCCATGGGCGGCGATGCCGCCGAACAGGCCGGCCGCCTCCTCGGTGTGGAACACGCGAGCGAAGGCGGTCGCCGGGAGGGCCGACAGGGCGCCGAAGCGGGACAACACCACGGGGTGGCGGGGCACGTGCACGATGGGCCGGAGGATTTCGGACCCGATCCGATCGAAGCGCCGGCCCGCCCAGCCGATCGTCGCGTCCCATCGGGCTCCGTCGATGCCGAGCGCAGCGACGGTCCGTTCGGTGTCCCGCCACAGCAGGCCGGCACGGCCGTCATCGAGCGGATGGGCGAGCTCGATCTCGGGCCAGAGGAACTCCAGGCCGAAGCGATCGAGGTCCTGTGCCTGGAAGAACGGCGAGGCGACCCCCATCGGGTGAAATCCCGAGCCGTCGTCGTGGATCAGGCCCGGCAGGGTGGCCTCGCTCGAGCGGACGCCGCCACCGGGCCGGTCGGCGGCTTCGAGCACCCTGACCGCCAGCCCCGCTTCCGCAAGGGTGATGGCCGCGGCCAGTCCGTTCGGCCCGCTCCCGACGACAACGGCTTCGGTCATGGCTCCAGCTTCCCACGATGCCCGTCACGGCAGTACGTCGATGCGCCATGCTGTCGGCCATGCCTGACGCACTGATCATCGACGCCTGCCGGACCCCTCGTGGCATCGGCAAGCAGGGCAAGGGCGCTCTGGCGCACCTGCACCCCCAGCACCTCGGCCGCACCGTGCTCGAGGCTCTCGCCCAGCGCAACGACTTCGACACCTCCGATGTCGACGACGTGATCTGGGGCACCAGCTCGCAGGTGTGCGAGCAGAGCGGCGACCTCGGTCGGATGTCGGCCCTCGACGCCGGCTACGACGTCCGGGCCAGCGGCGTGACCCTCGACCGCTTCTGCGGCTCGGGCATCACCGCCACCAACATCGCTGCCAACGCGATCATGGCGGGCATGGAGGACCTCGTGGTCGGTGGCGGTTGCGAGATGATGTCACTGCCGAAGAAGGGCCTGCTTCCGATGGGCGCGGGCAACGCCCACCTCCAGGAGATCCACCCGCAGTCGCATCAGGGCGTGTGCGCCGACGCGATCGCGACGCTCGAGGGCATCGATCGTGGGACGCTCGACGCCCTTGCCGCAGAGTCGCAGGCCCGCGCCGCCCGTGCGATCGCCGAGGGCCGCTTCGACAAGAGCTTGATCCCGGTGCTCAATCTCGACGGCACGGTGGCCCTCGACCAGGAGCAGTTCCCCCGTCCGGGTACGACGGCCGAGTCGCTGGCGGCGTTGCCCGCCAGCTTTCCCCAGATCGCCGACTACCGGCACAACGACAACCCGACGTTCCGTGAGCTGATCAACCAGAAGTATCCCGATCTCGACATCGCCCATGTCCACCACGCCGGCAACTCGTCGGGTGTCGTCGACGGGGCCGCAGCGATCCTCCTGGCGAGCGAGGGCTACGCCAAGGCGCACGGACTCACCGCCCGCGCCCGCATCGTGGCGACCGCGAACATGGGCGACGATCCGACCCTCATGCTCAACGCACCGGTTCCAGCGGCCCGCAAGGTCCTGGCACGGGCCGGCCTGACGCTCGGCGACATCGACCTGTTCGAGATCAACGAGGCGTTCGCGGTCGTGGCCGAGAAGTTCATGCGCGACCTCGATCTCGATCGGGACAAGGTCAACGTGAACGGCGGCGCAATGGCGCTCGGTCACCCGATCGGCGCGACGGGTGCCATGCTCATCGGGACGGTGCTCGACGAGCTCGAGCGCATCGACGGACAGTTCGGTCTCATCACGATGTGTGCCGGTGGCGGTATGGCCCCCGCAGTCATCATCGAACGCGTCTGAGCGCCCTGGGGCCGCCCGAGGTGGATTCGGTCGGGGGCGACGGCCGAGGGCGTCGAGGAGGCGTTGTTGCGTGGTGGCTGCCTCGCCCAGTTCGCCCGACGCTCCGGCGCCGAACGGCGGCACCGTACCGTTTGGGACGGTTGCTTCCCGGAACGAATTCCCCGCGGCCTTCACGAGGCTTTATGGTGAGCAACGACCGAATCTGACACACCGTCAGAAACTGCTTCGGTCGTCGACAGAACCCACCGCTCGCCTGCTCCGGAGGCACCAGATGACCACCCCCGAACCGTCAGCGATCGAATCGGCCAAGGAGCGCTACGAAGCCGAGCGGGCCAAGCGGCTCCGGAGTGAAGGCCTCGCCCAGTACGAGTCCCTCCGCGACCACGACCTCGACCGGGACCCGTGGGCCGACCCCGATTTCACCCGGGACCCAGTGGTCGAGGACGTGCAGGTCGTCGTCCTCGGCGGGGGGTGGGCCGGGATGCTCGCCGGGATCAACCTCGTCAAGCGCGGCATCACCAACTTCCGCATCGTCGAGAAGGCGGCCGACTTCGGTGGCACCTGGTACTGGAACCGCTACCCGGGTTGCATGTGCGACGTCGATTCCACCATCTACCTCCCGCTGCTCGAGGAGACGGGCTACATGCCCACCGAGAAGTACGCGAGCGCCTCGGAGATCTTCGGATACGCCCAGCTGCTCGGTCGCCACTTCGGGCTCTACGACCATGCACTCTTCCAGACCGAGGTGGAGTCGTTGGTGTGGGACGACGACGCGCACCGGTGGGACATCACGACCCAACGCGGTGACCGCATCCGCACCCAGTTCTTCGTGGCCGCCGGCGGTCTGATGCACAAGGCGAAGTTGCCGGGCATCGCCGGCATCGACGACTTCACCGGCAAGGCGTTCCACACGACTCGCTGGGACTACGAGTACACCGGGGGCAGCCCGACCGAGCCGATGGACCGGCTTGCCGACAAGGTTGTCGGCATCATCGGCACTGGGGCGACGTCGGTCCAGATCGTGCCGCAGCTCGCCCGGTCCGCCAAGGAGGTCTACGTCTTCCAGCGGACGCCGTCCGCTGTCGGGGTGCGCGCCCAACAGCAGATCGACGAGGAGTGGTTCCGGTCGCTGAAGCCGGGCTGGCAGCTCGAGCGGACCCTCAACTTCACGTCGGTCGCCACCGGCCAACAGCCCGACCGCGACCTCGTCGCCGACGGGTGGGGCCAGGTCCTCAAGGTCGACACGCAGCGGGAGCCGGCGGACGATGCCGAGCGCGCCGAACTCGAAGCGATCGACTTCGAGATCATGGAAGGCTTCCGCCGCCGGATCGACGAGGTGGTCGAGGATCCCGAGACGGCCGCGAAGCTGAAGCCGTGGTACGGCAAGCACTGCAAGCGGATCTGCTTCCACGACGAGTACCTGCAGTCGTTCAACCTGCCCAACGTGCACCTCGTCGACACCGATGGCCAGGGCGTCCGGGAGATGTCGCCCGCCGGGCCGATCGTGGACGGCACGGAGTACCCGCTCGACCTCCTGGTGTTCGCCTCGGGGTTCGAGATCACGACCGGGCTGGTCGACCGCCTCGGCTTCGATCCGGTCGGCCGTGGCGGGGTGAAGCTCAGCGAGCGGTGGCACGACGGCACCCACTCGCTTCACGGCATCCTCACGGCGGAGATCCCGAACTTCTTCGTGGTCAGCTTCGTGCAGGCCGGCTTCGGTCTGAACTTCGTGCATTTCCTGTCGGAGTCGACCAAGCACATCGTCTGGATGATCGACCACTGTCTGGAGGAGGGCATTGCGTCGATCGAGACGACGGTCGAGGCCGAGGACGAGTGGCTCAACATCCTGTGGCAGGCGTCGGGGCCGCTGGCTCGGTACAACCTGGCCTGTACCCCGAGCTACGGCAACAGTGAAGGGGCGCGCACGATGCTGTCGGCCCGGAGCGCCGTCTTCCCCGGCCCGCTCATGGACTACGCGGCGCACCTCGAGCGCTGGCGCGACGAGGGCACCCTCGCCGGCGCCAAGATCGTCCGCGCCGAGGAGTCGTCGATCGAGCCGTGACCGAGGACGGCGCAGATCCGTGCTGGATGTGACACGACGCGTCGCATCCGGCACGGATTACTCAGGCGGGGTCCTCTGACGATCCTACGATGGCGAGGTGCACCGGATCTTCAGGTCGAGGACCCGCTCATGCGGCAGATCCGCTACCTCGACAAGCTCGTCGACGAGCTCGCCAAGGGGCGGCCGATGGAGAAGGTGCTCCGCGGGTAGCGCTCGGCGCCTACCGTGACTCGATGGCAGTCGAGCCCCGGAACCTCGTGTTCTTCCCCACGCCCGGTGACCTCCGGGCCTGGCTGGTCGAGCACCATCAGCGCGAGACCGAGCTGTGGATCGGTCGGTACAAGAAGGGCAGTGGCAAGCCGTCGGTGACGTGGCCCGAGATCGTCGATCAGGTGCTGTGCTTCGGGTGGATCGACGGCGTGGGCAAGGGCATCGACGACGAGGTCTATGCCCAGCGGATCACCCCGAGGAAGGCCGGCTCGATCTGGAGCGCGGTCAACATCGCCAAGGCCGCCGCGTTCACCGAAGCGGGGCTCATGTACCCGGCGGGGCTTGCTGCGTTCGAGGCTCGCCGTGAGGACCGCTCGGCCATCTACTCCCACGAGCAGGACGAGCCCGCGACTCTCAGCGTCGAGCAGGAGGCGGTGCTCCGCTCGGTGCCGGGTGCGTGGGAGTTCTGGGAATCGTCGGCTCCGAGTTACCGCAAGGCCGCCACGCACTGGGTCACGAGCGCCAAACGGGAGGAGACCCGCGCCAGCCGGCTGGCGACGTTGGCCGAGGGCTCCGCAGCGGGCCTGCGGGTCAAACCCCTCA